>ERZ772977.1149-NODE-1149-length-14293-cov-7.315353_pt1 | contig 14293 bp, 6 predicted proteins | sample MGYA00511131_ERZ772977 | MGnify/ENA primary metagenome ERZ772977 (study PRJEB29015, sample SAMEA2737935) | human oral metagenome | biome: human oral; feature: human-associated habitat; material: dental | place: China | collected 2151 ...
AGCGGGGAGTACCTCAAAAAAGAAGCTCGCCCCCAGCTTCCGATCGGGAGCTGGGGGCGAGCTTATATATAAGGTGTAGGGATCTTAGTGCTTAGAAGCCCTTGCCGTGGCAGTGCTTGAACTTCTTACCGCTACCGCAGGGGCAGGGGTCGTTGCGGCCGATCGTGTGGGCTGCCTGAGCAGGCGTACGGCGCTGCTCTTCGCGGTCCTCGGGGCTGCCAACTTCGTGACGCTGCTCGTGGTACTGGGGCGCAGGGCGCTGTACCTCAGGGGCAGCTTCGCGGATCTCTACCTGACGGGGAGCTTCTTCCTCGGGAGGAGCGATGTTGAGGCGGACACGCATGAGGACGGAGGCCGTCTTGCGGTTCATGTCTTCGATCATCGCACGGAAAAGCTCGTAAGACTCGAGCTTGTAGACGAGGAGAGGATCCTTGTTTTCGTAGCTGGCGTTCTGCACAGAGTTACGCAGCTCATCCATCTCGCGCAGGTGTTCCTTCCAAGCTTCGTCGATGATATGCAGGACGATAGCCTTCTCGAACTCACGCATGATCGTGCGACCTTCACTCTCATCAGCTTCGCGGAGGTTGCAGCTGACGTTGTAGGCCATACGTCCGTCGGTCAGAGGGATCATGATGCGCTCGTAGACGTGACCCTGCTCAGTGAAGACCTGATGAAGCGTAGGATAAGCGATGTCGGCGATCTGCTTAGCGCGAGCCATGAAGGTCGATTCTACAGCTTCGTAGAGCTGGTCGGCGAGGTCATCAGCCTTGGTGCGGCGGAAGGTCTGCTCGTCGAAGGGCGACTCCATAGCGAAGGTACGCATGATGTCCATCGTGAAGCCCTCGAAGTCTTCGGCAGGCTGGTGCGTGTCGATGAGCAGGCGTCCTGCATCGTAGAGCGTGTTCATGACGTCCATCTCGATACGCTCACCCATGAGGGCGTGGCGACGGCGCTTGTAGATGACCTCACGCTGGGAGTTCATCACGTCATCGTACTCGAGGAGGCGCTTACGGATACCGAAGTTGTTTTCCTCGACCTTCTTTTGGGCGCGCTCGACAGCCTTGTTGAGCATGCTGTGCTCGAGTACTTCACCTTCCTCGAAGCCCATCTTGTCCATCATAGCGGCAAGGCGGTCTGAGGCGAAGAGGCGCATCAGGTGGTCTTCGAGCGATACGAAGAAGACGGATGAACCTGGGTCACCCTGACGACCCGCACGACCACGGAGCTGGCGGTCGACACGGCGAGACTCGTGACGCTCGGTACCGAGGATCGCGAGACCACCGGCAGCCTTGACCTCGGGCGTTAGCTTGATGTCGGTACCACGACCAGCCATGTTGGTGGCGATGGTGACGACGCCGGGCTTACCTGCCTGAGCTACGATCTCAGCTTCCTTCTGGTGGAGCTTAGCGTTGAGGACGTTGTGGGGGATCTTGCGCAGGTCAAGCATCTTGCTTAGGAGCTGCGAGATCTCGACGGAGGTCGTACCGACGAGTACGGGGCGGCCTTCGCCTACGAGGCGTACGATCTCCTCGATGACTGCTGCATACTTCTCACGAGCCGTCTTGTAGATGCGGTCGTTGAGGTCATGACGAGCGATGGGGCGGTTCGTGGGGATGACGACGACGTCGAGCTTGTAGATATCCCAGAGTTCGCCTGCCTCGGTCTCTGCCGTACCCGTCATACCAGAGAGCTTGTGGTACATACGGAAGTAGTTCTGCAGCGTGATGGTGGCGAAGGTCTGGGTAGCAGCCTCGACGTGGACACGCTCCTTAGCTTCGATAGCCTGGTGCAGGCCGTCGGAGTAGCGGCGACCGTCCATAATACGCCCTGTCTGCTCGTCGACGATCATGACCTTGTTGTCCATGACGACATACTGGTCATCCTTCTCGAAGAGGGCATAGGCCTTGAGGAGCTGGTTCACGGTGTGTACGCGCTCGCTCTTGATAGCATAGTCAGAGAGGAGAGCTTCCTTGCGTTCGGCGAGCTCCTCGGGGGAGAGACCTTGGTTCGATAGGTCTGCCAGGAGGCTGGCGATGTCGGGGAGGATGAAGAAGGTGGGGTCATCTGTACCGCGCGTAAGGAGGTCGATACCCTTGTCGGAGAGCTCGATGCTATTGTGCTTCTCGTCGATGACGAAGTAGAGCTCGTCGGTGACGATATGCATCTGGCGCATGTTGTCGGCCATATACTCTTCCTCGACCTTGAGCATACCGGCCTTGATACCAGGTTCGCTGAGGTACTTGATGAGGGGCTTGCTCTTGGGCATACCCTTGTAGGCGCGGAAGAGGAGGAAGAAGCCTTCTTCCTGCTCCTTCTTGTCTGACGAAGAGATCTTCTTCTTAGCGTCGATGAGGAGCTGCTGGCAGAGCTTGCGCTGCGCATCGACGACGGTCTCTACGTTGGGGAGGAACTGCTCGAAGAGCTGATCGTCACCCTTGGGCACAGGGCCTGAGATGATGAGAGGCGTACGGGCATCGTCGATGAGGACGGAGTCTACTTCGTCGACGATAGCGTAGTTGTGACGGCGCTGCACGAGGTCTTCGGGGCTGGTAGCCATGTTGTCGCGCAGGTAGTCGAACCCAAATTCATTGTTCGTCCCGAAGGTGATGTCTGCGTTGTAGGCGGCACGGCGCTCGGGAGTATTGGGGTGATGTTTGTCGATACAGTCTACGCTGAGGCCGTGGAACATGTACAGCGGGCCCATCCACTCCGAGTCACGCTTGGAGAGGTAGTCATTCACCGTGACGACGTGGACACCATTGCCCGTGAGGGCGTTGAGGAAGACGGGGAGCGTAGCGACGAGGGTCTTACCTTCCCCCGTAGCCATCTCGGCGATCTTACCCTTGTGCAGGACGGTACCCCCGAAGAGCTGCACGTCGTAGTGCACCATGTCCCAGGTGATCTCATTGCCACCAGCGAGCCAGTGGTTCTGATAGATGGCCATATCATCTTCGATGCGGACGAAGTCGTGGCTGACGCTGAGGTCGCGGTCAAAGTCTGTAGCCTTGACGCGGATCTCGGCGTTCTCTGCGAAGCGGCGACCCGTGCTCTTGACGATGGCGAAGGCCTCGGGATGGACTTCGTCGAGGACGATCTCGAGCTTGTCGAGGATCTCCTTCTCGAGCTTGTCTACCTTGGCCCAGATAGCTTCGCGCTCATCGAGCTCCTTGCCTTCGACACTGGCCTTGAGAGCTTCTACCTCGGCACGTTCGCTGGCTACGTAGTCGTTGATGCGCTGACGGAGCGAGGCGGTGCGGGCACGCAGGTCGTCGTCAGACAGTGCATCGATCTCGGGGTAGACGGCCTTGACGCGTTCTACCCAAGGCGTGATCTCCTTGAGGTCACGCTGTGATTTGTTGCCGAATAGCTTCGACAATAGGTCTATGAATCCCATATATCTTGTTTTATTTCTTCTTGTATGATGGAGTGGGAGGGCTTCCTTAGGGCTGTGATAGCGGGGAAGGGTACTCCCTACATATATATAATAATGTATAGGGCGATGTGGCATCGGAGACCCTATACTCGGGGTGCGCTATCGTGCGGCGTTTGGCGGGCGGATGCGGAGGACGTAGGCGATGGCCTTGGCTACGTCAGGAGCTTCGACGATAGGGTAGTCGAAGTCTCGTGCCGTGATACCTGCACCGAGGAGGATGCAGGGACTGCTGATGGCTGTGGAGTGAAGCCACAGGTTGGGGCTGTCTGCAGGGTCCTCGACCTCCCATCCGGGTGTGAGGGTCCAGTAGACGTCGGCCATATGGCGGACGTGGATCGAGCAGCGAAGTGCTCGGGCGGCATCGCTCAGAGAGGACTGGGTGACCAGACGCTCGCCAGCGACAGCCATACCGATGCCCTCCATCTCCTCGAGGAAGGCGGCCGACTTATCCTGGAGCTCGGAGAGTGCGATACGCTTCGTCTCAGCGAGCTTCCTATTGAGGTACACGCGTCCATCGGCTAGGCGCTCTACCCAGCTCCCCTGACCGTAGAGGGCGGAGAGATAGAGGTTGAGCAGCGCAGCACCCTTCTTCGCGCTGAACTGCCCGTAGCGGGCCTCAGCACCACGAAGACGTGGACGGCGATAGTGGGTATAGCCCGTACCCGAGAGGGCGAGCAGGTAGTTGCCTTCGCCGAACTTACGACGGAGCTCCTGCAGGAGGGCTTGGATATTCTTGTCAAGTCGTACGTAGGCGTCTACCTCTTCGCTGGTCAGCTCACCCTGAGCTTCGCGTGGTGCGACGTCAAGGCTGTAGGAGAGGGCCAGCATACCAGGCGACTTGCTCTCGGCGTAGCCCCCTTGGTCGAGTAGGCGTAGTGCAAGGCTCGTGACCTCTTCGTTGGCCAAAGCGCTACGCTTGAAGTCCGCTGCCTGATGCCCCTGATAGCGGTGCGTGAAGCGACCACCCCAGTCGGACCAGGTGCGAGAGGGCGAGCTGTAGCTACGGAGTGAGCTCCATGCCATCTGCCCACCGACGAGGCGCTTATTAGGTCCTTCGGCGGAGCGGTTGTAGGCCTCGAGGCTCTTGGGCATCGCCTCGTAGTAGCTCGAGCTGGCCCATGAGGCGATCTTGCTGTCGAGCCAGAAGGCACCATTGGCAAACCACCCGCCCGAGGCGATAGCGGTCTCTGCGTCCGAGGCGATGGCATAGACCAAGCCTGCACCCGAGGAGGCCTCCTTGATGCGGTCGCCAAGGGTATTGACTAAGAGTGCCTTGGGCGAATAGGTATCGCGGGTATAGCTCCCCGTGACGCTGGGGTCATGGAAGACCGAGCGCCAGGCATGCTCCTTCTTGCTCCAGAGCGTCGTGCGCTCGATGCCGTGCGTCTGGGGATAGGCTCCCGTATGCAGGGTAGCCGTGGCCGAGGCGCGGTCCAGCTCCGCCAGAGGGAAGCGGACATGTGGGTAGATCTTCCCCTCGGAGAGCATACGGCCTAAGCCATCCTCAGTGAAGAGGGGGCGTAGCTGCTCAAGGTAGTCACCACGGAGATCCTCGATGGTGATATAGACGACCACACGAGGGAGGTCCCCCGCCTGCAGCGGCTGCTGGAGTGCCACAAGGGCCAGCAGTGAGGTCAGTAGGTAGCGCATGCTACGCTGCTCCAGTGGGCTCTTGGACATACTTATGAGATATAGGCTTGTGAAGGAGACGCCCCAGCGAAAGGAGTCCGAGGCTGAGAGCGATCAGATAGACGCTTGGGTTGATCACCTGCCCTGCGATGAGGCTCACGATGGGGAAGGCGATGAGTAGCACGAGACAGACGGCATGCAGGACGGTGCGCACACGGCGTGTGCGCTGCCCAGCGGGCATCAGGAGTGCTATGATGAAGTAGAGCGGATGGAGCGCGAGGAGATTGAAGTTTGGCGATACCATCGGGTGCTCAGAGATGAAGCTGAGGTAGCAGAGGAGCGTCCCCCCGAGGCCTGCTGCGAGATAGAGGCTGAATTCGATGACTCCAGCGACGGGCTTTCTGAGCCAGCGCCAGATGAAGACCCCGATAGAGAGCAGGAGGATGAGGGAGAAGATGACGAGGGGATGGGTCATGCTGAGGCCTGCGGGTGCGATAGGGCGTGGCTCGCCATACTCCAGCGTCTGCTGGATGGGGCGTCCCCAGATCTCTTGGTCAGGGGTGACGATGCCCATAGCGAGGTGGGGGAGCAGGCGTGCGGCCTCCATGGGGATGAAGAAGCGGTCGCGGATGCTCATCTTCTCATCCAGCTCGGGGCCCATCGCGAGATCTGTCCCCAGTACCAGCCAGGGGGAGGAGGCCTCCAGCTCGTTGATCGCCTCGCGCCAAGTCTTGTCGGGGAGTGGCGTGATGCCAGGTACGCTGTCCAGCATGAAGGTGAGCTGGCTCCCGCGCTCGTCGAGCTTGCCGAAGTCCGTCAAGGTCGCGAAGTAGAGATCCAGCGGGCGCGTACTGCAGTTGTTGCGGAAGGCATTGTATCGGTACGTGCGGTTCTCGGGCTGTGCATTCTCGATGAGGAGTCGCCAGAGGAGGGCACGCTGTGTGCTGTCGGTATTGAGCACCAGCTCGCGGATGACACCACGGCTCTGATACTCGCTCATGTAGTCACTGGTCGCTATGGGCAGGACGATGTAGTCGGTCTTGCCCTGAGTGAAGCGCAGGGAGAAGTCGTCGGTAAAGTTGAAGATACCGTAGTTGAAGGTCACATCGATCCCCTGCTCTGCATCCCATACACGTAGGCCTGCATGGCCGTAGAGGGTGTAGGAGTCCTCGGCGCTGGGCTGGGCAGCCAGATAGCTAATCTGTGCGCTCTGTGAGAGGGTTAGGGGGAGGCCGAAGGTCTTGTCATGCTGGGGCTGAGGCGTCTCAGCGACGCCCGTTATATAGGCACACAGACATACCACCGCCACGAGAAGGAGGCGGTAGGTCATACCAAGGGTCTTATATATATGGTGTAGCTGGCCTATAGCTTGCATCGAATCTGATCAGATAGGACAAAGATACTAAAAGTCTGCATGCTCTCTTTGGTCAGACTTCCCCGCCAGAGCGGGCGGGGGGCTTCTCCCATCGTAAGAGCCTCGTCTTCGCTGTGATTTCTCGGGGGAAGAGCGTATGGGAGGATATGCTCCTTGTAGGTGGGATGGTGTGAACCTATATTGGTCGGCGGGCTGACCAATATGAGTACGTGGGTAGAGCTATATAGGATGGCGAAGAAAGCTATATGGCTTTATGAAGTGGCCTCTATTAAGTTATTGCTCCACGTAGGGATAAAAGTTGCGGACGAGTGGTAGATAAGTTTGGACTATGTACGTGGCTCTAATATCTACGTACGTGGATATTTGGATTTACGTGCCTGGTCTTTAAGACTACGTACATAGACAGAGGAAAACCACTACGGGAAGAGACTTTTTCCTTCACGAGAATGACACTTTTCCCTCCGCCGGATAAGAGGAATACTCGTGATAAGGCGAAGGGATTGCGTATCACTTCGGAGAGGTATATCGGGGAGCTGGGCTATCCTATACGATCTCACCCATAGGATCTACCTCGCTCAGGTAGCTCCGCTGTCGCCCGCTCGTCTACTGCAGAAGGGCGGGGAGAGGACGTATAATAGCGATGTTTCACAAGCGTTTATGGTGCTGATTTTTTTTTTCTATAAAGTTGCTACCTTTAGGGACCACTTCCATTAGCACCGCACTCCTTGAAATGAAACACATTCACTTGCTCTTAGTCGCCTTTGCGCTATCTTCTGGTAGCCTTCTCGCGCAGACGACCTTCCCAATACAGGGCACCTTGAAGAAGACCGCCGACCGCACGCCCGTGGACTTTGCTAACGTCCTCCTGCGTCATCCCGCTGATAGTAGCCTCGTCGTGGGGACGACCAGCGATGAGCACGGGGCTTTCCGCTTGGAGGCTCCCGAGGGCACCTTCCTCCTCGAGGTGCGTGCGCTGGGCTACCGACCCTATCATCAGACGCTCACCATCGCTGGTGCTCTTGACCTCGGCGAACTCCTCCTCACTGAGGAGACGAAGCAGCTCTCCGCTGTCCAAGTCACAGGGCGCCGCCCGATCATGCTCCGCAAGGCCGACCGCATGGTCTTCGATGCGACCCAGATAGCGCCTGCCGCCGCCTCGGCACTGGATGTCCTACGGCAGACACCTGGGGTAAATGTTACGAATAGTGGCATTAGTCTCATCGGTAAGGGGGGAGTCATCGTCCTCGTCAACGATAAGCGCGTGCGCCTCTCAGGTACTGCTCTCCTTAGTCTCCTACGCTCCTATCCACAGTCCGACCTTCAGGAGATACAGATCTTGACCACGCCACCTGCTAAGTACGAAGCCGAGGGGGATGCGGGCGTCTTGAACCTCGTCTTGAAGAAAGCTAAGAATGACTTCTTCGGGGGAAGTGTCACGCCAAGCTTTGGGATCAAAAGGTTGCGGCCTCGCTATGATCTCAGTACGAGCTTCATCTATAATCAAGGTAAGGTCACAGCCTCCCTTGATCTCGGTGCCGGTACAGGGCAGTTTGCTGGTGATCTGCGTACCTACCGTACCTATCCTCAGCAGAAGACCTACTATGTCAGTGATACCTACTACACTGGGTGGGATAAGTACTTCAACGTACGTGGAGCGCTGGACTACGCCTTCACTCCAGAGCTCACACTCGGCTTCAGCGCCTCCTATACGCCACAGCAGGATAGTACGCATCGTGAGAATGACTCTCACGACTATAGCATCGCTCCCGATGGCTCGTACAAGCTCCTTCGCTCCCTCCCAGGACTTGCGGGGAACATCGATCATGGGAGGTACATCTCGGCGAATGCCCACATGGAGAAGACCTTCAAGGGTGTGCCCAAGCGTCGCCTATCGTGGGACGTAGATTATGTCGGCTACCGCAGTCGGGAGGATCGTAGCTTTACCTCCTCGGGCCTGACCCCTCAGGGTACTCCTATCGCAGGCTCTGACTTCCGCTTCAATGCGCTGACCGATCAGCATACCGACTCCTATATCGCCAGCCTGGACTATGTCGAGCCTCTCGGTAAGGGGAGGCTGGGCTTCGGAGCAAAGGGAGCTTGGACGCGCACCAGCAATAGTAGTGACTATGATGCAGCGAGCACGATGGGTGAGCACCATGATAAGATCCGCTTCGATGAGCAGGTCTATGCGCTCTATGCGGACTTCAAGCATCCCCTCTCTGAGACCTGGAGTCTTCGCACGGGGCTTCGTATGGAGTACACCCATACGGCAGGGGAGAATAACGGCCGTCGTCTGGAGAACTTGAGGAGCTATCTCAACCTCTTCCCCACGCTCTTCTTAGGCTACAATCCCAATGATCGCCATGCCTTCAGCCTCAGCAGTACCATCCGTCTCAACCGTCCGCATTTCAGTCAGCTCTCTCCCTTCGCTAACTACGAGAATCAGTACACCATCATGCGAGGGAAGGAGGACCTACGTGCTGCGAAGCGCGCACGGCTTGCCCTCGGATATACCTTCCTCGGTGCGCTGAACTTCCAGCTCAATGGGGGTTACCTATGGGACGGGATTACGCAGGTGATACGCCTGGATCCTGCGACGAACCGTGGAAGCTACACGCATGAGAATGCTGAGAGGACTTGGCTCGTTGGGCTGGAGAATAGCTACTTCTTCAATAAAGTCAGCTTCTTCCAGACCTACATCTCCCAGCGCCTTTGGTATAATGAAACGAAGCTTGATACCGATGTGTCCTCGCTCTATGGAGGCTCAGGTCTAAACTATAGCTTCAGCATGAATAATACCTTCTTCTTCAACCGCAGTAAGACGCTCCAAGGTACCTGCTCCATCTACTACGCGAGTCCACGCTACGATGACGGAGGTATGAGATACTCGCATAAATTCACGGCTAATGCAGGCCTATCCTATACGCTCCTCGATGGGAAGCTCCGTATCGCTGCCGATGCCTACAGTCTCATCTGGACCCAGCTCTACATCAATATCAATACCCCCGACTACCAGCTGCGCGTCAAGAACGAGTCGAATAGCCTCTACTGCTCGCTGAGCTTGACCTATTCCTTCGGTGCTTCCATCGAGGGTAAGGATGAGCGCCAGAGTGCCAAGGATCTTCGCTCTCGCATGTAGTGCCCCGCCTCCCGCTCTTGAGTCACACCCGCTAAAGCAAAGCCCCCAGCAGCCGTCCTCGTGGTGCCTGCTGGGGGCTTGCTGTATCCCTTGCCTGCAGGTAGGCCGCTACTTCCTTCGCCCAAAGCTTGTGCCTTCGCTCTGCCTTCCCCTTCGCTCAAAGTGCCTGCTTCATCGGTTGCACGGGCCGAACGTATACCCCTTCTCATCAAGACGTATACGTATCGTGAGCAAAACGTATACGTTTGGCGGTGAAACGTATACGTCTTGGGCAGGAAACGTATACGTTTTGCCCGCACAAGGTATACGTCCTCACGCCACAGCCTCTTCCCACCCCTCACGAACGCCCCGATGCGCCGCCCTCACCCCCCGCAGAACTATCTACTATTCTTGGTAATTTAGATGCCTCATAAGGGGCTTCTTCGCAGTAGAAGACAGCTGCAGAGACTTATAGTAATTGGTTGATTTTTATTCAGAGATATGGATGCAAGGCAGTGTATGATCATAGACTTGGACTTGGAGAAGCAGGGGGACAAAAAAATGTTTATCTCCGAGCGGCTCGAATCCATTAAAATGAATGAGCATGGAGGCTGGACAGTGCGCTTCAAGTACTCTTCCGGTTTCTACCAATATAACAAAGCTCGCCTACTTTTTATGCATGATCCTGAGGTTGTTAATCTCGAGGGTAGGGGACTCTATGTTCGAAATAAGCGTGTCTCCAACATCGCAGAGCTGCTACGTTTCACTAGCCCCCAACGTGATTTTTATCGGGTGACTTATACGAATGGCTATGTAGAGTGCCTCGATGGACGGAAGGTCTACATTACCCGAACACCAATAGACCTGACTGGGGGCTCTACGTGGGACTATCTGAAGAAGCTCGCAGCTGAGACGGGACTACAAAATAATGATGGGAGCAATAGTTTGGAAAAAGGCTATAGCTTGGTGGATGTAAAGCGAGATAACGTACCCCTTGCTCAGTATCTCGGTGATAAGAGAAAGCTGGCTACACGCTCCATGCCACGGCAGATCTACTATCCCTTTGGATGCAATGCCAGCCAAAAGACAGCAGTGGAGGCAGCCCTATGCCATCAGGTGAGTATCGTGCAGGGGCCTCCAGGTACGGGGAAGACGCAGACGATCCTCAATATCATTGCGAACTTGCTTCTCGCGGGTAAGACCATATTGGTGGCCTCAAATAATAATGCTGCCGTAGAGAATATCGCCGAGAAGCTCCAGCGTGAAGGCTTGGGCTTCCTCGTGGCACAGCTGGGGAACTCTGAGAATAAGGAGGCCTTCATCCAACAACAGCAACCCTATTACCCCGATATGGAGGGATGGGCGCTCGAGGATGCTTCGGCGGTCAAGAAGGTGGCCAAGGAGGCTCTGCGGAAGGTGTCTCAGGGCTTTGAAGACCAGACGAAGCAGGCGCAGCTACGGGCCGAGCTCAATGCCTTGCAGACGGAGCGTCAGTATAATGATCTCCTTAATGAGGCTATCGGGCAAGATGTCAGCTGGCTGAAGGATAAGTCTCCTGCTGGGCTGATGGCCTTACTTACGCGCTTTCAGCAGCTCGCAGAGCGGTCGGAGCGGCCCAGCTTTTGGTTTCGCCTCAAGAGTGCATTCACTTTAGGACCGCAGGCCTTCTCGTTCCTCAAGAGAGAGTTTGCGGAGGTCATCGCTTGCCTGGAAGATGCTTACTACTATGCTTATCAATCCAAGCTGGAAAAGGAACTGGTCGCTGTCACGGAGCATCTTCAGTCTATCAATCTAAAACAGGGGATTCAGGAGCTTACAAACTCTTCGAGTCAGCTCTTAAAGAGTGAGATAGCGAAGCGATATAGTAGTGGAGGAGCTCGAATCCTATTCACCTCAAAGAATATCAAGCGGGGGACTGAGGCCTTCCTCAAAGAATATCCCATCGTGCTAAGTAGCACATATAAGTCGAATGATAATATCAACTCGGACTATGTCTTTGACTATGTCATCATGGACGAGGCTTCGCAGATCGATATCAAGACGGGGGCATTGACCCTATCGTGTGCTATGAATGCTGTGATCGTAGGGGATGACAAGCAGCTACCTAATGTAGTAAGCCGAGAGGAGACCCTTGCTCTCAAAGCGATAAGAGAGACCTACCAGGTCGATGACCGATATGATGCTGTGACGCATAGCTTCCTGAAGTCTTGCTTAGAGACCTTCAAGGATGCCCCCGTGACGCTGCTACGTGAGCACTATCGTTGCCACCCCAAGATCATTGAGTTCTGCAATCAGCGCTTCTATGACGGTGAGCTAATCTCCATGACGACGGATAAGGGTGAGGAGAAGGTGCTTCAAGTCCTACGCACTGTGAAGGGGAATCATGCCCGAGGACACTTCAACCAGCGTGAGATAGACGTCATCACGCAGGAAGTGCTACCAGAGTTTCAGGATCAGGGGAGTATCGGTATCATCACCCCCTATAAAGATCAGGCGCAGGCTATCAACCAGATGCTGGGCATGGATATCGCAAGTACGGTGCACAAGTATCAGGGGCGAGAGTGCGACACGATCATCATGAGCATGGTGGACAATAGTCCGACGGAGTTCTCTGACGATCCGAACCTCCTCAACGTAGCTATCTCTCGTGCCAAGACTCACCTCTGTATCGTGGCGACAGGGAATGATCTGCCTGAGGGGAGCATCCTATCTCAGCTCATCAGCTACATTCAGTACAACAACTTCGAGGTAAAGGGGAGCAAGCTGCGCTCGGTCTTTGACCTGCTATATACGCAGTACACTACGGAGCGCCTGGCTTATCAGTCCAAGCATCAGGTCTCTGGCCAACTATCTGAGACGCTCTTCTATGATACGCTACTCAAGGCTCTCAATGGGGTGGGGCGTAGCGAGCTTTCCGTGCTCTGTCACTATCCCCTTGAGAGACTCATCGCTGATGTGTCGCTACTGGATGCTGAGGAGCGAGCTTTTGTCAAGAGTCCTCTCTCGCACGTGGACTTCCTCATCTATAATTCGCTGACGAAGCGTCCGCTACTCGTCATTGAGGTCGATGGCTGGAGCTTCCATAAGGGAAGTACTACGCAGCAGGCCCGAGATGCACTTAAAGACCGCCTTCTCTCCAAGTATGATCTCCCTCCCTATCCTATCTCTACGACAGATATGGTGACGGTCGATATGCTGAGAGAGCGATTGGCTACTTTATTGTAGGCCTGTAGTAAGGCACTGTAGTTATTAGAAAAAAGCCTACCTTCGTGGTGCTTCCCAGGATGGGAAGTGTCTTTCTAAGAAGTGTCCAGAGAACGGCTACGAGCCGTCCGCAACCTATCCGCATACGGGGCAAGGTGCGAGAGGCAGACTCCCTGCCTGACACGAGAGGACGTATCGTCTCATCTAAAAATAAAAGGTATGACTACCCAAGCTACATCTACTTCGACAGAGGAGCTCGCATCCAGCTCCCGCACTATCTATTCGACTGAGCACCCCGAGGGGCAGCTGCGTCGGATGGATGGCACCCTGCTGCGTCTCTATCCCGCTACATCTCTCCCCGCACCGCTGACGCCCGAGGCACGCACCGAGGCTACTGAGCTCTTTCGCCAAAGCCTCTCCCTCTTGTGGCGGTATCGTGAGCGCATCCTTTCGGATAGCCGAATGTTCCTCACTCCCATAGCCGAGCCGAATGGCTTGGCATATCTGGGCGCCTTCCCCGCGGCGACACTGGGTGCGTACATCGAGCTCTGGACGCTGTGTGATGCTGCGCTCCTCACGGACGAGCGTGGGATCCAGCACTTTGTGACACGTGTGGCTGGTAGCCCGCTCTCTGGGAGCAATCGCTGCACGCTGGTAAGCGAGGAGGGCGAAGTCAGCACGTGCAGTGTGCGGGACTTTAGTTCGCTGTGGCGTCCCTTCCGTGGCTTGATTCGCCGCTACCGAAAGCCCCAAGCTACCGCCGAGCACTACACCCTCACCGAAGTCCTTACCCTCCTCAGCGAAGAAGGGTAGGGCAGTCCTATCCATATTGAGCGGAGGGAAAAGTGTCCTTCTCGTGAAGGGAAAAGCACCTTCCCGTAGTGGTATTCTTCTATCTATGCACGTAGTTTTAAAGACCAGGCACGTAAATCCCAATATCCACGTACGTAGATATTAGAGCCACGTACGTAGCCCAAACTTATCTGCTACTCGTCCACAACTTTTATCCCTACGCGGAGCAACAACCCTAATATAGGTCAGTGGGGCGACCAGTATTGGTCGATACGCGAACCACTATAGGTTCATAGTAGTGACCAATAGTGGTTGACTCGTGAACCACTATTGGTTTGCACTACGAACAAGTAGTGGTATGCATCCCTCCCCTCGCAAGTATAGTCAGCAAGCCCCCTGATGCATGCAAATAGCCGTGCGTCAGGGGGCTCTTTCTTTGCACCTTTCTTGTGTGCATATGTTTTACTAAGTTTGTGGTAGACAACTGAATCTGAAGACATCGAGTCTACACCACAAACGTCTTACCATAACTCACGATACCCTTATGAAGAAGAGCGCCCTTCATAGTCTATGTCGCCTGTCTCGGTGTGAGCACTCTCGCCTCATACGGAGCTCAGCAGGCGCTCTGCCTTGCCCCACAAACAGCCCTCGACACAACCGATCGTCTGCAAAAGAAAATTGAACACCATGAAGGCTCTAACTAAATGCTTCCTACTCCTCGTAGTACTCCTCTGTAGTGAAC
>ERZ772977.1150-NODE-1150-length-14290-cov-8.539445_pt1 | contig 14290 bp, 8 predicted proteins | sample MGYA00511131_ERZ772977 | MGnify/ENA primary metagenome ERZ772977 (study PRJEB29015, sample SAMEA2737935) | human oral metagenome | biome: human oral; feature: human-associated habitat; material: dental | place: China | collected 2151 ...
GGCGCGAAGCGCGCGAAGCCGCCGGCCCACTGGTTGGCGGACTTGGAGGTGAAGGAACGGGTGAAGTCGCCCCCCACCCACAAGGATCCGGAGTCGTCGACCTCCAGCGCCCACGCCCCGGTCGAGCGCGCCGACGCGAGGCGGTAGGGGGTCCACCCGAGCTGGCGGCCCGTCGCGCCGTCCCACGCCCCCGCCCAGCGGATCTCGTCCGCGCGGGTCCAGCTGGTGCCCAGCTCGTAGTAGCGGTACGCGTCCTGGAACACGAAGTCCGAGCAGTGGCACGAGGCGTAGACCACGCCGTTCCCGGCACTGGTCACCGCCTGCATGTCGCCGCCGTTCTGCATGGCGATCGAACCGGAGGTCCGCGTCATGGTGGCCGTGTCGTAGCCGAAGAGCGAGTGCTGGGAGCCCCCGAAGTACACGCGTCCGCCCGTCAGCGCCACCCCCTGCTGGTACATCCCGTCGAAGTACGAGGGCTCGAAGGTCCACGAGGAGTCCAAGGCGGCGCCTGCCGCAGTGGACACCCGCGCGGCGTAGGGGGCCGCGCCGCGCTGCGCCCGGGTGAAGTGGCCTCCCGCGTAGAAGTAGCCGCCCGCCTCATCGACGTCGAAGGCGACGACCGAGCCGTTGAACTCGGGGTTCCACGAGCGGTCGGGCTCCCCGGACAGGGACAGGCGCACCGCCCCGCGCGCGTACGCGCTGCGGCCGCCGTTGCTGGAGGCGTGGGTGAACAGGCCGCCCAGGTAGATGTGCTGGCCGGTGACCCGGGCCGCCTTGACGGACACCGCGCCCGAGCGCAGCGCGTTGCGCAGCTTCAGCGTCCACGAGGAGTCGATGGCGCCCGTGGCCGTGTCGATGACGACCGTGCCCACGTGCTCCTCGCCGTTGACCCGCGTGAAGTCGCCGACCGCCAGCAGGCGCGCGCCCGGCAGCTCGACGAGGTCCTTGACCTGGTTGTTGAAGGCGAAGGACTGCCCGTTCCACTCCCCCGACGACGCGTCGAAGCCCGCCAGGCCGGAGGTCCGCGCCTTCGTCGAGCCCGCGCGGGCCACGCCCGTGAAGTTACCGCCCACATACATGGTGGAGCCGACCTGCTCGAAAGCCTGGACCTGGGCGTTGCCCTCCGCGTAGGAGCCGTTGAGGTTGCCCGTCACACCCCACTTCATCGGCGCCGCGTACTCGGAGACCGTCGGCGCGACGGCCTGCGCCGGGGTTCCCGAGTCCGCGATCCGGGCGTAGGCGTCGTCCGAGCGCAGCTGCGGGCGCAGGTAGACCTCGGCGTAGGGCTCGACGGTGAACCCCGCCTTGCGGAAGAAACTGGTGTCGGAGGTGTCCGCGTTGAGCAGCACGCCAGGGCCGTAGCCGAACCCCACCCGGTACTTCGACGTGGCGGTCGCGGTCATGTCGACCATGCCCCACGCCAGGTCGTCGCCGAACTTGGACCAGATCGGTTCGCCCGTCGTCCACTCGCCGCCGTCGATCGAGTAGACGACCGGGTGCGCGGACTTGAAGGGCCACACGAAGTCCGCCATCTTCGGCAGGCGCATCTTGATGGTCTGCCAGGACGTCCCGCGCCCGTTGTAGGCGCGCACGACCCTCATGCCGTCGGGCAGTTCGGAGACGGGGGTGGAGCCGAGGAGGCCGTTGACGGCTTCGTGCGACAGCTGCACGGTCCCGTCCGCGGGCCTGCGCTCGCGCTTGGCCAGTGCGGAGGGGGCGCCCTTGCCCTGGCTCCAGGTCTCCCACCCGTCGGTGCCGCGCCCGATGAGGACCCATCCGCCCCCGTCGCTCGTCTGGTCGCAGAAGAACCGTCCGGGCGCGTTCATGGTGGGGGTCTGCAGCCAGTAGGTGCCGTCCGGCGCGTTGGGGTCGTTCTGCTTGATCTCCCAGCACGAGGCGGCTGCGCCCGCCTCGGACAGCCCGTCGCGGACGGGCGCGGGGGGTGCGGACTGCGAGGGCACGTGCCCCAGCCCGTTGAGGACGACGGTCGCCGCGGCGATCACGACGAGGGGGATGCGGTGACTGTTTCTCATGGGACCTGCGGGAGGGTTGTGTCGGATACCCGCCATTTTCCCACGGGTAGGAGAAGCGCTCAACCGAGTTCTTACCACTCGGTTGAGCGCTTACTCACTGTGCTCTGCGCTGAAGCGCGTCACCACCGCTTGAGCGAGGCCGTCAGGTCGAAGGTCATCGACGGCGTCCCCCGGTAGTTGACGTGCTCCTCGACGCCGATGCGGTTGATGCCGTTCACCAGCCGCCACGCGGGCACCTCGACGGTCACCATGTTGGACGCGGCGCTCTTGGCGCTGACTGCCTGGTTCGCGAAGGTCGAGTGCGTGATCGCGCCCTCGCTCATGCGCACGGTCGTCAACTGGAAGCCATTGACGTAGACCACGGCGCCGTCGTCGGCCCTCACCTTGAGCGTGATCTTCGCGTCGCCGGTGATGGGCCCCAGGTCCACGTCGGCGGCGAAGTAGTTGGTGATCGCGCGATCGCCCTTCTCGATCGACAGGGGGGTACCCGCGTCGGGGTCGCCCCAGCCGATCGGGCTGGCGCCCGAGGACCAGTCGGAGATGTCGCCGGACGGCGATGCCCAGTACGGCGTGGGCTCGGACTGCGAGGCCCAGTAGCTCCACTGCGTGCCCGAGGAGATGATCTCGCCGTCGGTCACCCCGGTGGCGTCCACCACCGGCGAGCTCGTCGCGCCGGGCGACGGCGACGGGGCCGGGGAGCTGTCGGAGCCGCCGGGCTTGCGCTCGACGCGCTCGACCCGGGCCTGCATCGACACGGACTTCGCCTTGCGGTAGTTCACGTGCGTCTCCACGGCCAGGACGTTGTCCCCCGCGACGAGGCGCTCGGCGGGCACGAACACCGTGGTCCGGTCGGCCTGCGCCGCGTCGTAGGTGGGGGCGGCGTCGGCGCGGGTCTCGTAGGAGACCCCACCGGTCCCCAGGCGCTGGCGGCCCACCTCGGCGCCGTTCACGTAGGCGATGGCGCCGTCGTCCGCGACGAAGTCGACGTTCACCCCCGAGACGGCCGAGGGATCGGCCACGGTGAAGTGCGTGCGGAAGTAGCTGGTGATGGGCCACGTCTTGTGCGGCGCGGTCTGGATGTCCGTCGCGATGCGGTCATCGCCCCTGCCCAGCGGCGCGGCGCCGCGCGGCCACGCGGAGTCGTCGTAGCCGGGTGAGGCCCACGCCTCGTCGGGGGCGGACTCCTCGTAGCGGTAGGACCAGGTGGCGCCGTCGTCGACCAGGACGGGGTCGGACGGGTCGTGCTCGCCGAAGGCCGGCGGGACGTAGACGGGGCTGGTGGCGGAGCGGTTGCCCTCGGCGTCCACGGCGCGCACGAAGAAACGGTTCTCACCGGCGCGGGCGAGTTCGACGGTCGGCTCCTTGACCTGGGCGACCGTGCGGTCGTCGCGCAGGATCTCGTAGGCGTCGGCGTCGGCCACCGGGGTCCACGACAGCGTCACGGTCGCCTCGGTGGAGGCGGCGGCGCGCACCTGGGCGGGCGCCTCGGGCGGAGTCGTGTCGCGGGCGTCGAAACGGGCGAAGCCGCCGTTCCACTGGGTGCGCGACACCGAGGTGTGCGTGCGGGTGAAGTCGCCGCCCGCCCACAGGTTGCCGTTGGAGTCGACGGTGAGCGCCCACGCGCCGGTCTTGCGCTGCGAGGAGATCTCGAAGGGGGTCCAGTGCATGTTCTTGCCGGTGGCGGTGTCCCACGCGCCCACCCACTTGATGTCGTCGGCCCGGGTCCAATTCGATTCGATGGTCCACATATCGGCGTCCTGGTAGGCGGCGTCGGAGCAGTGGCACGAGGCGTAGATGACGCCGTTGGGGGAGGCCGCGCTGGCCTGCAGGTCGCCGCCGTTGCTCATCATGATCGAGGCGGAGAGCCGCTGGTTCGTGGCCGCGTCGTAGCTGAAGAGCGAGTGCTCGGCACCGCCGATGTAGACGCGGTCGCCCACCGAGGTGATGGTCTGCTGGTACTTGCCCGCGGTCACCGTGCTCGGCTTGAAGTCGAAGGAGGGGTCGACTGCGGCCCCCGCTTCGGTGGACAGGCGGGCCGCGTACCAGGCGCGGTCGCCGTGGGCGCGGGTGAAGTGCCCGCCGGCGTAGTACGCGCCGTTCTGCTCGTTGATGTCCGAGGCGAGCACCGAGGCGTTGAACTCCGGGTTCCAGGAGCGGTCGGGGCGCCCGTCGAGGCCGACCCGGCCCGCGTTGCGCGCGTAGACCTTCGCCATGTCGCCCAGGCGCAGATGGGTGAAGGTGCCCCCCAGGTACACCTGGCCGTTGTAGAAGCGGGCGGTGCGCACCGAGACGCGGTGCGAGCCGATCGCGTTCATGATGGTGAGGTTCCAGTCCGGGTCGATCTGGCCGGTCGCGGGATCCAGCACGACGGTGCCCACGTGCTCCTCGCCGTTGACGTACGTGAAGTCGCCGACTGCGAGCAGCTTGCCGGAGGGGAGCGTGAGCAGGTCCTTCACCTGGTTGTTGAAGTTGAAGGCCATGCCCGTGAAGGCACCCGTGTTGACGTCGAACGCGGCCAGGCCCCGTGACTCGGTGATGGCGCCGTCAGCGCCGGAGCGCACGCCCGTGAAGTTGCCCCCCACGAACATGGTGGTGCCGACCTGCTCGAAGGCCTGGACCTGGATGTTGCCCTCGGCGTAGGAGCCGTTGAGGTTGCCCGTCACACCCCACTGGGTGGAGGCCGCGAACTCCGAGACGGCGCGCGTCACAGTGGAAGCGGCCGCGCCCTCGTCGGGGATGCGGGTGAAGTCGGAGGAGTCCGAGGCGATCCGGGGGCGGAGGTAGACCTCGGAGTAGGGGAAGACGGTCTGGCGGATCTTGCGGAAGAAGGATCCCGCCGAGGCCGTGTCACCGGGGTAGTTCTGGGCCCCCGGGCCGAAGCCGAACCCGATCGTGAAGCCGTTCGCCCACGACGGGTAGGTGTTGTTGGCGTTCCACGCGTCGTCGTAGCCGAAGCGGGAGTAGGCCCTCGACGAGACGACGGGACCGTGGTTGAAGGTCGCGTTGACGGGATGGCCCATCTTGAAGAACCACACGAAGTCCGTCATCTGGGGGAAGCTGAGATCCAGGGCCTGGAAGGACGAGCCCTGGGGATCCAGGGAGCGCAGGACGCGCACGCCGTCCTCCAGGCTGGAAACTGACCCGTTTCCAATGAGCTGGTTGACCTCCTTGGTGGACAGCTGGGCGACGGCCATGTCCGCCGCCGTGCGCCCGCGCGCGGTCAGGGAGTTGCGGTCGCCCTTCCCCTGCGTCCACGGCTCCCAGCCCTCGCGGCCGCGGCCGATCAGCACCCAGCCGCCGCCGTCGGTGGTCTGATCGCAGTAGTACTGTCCGGGGGTGTCCATCGTGGGGGTCTGCAGCCAGTAGGCGCCGTCGGCCGCAGCGGGGTTCTGCGTCTTGATGTCCCAGCAGGAGGCCGCGGCCGTTTGGGCGCTGAGGCCGTCGTGGACGGCCGCGGCCCCCCCGGTGCTGCCGCCGCCGCCCGGGTCGGCAACAGCCATGGGCGCGAGTGCGAATGATGTGAGTAGGGCGGCGGGGGCGAGCAGGGCCCCCAGTAGACGGCGCGACATTCCGGCTGTTCCTTAGCATTCAAGAGTGAACGAGGCGTGTTAACGGCAATATATTTACACGCAAATCACGCGGTGATCAACCGGCTGGTCAGGTCCTGGACACCGAAATATGTTGCAACTTGGTAAAGGCCCTATTCGCCGCTCCTCCTCGCGCGGGCGAAGGCCCCCAGACCCACCAGGCGCAACGGCGAGCGCCCCGCCCAGCACAGCGCGAGGAAGCCCAGCGCCCCGGCCGCGCACCCCGCCGCGAGGCCCACCAGGCTGTCGCGCCCCGCCACGAGCGCCACCGCGCCCGCGGGGGCCCCCACGCACACGAGCACGCCCACCACCGGCAGGGCGACCTCGCCCAGGTCGGGCCGCACCCCGATGAAGCGCGCCACCTGCACGGACGCCATCGCCGCGTCCACCACCATGCACACCGCCCACACGACGGCGGCCGCCAGCATCCCGAAGCGCGGGATGAACACCACATTGCCGACGACGTTGAGGCCGAGCACCACGACCTTGTTGACCGCGGCCCACCCGCTGCGCCCGCTCATGATCAGCAGCGAATGGATGTTCCCCGCCATGAACGTCACCACAGAGCCCGCGCACAGGGCCACGAGGACCCCGGCCCCCGCCTCGAACCCCTCGCCCAGGATCCGCATGAGCGCCGGGGAGAAGACCGCCATGAGGACGTAGACCGGGGTGGCGAAGAGCACCAGCCACACCGACGCGGTCGAGTACAGGGACGCCAGCTCCTCCATCTTGCGCTGGTGGAGCAGCTTGGAGAACTGGGGGGACACGACGACGCGCAGGGCCGTGTCGACGACGAGCCCCGCCTGGATGAAGCGGATGGCGCCCCCGTAGATGCCGGAGGCGGCGTTGCCCGCCAGCACCCCCACCAGCAGGACGTCCAGCCATTGGAGGGCCTGCTCCAGGCCCGCCGTGAGGGTGCGGGGCAGGGCGAAGGACACGATGCGGAGGCGGCGCTGGCGCGTGGGCCAGCGGCTGCCCCCCGCCTCGGGCATGTGCCGGGCCAGGAGCGCCCACGCGCACACCAGGACGAGGACGAAGGGGAGCGCCCAGGCGGCGGAGACCACCGCGTAGGAGCCGCCGACGGCAGCCGCCACCGCCACCAGCAGGGGCCGCAGCCCGGGCAGCAGCAGGTTCTGGACCAGGACGTACTCGCGCATGTTGCCCAGCGCCCGCAGCGCGGCCGAGGCGACCAGGGAGAGGGCGCCGACGGGCACGAACCACGCGGCCGCCCGCACTGCCCCCGCCACTTCCGCGCTCCAGATCATGGGGGCCACCGCCTCCAGGACCAGGACCGCCGACAGCGACACCCCGACCGCCACCGACGCCATGTAGTTCAACGAGGCGCGGATCTCCTGGGGCGAATCGACCGACAGCCGCGGCATGAGGTAGATGGCCGTCGAGTCCAGGCCGACCTTGGCCAGGGCCATGACGATGGCGAACACGCCCGTGGCCTGGGTGACGACGCCGGCGCCCGTGGTCCCCAGGGCGCGCGAGAGCACGATCGTGAAGACGAAACCGAGCACCGCGGACGCGGCCGCGCCGACGAATCCGACGATTCCGCCCCTCGCGAGGTTCCTCCGGGATTGATGCGCGTCACTCATTTGCTCTCCTTCTCGCTTCGTAATCACCGAGGTTGTGGGACTATCTTTACTCACTGGTAGGACTTACCGAGAATCCTCAATGGAAGAAGGGCGCCCATGTCTGTTAAGAAACTCACCGGGAAATGGTTGGTCGCGGCCTGGGTCGGCCTCGCCGTCATCCTGGTCGCCGCCGTGTGCGTGGTCTTCGCACTGGTCGGCAGGTCCGTGACCACGTCGCAGTCCGCCCCCGGCGCCTCCGGGGCCGAATCCGATCCCGCTGCGGTGCCGCAGTCGGTGCCCAAGACCATCCAGCCGCAGTCGGCCGGCCCGGCCAACACCGCGGGCGCGGGCATGGCCGGCGACGACGAGGCCTCCCAGCAGGTGGACTTCGTCCTGGCCTCCATGTGGCAGGCGTACTCCGACCCCTCCACCGCGATCGCCACCGACCTGTCCTCGATCCTCACCGAGTCCGCGCTGGAGGAGTTCGACGCGCAGGCCCAGGAGTGGAACGCGGACGGCACGCGCGTGTCGGGGACCCCCCGGATCGAGGACGCCCACGTGACCGCGTCCGACGGGACGACCGCCACAGTGCGCGCCTGTGTCGACTCGACCGGGGTCACCGTCACGAACGACGCCGGGTCGCCGCTGACGGACGACACCTCGCTGATGCGGGCCCTCACTGATTTCTCGTTCGTCAACGACGGCGGTTCCTGGAAACTATCCGGGGTCTCCTTCCCCGACGATCCGACGTGCTGACCCGGTCCAGCATCCTCTCCGAGAAGACCTCGCCCTCCGCACGGCGGACGGGGTTCTTCCACATTCCCCTCGGCGTCTTGGCGGCCGGGCCGGCCACGTCGTAGTCGGTGAGGGGCTCGGTGCCCTCCTCCAGGTGCCGCGCCAGCAGGGCGACGGCCAGCACCGAGACCATGAGCCCGGTGTTCATCCCGTAGTAGAACTGCTCGACCAGGGTGGCGATGACGATGCCGCCCAGGACGGAGCCGTAGATGTCCTTCGCCCTCCACACGCTGGGGAGGATCCTGGCGAAGAAGGCCAGGAAGAGGAGGGCGCCGACGATCCCGTAGGAGAAGAGGACCGTCCAGAACTGGCCCTGGGTGCCCAGCGACGGCAGCCACGGCACGGACGCGGGGCGCGGTGCCCCGAAGCCCAGCAGCGGGGACTCCTTGAGCGAGGCCACGGTCTCCACGTAGTTCGTGAAGCGGTCGACCGTCGTGCTCGACGACTGCAGGCGCTCCACCAGGGACTGCGAGGCCGGTGTGAACAGCCACGCGATGGCGCCGACCCCGCCGAGGAACAGCGCGACGAGCACCGTCCGCCACCGCCCGTCGCGCACCCTCTGGAAACCGACCCACGCCGCGATCACGACCAGGCCGATGTACATGCCGCGGTTGAGGGTCGCGGCCGCGGGCACCACCGAGGCGGCGCACACGAGGGCGTGCAGGTAGCGGTGGCGCGCGTACTCCCGCCAGGAGATGACGGCGAAGATGACGGCGAGCGGGAAGATCAGGGAGAAGACGTTCCCCCACGTGTTCGCGTAGATGAAGGGCGCAGACGGACGGGGATCCGAGAGGACCCACGACCCTGGGTTCCACTGCGTGGTCCCCCTGCGCACGAACTCCGACACGAAGTCGTTGGAGTGCAGCGCCTTGGGGATCACGTAGTACATGAGCGTGTTGAAGCGCAGCTTGGGGAACGCCATCGCCAAGTACCCGCCGACCACGGCCGACGCCAGGAAGCCCCACAGGGTCCCCATGAGGGCCTTCGGCGTCAGGCGGGCGCGCGCGTTGAACGCGTAGATCCCGAACACCAGGGGCGACATCTGCAGCGCGAAGCGGTAGAACGCGCCGATGAGGCGCCCGACCGAGTCGAGCATGCTCATCGACGCGAGCACCCACACCAGGAAGAACAGCCAGATCACAGTCCCCGGCGGGAAGCGCAGGCCCCGGCGCCCCAGCATGAACACGATCATGATGATCGCGAACACCGGCCACATGAGGTCCCCGGCGCCGATCGCCCACCACAGGAAGTACCCGGAGTAGGCGACGATGAACGGCCACGCGGGCAGCTGCAGGGCGTCCTCGCTGAGTGCGCCGATGAAGGCCGGGCCGGGTCTGGCCCAGATCCCACGGCGCGACGCCGCAATCTCCGCCACGTCAGCCCCGCCCGTCCCCGGGGCCCTCCGGCGCCCCCTCCGCCCCGTCGGCCCGGCCGGAGGAGGGGCGCTTCCTCGGGCGCAGGCGGTTGGCGTGGCGCGAGCGCAGGTAGCGCACCGGGCCCTCGAGGAAGCCCTTGACCTCGGACCGGGTGAGGCCGGAGGGCACGTCGTCGTCGGTGCCCGCGACGCGCGCGGATCCGGGGCGCAGGCGCGCTGCCACGGCGGGGGCGCGGGAGGCCAGGGTGAGCGCCGTGGAGGGGCGGGCCAGGACCGCTTTGGTGAGCAGGGCGGACATGCCCGAGCCGTTGCCGCGCACCTGGGCGTCCAGGCCCTCGTGGTCCACGCGGTGGCGGTGGTGGACCAGCGCGTCGGGCGTGTGCACGATGACGTCGCCGTGGGCGAGGACGCGGGCGAACATGTCGAGGTCCTCGCCCCCGCGGGTCGGGGTCCCGGCCCCCAGGGAGGGGTCGAAGGGGCCGACCTCCATGAGGACGTCGCGGCGCAGCGCCATGCACACCCCCGCTCCGACGCGGGCCGTGGCCACCGGGTAGAGGGGGCCGCCTTCCCCGGCCTCGCCGAGGCCCCTCACGCCGTCGGGGATCCTCCCCTTCGCCCACACGCGGGGCGTGAAGTCCTTGGGGAAGCCGCCCCGGCTCTCGAACCAGCGCTGCGGGGCGTGGGCGAGCTCCAGGGGGAGGACGATCCCAGTGGTCGCCCCCACCAGGGCGCTCGCCGTGAAGGGGTCGACGAGGGCGGTCAGCCAGTGGGGGTCGACGATGGCGTCGTCGTCGGTGAAGGCCACGACCTCGCCGGTCGCCGCCAGGACGCCGCGGTTGCGCGCCCGGGAGAGCCCGGGCCGCGAGGCGTTGACCATGGTGAGGCGCTCGTCGTCGATGCCCTTCAGGGCGGTGCGCGCCAATCCGGTGGTCGGCGCGTTGTCGACGACGACGACGCGGTAGTCGCGGTGGTCCTGGGCCAGGACCGCTTTGACGGAGGCGGCCAACAGGTCCGAACGCCCGGTCGTGCAGATGACGACGGTGGCGGGGACGGTCGCGCCCGCGCCCTCCTGCCACCCGCGCCTGGGGGCGGAGGGCACCGCGGCCACGGCGGGGTCCGACTCGGGCGCGGCCGTGCCCTCGATGGCGACGGCGCCGCAGTTGCGCCCGTTCTCGCGCACGAGGACGAGGGCGCGCTCCATGCCGGGGTCGCCGGAGACGAGCTCGCGCACCCGCGCCGTGCGGTCGACGTGCCAGATGGAGGAACCGTGGGGATCGGCGGCGCTCATCGCTTGCCCTCCACCCTGCGGGTCACCGTCTGCGTGGGGATCTCGTAGGTGCCCCGCTCCGCTTGGATCTCAGCCAGCTCCGCGTTGATGACGGCCTTGTCGGAGTGGCGCGGCACGTCGCCGATGGGCGCTTGGATGAGGGTCTCCTCGGGGTCGTCGGAACTGGTCGTCCCCGCGTGCCTCCCAGGGGGCACGACCTCAGCGGGGCCGCCGTAGGCGGAGTGGACGGCGGGCTCGGGGCGCGGCGCCGAGGCGGCCTCCTCCGCCTCGCCCAGGTAGAGCATCGCGTTGACCTCGCGGTTGATGAGGGCGAGCTCGTCGAGGAGGGCGTGGATCGGGCCCAGGGCGTCGCCGCCGCGCACCGCGATGAGGACGTGCTTGGAGGGGCGCACCTCGTCGAGCAGGCCGGCCAGGGGCTGGGTCATGTCGATGAGGCGCGGGGAGGGCACGCGGGTCTCGGCCAGGGACCGGGTGAGGGTCGAGTGCAGGGTCCGGGCCTGCGGGTCCGTGGGGTCGATGATGAGGTCCACCCAGTGCTCGCGGTCGATCGTCATGGCGAGCATCCGCGTGGGCGACTCCCACTCGTTCTCGGCGCCCTTCTCGCGGCTCCACACGGGCAGCGCGGTCAGATCCGCCAGCTGCGACGGCGAGATGAGGGAGCGCGCGCGGGTCTCCTTCACGAAGACGACGACCAGGCCGATGAAGAGGCCGACGGCTGTGGTCACCAGGAGGGTGCGCGACACCGAGGGCGACGTGGCGTCCTCGGACTGCCCCGCCGCGGTCAGCACGCGCCCCGCGGTGACGTGGTAGGGCGCCAGCTGCACGGCCTGGTCCATGAGCTTGTCGATCTCGGCGCGCAGCTGCGCGATCCTGGCGGTGTCGGCGGAGCTGGTCTGCTGGACCGGCTGGTTCCGCTGCGCGCCGCGCGCGTTGTTGCCCAAGCCCGTGTCCTCGTCGTCCGGTTCCTGGGCCGCCTGCTGGGCCTGGATCTGGGAGAGCTCGGTGTTGAGCTCGTCGACGCGCGCCGTGATCCCCGCCAGCATCTCATCGGCGCGGGCCTCGGCCAGGGCGGTGCGCTCCTTGAGGTAGGCGGCGGCGATGGCGTCGGCCGCGGCCACCGCCTCGTCGCGGCTGCGGGCGCTGTACTCGATGCGCACGATGGTGCCGTTGGTGTCGCCCGACACCTCCATGCCGGCCAGGAGGGTCTTCGCGTCCGTGCCGCCGATCGCCGTGGCAGCTGCGTCGAGGACGTTCGCGGACTTGGCGATCCCCAGCTCGGTGACCATGTCCGTGGAGTTGATCGAGGTCTTCGCCACGGGGGTGGGGGTGGCCGCGGGCGGCGTGATCGTCATGGTGACGGTCGCCGTGTGGTCCACGGGCAGCGCGAAGACCGCGCCCGCCCCGACGGCGAGCCCGCCCAGGGTGGCGGCCACGATGGACTTCCACCGGCGCGCGAAGGCGTGGCGGAGTATCTCCTGGCCCCCGGTCGGCGGCTTGGTGAGGATCATTGGTCATCTCCTTGCATCCGGGCCCGCACCCAGCGGATGCGTCCGTTGAGTCGCCGCTCCAAGCGGTGCGCGGCGCGTGTCGGCAGGGCGCCCAGCCCCGCCCTGAAGGCCTCCTCGAAGTCGTCGAGGGCGGCGCTGGCGCCGCTGGCCGGCATCTGGGGAATGGTCACCAGCCTCGGCAGCGGGCGGCCGGTGAGCCGCTGGGCGAGGTCGGCGAAGGCGCGCGCCTGGAGCTCATTATTCCAGGACTCGGCCCTCCACCGCTGCGATGCGGTCACCTGGGTGGGGTGGATCCTGTACACCAGCCCCCACGCGGCCAGACGGCGGATCGCGCCCCCGTCCGCTGCGACGCGCAGCCACAGGTCGTAGTCCTCGGCGGGGACGTTCCTGTAGCCGCCGACGCGGTCCAGGCAGTACCGGGTCGCCACCATCGTCGGGTGGCACACGGGGTTGGTGAGCAGCAGGTGCCAGGGCATCTCGTCGGGCCCGATGGCGTAGGGGGCGCGGGGCACGGGACGGCGCCCGCGCAGTTCGACGATCTGCGTGAACACCATGTCGTCGCCGCGCCCGATGGCTGCCCCGCACCGGCGGAAGCGGCCGCGCAGGCTGACGTCGTCGGCGTCCATGCGCCCCACCAGGGACGAGTCGGTGGCCGCCATGAGCTGGCCGAGGACGCGGGCCACCCCTCCCTCGCCGGGGGCGATGGGGAGGACGCGCAGGCGAGGGTCCCCGGCGGCGGCCTCCTGGGCGCGCTCCGCGGTCGCGTCGGTCGAGGAGTCGTCGCCGACGACCAGTTCGGAGTCGGAGGGCATGGCGCGCAGGGTCGAGGCGACGGCGCGGCCGATCGTTCCGGCGGCGTTGCGGGCCGGCAGCAGGACGCAGAGGCGGGGCATGTCAGCGGCGCTCCGCGGCGTCCAGGGCCCGCAGGTGCGCCAGCGGGTCCAGGCCGGCCTCCAGGACGAAGTCGGTCAGCTGGGCGCGGACCACCTCCTGGAGCCGGGCGGCCCGCCAGGGCTTGGCGATGTAGTGGTCCAGCCCGGCCTCGTTGACGGCCCGGATCGTGTCCGCCTGGTCCGCCTGGCCGGTGACCAGCACCTTGCGCGCATCCGCCGTGCGCTCGTCGCCGGCCATCTCCACGAGCATGTCGACCCCGCTGCGCCCGGGCAGCCGGTGGTCGGCCAGGATGAGGGCGACGACGTCGCCGTCGCCGTCGATCTCGTCGACGACCTCGAGGGCGTCGTCGACGTCCTCGGCCGGCTCTATGCGCACCGTATCGGCGAAGGGGGCGAGATCGCCCAGGACGGCGTCGCGGACCTCGGGCTCGTCCTCGACGACGACAATGGCGAGCTTCATGGCTGATCCTTCCTCTCAGGGGCCCGCTGCGGCAGCTCGGCTGGCAGTCGGACGGTGACGCGGGTGCGCCCGGGGCGGGAGTCGACGGCGATGGTGCCGCCGTGGGCGTCGACGACGCTCTTGGCCAGGCCCATGCCCAGTCCCAGCCCGAAGCGGACCCGGCCGTGCTTGGTGGTGAAGCGGGGCTCGAAGATCCGGGGCAGGACCTGCGGGTCGATGCCGGGGCCGTTGTCCGTCACGTCCACGCGCACGCCGTCGGGCTCGCCCGCCACGGCGATGACCAGCCGCGGGGCGAAGTCCGACGGCTCCCCGGCCCCGCCGTCCGGCGCATCCCCGGCCCCGGCCGCCGCCCCGGCGCCCGCCCCCGCGAGCGCATCGGCGGCGTTGGACAGGATATTGGTCCACACCTGGGCGAGCTCCCCGGCCCGCCCGGGGACGGCGCCCACCTCGGCGTAGTCGCGCTCGATGGCCACGTCCCGCAGCCGGTGGGCGGTCAGGCGCAGCGAGTCCTCCAGCACCTCGCGCACGTCAACGTCCTGGAGCATCTCCCCCTCGGGGCGCACGTAGGTGGACAGGGCGGACACGAGCCCGCGGATCCGCTTGGTGGCCAGGGCGACATTGCGCTCCTGCCGGCCGACCGAGGCGGCCGCGAGCGCGGTGGCCAGTCGCTGCGGGTCGCCGGCCAGGTCCCGCACCCGCTGCGGGTCGGAGTCGGCGTCCAGGCCCAGGGATACGAGCCGGCGGGCGAGCTCGCGGTCGCCCACCACCGCC
>ERZ772977.1154-NODE-1154-length-14267-cov-5.047917_pt1 | contig 14267 bp, 14 predicted proteins | sample MGYA00511131_ERZ772977 | MGnify/ENA primary metagenome ERZ772977 (study PRJEB29015, sample SAMEA2737935) | human oral metagenome | biome: human oral; feature: human-associated habitat; material: dental | place: China | collected 2151 ...
GGCGTCATCCACACGGACTTCGAGAAGGGCTTCATCAAGGCCGAGGTCGTCTCCTTCGACGACCTGGTCGAGGCCGGCTCCATGGCCGCGGCAAAGGCCGCTGGCAAGGTCCGCATGGAAGGCAAGGACTACGTCATGGAAGACGGAGACGTCGTCGAATTCAGGTTTAATGTCTGAGGAGAAGAAATGAAGGTAACTGACCTTGCCAAGGTTCGCGCGACGCTCTGGAGCGCTGCAGATGAGCTGCGTGCCAATTCCAAACTCACTCCGGTGCAGTACCGTGACCCGGTATTGGGCCTCGTTTTCTTGGCCTATGCGGAGAATCGGTTTGAATCTGTGCGAGCTGCTGTGGAGGCCGGGGCTACAAGCCGAAACCCTGCCACCGTCGCGGACTACAAGGCAAAGTCAGTGCTCTATGTGCCCGATGAGTCTCGCTTATCGTACCTGGTGAACTTGCCGGAAGGGGAGGACATTGGCAAGGCGACTCACGACGCGATCAAGGGCATCGAGGATAACAACCCAGAACTCAAGGATGTCCTGCCACGCGGGTATCAGAAGCTCGAACGGTCGACCCTTGTTGAACTCCTTCGCTTGTTTGCCCCACTACCCAAGCAGCTTGAGGGGGACGCGTTTGGGTTCATCTACGAGGATTTTCTCTCCAACTTTGCTGCCCAGGAAGGAAAGGGCGGTGGTGAGTACTTCACCCCGTACTCGATCGTGCGTCTCATCGTCGAGATCCTGCAGCCCTTCCAGGGGCGAGTGTTCGACCCGGCCTGCGGCTCGGGCGGCATGTTCGTGCAGTGTGCGAAGTTCGTTGAGCGCCACCACGAGAAAGCCAGTCGCAAGTTGTCCCTTTTCGGCACAGAGAAGACCGAGGACACCGTCCCACTGGCGAAGATGAACCTCGCCCTCCACGGTCTGTCCGGTGACATCCGTCAGGCCAACAGCTATTACGAGGACCCTCACGGAGCTGTCGGGGCATTCGACTTCGTCATGGCCAATCCGCCTTTCAACGTCGACAAAATCAAGAAGGAACAGCTCGCAGGCGACAAGCGTTTCCCCTTCGGTCTGCCCAAGGCCGACAACGGCAACTTCATCTGGATACAGCAGTTCTACGCCGCTCTCTCAGCCACGGGTCGCGCTGGATTCGTCATGGCCAACTCCGCGGGCGATGCCGGATACTCTGAGAAGGAGATCCGTCAGCAGCTTATCGAGTCCGGCGCCGTCGATGTGATGGTGGCTGTTGGGCCGAACTTTTTCTACACGGTCACTCTGCCGGTGACGCTGTGGTTCCTTGACAAAGCGAAGCTGGGCACTGAACGGGAAGACACTGTGCTCTTCATCGACGCTCGGCACATCTTCCACCAGATCGACCGCGCCCACCGTGACTTCACCGCGGAACAGATCGAGTTCATTTCCAACATCGTGAGACTCTATCGCGGCGAAGACGTCCAGACTGTTGACGGCAGTAACGGACTCCTCGAGCAGAACTTCCCCGGCGGCCAGTACGTCGACGTCGGCGGCCTGTGCAAGATCGCCACCCGCGCTGAGATCCAGGAACAGGGCTGGAGCCTCAACCCTGGCCGCTACACCGGCGTCACCGCCGTTCACGAAGAAGACGTCGACTTTCTGGGTGACCTGCAACGACTACACGAGGAGTTCACTCAGCTCAGTAACGAGGCCGACGCTCTTCGCGCCAAGGTCGATGCGGCGATCAATGGGATTCTCGGATCATGACTGTCAGGTTTGGTGATCTCGTTTCCTACCACATCGGGGGTGGGTGGGGTACCGACACTCCGAATCCAGTCTCAGATGCACCCGCTTATGTCATTCGCGGCACCGACATACCCAGGGTAGCTGTTGGTGATTTGAACTCGGTGCCGCTTCGCTTTCACAAGTCGTCTAACCTTGCTTCCCGCAGCCTCCAGACAGGGGATATCGTTTTCGAGGTGTCCGGAGGTAGTAAGGGACAGCCAGTGGGGCGTGCCTTGTACGTGACGGATGAGTTGCTTGCACGCTTCGATCAACCGGTCATGTGCGCGAGCTTCTGCAAGCTTGTTCGGATAGATCCTGAGTTGGCTGTACCTGCGTACGTCTTCCGAGACCTCCAGCTGGGATATCGCGACGGTAGGCTTGAGAGCTTCCAGGTTCAATCGACGGGTATCACGAATTTCAACTGGAAGCCTTTCTTGGAACACTTCGGCGTTTCACTCCCGCCTGTCTACGTCCAGCGCCGCGTAGCCGGGGTCCTGACCTCGATGGACGACCTGATCGAGAAGAATTGGCGGCGGATCGAGGTGCTGGAGGAGATGGCGCGGGCCATCTACCGCGAGTGGTTCGTGAGGTTCCGCTTCCCCGGCCACCAGAACGTCCCCATTGTCGACTCACCACTCGGCCCAGTTCCAGAGGGATGGCAGGTTCGTCAGCTGGGCGACATGTCCTCCGTTCTGACACGCGGGATTGCGCCGAAGTACTCGGCGGACGGCGAGTGGCGAGTCATCAATCAAAGGTGTATTCGAGAAGGGCGGGTGACGCTCGATCTTGCGCGACGACATGGTCGCGGCGTTGCGGGAGCGAAACAAGTTCGTCCCGGCGACGTTCTCATCAACTCCACCGGTGTGGGGACCCTTGGCCGTGTCGGCGTCTACCGGGGGCCTCAGGAAGGGGTGACCGTCGATTCTCACGTAACGATCTGTCGAGCCGCTGACGAAGCGTATGCCTGTTGGTATGGAATGTCGTTGATGTCAGAGCAGTCCACGCTTGAACGATTGGGGACTGGAGCAACGGGACAGACCGAACTTCGGCGTTCCGACGTTGAGCAATTGAGTCTCGTCCAGCCGAGCTGCCCGATCGCCCAAATGTTTGCAGAGTTGATCGACCCGATGCATGAGATGGTCGACACACTTATGGGTCAGATCTCAGCGTTGTCGGCGGCCCGCGACCTCCTGCTCCCCAAACTCGTGACAGGCCAGGTCGATGTTTCTGGGCTCGACCTGGAGGTAGCGGATGCAAAGGAGGAAGCCAAATGACACCTAGCGGTCCGGAGTACTGGTACGTAGAGAAGCCCAGTGTAGAACTGTTGGAGCAGCTGGGGTGGTCCACAGTCGATGCCTACGACGAGGCGTTGGGGGAGGCTGGCACACTCGGGCGTGACTCACAACGCGACGTTGTGCTCACCCACCGGCTGCGGTCAGCGATGCGTAACCTCAACCCCGCGCAAGTGCCGCAGTCCGTGATCGAGGAAGCGATCGAGGCATTGATCAAGGATCGTTCGGCAATGGACCCGGTGCGCGCCAACCGGGAGGTCCGAGACCTTGTGTGCGAGGGATACCATGCTGAGTGGGTGAACGAACTCGGGGAGAAGAAGAACGAGACGCTTCGCTTCATTGACCTCGCCAGGCCTGCAGTGAACGACCTGCTGGCTGCACGACAGGTGTGGGTTAAGGGTAACCTGCACATCCGCAGGCTCGATATCGTGCTCTTCGTTAACGGTATTCCGCTTGTGCTTATGGAGTTCAAGAAACCGAATGAGTCGGTGAAGGCTGCGTACGAGGATAACCTCACCGACTACCGTGACACAGTCCCGCAGCTGTTTGTGCCGAATCTTTTCGTGCTGCTGTCCAACGGAGCTGAGGCTAAGATCGGATCGACCTACTCGCCTTATAACTTCTTCAACGACTGGTTGATTCTTGACGCCAAGGGTACTCGTGCGAAGGTCGATCGTAGAGAGGTGGCGCTCGCCATAGTGTTGCGTGGTACTTGCGATCCGCAGGTGCTGCTAGACCTGCTGGAGAATTTCGTCGCCTACCTTGAGCGTCCGGGCGGGCTCATCAAAGTGATTGCTCGCTCACACCAGTACCTCGGTGTCAATGCCGCGATCGACAACCTGCACCGGGCGCGCGCCGACCATGAGAAGCGGCTGGGGGTCTTCTGGCACACCCAAGGATCGGGCAAAACACTGTCGATGCTGTGGTTCACCCAGAAGGTGCTGCGTCAGCTCCCAGGCAAGTGGACCTTTGTCATGGTCACCGACCGTACGGAGCTAGACACACAGCTGCACGGCGAATTCGCTGATGCTGGTGCGATCGCGCCCGAGGCGCACGTGCATGCCGAGTCCGTGGCGCACCTACGCGAGCTGCTTGCCGCCGACCACCGGTACGTCTTCACGCTGATCCACAAGTTCCAGGTGTCGAAAGCCAAAGGCGAGCAACAAATTCCGGTGCTGTCGGACCGCTCGGACATCATCGTCATCACTGATGAGGCGCACCGCAGTCAGTACGACACTCTCGCGCTTAACATGCGCACCGCCCTGCCGAACGCATCCATGATGGGTTTCACTGGTACCCCGCTCATTGCGGGTGAGGAACAGGCAACTCGGGAGCAGTTCGGCGACTACGTCAGTATCTATAACTTCCGCGATGCCATCGCCGACGGTGCGACCGTTCCGCTGTACTACGAGAACCGTATTCCCGAGCTGCAGCTGGTCAACGAGAACTTCTCCGAGGAGCTCAATGAACTGCTCGAAGAGGCCGAGATCGACGATGAGGTCGAGGGGCAGTTGGCGCGTCAGTTCGCAACGCAATACGCGCTGTTGACCCGCCCTGAGCGACTCAAAGCTATCGCGAAGGACCTGGTGCAGCACTTCGTTGGCCGGGGATTCGCCGGGAAAGCAATGTACGTCGGGTTGGATAAGGCGGCGGCAGTGCGGATGTACGACCTCGTCCAGGCGGCGTGGGCGGAGTATCTAACAGAGCTTAGGGTGCAGCATGACGCACTGCCTGAGCTGGAGCGGGCGTGGTTGGCGTCCCGGATCGACCTTATGGAGTCGACGGACATGGCTGTGGTGGTCTCGCCCAGTCAGAACGAATTAAAGACGCTCGACGACCGCGGCCTCGACATCCGCCCGCACCGCGAACGGATGAACCGTGAGGACCTTGCGGAGAAGTTCAAAGAGTCGAAGGATCCGCTTCGTATAGTGTTCGTCTGCGCGATGTGGATGACTGGGTTCGACGCGCCCAGTGTCTCGACGGTCTACCTTGACCGACCCATGCGCAATCATACGCTCATGCAGACGATTGCTCGTGCGAATCGCGTTTTTCCTGATAAAGAGAACGGTTTGATCGTTGACTACGTCGGTGTCTTCCGAAATCTAGAGAAGGCCCTCGCCGTGTATGGAGCTGCGGATGGAGGTGACGCGCCGATCGAGATCATTGACGACCTTGCCGCCGAACTAAACGCAGCCGTCAGCAAACTGTCCGATTTCTGCTCCGGTATCGGATTCGACCTTGTGGCACTGAGAGACGCCCGAGGTTTTGACCACATAGCGCAACGCGACCTTGCCGTCGAAGCGCTGCTGGTGGATGAGGAGACATACACCGAATTTCAGCAGCAGGCACGGCAGGTGCGGAAGCTCTTCAAAGCACTTCTTCCGAACCCAGCTGCTGCAAAGCAGCAACGCACCGTCGCTGCCGTGCGAGTTCTATCTGAACGGATCGCCGAGGTGACCCGTCCGCCTTCGCCGAACCTCGGAGGCCTCAGCGATGAGGTTGATGCCCTGCTCGATCGCTCAGTAGGGGCCGAGGAGTACGTTATCCGCACTGCGGTAGACGGAAGCACTCTTGATTCGCTCATTGATCTCGGCCAGATTGATTTCGATGGACTGGCGGCCAAGTTTGGCAAGCGAAAGCGCGCCGAGACCAACCGCCTTGCCCAACTGCTGCGGCAACAGGCGATCTCATCCGTCATGCGTAATCCGACCCGGTACGAGTTGGTGGAGCGAATCGAGAAACTCATCGAGGCATACAACGCAGGCAGCGTGAACATCGACGAGTATCTCAAACGTCTAATCAACCTATCGCAGACTCTATCGGCTGAGGAGGAGCGCAGTGTCCGCGAAGGCCTCAACGAGGAAGAACTCGCGATCTTCGACCTACTGACCCAACCCGAGCCGGAGCTCACTGACGAGGAGCGTGAGTGGGTGAAGGTCAGTGCGAAGAAGTTGCTGGAGCACCTGCACGAAAAGCTCATCCAGGACTGGAGACGCAAGATCGACGTGCTCAACGATGTTGACAGCACTATCCGCCGAGTGCTCGACCAGAGCCTTCCTGAGGACCCATATACCGCCGAAATCTTCGCCGAAAAGGTTGGTGTGGTGCTGGAGCACGTGCTTACCGCATACGGCGACAACGGAGAGAGTGTTTACAGCTGCCTCAGCTGATGTTGCCTGCTAGTAGACTCCTACGATCGCGGATCGAATATTAGGTCCAGTTATAGGTGATACTCGAGGAATTGAGCTGTCAACGAGCGCACCAGTGAGGTTGTCCTGTCGAACAACTTGCGCGCAGCCCCAGGTTGAGTGTTCGTCCATAAGTTGTAATGAAGAGGAAGTCGAAGTGTCTCGCTTCTAGATAGAGGTTGTCTAACTCTAGCTAATTTACAAAATGTGTATTTGTTAGTAAGGTGTGAAATGAGTTGAGTGAGGTAGTGTTAGTTTAGATTCTAAATGGTATTCGTTATCAAAGCGCTGAACTGTGGGAGATGTCTGATGGAATCATCGTCGGAGAAGGCTGAGAAGGCTAAGAAAGCTGAGGAGGTGGTCGATGCAGCTTGCAGGCTTGCGCGTTCGTTGCGCGATCCGGCGCTCCTCATTAGTCTCCATCGCGATCTATGGAAAATGTCTAACATGAAGATAGAGCAGCCTAAAAGTAAGATATCCGCTTTGCGTTGGGGGATCTTCACTATGGTCTATGCCGCGACGGAAGGGTTCTTTAATGAGATTCTAAATGAGTCATCAACACGAACAATTGCGCTCAATCCCGACAAATTGCGTTCTGCTGGTGAGAAGTGGAGCGTGCGTTTGTTTACTCGTGAGTGGGGTGTTCGTACCAGAGTGAAAGGGAATCCTTCCGGGGGAGGGAATCGATCGCGTTGGACGGTCTTTGAAGGTGAGGAATTACGAAAATATTTGCGTGACATGAAGCAGTTGCGTGATTTACTTGTTCATGGAGGTGATCCTTATACTGTTGCGAACGTATCTGGCGCATTATGGGTTCAGGATAAGGGGAACTCGATGAATCTGATGGGGGTGGAAGGTTTCTTTCAAGCTTGTACTGATTTAGCAGGTCAGACGATTCTGGCATTCGGTGCGAGTCATGATCAGCTGCCCGAATGGCCTCAGCCTACGAGGACGACCATCTCTGCCGAAAAGCTTCCTGCACTAAAGCTGCTTTCGGATGACTGATAGGTTCCTGGTGTAGAGGATATTCCAGGAAGGATAGTGGCCGGGTCGCGCGAGGGCGCGGCCCGGCTTCGCTGTTGAGGGTGGTCTAAAATCGGCAAAGCGCCCAAAGTGCAGACCATCTCGGTAAAAAGTTGCGAAAAACGCCTCATCGGAGCGAGGTGGTTTGCACTTTGGGCGAATCGTGACGACAGGCTCAGCCCCGGCCTCGTGAATATGGCCGCGTGATACACATAAACGTGGGGCAAGGCGACGCCCGCCCTGCCCCACGTCTCATGCGCCTGTTCCCGTTCCTGTGATTGCCGGCGACGGCTGGCCTGTGACGGCCTTCGATGTTGATGTCGAACTTACGGAGTGTGCTAGCCGTACGAGGACATCGAGCTGCTTGGGAGGTGTCCCAAGAGACGTGGCCACGTCCTCGCTCAGCTGCTTGCGCACTTCGGTGATAGTCCATTCGACCTCGCAGTCCGGCGCTACACTCGCATCTGCCTGAACCCAGAGCTTGGTCGGCGAACCGGTGGCGAAGACGGTGCATCCTTCGATCCCTGGAACACCCTGTGCCCGCTCGGAGGGTGCCTGCGATAGAACATCGGGGGAGAGAGTAGCCAGCAGCGTATCGTCGGAACCGCTAATCCTCAGTGGAGAATTCGCGGGCCTGCGCGGCACCTGCATGAGAAGCAGGAACAAGCCGACCACGAAGGTGATGACAGACATCAGAACGCCGAGCGGTAGAAGCCAGTGGGCCCGGGGTGAGAGTAATGCTCCGATCTCGTCCTGCGCCGCTGCAAGGTAAGCAGCGATGCTGGGTACCGAGTAGTGGCCGGCGTCAAGGCCGGAGGCAAGGAACCAGGCGGCTGCGCAGACGATCAACAAGCCGAAGAAGGCCAGGAAAACTCTGTTAAGAGCGGCAGAAACTGAACGCATAAGTGGCTCTCTTTCAGCTCACGCGCTTGGCGCGGACGCGACCGTGAGTGATACCCACGGGCCGGAAAATTTCCAGCGCCTCGTTGGTCCTCTTGGACGCTGCTTCGCGCACTGCGTCTAAATCATCCGCGTCGCTGAAGACGACCACGTCGACTCGCGACCTGCGCACGGTGGCGGAAGCGGATCGAATTGCGGCGATCTGTTCGACCTGTCTCTTCACGAGGGTTGCCAGGTCGGAGCGACGAAGCGCCGTCTGCCCGGGGATAACGTCGGGCAGAAAAGCGAGGTGCTTGGGACGGCCAGGCCACAGTGCTGCGATCAGGAGGAAGAGACCAAAGGCGGCGGCGACTCCGGCTGAGACAAGCACAGCGATGGAACCGAGGGATGCCGCGCCAACCGCGTCAAGCGTGGTGACGGCGCGCTGTGGCCAGGCCCCCGTGAGGAAGCGGTACGCCGTCAGCCACGTGCCGAGGCCTCCCACAATGAGGAGCAGCAACGCCAACAGGGTGGCAGGTGCGCTCCGGGTCGGGCGATAAACGATTGCCGGTACGGGTGCTTTCATCTCAGGGGCTTCCTGATGCGATTGCTTGGGTTGAGCCAGGATATGTCGATGGTTATCTTGCCAACGTTCATCCCGCACAGCTTCTCAACGCGACCGCTCACGTGCGCACGCAGGTCCTCGAGAGTGGAGGACAAGGGGGTGGGGAAGACGAGGCCGAGGTCCAGATGGAGGATTGCGCGCTGCCCATAGAGTTCGCACGTAGCCTCGGGACGAGACCCGAAGTTTCGACGGGAGCCAATCCCGAGAACTCCGCCTGCGTTCGAGCCTACGGCGGCAAACTCAAACGCTGCTTGAGCGGCGATTTGGGCAACTACATTGGCTGGGATGGTCGTGGTGCCGCGCTGCGTCAAGGAGGAACCCTTCTCGTGCGACGGCCTCGACTGCGTGACTGCGGAGTCAGACGCGGTCACGCTCGTCACCTCTTTCGCCAATCGAGGATACGTTGGACATCGACCCGGCCCTCCAGATAGAGGCCCACCGCCCATCCGACGACACCGCACATGGCGACGAGGACGAAGTTAGCGAAGGAACCGAACGCGAGAACGGCTCCCATGAACAGGCCCACGAGGAGGGCCAGGTGCGTTGTCTTCATGAGAATTCCTCAGATCCAGGCGTCGACGTCGGCTACTTCAGATCGGTTGAGGTGGAGGTGGTTGCTTCCTCCTCGGGCAGGTGGACGTCGGTGACGTCGATATTGACCTCGACGACCTCCAACCCGGTGGTGCCCTCGATCTGGTCGATGATGTTGCTGCGAATGTCGTTGCAGACGTTGAGGATGGAGTAGCCATACTCAACGACGACGGTGACATCAATGGCGGCCTGGGTGTCGCCCTTGTGCACGGTGATGCCGCCGGTGACGTTGGTCTGGGTGGTGGGGATGCGGTCGGTCACGGCGCTGAAGGCTCGGCGCACAGCGTTGCCCATGCCGTACACGCCGGGTACCTGGCGCGCGGCCATGCCGGCGATCTTAGCGACGACGTTTTCCTCGATGGTGGTCGTTCCGTGGTCGGTCTGGAGGGGGCCCTCGGGGGTGTTGTCCTGGTCGACGTTCTCGTTGTTGTCACTCATGTGAGCCTCTTTAATTAAATCGAATGTGGGGCCGTGCAGCGATGCGCGACTAAGCAACGAATCAGTGAAGTGCCGTCGTAGGCACCGCGACGGGTGTGCCCTGTCCGTCGCCCTGTATTGCTCCCCGCAACCATTCTTGCGCTAGGTGATGGGTGCAGTCGGTTGAAAAGCTCTGAGACCTCAATTAATGGGATACATCACCGAGGTTTGACACATGGTGATACGGGGTGATGGGAGTGTCCGTGGCGACGAGGCTGTGGCCGGGTCGCGCGAGGGCGTGGCCCGGCTTTTCTGTTGTGAGCAATGCATGAGCGTGGACGGGTTCTGGTCGGTACAACGCCTGATTGTGAAGATCGGCCATATCCTGGTGCTGGAGGGTTTTATGCGATTGACAATTGACGTTGACGACGAGTTGCTTACGCGCGCTGCTGCTCTCACTGGAATGGATGACCATGCAGCGCTGATTCCGCGTGCTCTCGAGCTTCTGGTACGCATTGAAAGCGGGCGGCAGCTGTGTGCTCTTGGTGGAAGTGACCGAGATGCTGTGCCTGCTCCGCGGCAGCGTGTGTGATGCTTGTGGGCGTGAGCCTCGCGGGATTCCTGAGATCTGCGCTTGGGGGCGTATAGGCTTGCTGTAGGAACGGGAGGGAACCGATGTCTGTTGTAAAAAATCCTCCGATTCACCCGGGTGAAGTCCTAATGGAAGACTTCATCGAGGGCTTCGGAATTACGCAGCACAAGCTCGCCGTCGCTATCGGTGTTCCGCCTCGTCGTATCAATGAAATCGTCCACAGGAAGCGCGGAATCACGGCCGATACCGCGATGCGGCTGTCCCGCTACTTTGGTACGACCCCGGGATTCTGGATGAACCTGCAGATGCGTTACGAGCTTGATCGCGCCGAAGACGCGCTGGGAGATACATTGAGCGGAATCGTGCCCCTCTCGACGGTGGAAGTCGCCTAAAACGCCTCAGTTGACGAGGTAGTGGCCGGGTCGCGCGAGGGCGTGGCCCGGCTTTGCTGTTAGGCGAGTATGGGTGTGAATCGTGTCGTCGATCACCTGGGTGGTAGGGTGTGGCCATGACGACGGATAGCCAGTACTCATGGCTGTGCTTCTCAAGGAGGCAATGATGCAGACGACCGCTCCATCGCCTACGTTGTAGGCGAGCTCCAGCAGTACTGCCTGATCGAGTGCGAACGCGACGTCGTCGGCGACGCCTTCGAGACGTTCATCGGACCTTCCCTCAAGGGCGGCCAGGGGCAGTTCTTCACGCTGCGCAATGTCATGCACCTGGTGCGGGCATGTATAGGCCCGAAGATCCAGGACATGATGCTCGGAGCTTTCAACCCGACTCGGATACAAGATGCGGCACACTCGAGGCGGTGGCGTGAGTGGTTCAAAACCGGGGTCAGTGGTTCAACTCAAGTACAAGACATAATCGATGAAGGGACATGAGGTGGCAGGAGAAACAAGAAAGCTAGAGGCTGCGGAGATCAATGTCGGGAGGCTGCTGACCAGCGGCGACTTTGAGTTCGTTATTCCGGAGTACCAGCGTCCGTATGCGTGGGGTGCTGAGGAATCGCTCCAGCTGCTATCGGATCTGCTCGGCGCGCTGGAGCGGGACACCGATGAGCCGTATTTCCTCGGCTCGATTGTTCTCGTGAAGTCTCCGAACGTAGCTCGATCCGAGGTCATCGACGGACAGCAGCGCATCACGACATTGACGTTGTTGCTGTCACTGCTTCGAGACCTCGTCGCCAACGATGACCTGCGCCGTTCCATTCACGATTTGATCGAGAAGCCTGCGGTGGAGTGGGATAGCCAGCCCGCACGGCCACGTTTGAAGCTTCGCCCGCGCGACAACCAGTTCTTCTACGACTATGTGCAGACGGTGGGCAACACTGCAAAGCTCATCGAGCTCAGCGACAATATTCCCGAGACTGATTCTCAGCGGGGACTGCGTGACAACGCGAAGGCACTTCACGACGAGTTGGTGCAGCTCAGTGCAGAGCAGTTGAAGGACTTGTTCCGCCTCATCGCTGGACGTGCTTTCTTGGTAACGGTCTCGACGTCAGATTTGAACAGTGCCTACCGGATCTTCTCGGTGATGAATGCTCGGGGTCTACCGCTTTCTCCGCAAGACATCTTCAAGTCCCAGGTGATTGGTGCGATCGACGAGCATGAAAAGCAGCACTATGCGGATCGTTGGGAGCACTTGGAGGAAAGCCTGGGTCGGGATGAATTCGGTGATCTTTTCCTGTATATCCGAGCAATCAAGGCTCGCACCCGCGGTATGAAGAGCCTCCTGCAAGAGTTCCCAGAGCAGGTTCTCAATACTTACCTGCCAGACGACGGAAGCGGATTCATTCGGGAAGTGCTCGAACCGTATGCTCGTGCTGACATCCGCTTGCTAGCCCAGGATTTTCAGGGCGAGGATCCGCACTGGGAGCAGGTGAACCACTGGCTCAAACGACTCGATCAGCTCGACAACGATGACTGGCGTCCACCGGCATTGTGGGCTCTGACCGAGCACGGTGAGGATCCAGAGTTTCTCGTCGATTTCTTTACCAAGCTGGAGCGCTTGGCAGCGAGCATGTTGGTTTGCCGGGTCTACGCGACCCCTCGCCAGTTGCGATACATGGAGCTACTCAAGCAGCTTGCTGATGGCTTGGGACTCGAGGCTCCGGCCTTCGAACTGACCGAGAGTGAACGAGCTGAGACACGAGACCGCCTCAATGGAGAGATCTATCTCGCCACGCGTGTACGTCGCTACGTTCTGTTGCGTCTTGACTCCATCCTGGCGGATGACCCAGGTGCGTCCTATGACCACCGCATCATCACTGTTGAACACGTCTTGCCTCAGAGCCCGGCTCAGGACAGCCAGTGGGTGCGTGACTTCACTGAGGAGGAAGCCGCCGCTTGGACGCACCGGCTGGGCAACCTGCTGCTGTTGAATCGACGGGTGAACTCTCGGGCACAGAACTTTGACTTCGACGTGAAGAAGGACAAGTACTTCACCTCGGGCAAGGGAGTAGCAGTGTTTGCTTTGACGACCCAAGTGCTCGCTGAGCCGGTATGGACTCCCGACGTTGTTGAGCGTCGCCAGGAGGAATTGGTGGGTCTGCTGGTCAAGGAGTGGCAACTCTAGCCGGGCGCTACTTCCCGATGTGCTGCGTTTGCTTCGCACCGTCACAGAAGGTGAACGTGAATGCGTCGTCGGTGCCTACCTCGGCGTGGTCGACGAGGGTGTGCCATAGGTATGGGGTGAACTCGATGCTGGCCGGGTCGAGGATGGCGAGTTGTTCCTTGTAGTAGCGGTAGGCGGCTTGCCGGTTCTCCAGGTCGCTGATCTGGGCCAGAAGCTGGTGGTACTCGTCCAGGAGCGCGGCGTGCTCGCTGGTGAGTTTGTCGAAGCGGCGCTGGTATTCGGACTGGTCTTGGGCGACGCGGGCATTGCGGGAGATCAGCTGGTCGATCGCCTCGGCGGCAGAACCCACGCGGGCGAAGAGCTGGTCGGCTTTGATGTGCAGGTCGGTGGTGTCGAGTTCGGCGCGCACGGCCTTGTCGACCAGCTCGCCGACCTGGTCCCGGCTGACGAGGAGGTGGTGGACGGCGTCGAGGAACGCTGCCGTGACCTGCTCTTCGCTGACGTGCGGGGTCGTGCATCGGGCCGGAGGGGTGAAACCGGCTCCTCCAACCCCCGAATGGCCATGATTTACGGACTCGCCAAGGACCTCGACCTCTACCCCCAAACCCCCGACCAACACCCGGTCACCCACGCCCAACTCTGAAGAGCCGGTAAATGTGGCGGAAGGTGACGTGGTGGAGTTTCGGTTCAGCACTTAAGTATTTCCTGACGGTCAGACGCGCCTTCAGTGATAAAGATGACGGGAACGTGGGATCCGGCGGCCGTAGATTCCCACCAACTGGACGTCTGTGAGCCCGCAGCAGTAAAACGGCAGGTCAAAGACCTACTGCCTTTGGGGCTAATGGTGCTCAAGCGGGCAGGTTTGCGTGATCTCACACACACTTGTACTGTAACTATCTCGAAATGTGCCCAACAGGTGCGGTAGAATTTCTTGGTAAATATCCGTGAGGATTCGGCTTTTCGCCATGTCCTTCATCCGTCGTTTTCTCATCCCATTTTCAACGTGGAAGGTCCGAGCATGCAGACATCGACAAGCAGCCTGCTACTGAAGGCAGTGAGATCGAGGCTGACCGGCGTTGCCGTCACCCTCCTGGCGGCCCTGGCCATGGTGGTCCACGGGCTGGCTGCGCCAGCAGTGGCCGCTGTCAACCCTCAGATCGAGGTGACCGACCTGAGCTTGACCAAGGTGAATGCTGCCAACGAGGAGCAGAGCGGTGAGCTCTACGTGAAGGGCCTGGCCTTGCTCACATTCAACTGGGACGCCTCGAAAATAACGCCGAAGGAGGGTGACTCCTTCGCAATCAGCTTGCCCGCCGAGTTCAAGTTCC
>ERZ772977.1155-NODE-1155-length-14266-cov-3.882274_pt1 | contig 14266 bp, 20 predicted proteins | sample MGYA00511131_ERZ772977 | MGnify/ENA primary metagenome ERZ772977 (study PRJEB29015, sample SAMEA2737935) | human oral metagenome | biome: human oral; feature: human-associated habitat; material: dental | place: China | collected 2151 ...
CTGAAAGGCTATGATGTAGATAAGAATGCAGTCTTTGAGGCTGCTAAGGCTTCTGGTACGACGTGAAGGCCGGACACTTCGAGAGCAAGCGCATCACGTCCAATCGAACGATGTCTGCACAGGAGATGACAAACCTTCTCGCCAGGAATGTCAGAGCTAAGATCGATTCGCAAAACGGGCAAAGCAAATAACCCAAGGAGAAATCATGGTCTCATCAGACATCGTTGACCATCAAATCAACACCACAAAAAAATTCATTCGGGCCGCCATAACCCTATCTTTTGTAGGATATGTCCTATATGCGCTCGCATATCTCACCAATAACACATTATTTGTGTACGATCAGCACACTCCGACGGTTGATATAATTTTGTTTTTCGCATCATCGATGATTGTCGTGATGATATTTTCCAGATTCAGCGGATACCTGGATTACGAGTCGGCGATGAGCTTAAATTTCTTTCTTTTCTTCATGCTTGTCCCGACTCTTGTATCGGCGCTTTATGTGTGCGTTTCGGAAATAGACGACAGTGAGTACATATACCTTGAATCAAGGATTGTTTCTTCGGGAGAAAACGGGAAGATGATTGCGAGGGGCGTCCTTAAGCAACACGAAAAAGTGAACGGATGGCAATACAGGACCATCATAAACGAGCTGAATCGGATCGAGGACGAGAAATCCAAGGCGGATGATAGTCTAAGAAAAATTCAAGAACATGAAAATGCGAAGTCCAGTCTATTCAAGGCGATCTACAACGATTGATCATTGACGGGCTTGTCAATGGATGACCCAACATGGGAACAATCTGAGACTCAGCAACACTGAAGGAAATGAAATGAATCCCTGGAAAAACGTGCTCAAGAAGGCCATTATTGTTATTCAGATCGCATTGCCAACAATAGCGCTTCTTGTATGTTTCGATATTGGCCCCACCTCGGGGCATCATACTGCCGAGCTAATTTCCTTGTACGCATCCATGGCGACATTAGAAATGACTGCTCTAATCGCATTAATTCTCCTCGTAGACCATTTCTGCATCGAAGGGAAACGCGGAAAAATAGTCATGGATATCCGTGAAATTATCGGTTGCACTTTTTGCGCAATCGTAATGTTCGCCCCCGTCTTGTGTATGTGCCTCTCTGAAATATCGAACGATGACTACATTGCCCTTGAAGAAAGAATTAGTTCCTCAGGCGATCAAGCAAAAGAAGTTGTAAAGAGCGCTCTCAAAAAAGACAAGGTATTAAGCGGATGGGCGTACATGTCCATCTTAAAGGAATTGAATAGAATTGATTCAATCAAGAAGAGGGAAGAAATGGATCAGGAGATGGCCAGGGAAAAAGAAGAGGCCAAAGCTGCTCTTTTCAAAGCGATCGATCGCGATTAGCCATTGACGTCATGATCAAAGATTACTCTTGAACAACGCCAGTTTTCCAAATAGAAGAGGAATGTCATGAAGGCAATTGATCTGTTTGCCGGTGCAGGTGGCTTCACCGAGGGGGCCAGAATGGCTGGAGTCGAGGTGGCATGGGCCGCCAACCACTGGCCGATGGCGGTGGCTTTTCATGGCCGCAATCACCCAGGCACCGAGCATTCCTGCCAGGATCTACAGCAGGCTGATTGGCGCGAGGTTCCTGATCACGATGTCCTGCTGGCCTCCCCTGCCTGCCAGGGCCACAGCCTGGCCAGGGGAAAGGAGCGCCCGCATCATGACGCGCTGCGCTCGACGGCCTGGGCAGTGGTGGCATGTGCCGAGTATCACCGCAGCCGCGTGGTGGTGGTGGAGAACGTTCCCGAGTTTCGGAACTGGATCCTGTACAGCAGCTGGCTGGGCGCCATGTACCAGCTTGGCTACGCCGTGGCGCCTCACCTGATCGATGCAGCTGATCACGGGGTTCCGCAACACCGAAAGCGCCTGTTCCTGGTCTGCACCCAGTCCGAGCATCCGCTTGAGCTGGACATGCCAAAGCGCGAGCATGTGGCGATCCGCGACGCCATCCAATGGAAGGACTTCACCTGGAACCCCATCGAGCAGCCAGGCCGAAGCGCCAAGACGCTGCAACGCATCGCCAGGGGACGCGAACGCTTCGGAAACAGGTTCCTCGCGCCCTACTACTCCAACGGCAGCGGATTGACTGGGCGCAGCCTGGATCGGCCCATTGGCACGATCACGACCAAGGATCGCTGGGCAGTCATCGATGGGGACCGAATGAGGATGCTTCAACCCCCTGAAGTTCGGGCCGCCATGGGGTTCCGGGACGACTATCAACTGCCAGACAGTCACCAGGACGCCATGATGATGCTGGGCAATGCCGTCTGTCCCCCGGTGGCAGCAGACATCCTCCGTGCAATCATCAGGCAAGGTTAGAATCAACAAGGCAAATTTGCGCGACTTTGCCGCCGAAATCATCAAGTGCAACATGACGCTCGCCTTTTCCTAAGGTGAGAATTTATATATAATAAAAGAGTAGAAAAACTTTTACGGCCGAGCTCAGCGGTGACTCTGAGATGACAAGGAAAAATCATGAGAACCATCTCTATTGATGAATTTCAGAACTTGGTAGCTCGCAATGACTGGAAGCGTGAGCAAGACCTTGATGTGGAGTGTTGTGATCGACAAGTTATAGATTATTGGGACGACGATGTAGATTTGGACGACGAAAACGAAACTCCTACCATGATCAATATCCCTCATGCCTTAGGCTGGGCTTCTAAAACATCCTCTCTTGATGGGATCAAAATCACTTACATCGAAGGCTTTAGCTACGATCTGTTCGATCCTGATTCTCTCTCAACAGGGGCCGAGTGCCAAGATACTTGGTCTGTAGAAGGTGTTACGGTTGTAGATGAGGATGGTGATGAGATGAACGCAGATGAATTGGCTGATTACCTGAGTTCAGATTTCAGCAACATTGATTACAGCGTTCTCGAGATTGAACAAGTAAACGACATTGACGTAGACGAGGGCGACAAAATGGAAACATTCACGATCGAGATTGATGGAGAACCCAACATTCGTTTTACCGGTGAGCTGGTGGCAAGCGCCTATACTTCCAATGATCGGGCGGCAGGAATTTACTACAGTGGACATCCAGACCGATGGACAAAACTTTACCTGTACAAAACAAAAGGCGGGAAGTTTGTCTGCCATCAGATTGACCGAACAATATATCATGATCGAGGCCGTCTCAGCGGCAAAGTTTGTGAAACACTGGAAGAAGTCAAAGAGTTTTTCGGGCACCGATGGTTGGCTAAAGAGTTGTACGACGATGCTGGTATTGATGACTCGATAGAACTGGGGTAATACCGGAGTAAACACCACATCCGATAGCCGACATTCAGTCGGCTATCCCCTACTGCCCATCGCTTTAAAGACTACGCTTTCAGCCCTACCTGCCAGGGCCACAGCCTGGCCAGGGGGAAGAAGCGCCCACATCATGACTCACTGCGAATGGAGTCGCAATGGAAACGACATCTATGCCAATCGAATTTATCGCAATCCCCATCGCTCCGTTAATTTTCCTTGCCTTGTTCATCGTCTTATTTAATTTATTTTGCGCATATTCTATAATAGACGAGGCAAATAGTGATTCAGCGCGAGCAACAACACTATTCATAATACGAGCAATTCATGATGTTGTATTTTCGGCATTTATATTGGCAACATCCCCATATGTGTTCTTTTTTATAAATACCTCGCTGGCATTAATATTCTTTTGGGCGCCGATCGTTGTCTTCTTTCTTAGAAATCGGAAGTCCAAAAGAAGCAATGGCCGATAATTCATATACCATCAGAGTTAACGCGGATTGGAATACTTTCTAATTCAGTTGGAACTGAAGAGAAAGGACGGCAAATGATCATCCACCCTCGCCTCAGGGTTTCAGGGACTGAAAGCGCATCATGAAGAACACCACCTACTACGTTCTCTACAGCAACGGTTCCCGCTATGCCGGTGGCCTACGCCCTCAAGTATCCTGGACGGACTGGAACCGGATTATCACCGCTGCTGCCTACGAAATGGCGCCCAGCGGAACCGAGCTTGAAGACTTGGCTGGCGTGGAATGGGTCGAGGACGAAAACGGCGACCTGAACCCGGCCCGCGAGCTGACCGAGACCGAGGTGCTGAACCTTTCGATCGAGCAGCTCGCCAGTCGTGGCCGCCTGTATCAGATCTGGCCCATGACACCGGAAGGTGCCGAGGCCTTCATCGAGACCGCCGACTTCTACCACGTTGGCGACAAGGCGCGCGCCGAAGTGGCACGTTGGCGGAATCCGGAATGACGAATCACCCGAACCGAGCGGGCAGCATATTCGCATGAAGAAATGCGACAACCAGACTCCGATGGCGACGCACCGCGACATCCTGAGACAGGACGAGACGCCATGCGACGGAATGCGACACTGTGCGACACAAAGCGACTCCGTGCGATGAAGTGCGGATCTGTGCAATTTCATGCGGCGACGCTTGCCAGCGTTTACGGTCTACTCATTGAAATCGAGGTCTAGTACAGTCGATCATGACAACGCCCTCTCCTTCCTTCATCACTCATGTTGCCTTACGCAACTACAAAAGCATCGGATCTTGCAGCGTACGCCTGAGCCCCCTGAACTACCTGGTAGGCCCCAACGGTGCTGGAAAAAGCAATTTCATGGATGCGCTTCAGTTTGTGCGTGATGCGTTGGCAAACTCCCTGGATAGCGCTTTGAACGAGCGTGGCGGCATCAACGAAGTGCGAAGACGCTACGGCAGCCCCAATACCCATCTTGCAGTCCGCATAGACTTTGTTCTTCCTGGTGGAGATACGGGCCACTACACCTTTAGCATTGGCGCCTTGAAGAGCGGAGGATATGAGGTACAGAAAGAAGAATGCATCATCAAGGGCATAGGCCAAGGGCCATCGTTCATCATAGAAAAAGGCAAGCTTGTTTGTAGCAGTGAACTCGCCTTTCCAGCCATTACTTCAGACAGATTGGCGCTGGTTGCTGCTTCAGGACTTAAAGCTTTTCGGCCTGTGTTCGATGCCCTTACAGCAATGGGGTTCTACAACCTGAATCCCAAGCTCATGCGTGAACTTCAGAAGCCCCAGGGCTGTCGACTGCTACGGCCTGCAGGCGAGAACATCGCCAGCGTCATTGGGCATCTTGAGAAGGTGGCGCCATCCCAGTTTGCGCTCATCCAGGAGTATCTTCATGCCGTTATTCCAAACGTCCACGGTGTAAATCGTAAACCTATTGGACCGATGGAAACACTGGAGTTCCATGAGGACACGGGTATCCAGAAAATCGTGCGTCGATTGATGGCGCAGAACATGTCTGATGGGACATTACGCGCTCTCGGTGTTCTGGCCGCTTTGATGCAGCGCACTTTGGACTATGCCCCGACGTTCATAGGCATAGAAGAACCCGAGACATCATTACACCCTTCCGCCATCGTGACACTTCGGAAGGCATTGAAGAAGGCGTCAAAAACAACCCAGATTCTTTTAACCACTCACAGCCAAGATCTCCTGGATGACTTTGACATCAACGCCAATACAGTCCTGAACGTTGCATTGGATGCAGGGGAAACTCGGATCGCGCCTTCGGAACACGTCCATAAAACGAGAAAGAAGCCTAGGGGTCCAAGAAAAGCTTGATGACGGGCATGTAGCTCATAGTCGTCAATATTGAAAATCTCTGGCGGGCCACTTCCGGGAAGAGTGCCAATGAACCCCTAATGACGCCAATATGAAGATATGCCCTTTGCGCCACGGAAACTCCAGTGCATGAATGGTCTCTTCATTGAAGAAGACGGCCTTTTGCGATACGATCCCATCGAAGTCTTGTTCACGGGAAGCATGCCCGTATCCAGAACCCGAGGAGACAGACGCGATGCGAGATCTAACACTTTCTGAAAAAACGCTCATCGGGGTATCGGGCGCCATAGCCACCTTCGTTGGCGTGCTTTCTGGAGACTTAAGACAGGCGTTTGTACTCCTGGGCTTACTGGCAGCTATGTCATCAATCGGATACATGATTGAGTTTGCCAGCAGGAGTCGTCACGGCGAAAGTTCAAGCAGACGAAACGCAAGATCGATCGTCAATTTCCTGCTCGCGTTTCTTTCTGTCGTCATTCTCGCCAACGGGGTCGAAATCATCTACCTGAATACGGCAGATTCCTATCCCAAATGGATGACATCCAGGCAGCTTGGCAATCTGCACGTGAGTGACGTTTTTGCCATTGGCAAGGAAGAATGCACAGGCCCCGTGAGGATCATCAGAAAAAGCAATGGCGTCATTTTGAGATGCGGGGTGTTCAAGTTCGTCCCGGGGAGCAGGACAATGTTCGCTGAGTCCGTCAAGGAGTAATCGCATCATGAATGAGTTTTTCTCATGGGCAAGACGAAACCTTCTGATGCCTGTCCTCCTGTCTCTTGCTTCTGCTTCAATCAGCATGATCTACATGTCGAGCGAGATCAACGCCAGCGACTACAGGACACTCAACGAACTGAACCAGGACGGAACCCCAGCGTTTCGTGATGCAATCTCCGCCGCGCTTAATAACGGCTCGGTGAGCCATTGGGAGTTCAGAAGCCTGGAAGAGCTTTTTGTGAAAGAGCGAGGCTACTTCGCGTGGCAGGCCAGTTCGAGAAGCCTTTCTGATGAGCGGAAAGCATTGACGGAGTCTGTTCTGAGTACGAAGTAAGCATGAACGTTTCTGCGTCGGTCTCACCACGTTGAATCGCGCGCCTGACAGAGGCCGAGATTGGTCGTCAGCAGGCGGATAGGTGATCGCCATTCCATTATTGGATAATGAGTCGGTCCTGAAAAATCCAATCCCCCCGTTTCCAACCTGAGGATCCTCGTGATTGCCGAATGCATGAAGGCGCTGGGATATGTAAACCGGTTCGGCTACGGCATTCTTCGTGCGCAAGATGCCCTTCGGAAGAACGGTAGCACAGACGCAGAATTCGAGATCAACGACAAGATCTTTCTCGTCACTATCCGACGGAGGATGTCATGAAAACCATCGCCTTCTTCAACAACAAGGGAGGAGTCGGGAAGACTTCGGTGGTCTACCACCTAGCATGGATGTATGCTGATCGGGGGCTCAAGGTCCTGGTTGCGGATCTCGACCCTCAGGCCAATCTCAGCGCCATGTTCCTCGATGATGAGCGTCTCATTGAATTATGGGAGGGCGGTGAGCGCGGGACTATCGTAGATAGTCTGAAACCGCTCATGGAAAGAACGGGAGATATAGACGAGCCTCATGTTGAACAGATCGGCAAGGGTGATATTGGATTGATTCCGGGAAACCTTGCGTTGTCACGCTTTGAAGATCTTCTGTCCGAGAACTGGCCGAAGTGCTTGTCTGGCGAGGTAGCACCATTCCGAGTCATCACCGCATTCCATCGGATCCTCGCGCGTGCCGCGGACGCAATGAGTGCCGATCTGGTGCTGATCGATGTCGGACCAAACCTGGGGGCCATCAATCGTGCGGCGTTGATCGCGGCGAGGCAGGTGGTTTTGCCATTGGCGCCCGATCTGTTTTCATTGCAAGGACTCAGGAACCTTGGCCCCACACTTCGTGACTGGAGGAAAGGATGGAAGAAAAGACTAGAAGAATTGCCGACCGACGCCGGAGTGGATGTCCCAACTGGTGATATGTCCCCGTTGGGATATGTCGTCATGCAGCATGGAGTTCGTGACAATAGGCCCGTCAAGGCATACCAGCGTTGGCTGGAGAGGATCCCCAGGATCTATCGGTCTTACGTGCTGGATGAAGAGCCAGGGGACAGTGTTCCTCAGGTCGAAGACGATCCCTTTCGTCTGGCAGTGCTCAAGAATTACCGTTCCCTCATGCACTTGGCCATGGATGCACACAAGCCGATGTTCTTCCTAAAGTCTGCCGATGGTGCTATCGGGGCACATGCTTCCGCCGTGAAAGCCTGCTACGATGATTTTCTGCAGCTTGGAAAGCGTATTGGCGATAAATCGGGTTTTTCCGTCAGTTGAATGAACCATTCCATGAACGATACCGTCCCTCCCTCCCTCCCGCGCCGCCATCCTGCTGGTCCAGCTGGGCACCCCCGACAGGCCGGAGGTGCCGGAGGTGCGCCGCTACCTGCGTGAGTTCCTCTCCGACCGGCGGGTTGTCGAGCAGTCGCCCCTCATCTGGTGGCCCATCCTGTACTCCGTGGTGCTGACCCGCCGACCCAAGGAGTCGGCCGAGAAGTACCGCTCCATCTGGACCAAGGCCGGTTCCCCGCTGCTGGTCAACACGAAGCTGGTGGCCGAGGGGCTGCAGGACGAACTGAACAAGCGGGGCCGGCAGGTGGAGGTGGTCCGGGCCAGCTATGGCCACACCCAGAAACATTACGACCCTTCCCGCTTGAATCAAACTGAGGGGCGTCCAGAACGATCGGATTCGTCAAAATCACCCAGATGGAGTAGCCTGTTCAATAGTTCATTAACCTCATCTTCTTTGCTGACGTTGGGGGATCCTTCCTCAATCTCCCGCAATCGGCCCGCGTTTTCGTTCATGAGCTGAGTCAATTCATGCACCTTCGCCTCACCCCTTGGGTCATAACATAGATGAATTTCGATCTTTTTCTTTGCTATCTCATCCAAGAGCCATTCGTGGAGCATTTTTCTTTTTTGTATTTCCATTGAGAACATGATAGCGTTATTATTTTTAATAACATCCATTTCCAGCTTTCTAAGCACCTTTTTCATTATTCTAGACACATCTTCTTCTAAAAGAAATATGATTCCAAGCATCAAAGGTGCTGTGAAAAAAATCAAAACAAAAACAGGATAAGTTCTCGGCTCCATGAGATCACTCCTTTTGCGCTTTGGCGATTATCTCTCTCAGTTCTTTTACTCGTGATTCACTGCTTGCATTTCCCGAATCGCGGCTTGCCTCAATGAGTTCGGAGACGATAATTTTTTCGGCGTTCTCAATTATTTTTATATTCTCATCAATATCCATATTGTTCATCTCGCCCCCCGACTCGCTCTTGTCGTCAGTAGCGAGGAAAGCTTTCCTGAAGAGAAGAATGGTCAACAAGGCAATCATTGAAGTAAATACAATACCAGCAACCTTGTCTGATACTTCATAATCAATCATCTTGTCACCTGAGACTTACGTGAAGCATTCACCATCATGCTTTTATCTACCCACGCAAGAGACGAAGTGTTCCCATTGCACACCACCATCTCTTGCGGAGAGATTCAGTGTGCATCGCTCAAGCTGACTCGTTGCGTTTCATCGATTCAAGTCTGGATGAAACGAGCGCACTGATTTCTTCGTTGTCATCGCAGGGAGGCAACATTTCGTTCAATGCCTCTGCCTCGGCTTCCTGTCGACCCACTCGCCTTTCGATATCGCTCGTGCTGTTGGATTCATTGAATCCAATGTCAGCCAGCGCCCGTACTACCTTGCTGGTTGCTTGAGACATCTTCGATCTGGCATCCAGCAGAGCCAGCTGATGTACCGCATCCTGACGCCGCCGCTGAAGGGTTTCAACCCTGGCCTTCAGATCATCCAGCTTGGGATTCAGAAGCGAAAGACTCTTTTCGAGGCCGGCTTGCCTTTTTTCTGCCTGAACGGCGTAGGAAAGCGCTTTCTCAGCCAGCTCTTCCTGACCGGATTTGAGTGCCTCGGCAGCCTTGGCATTCCACGTCTCGGCTTCCTTGCGCGTGTCTTCAAGAAGCTTGGCCATCACGTTCCGATCCGTTCCAACTGAGACTGCCACCCTTTTGCACGTCTCGATATCTGAGTCGACGTCGCGCACGACCTGCCGAGCAATCGCGCTCGGATTCTCGATCGCATCAATCGCATCATGCGTGTGCGCTTTAAAGAGACGGACCAAGCGAGTTACGATACCGTTTGCCATTCTTTGTGTCCTCCTGACTGAAGATGGGTCCCTGTGAGCCTGACCGGGCTCACTTCTCACGTGCCCCGTTGGGGCATTGATTGGCTAGGCAAGGCGCTGATCAAACAGTTGATAGCTGACGTTGCCTAAGTAGTAGTAATATTATTACTGATCCTGAGGAAGAATGCAATGCTCTTGAGGGAAGACATCAAAAAGCGGGTCTTTGAAGCTGCTGATCAGCTGTACAGCGAAAAAGGGGGCGGTGTGTTTCCCACGGTCGAAGAAGTGCGCCAGCGCTGCCGCGTCGGCATGGCCAACGTGAACGCGGCCATGAAGGAATGGCGCACCAATCAGCTTCAGAATCCCATGAGGATCGATGTCGAGGCCTGCCGGATGGAGCTGGAGGCACTCAAGACGAGACTGGACCGGCTTGATGATCGACAGGAATTACTCCATCAGCAGCTGGAAGCAATACGACAGGCGCTTGCTGCTCCCTTGCCGGATGAACGAAAGTAACCAGACCCAACGCAGCCTTGAACGCGCTGTTGACGTGATTGCGACGAAAAGTCGCTTAGCCAGGCATTGACGCTGTTCACAGATGCCGCCTGTCAGGTTGTAGTGGTCCTGAGCCGGTCTTCCCTCAATGTCGCATCCTGCGCCCGCCGCTCGTCCAGGCGGGCCGTCTGTCCCTCCTGCTCGGCCCTACTCCCGGGCTTCTGCCCGGGTTGCTTCAGCCGTATCAAGGTAGGCAAGGTTCTGGAGACTCATCGGCCACAACGGTCAACTGCCCCCATACCTGACTGGCAAACTCCCTGAACTGTCGCTTGACTTCGTCCTTGCCCAGCCTGCTTCTCATCGCCAGGTCATTGAAGTCGGTGTGGCGTTTCATCGTGTCGAGTGCGCGGAGCTGATCTGGCGTCAACAGAGCCTGATGCAACCTGTTCAGCTCCTGTTCCGTCAGGGCATCGGATCCTGACGTGGCATCCAGCTGATGCCGTGCCCGTTCGTGTTCCCAGAATAGATCAGGAGTGATGGGGCGAAGATCCTCCGGATATCCCTGCTCATCCGGGGCGAATACCGGAAACCAGGCTTGACCGCCAACCGCAGCAGCGGCAGCCTCGGCCTTGACCCTTCCCGGGTTGATGCCCTGGGTCAGTTCAAGGTGCCTATCATCATCCCCGGCAATGACAACGGGTCTGTCCGGATACTTCTGATGCAATGCTCGGGCCACGGACAGGAGGTTGCCGCTGTCGAACGCGACAACGACCGTTTGCCCAAGCGCTTCTGAGAGTGTCGCTGCAGTGGCATATCCTTCCGCCACCACGATGACAGGTGCTTGTTCGAGCGCCTTCATCCCGCCAACCGGGTGAAAGCACCCGGCCTTGCGTGCCCCCTTTGCGAAGCGCTTGCTTCCATCCTGGGCGATGTACTGCATCGTCCATTGATTGCCATCCGCATCGAATGCCGGGATATACGTATCCCTTCCCTCGTGATCTGTCAGGATGCCATCATGAACCCCGATCCCCTTGGCCAGAAGGTATGGCGTGGGCTTTCTGATAGGCATCAACCGTGCGACCTGATTCCTGACGCGCTGTGCCGCCGCCTGCTGGGCATTGCGCTTGGCCAACTCGCGCTCGGCTGCCCGGGCAGATGCCTCTGCCTGAAGTCTGGCCCTGTCTCCTGGGCTCATGACATGGCCCCGTGCCTTCCATCGACGCTCCTCGCCTGTGCGAAAGTTCTTGATGTATCCAGCAGGGCGTCCATCCAGATAGATGACGTACGAACCAGACATGGCGCCACGCTTGTCCCCCTCGACCTTCACCCGGTGCCCCCTGCCATCCATGATCGGGTGATCACCTTCGATCAGAAAGCCCATTGATTGCATGACCTCCATCAGCTCGTCCCGGGCTAACAGGGTCCAATCAACATGGCCAACGCCATTCCCCCCTCGTCGGCGCTTGAATTCTTCCCTGGCCTCCTGAGGCCCGATGCGCCTGGAAAGCGAACGCCTTTCCCGGAAAGGCTCTGCACTCCCTGTTTCCCTGTTATCCGCATGAGGCGCTGCCAGGTGCTCACGCTCAGACGCCACTGATGAGTCATGAGGATCTCCACCCCCTTTCCGTACCCATCGGGCAAAGAGCGCCATGTCGATGCCTGACGGAACGAACCATGATCTCTTCAGACGATCCCAGCGTGCCCCGAGAACTTTGGCCACCTCCTTTTCACTGATTGGAACGTCGATATATTGCCGGCCGTTCATCATGTCTGAAACCTCATTATGGCATGAAGGTTTGTTTATTATACCAAGTTAATGGTTATCCATGTGCATTAACTTGGGTCACTGATTATATCGAGGCAAATACATTCCATCGTGAAGACAATGCCTTTCCAGGAAGATCTGGCGCTTCTCTGGCGGAATCGACTTTCTGCAGTTCTCATCAATGGGATATGTTGAACCGCATCCTGGGCGATACAATGCGAAAGGGGCAGGCGTTTGAAACCGGACATGAACGGCGCCGAGACTGCGGTGATGCTCGGCGAGCCGATTTTCTGGCCATGGCAACAGACATGCTCGTGGTGATTGAGCAACAATCAGAGACCTTTGGCAGTTTTCGACCATGGCGCTACCCGGCGGGAATCTCATAAACTCTGGTCTCTCAACCTCATAACATTGGAAACCGATCATGAAAGACACCAAGTGGACTGTCGATCTTGAGAATCAGACGGTGGAAAGTTCGGACGGATGGAAGTTCAAGTTCACGCATGACAAAGCGCATTCAGCCTGGGATGGCGAATGCGTCCGATATCCAGAGCTTGAAGTGTCCGAACTGGCGAGAGTCTCTGCGATGAAGGCAAGGCAGGCAGGGGATGCCTTCAGGGAGGCGCTGGGCCGTGCATCGTGAGATGCTCCTTGCATTACCTGGCACGCCCCGAAGCACAGCCTGGGACACTCCTGGAAAGAGGCCTGGAGCGCGAGTCGTTCATCATGATGGAGTGACGCCATGAAGAACGAGATGACCATCATCGACCAGGGTGCCCTGCAGGAGTGGCCGCGCCTTGAGCGCGGCTCCGGGCAGCCCGTGCTTACCGACGCCCGGACCGACATCGAGGCCGTGCGTTTGTGGATAACGGTCAAGGGAGCACGATCCGCCCATACGTTTGATGCTTATCGGCGTGAGGCGTGGCGTCTTCTGTTGTGGCTTGAAGAAGAGGGCCTTTGCCTCAATGACCTGACCGTGGAAGACGTTCATCGCTTCTACGCCCTCCTTGTCAATCCGCCTCCTTCATGGATCCGGCCCGGGAAGGTCTCGCGCAAGCAGCGCCTGGGCAAAACGCAGGTGCTGCGCGGACCGCTGTCAGGGCAGTCGCTCAATCACACGAGGAACGTGCTGTCGCTGATGTGTACCTACCTCCAGGATATCGGCTACCTGCAGCGCAATGCCTTTCGGTCCTCAGCCATCCCGAGCGTTCGCAAGCCCCTGGAGCCAAGACGGTACCTGGACCAGGATGCTTGGGACTGGCTATGGGATTGGCTGTCCGGGTCGGAAGAGGACACAGGATTGGAGACCAGGCAGCTTGCCCGCGCCCGCTGGCTTTTCGCGTTGCTCTATCACACCGGCATGCGTCGAGAGGAAGTTGCCAAGGGTCGGATGAACGACTTTCTCTATCGTGATGGCCACTGGTCGCTCAAGGTTGTCGGAAAGGGAAACCGGGAGCGCAACATCACGGTGAATTCTGCCCTGCTCGATGAGCTTGTCCGATACCGACAATTCCTGAATCTACCCGACTTTCCTTCCTCGGTGGAAGAGACCCCACTTCTGGCGCCCCTCCATGCGAAGAACGCTCAACACACGATGACGGCACGATCCGTTGGCCTGATCGTGCATTCGATCGTCAAACACGCAGCACGATTCTGTGATGACGAGCAGATCAGATCGCAGATTGAAACGGCATCAACGCACTGGATGCGCCACACCAACGCCACTCATCGCCTCCAGGCCGGCGCCCTTCTGGAAACAACGCAGGATGAGCTTGGCCACACCGATCCGCGCACGACCAGAATCTACGCCAAGGTGAGCAACAAGCAGCGGCAACACGATGCCGAGCTTCTGGCAACGCGAAACCGGACAGAAGCCGAATGAAAGCCGCATTGCCGCATGAGGCGCCATGTCCCTGATTCAGGCGCCCGTGCAGCATCGAGTATCGAATCTATAACGTTCAGTATTTCGACGTTTTCAACGTCAAATACCGACCATAAATAGTTCATGCAATACTATCTGCTTTCATCATCTGATTCAGGGGGTCGTCATGTTTAACAAAACCGCCATGTCTCTGGCTTTTGTCACGCTTCTTTCCTCTTCTGCCGCCTATGCCGGCTTTGAAGTCGTGAATGGCACAGAAAAAGGT
>ERZ772977.1157-NODE-1157-length-14254-cov-5.557434_pt1 | contig 14254 bp, 7 predicted proteins | sample MGYA00511131_ERZ772977 | MGnify/ENA primary metagenome ERZ772977 (study PRJEB29015, sample SAMEA2737935) | human oral metagenome | biome: human oral; feature: human-associated habitat; material: dental | place: China | collected 2151 ...
TGTACGGGGTGGACCTGTCGATGACGAAGGCCGAGCGGCTGGTGGCGCGCGAGTCAGCGCTCACGCACGCCATGTGCCTGACCGGCGTCGACCTGGTCGACGGCGTCCCGCGGCGCTGGCGGGTGGAGAACTCCTGGGGCGACAAGTTCGGGGACAAGGGCTTCCACACGATGAGCGACTCCTGGTTCGACGAGTACGTCTTCGAGGTCGTCGTGCGCGCAAGCCGCCTGCCCGAGGAGGTCCGCGCCGCCCTGGAGACCGAGCCCGTCATGCTGCCCAGCTGGGACCCGATGGCCTGAGGCGGCTGGGGCTCACAGGCGCCCGTTGGGCTCTTCGCCCTCGTCGAGGGCCCGGATGATGAGCCACACGGCCTCCTCGGGTGGGACGTGCTCCCAGATCCGCAGCACCGTCCACCCCTCCGCCTCGGCCATCGCGGTGGTCTCCCGGTCCCGCTCGATGTTCCTCGCGAGCTTCGGTCGCCAGTAGTCGGCGTTCGTCACCGGCACCGTCGCGTGGTCGGGGCACCCGTGCCAGAAGCAGCCGTCGATGAATACGGCCAGGCGCCGGCGGGGGAACACGATGTCCGCCCGCCGGCGCTTGTTGCTCCACGGCGCCATGTCCACGCGGTAGCGCAGGCCCCGGGCGTGCAGCAGTCGCCGGATCGCGAGCTCGGGCTTGGTGTCCCGGTGCATGTTGGCACGCATGGACCTGGCCACGCCCGGTGTCGACGCCCAGGACGGGGCCTCGGTCCGTCCCGGTCGTCGCGACTGAGACCTCTCCGGCTCAGTCGGCGTCGACGACGGGGTCATTGCTCCGATCTCTGCGTCTGACACTGAAGGCGATACTCCCGCTGGGGGCGGCCGCATGGGGAAGCGCCAGGGAGAAGAGCGTGGCGGTGTCCGCAACAGTCATCGTCTCGGGCATACGGCTCGGGGTCCTCTCGGCACCGTTCTTCGGGTCAGCGGCGAAGGTGAGGAGCATGGCGCCACGGGTACTCGTCCGATAGGTGATGGCGGCGTCGTGCTCTCCCGCGATCCTGTCCTTCGAGCGGGGTTTTCCAGCGATGGTCTCGATGGCGTCACGCTGTCGGAAGGAGCTTCCGGAGAATCCTCCGCGGGTGCCACTGCGGCGGGTCCGCTTGAGCATCGGGATCCGAAGCCCGTCAACCGTCTTCTCCGGCGTCCCCTTGAGCATGGGGAGGAGAACAGCCCAGTCCTTCAGCTTCCCACCGGCCATGGCACGGCGGATCATCTCCAGGGTGGGTTCGAAGTCGAATTGGTCCATCCATGAGAAGCCCTCCAGAACCGTGAGCATCTCCTCGGCGGTGACGACGGCGACCCGCCCGTCGAACTCCCCTATGCGCTCGGTCTTCCGGTCCCAGTACTCGAAGGACTCGATCGGTCCGAACAGATCGTGGTCGAACCACGGCCGGACGAGTGCGAAGTGCCTCGCATTCGTCTCTCCGCATCCCCGCTCGGGCTGCCGCGGGAAGTCCTGAAGCTTGCCGCCGACCCCCTTGAAATCGAGCTTCGCGTTGTACATCTTGTTCCGGCTCGTGGGGAGCAGCCACGGCAGGTGCTGGAAGACGAGCGGCGGAACTTCGATGGGACGGAGGAGCGGACGCCCGTCCTCGTCGAGTCCGGCGAAGGTCTCGAGCTGCTCGCGGAACTGCTCCTCATCCCGCATGATCGCCCCGAAGGCCTCGTAGAGGTCATAGGTCGTACTACCGTCACCCTTGATCCTTCTGGCCATGTACAGCCTCACCAGATCAGGGTATCCGCGCCTGTAGCCGAACCACCGCCCCATCTGCATGAGGGCGTCCCCCTGAGTCGACCTGCGCTTGAAATAAGTGATGGTCAGCCCCTCGAGGGTGAACCCCCGACTGAGCTTCGTCCCACCGACGAGGATTCGCCAGACCCGATCCCTTTGGAAGTCGACCTGGTTGTACTGCTGGTCCTTGTCACCATTGACGATGACGACCGGGTCAGTGCCACGGGCCATAACGAGGTCGAGCACCTCACCGATGAATGGAGCCACGTCCTCGAAGGATTCCGGAAGGGGTAGGTCGTCCTCCCACTGCCGGGCGGCGGAGACGACGGTGAAGTCCTCATCGAAGAGCTTGCGCAGCGCATCATTCGATGCGGGGGACCCGTATCCCGCCTGCTGCCACAGGCGACGGATCCGATCCCCGAGCTCGGCGTGCTCCGTCTGCTTGACGGACTCGTGCACCAGCATCGTGTGGTGGCGGAAGGCACCCTCCAGCGAGGGTCTTCTCGTCGCTCTCCACAGCTTGATCGCCCCGGTGAGCACGAAGGCGTTCAGGGCCTCGCGCAGCTCCTCCTCCACACCCTGCGGATCGGTGTTGTCGTCACCGCGCAGACTGCGGACGAAGGCCTTCTCGTTCGAGACGGCCGGATCGTCCTTCTCCTCATCGGTGAGCTCCTCGAAGTCGTGATAGGCCCGACCGCCCCGGTACGCCTCCGGGGCGCTCAGGCTCACGATGAAGTCTCGGGGGAAGATGTCCTCGGCGTCCTCCGGCGAGATGAAGACATTGGCGAAGGGTGTCGCGGTGTAACCGACGTACTGGGCCCGGCTCAGCCTGCCCATGAGCTCAGCGATGAGCCGGTTGATCGCGGTGCGATCCTTCCGCGTTCCGGCACTGTCCGGTTTGACCGTGTTGACCGAGGCCTGATCGGCCTCGTCGTCGATGATGAGGGTGGGGAGCTCGGCCGTCCGGGCCTTGATGCGTCGCAGATCGTTAACCAGTTTGCCGAGCACGGTCTTGTTCTTCTTGACGACGGCGATGCGTACGTCGGTCCGATGGATGTTGTCCGGGTGCCACATCGGCCGGCCGGGGTTGCTGAGCTCATACCCGGCTCGCGGATCAAGGGCGTCAAGACCGGCCTTGAGCATCTTGTAGTCGTTCTTGGCACCGGTCAGGCGACGGATGGCCGGAACACCCGTTTCGGTGAATCCGGGACCATAGGAGACGAATCGCCCCGCCTTCCAGTCGACGTCATCGGTGCTCACGTAGTCGACGTCCTTCAGAAGGTCCTCGTCCTCCTCACTGATTCCCCCGAGGATGTTCTCCCTCCCGATGAGCTCCATGTCGAGTCGACGCTGGGTCTGGGAGCGCAGGATCTCTACGGTTCCGGTGAGCACGATGATGAGCCGGTAACCCGCGTCGATGGCCTTGGCGATGACGCCGGTGAAGTTGGCGGTCTTGCCGCTCTGAACGTGACCGACGACCAGACCCTTCGACTGGTAGGGCTCGGCCCCCGAGGGGTCGGCGAGTCGTCCGACGATGTCGGTGGTGGCCGAGTCAATGCTCGCCACCGCCTCGGGGGGCAGTCTCTTCTCCAGCAGTGACCGGTAGCCGTCCCAGTAGAAGTGGTGCGCCCGCCGCCGCTCCTCGTCGTACCAGGGTGTCCAGTCGGGGGCGAGGATGGCCTTGGTCCGATCGACGAAGACCGGGAAGGCCTCGTTGATGCGCGACGCCACGTCGTCGTTCACACCGAGCCGCTTCATGACGACCGCCCGCCGTTCAGGGGTTCGGGCGGCGGTCCCGTCAGTCCAGGCGGCATCCTTCTCCGCATCCCACTCGCTGAGCCGGAGGTGGAACTTCGTTCTTCCCGGGGCGTTGCGCTCCGCGCTCAGGATGAGGTCGGGGATCTCCTCTCGGGCGATGACCTCGCCGACTGCTTGAAGGTACGCCGAGACGATGCCGTGCAGATCCATCGGCACGTTCATGCCGTCGAGCGCCTGCTTGAGGGCCTGGTCATACTTGTCGATGCTCATGTCTCAGTCCTCGTGCGTGGGTGCGGTGGTGAACTCGGCGGGTGCGGTCCCCTCGGGGTCGAGGTCGGTGACGTCGATCCGGTAGTCGATGCTGCGGACCAGCTCGGGGCGGGTCACGATCCGGGAGAGTCCTGCGGAGGTGATCGCTGGAAAGGCCTCATCGACGGTGTAGAAACGAGGTTCACTGCGGACCAGGAGGCGCGTCGTGTAGAGCCGGTCGGCCTGGGCGTCCTCCCATCCGCAGTCGGTGAGTCTGTCATCGAAGTCCGTGCGCCCGGACCGCAGCCGCCGGCGGATGCGCTCAATGAGCTCGGGGAGGGTCTGCCCGTTGCCGGCCGCTCCCGCCCCCGTCACCTGCACCGACATGAGATGCAGCGGCCGCCCCGGTGTGGGGGTCAGCTGGCCGAGGCCGTGGATGACGTGGATGCGTCGCTCACTGCGAGTGGTCTTGACCTCGACGTCGGCCTCGCCGAGGACGAAGTCGTGCTCCTCTGCCCGCGGCCCCAGCCAGGCGGCCAGCGCCTTCGTCTCCCCGACTCCGTCGATGAGCCGATCGAGCGCCACCAGCTCACCGAACAGCCCGATCTCCTGGTCCTCGCTCAGCCTCGGTGCACGCGCGAGCAGTCCTCGGAAGGCGTCGAGCGCCACGTGGAGCGCCCGCTCCAGGTCGTCGCCCTGCTGGAGCTGGTCGGTGACTGCTTGGAGGAGGGAGTAGGCCTCGTACTCGATGCCCTTGGCCTCGACGGTGACGCGGAACCAGACGGTCTCGTCCCCCGGCTCCTCGACGATGTCGGTGCGAATCATCCGATAGGCGGAGACGTCGATGTCCGAGCCCGTCGCCGGTGTGCGCAGCGTCAGCTCCCCGCGCGGCGGGTCGATGCCCAGGACGCAGAGGGGCTCCTCGGCGAGCCGCTGCTCAGCGGGGTGCCCGGCGTCGAAGTAGGCGGTCAGGGTCTCCGGGGTCAACGCGTTACGGTCGTCGGGATGCTCGTTCATCCTCTACTCCTTCTGGGCACCGCGACGCCGGAGCTCGTCGGCGAGGGCGGTCTCGATGATTCTCTCGAAAGCCTCGATCTCACGCTTCTCCCGCCCACCCAGGTAGGCCCCCTCGAAGAAACGCGAGTAGAGCAGGAACACGAGGGTCTTGAGCAGCGGGGCGTCCTGAGGGTCGCTGCTGGTGGAGAACACTCGCCGGTGGCGCTCGTTGATCTTGAGAAGGCGCTGCTCGTGGTCCACCTCGACCAGGCTGTTCTCCGGCAGGCGCTCCCACCGGATCCTGATGGGGTCGGCGTCGGCGAACTCGACGGAGTCCTGGACGGCGTCGTAGACGTCCCGGCTGAGGCCTCCGCGCGGCTCGACCAGTCGGATCGGGCGCGGCTCCCTCCGGCGCCCCTCGGTGGCCGCATTGCGGGCGGAGGCGAGGAGCGCTGAGAAGGTTCCGATGTCCTGTCCTACGGAGGCGTGGACGGCCCGCCCCATCTCCGGTTCCAGGACGACGCCGCTCTTCTCCGGGTTGATTCGGACGACGTCGAGCAGCGCGTCGCCAACATCGAGGGCGATGCGCAGGTTCGCATAGTCCCGACCGCCGTCGATGATGGAGTTCCAGCCGCCCAGCTGCAGCAGGCGGTCATTGCGGTAGACGTACAGTCCCTGGCCTCCCTCGGCCGGGGAGAGCCTCCGCGAGACCTCGACCCCCGGGGCATCGAGCACGGCGCCCTTGAGGATGACGGCGGTCAGGTCGAAGGGGACATCCCCGACCTCACCGGCGAGTCGGTACGGATGCGCGGCAGAGGCATCCAGAGCGAGCGGATCGAGGGCCCGCACTCGTCTCACGGACCCCGCCCGTCCCAGGCCGAGGTCGTACTCGTCAACGGCGATCTCGACGTCCCCCCGGGCGATGATCCTGTGGAAGACGAGGCCGAGGTGACCGCGGATGCTCTCGACGAGTCGGCTGAGCCAGGAGCGCCGCTCATCCCGGTCCGGCGCGACCACCGCGGTACGGAACCCCCGCCAGCGGACGACGGTCCCGCTCAGCGGCGCGGCATCGGTCATGCGCACCAGGGACCCCTCGAGGACCTCGCCCACCTGACCGGCGTCGAGGCTCTGCACGAGGGTGGGCTCCTCCCTCGTGATGCGCCGGCCGACGGGAACGCCCCCGATGGCCCGGGCGTAGACATCGAGGGTGTCGGCCTGGCTCAGGGAGGCGGCCTTCAGTCCGAGCCCGTAGTGGCCCAGGTCCGTCTCGCCGTAGTCACGACGGCGGGAGAGGGCCATGGCTGCGTCAATGCCGGCCTCGTCCATGCCGTGGCCGTCGTCGATGACGAGCATGCCGGTGACGTAGTCGTCATCGGTGAGGATGCGGATGCGTACCTGTGAGGCTCCTGCGTCGACGGAGTTGTCGACGAGGTCGGCGAGCGCCGTGGGGAGCTCGTGATGGGCTCCCAGGGCGTCCGCGATGGACGGGTCGGGCGGAACGGTCCGGGAGGAGACCGCGGTGATGTCCTCCATGGTCACCCCTCGGTGAATCGGCCCGGCTTGAGACCGAGTGTGCGGGCGTTCTCCGCGACCGTGCGCACGGTGTCGGCATCGAATCCGGTGTAGCGGGTCGCGTCGATGGAGACCTCGATGTTGAGGCTGTCCGCGCCGCCGGCTTTCAGGTGGGCGATGACCTCATCGGCCAGCAGCGCGAGCTGGGCGGCGATGTCCTTCCCGGGGTCCAGCTCGGCCACTCCCTCGAATCTCGAGTTGGCGACGGGCTGCGGCTCGGGTGCCGGAGGGACGGCGCGACCGTCGCGGGGGGAGCCGGGTCGGGTCGCGGTGGCGTCGGGTGCGGCGCTCGTGTCGTCGGCGGGTCCGGACTCGGACGACTCCGCGGCCGTGGCAATCCTCCGCTCCTCCTCCTCACGGCGGCGCTGCGCACGGGCGAGCGAGGGGGAGACGAGGAGGGTCGTATCGGTGATCCTCGGCGCCTCGTCCTCCCGCGGGAGGCGCAGGTCGAGGAAGTCGCCCCGCTCGGCGTCGTAGTCGGCGGCGAGGGCGAAGCCGACGCTCTCCCAGCCGATGTCATCCATGACGGAGGCGACGGCCTTCTCCAGCACCCTCCGGTCCCGGAGGCGCGGCATGTAGGGGTAACGGGTGAAGTATGACCACAGCTCGCCGACGGTGATCCTGCCCCCGTTCCATCGGGCACGAAGGTTCATGCCCCCGAGCTCAAGGGCCACGGCCGTCGGGGTGATGTCGGTCAGGACGATGTCCTGCTTGCCGAGCCTGAGGCCGGCGCGCACGGCGATCCGCTGCTCGTCCCCCTCGATCTTGACCGGCTCGATCTTGAAGGGGCGGCCGCCGTTGTCCTGGACGGGGTGGAGCGCCCAGATCCACGCACCCGCCACGGAGCGCTCGGCGACGCTCTGGGTGTCCCGCCTCTTCTGGCGTGCCTGCTCGGCCTGGCTGGCCGTGAGGTCGTGGTCCCGGATCGACTCCTCCTTCGCCATCTCCGACCACGCCATGTGGATGCGCAGCGCCTGCTCGGCCTCGGCCCACCGCCCCTCGTCGGGGGCGACGGCGATGAGGGTGTTGACATGGTTACGGGGCGCGGAGCCGCGATGGTGCAGGAGCTCCTCGGTGAACTCCCTGCCGGGCCCGGTCACCTGCGAACTCCGCCCGTTCCTGGCGGCGACCGTGCGGTCCGGGCCGAGGATGACCAGTGCCGTCTCCTGCCTGTCGGGGACGTCCCCGGTGGATGCCGGGGCGACGATGACATGGGCGAACTCGCGGGCGCTCGCCGCCATTCCCTTGAGCATGTCGACCGCCTTCCGGGCGACGTCGGCGGTGTCGAGGGAGGCGGCCCGGTCGACGACCATCCGGTTGATCGACGGCTGCCGGTCGTACCAGCTCCGGGTCCCCTGGTTGTAGACGTAGGTGGCTCGGTCGGTGAGCATCTGCAGGGAGGAGCCGAAGTTGCCCAGGGTGTCCCCGGGCATGGCCACGCCGAGGAAGAGGCGCTGACGATCGATGCCCTTGTGGGCGGTGTCGAGGGTGGCGGCGGAGCCGAGGAACAGGGTGCGGGCGATGCGCCGGGTCAGTGCCCGTCGTCCGAACAGCTCTCGTTCCCGGTCGATGCGCAGAGGGGTGGCGTTCTCGCCGTCGATGTCGGTCTCGATGATGGTGCGCCAGGCGTCGTCGAGGTAGCCGGCGATCTCGTCGCGGACGGCGTCGTCGTCGAAGGGGATGGAGCCCGGCATGATGAGGGGGGCGTCGTCGTCGGCCTGGACCAGGGAGTGGACCACGGCGCTCATGAGGCGCAGGACGCCGCGGGTCCGCTGGAACCGCTCCAGGGAGGACCAGTCGCCGTAGAGCCGGTCGAACAGCTCGGGGTGGATGGGGTAGGCCTCGCGCAGCCGCCGCTCGTAGTCCGGCTGGAAGGTCTCGGAGGGCAGCTCGCCGCGCTGCCCCCGGTAGTAGTCGACGAATCGTTTGATGGTGGCGTCGCGCTTGCGGAGGGCCTCGGCGTCGAGGTCGGTGAACAGGCGCCGGCGCACGATCTCGAAGCTCTCCCCGGAGGTGGCGGGGCTCCAGTTGTGGGCCACGCGCCCGACGACGTGCTGGAGCCGCTGGAGGGCCTCGCGGCCGCCGTCGCCGCCGATCTCGAGCTCGGAGGCGCGGGTGACGGTGCCGTCCTGGCGGATGTCGGAGGCGGGGATGGAGACGAGGAGGAGGGCACCGGGGGTGCCCTGGACGGCGGCGGTGAGCTCCTGGGCGAAGGTGAACTGGGTGTCGAAGCTGCCGCCGGTCAGGCCGTCGCGCCGGTACAGGCCGCGGGCGTAGGCGACCCACTCGTCGATGAGGATGAGGGCGGGGGTATGGCGGCTGATGAGGGTGCGCAGGGCGGCACCGGGATTGGTGCCGGTGCGGTCGGCCTGCGCGATGAGCTCGTGGGCCTCGGCGCCGCCGAGCTGCCAGGCGAGCTCGCCCCACAGGGTGTGAACGACCGTTCCGTCCGGCTTGGCGGTGGGCTGCCCGGGGGAGATCTCGTTGCCGACGATGGCGACGCGTCGGACGTCCTCGGGGATCTCCGTGCCGGCGAGCAGCTCCTGGACGTCCTGGGTGAGGTCCTTGAGCGGGGTCGGGCCGGCCAGGTGCCAGGCGGCGAGCATGGAGTGGGTCTTGCCGCCTCCGAAGGTGGTCTGAAGGTTGATGACGGCCTGGGCGTTGGGGTCCCCGGACAGCCGCCGGGCGGTCAGGGTCAGGAGGGTCTTGAGCCCCTCGGTGAGGTAGGTGCGCTTGAAGAAGCCGGCGGGGTCGCCGTACTCCTCGCTGCTCTCCCCGTGGGCGACCTGGTGCAGGTCGGCGGCGTACTCGGCCTGGCCGTAGCTGCCGGAGACGATGTCGGGGTGGGGGCGGACGACGTCCTTCCAGGGTGCGAGGCCGTTCTCCCCGAGGCCGGGCATGGCGACGGCGCTCGCCCGGGTGTCGCGCCTGGTGGCGGCGTCGAAGGTGGAGTGCAGCGCGTCCCGCTTCATGGCGCGGACCTGGTCGGCCTCGGCGGGGGCGTTGATGGCCCGCAGGAGGCGCTCGGCGGTGTCGAGGGCACGGTAGGTGTCGTCCATGCTGAAGGGGCTGTTGTGCGCCCATTTGTTGCGGACCTCGCGCAGCTCGCCGGCGAGGTTCTGCTCGCCGCGGGAGAGGATCCCGCTGAAGAGGAATCCGAGGTTCCCGATGCGTTCGGTGATGATGCGCAGCTGGCACTGGGGGTCGGAGGGTTCGTAGGTCCGATCCGGCCTGCCGTCCTTCCAGGCGAGGAGGTCGGTCCAGGTGCTGGCGGCGGGCAGCTTCGGGGCGACGGTGACGGCGATCCAGGGCTCCAGGGCCCCGGAGAGGATCTCGATGGCCCGGCCGATGCGGTCCCGGTTGGAGGTGGCGGACATGTCAGTGGTTCTCCAGGGTGTCGAGGTCGAGTGCGGTCTGGATGTCCGAGCCGGTGCTCGCCGCGGTCCGGGCCGCGGCGGCGATCTCCGGCCAGGAGCCGCCCAGGGCGTTGAAGAGGAGGCCGGCCTCGGTCCAGCCGTGCTTCTCGGCGAGGGAGTAGAGGCGGTAGGCGAGGGACTGGAGGATGTCGGCGCCCAGGCCGCGTTCGGCGGCGGCGGAGAGGAGCCTCCCGGCCTCGTCGATGCCGCGTCGGTCGAGGGCCCGGGCGAGGTGGAGGACGACCTCCCAGTGGGAGATGCGGTCGTCGGTGCGGGGGTCGTAGTCGTCGGGGAGGTCGGCGGGGGCGATGAGGCCGACGCGGCCGCCGCCGGAGGTGAGGACACCGGAGCGCTTGAGGGCGTCGATGGAGGCGTTGCGGGCGGAGGCGAGGGTCTCGGCCTCCCCGTAGGGGCCCTCGGTGAAGCCGTGGGCGTCGAACCAGGTGAGGCACCAGCGGGTGTCGGGGTCGAGGTCGCCCTCCTGCTCGCCGAGGACCTCGTCGAGCACGGCGTTGATCTGGGTGAGGGCCTCGGAGACGCTCATGTCGGTGCCGTCGGGGCTGATGACGCGGGCGTAGCGGGAGAAGACGCTCATGCCGGGGCCGATGGCCGCCTGGGCGAGGTCGACGGGGGCGATGCCGCCGCTGCGCAGGGTCTCGACGGCCTCGGGGAGGGTGCGGCGCAGCTCGCGCATGAGGCTGCGGCGGTCGGTCATGGGGGCGTCCTCGGGACGGGGCCGCAGCACGAGGACGATGGATGAGGCCAGGGCGTTGGTCCCGGAGGCCACCATGCGGTTCCCCAGCTCGGAGCGCATGGGCCAGGTGGCGGTGATGCTCCAGCCGGAGCGGATCATCCCCTCAAGGATCGTGGACCAGCCGGTGGAGGTCCGTCCATCGACGCTGGTCTCCGACTGTTTGAAGGCGTAGTAGACCGTCATCGGGTAGTCCGGGTTGGCGCTCCGGCGGGCGTTGGCGAAGACGGTGCGGAATCCGTCCTCGAAGAAGTCCCTCGCCCCGTCCCGGCCGCCGTGACGGTACTGGTTGGCGACCAGTTCCTCGGCCTTGGGGACCAGCATGGTGGAGAACAGGGAGGGGTGGATGTCCTTGAGGGAGCGGCGCAGCCAGACGTAGAAGAAGTCGGAGAGATCGGAGTAGCCGATATTGTCGTAATACGGCGGATCGGTAGAGATGACGGAATTCATGTAGCAACGACTTGCCGCATCGGATTGCGTAACCACCCCCACAGAATCGCCCTCATGAAGGCGCACCAGAACCTCACTCACCCGATTAACAGATTTTCTAAAATCACCTGTCGAACCTGCAAAAGGATTTGCCTCAGCATAATCCCAGCTCATCGGTATTGCCTGTCGAGCAAATAAATCACGCACAGTCTCCTTGGTTGGACTCGCATTCCAAGAACACAAGGAAGAGTTGGAGCTGATAATCTGATCCAAAGAGCACGCGAGATACGTCGTCACCGCATCTGCGTAGGCGGCGGCACCGGCACCCCCGGCTTCGAGGCGCTCCCCCTCACTCATCCCGCCGGCAAGAGCGTCCCGCAGCACCCGCTCACGCACCTCGCCGACCAGATCCGAGAAAGTGGTCAGCGCCGTCAGCTGACGCGCCGTGAAGAGTTTGTCAAAGGTATCCATCCCATACATGGGAGTCGAGAACCAGCGAGGGTTTTCAGCAATACGCCCCACTGGGATATCCGCCTTCGGCTCCACCACAGCCACCTTAACTTGACCCCCAGTCGGCGCAAAATAGATTCGCTCGCGATTACCTTCCACAGCCACAGCCACCATTTGCGAACCCATACTGCCATCACAGCCACGTTCTCTAATTAAACTCATTGATATGGCTGATTCGCATGCTAGACAGATGGCCCCTCGATGCCCGGAAATTGTCCCATCGTTCTGCTTCGTTGGCGCCAGCTTAGGATCGTGGCCGATGGAGTACTCGACGTGGTCACCGACGACCGTCGGGACGATGTAGGCCTCCTTGCCCTTCTTCTTCCCCAGCCACCACTTCGAGACGAGGGGCGTCTCGATGCCGCAGGCCGGGTTGGGGCAGGTGACGGTCCGCGCCCAGATCCAGGCGATGACGGTCGCCGTCGAGCCGTCGGGCAGCTGGGCCCGCGGGTAGAGGTGGCCGATGCGCCTCCAGGCCTCCTCGCGAACCCACTCCCCGTAGCGGCGCACGTCCTCGGCCAGGCCGTGCGCGCCGGGCCAGCTGCGCGTGCCGTCGTCGGCGCCGGGGAAGACCGGGGCGCGGCCGGCAAAGCGCGGCGGGATCTCGATGAGGGCCTTGTTGATGAGCACGGCCACGGGGTTGAGGTCGGAGGCGTGCGCCTCCAGGCCGAGCCGCTGGGCCTCCATGGGGATGGAGCCACCGCCGGCGAAGGGGTCGAGGACCGCGGGCGGCTCCTCCCCCGTCGAGCGGCGGATCTCCTCCCTGACGTCACGCATGAGGTGCTCATCACCGATGTTGTCCCAGTTCACCATGCGGGTGATGAGGGTGAACAGGCGGCGACGCTCCGCCTCCACCGCCCGCTCCGCGGCGGACTCCGGGTCGGCCTCCCCCGCGGCCCGGGCCGCCTCCAGGAACTCCTCGTAGCGCTCGGAGGGGTCGTCGACCAACTGGGAGAAGAGCACGGCGCGCGAGGTGGCCGTGGGCTTGCGGGACCACCACAGGTGCAGCGTGGAGGGATGCCCCTTGCGGATGGATTTCTCCCGAGCGGACTGCTGGTTGATGGCGTCGAGAGGCAGCGCCACCTCAATGAGCTTCCTGGGCACGGGAGTCCTTCCTGTCGACGGAGAACGGGGCAATTCTCCGCGGGTGTGAACGGGAACATCCTACGACCGCCCTCCGACACGAATCACACCCTTGAACCGACGGTGAGCCTCGGTTCGGTGTCGTACCGGCCGGCTACCCTGATTCCATGACTGCCCGTACCATCCGCGTCCTCGACCTCTTCGCCGGGGCGGGAGGTCTCACCGCGGGGTTCCACACGGCGTCGTCCCGCTTCCGCAGCATCGCCGCAGTCGAGATGGACCCGGAGGCCGCCGCCTCCTACCGGGCGACCTTCCCCAAGACGGATGTCTACGCGGGCGCCATCCAGGACTGGCTCGCCGAGGGGACGATCCCCACCGGCGTCGACGTCGTCGTCGGAGGCCCGCCGTGTCAGGGGTTCAGCACGCTCGGCAAGCGGGACGCGGAGGACGCCCGCAATCGGCTCTGGGAGCAGTACGCCCAGGTCATTCAGAGGGCCAGGCCCAAGTACTTCGTCGTGGAGAACGTGCCGGCCTTCGGGAAGTCGCCCCAGTACCGCGACTTCCTGGCCGCCACCGGGCCCGGGGAGTTCCTCGAGGACTACTCCTTCGACTTCCGCGTCCTCAACGCCGCCGACTACGGCGCCCCGCAGGCGCGCAGGCGCGCTGTCCTCATCGGGCACCGCTACGACATGGCCGTCCCCGGGTTCCCGGAGCCCACGCACTCCCCGGACGGGGGCGGCGACCTGCCCCCGTACCGGACGGTGAGGCAGACGTTGCTGGGCGTGCCCGCGCAGCCCGACATGGACGAGCGCTTCGACCAGCTCCGCACCCGAGTCGGCTCGCGGCGGGTGCCCGGCGCCTTCTCCCCCCGGGAGCTGCACGTCTCCCGGGGCTACAGCCCCAAATCACGCGAGCGCTTTGCCGCGATCCCCGAGGGCGGGAATCGGGCGGATCTTCCGGACGACTTGAAGGCGCCCTGCTGGCTCCGGCACACCTCCGGTTCCATGGACGTCATGGGACGCCTGCACTGGGACCGCCCCTCCGTGACGATCCGGACCGAGTTCTTCAAGCCGGAGAAGGGCCGCTACCTCCACCCCGTGGAGAACCGCGCCATCACCCACTACGAGGCGGCGCTCCTGCAGGGTTTCCCCGACACGCACCGCTTCATCGGCTCCCGCACCTCCATCGCCCGGCAGATCGGCAACGCCGTCCCCATCCCATTGGGCGCCGCCATCGCACGGCAAGTCCTCGCGCAATTCTGAGGGCGATCCCGAGTGTCGGCTCCGTCGATGCATCCCAGGATTCCCAATACGTTGAACCCGGCGACCCCACCCATCGCCGGAATTCTTTCGGCATTTTCTCCTGTGTTCTCAGCAGCAGGTCCTAAGCAAGCCTTCAACCATTCCGGTTATGGTTCGCCTGAGCGCGAGATCAGACGACCGGGAGGCGGACACGCAGATGGCACGTGGTGGGAGGGGATTCCAAGGCACAGTGCTCAAGGCGCTGCGGGCACCTGAGCACAAGCTCACGATCACCGCAGTGCGGGAGCTGGCGCCCTACACGGAGCTGACTGTTCACTGTCCGAGCCTGCTGGGCACCGGCGCCGCCATGCTGCCGCCCACCGCCTGGGTGCGCATGTGGATCCCGCAGGGCGGCCGCCAGCACCAGCGCGCCTACACCATCACCCGCATCAACCGCGAGCAGGCCACCGCCATCATCC
>ERZ772977.1158-NODE-1158-length-14252-cov-10.631471_pt1 | contig 14252 bp, 14 predicted proteins | sample MGYA00511131_ERZ772977 | MGnify/ENA primary metagenome ERZ772977 (study PRJEB29015, sample SAMEA2737935) | human oral metagenome | biome: human oral; feature: human-associated habitat; material: dental | place: China | collected 2151 ...
CATCAATTTTTTTCTTAGAAGCAGGAGGTGGAAGAACTTGTTGTTGTTCTTTATTCTCATCAGAATTATCTTCTTTTTTCTCTTCTGAAGACTGTTCTTCTAATTTTTTATCACGTTCTTCTTTTTTCTCTTGGACAGTTTTTCTTTGTTCTTCTTTTCTAGCTTCACTGAAATGATTCGTCATTAACATAGTTAACATCATTACAAGTGCACTTACAACACCCAATACTACTTTTTTCAATCGCGTTTTACGCTGAATTAATTTTACAATAGGTGGATATAATAATATTAAACTTAGTACAAAGACTATTACTGCATATCTAATGCCATGTGTAAAAACCATACTAAGTGATATTATCATAAACACTAGAAAGATAAACCACAAAATAACTTGTCCATGTTCTTTTATGAATTTATTCACAATATTTCCCCTTAAAAATAATCACTTATCTATTTTAACACTTTCTTCACTAATAAACAATTATTTTCATAAATAACTTTAATTTTATTGAAATATTAGGCTTTTCTTAGAAATATATATTTATATAAATCATATAATTAGTTTCTAGAAATCACCATAGCTATCCCTTGTCCTCCTCCAATACAAAGCGAACAGACACCTTTTTCTTTATCATCATTTATTAGCGCATGAACTAAAGTAACTAAAACTCGGCATCCACTAGCTCCGATTGGATGTCCTAGTGAAATAGCTCCTCCACGCGTATTTACTTTGTTTTGATCTAGATTTAATAGACGAGTTACAGCTATTGATTGGGCAGCAAAAGCTTCATTCATTTCAAATAAATCTATATCTTCTATGTTTAAATTCAATTTCTCTAACACTTTTTGTGTCGCAGGAACTGGACCTAAGCCCATCACCTTATTATCTAATCCTGCCGAAGCATAACCATCAATATAAGCAAGAACTTCTAATCCTAGTTCTTTAGCACGAGTTTCACTCATTAAAATAACACAGGCTGCACCATCATTTATTCCTGATGCATTTCCTGCTGTTACAGTTCCATCTTTTTTAAAGGCTGGTCGTAATTTAGCTAAACTTTCTAATGTTGTATTCGAACGAACAAATTCATCTGTATCAAAAATAATTTCTTCTCGTCTAGTTTTAATAACTATCGGTGCTATTTCGTTAGTGAACTGATTGTTTTCAATAGCTGCGGCTGCTTTTTTCTGACTTGAAAGAGCAAATTCATCTTGTTCTTCTCTTGTTATACTATATTGTTCTGCAATATTTTCGGCAGTAATACCCATATGATAGTTTTCGAACGCATCTGTAAGACCATCGTTTATTATAGTATCTTCTAATTCAAAACTGCCTAGTTTTTGTCCGAAACGAGCATTCTTTGTATAATGAGGTGCTGCACTCATATTCTCAACACCACCACAAACTACTACATCATTATCCCCTAGTAATATTGATTGTACCCCAAGAACAACACTTTTCAGCCCTGATCCACAAACCTTATTTACAACAAAAGCGCTTTTTTCTTTTGGAATACCTGCATTAACTGCGATTTGACGTGCTACATTTTGCCCTAAGCCCGTCTGTAAAACATTACCGAATATTATTTCATCAACTAGACTTGGATTAAGATTTATACCTTCTAATGATTGTTTTACAAGTTCTCCACCGATTTTCGCAGCAGAAACATCTTTTAAACTCCCTCCAAAACTTCCTATAGCAGTTCTTTTTGCACTTACAATAACAACTCTATTCATGTATTTTATCTCCTAATTTGATTTTCTAGTATATTTTACTATAAAAACTAACGTTGTTCAAATATTGTCTACACTAGACTATATTTATCGAAATTTTCATTTTGTAACACTTTCTAAATTTATTTGTAATGTAAATGTAATATATTTGTAATAAAAGGTTGATTTTTGTAATTTTTAAATGTATAATATAAATATAAAGAAGTTATACAAAAAGAAGGTGAATAACATGAACAAACTTCTAAAAACAACAGGTATATTTATTTTAGGAATTGGATTATTAACAGGATGTACAGATAAAGTAGCAAAAAAAGTAGATACTAATGACAATATTACTACTGAGGAAAGTCCAGCTTCTTTAGCTAATTTACAAAAAGAAGTTGAACATGTTACTCAAGTTAACAATAATAACAATAATATTAAAGATAATAACAATACTAATAATGGTATAAATAAAAAAGTTACAACAAAAGTAACTACTTCTTCTAAACAAAATATTCAAAACAATAATACTCAAGCTTATAAACATGATTTAGCTAAAGCTGGGGAAATTTTACAACCTATGGCTTATGGAATGTTAAACTTACAAGGAAGCAGCACTGCAAATGTTATAAGATACATCGCTAGTAATGATGGTAGCGATAATGTAGTAAAACAAATAAACTTAACTAAAGTATTAGATTTACTAAATACATATAACGCTCAAACATTCCAAAAACAAGATGTATTACAAAGATTACAAAACGATAAAGAAATTGAATTTGTACAATTAAACAACCATGTTGCTGATTACAATAAAGAAAACTTAGAAAAATTAATGAATCACAAAAATAAAGTAGTGTACTTCGCAAAAGATCAAGTATTCCTAGCAAAAAGTGATATTGGCTACGGTGGTGCTACTGATGCAATCTTTATGCCAGTAGAAAAATGGGATATTAAAGGTGATAGAGTTCTTATCCCATACGTAAATGTTGCTACAAGAAAACCTGTAGGTATGATGACTCTTCGCTTGAACAATAAAAATTATACTAGCGGAGCTAATAGAACAATGTACTACGTAGAAAGATTTGAATTATATTAAAAGAACATAAAAACATCGTCATTTCACATGGCGATGTTTTTTTGTGTTAAACTAAAATCGATATCCAGCGGAGCTACTTAATATAAAAACAGGCAACCGACTTAAGTTCTACTTTAGTCAGTTGCCTATATAAATTTTTATTTAATATTATTTAGATTTACTAGTTTCCTAATGAACGGATTTACTAAATATTAGTCTTATTATTTAACCATTTTCTTTACATCTTCAATAGCATCTTCTGCTGCGTCTTTTACATCTCCTGCCACTTCTTTTACTTTAGAAAATAGTTTTCCAGCGAATCCTTCTTCTTCAACAGCTTCTTTAGCGTCTTCTGCTTTATCTGCTGCTTCATCTTTCACATCTTCTGCTGCGTCTTTTGCATCTTCTACTTTGTCTTCTACAGCATCTTTCACATCTTCTGCTACTTCTTTTACGTCTTCTACTTTATCTTCCGCTGCGTCTTTTACGTCTTCTGCTACTTCTTTTGCATCTTCTACTTTGTCTTCTACAGCATCTTTCACATCTTCTGCTTTATCTGCTGCTGCGTCTTTCACGTCTTCTGCTACTTCTTTTGCGTCTTCTACTTTATCTTCTACAGCATCTTTTACATCTTCTGCTTTGTCTGCTGCTGCGTCTTTTACGTCTTCTGCTACTTCTTTTGCATCTTCCGCTTTATCTGCTGCTGCATCTTTTAATTCTGATGCTTTTTCTACTACTGCATCTTTCACATCCGCTGCTTTATCAGCTACTACACTAGCTACATTTTTTACACCATCAAATGCATCTTCTGCTGCTTCTTTTACTTTTGAAACTACTTTTTCTGCGAATCCTTCAGCTTGTAATTTCTCGTTACCTGTTAATTTTCCTAATCCTTCTTTTACTGAACCTTTTAATTGATCAAATTTGTTTTCTAATGACATAATAGTGCCTCCTAAATATTACTTTTTATTTATCTTTTTTTACCATGTTTTTTACGCCGTCATAAGCATCTTCTACAGCATCTTTAGCATCCTCTGTGGCTTCTTTCACTTTTGAAAATAGTTTTCCTGTGAATCCTTCAGCTACTTTATCTGATGCTACTTCTTTCGCTTCTTCTACTTTGTCTACAGTCGCTTCTTTTGCATCTGCTGTTTTTTCTACTACTGCTTCCTTAATTTCTGATGCTACTTCTTTTGTTTCTTCTACTTTGTCTGCAGTCACTTCTTTTGCATCTTCTGCTTTGTCTATTACTGCTTCCTTAGCTTCCGATGCTACTTCTTTCGCTTCTTCTACTTTGTCTGCAGTCGCTTCTTTTACATCTGCTGCTTTTTCCACTACTGCATCTTTTACATCTACAGCTTTGTTTACCACTGCATCTTTCACATCTACAGCCTTATCTACAACTACTTCAGTTGCATCTCCAACTTTCTCTTTAACTGTTGAAAATCCATCACTTATACCTGCTTTAGCTGCTGTAAAGGTATCAGATGCAAATTCTCCTGTTGATTCAACAACATTAGATACACGATCTTGTAAACTTACTGAGTCTGCTTCATGTTGTTCTTTAGTTTTAATATCGATTACATTGACATTAACTTCTACAACCTCTAACCCTGTCATTTCATCAATATCAGTTGTAATCACTCGTTTAATTTCCTCAAAGATTTCAGGAACATTTTTCTTATACTCTACTATGATATTTAAATCAACAGCTACTTGTTCCTTACCTACTTCAATATTAACACCTGATGTAACATTATCAGTATTAATTAATTTATCTGTTAAATTCGAGAAAAAACCACCATCAACTGCTAGTAATCCTGGAACATTTTCTAAAGCTTGACCAATAATTTTTTTGATTACATCATTATCAAATGTCAATTCACCTTTAGCTTCACTATTACTTGTAGTTAATTCTTTTTTTTCTACATTATTTTCATTTGGATTAGACATATATCTTTTCTCCTAATTACAAATTTTTATATTTTATTCTTTATATAATATCCTGTTACAATTCCTAGTGCAGCGAAAATCAAAACAAAAATAGTTTTGAAAAATCCTAAGAACAGAATTAAACAAGCTAGAAATGCTCCCAATAATCCTGATACAACAGTGTATTGATGTTTTTTTAGCCATTCCATAATTTATGTCCTCACTTTACACGACTTGTACTCTTTTTAGTTACTTTTTTCTGAATATCTGAAACAGAAATCTTAAGTTTTACTGCTTTATCTATACCGAAAAACTCAACCAATCCATTTTTTATTCCATCTCGAATCTGATCACTCTTCTGAACAATACTCTCTGAAGAAGCTGATTCTCCTTTTATATTAATACGGCATTTATTTCTTCTATTATTTATTTTTACCGACGGATTATTAATTAATCCTTGCTCAATCACTAAATTTTTAACAAATCCTTCAATAGCTGAATTTGTTAGTGATAATTTACCACCTTTATCAGATAGTTTTACTTCTAAATATTGTTTAGGATAAAATGCTATTACTAATATTGAAAGAATTATCAATGTTGATAATACTAATGCTCCCCAGAAAATATATCTAGAAAGATAAAATTCTAAAAAAGAAAATTGTTTCCAATCGAATAATTGTAAATCTAAAAATTGTGGATCTAATCCGCTAACATTATGATACTCTATCATAATAGGAACCATAACCGTTAAAACTAATAGACAAACAATAATAGAAATTATTTTTTTTGTTTTAGACATTTTAAACCTCCTTTCAAAAATTGACTATTCATTTTAGAAAAAAATTATTTAAGATTTTTTCCCAAAGAATATTGATACTATAGTTACTACAATTGCCGCACCTAAGATAGAAGGAATTAACGCCATTCCACCTAGGCTTGGACCCCAAGCTCCAAATAATGATTGTCCTACTGATGAACCTACTAAACCTGCGATAACATTAGAAACGATACCCATGGCTCCACCTTTTTTTGTGATTCCGCCAGCTACAAAGCCTATGAAACCACCTACTATAATTGACCAAATCATAATTATTTCTCCTTTCCTTAATTATTTTATATAAATATTTATATACTAATAACAAATATTTATTATAGATATGATATATCACTTTTAATTTTAAATCAATATAACCGCTCACAAAATTTAAAAAAGTTTTATAATTTATGTTAAATTACTAATCAATCAATGATTAACACAGATTTTTACATAAATATATATTTCAAAAAATTAATTAAATTTTGTTATAAAAATAGAGTTTATCTTCATTTTAAATTATTATTTTTAATATTTTAAGTAGAAACAAATTCCAACTCTCTATATAAAACAGTTTTGTTAATTTTAATTTATAAATATTTTTTAGAAATATTTGTAATTAATATAATTATTTATTACCCTTTAAAATTTGTATAAAAAAATAGGTGATTGGCCAAGTTTTCTTTACTTCCGTCAATCACCTATAGTACAAAAATATTGAATCTCTTCCTTCGTTACTTCAATTTATCCATATCCTAACAAAAGAATTCAATAAACATTCGTCTTATTTTAATTTGTCTTTAACACTGTCGATAGCGCCTTCTACTGCATCTTTAGCACCTTCTGCAGCTTCTTTTACTTTAGAAACTACTTGTTCTGCTAATCCTTCACCTTCTAACGATTTATCTCCAGTTAATTTTCCTAAACCTTCTTTAACTGATCCTTTGATTTCGTCGAATTTGTTTTCTAATGACATAATCTTGCCTCCTGTATATTACCTATCAATTTTTCTATAAATCGAAATTAAATATACTTCTCTTTAAATATTTTTTATAGATATTAATTTGTTAATTTCTATACACTATATAATATATCATTTTAAATTATTAATCAATCTAATTGCTCACAGAATTAAAAAAATTTTATTTTTTATCATAAAACAGCCTAAACACTTGCTAGAAACAGAATTTTTACTATATTTATACAATAATAAAAAATCTTATAACAACGGCAATTTAAATTTTTTTTTAAATATTTCTACTATAAACAGATTCTTCTATTCTTTTTTAACAGTTTATTGAGATTAAATTTATTAATCTATTTTAGATTTATTCATAGAGTATGTAGAACTTACTTAAATTATCAAATAAGAGAGACTAGGAATCCTAATCTCTCTTAAACGTTATTTATTGTATTTCTCTACTATTTTTTTAGCACTAGCTAAATTCATATGTTTTTCTTTTCTTAACTCTTCTACGACTGATTCAATATTTTCATTAGTAGCTCCAGCTAAAATCGCTAGAGATTTAGCATGTAACTTCATATGACCTTTTTGAATACCGTCTCCTACCAACGCTTTTAATGCTGCTAAGTTTTGAGCTAACCCGACAGAAACAAGTATACTCGCTAATGTTTTCGCGTCTGGATTATTTAGTAATCCTCGTGCAACTTTTACAGTAGGGTTAATTCCGATAGATCCACCTACACTAGCAACCGGCATCGGTAACGCGATTTCTCCTACAAGCTCCTTAGACGCTTCATCACAACGCCAAGTAGAAAGCCCTTTGTAGTTACCATCTTTAGTTGCATAGCTTTGGCATGCCGCTTCTATAGCTCGCCAGTCATTACCACTCGCTATTACAACACTATCAATTCCGTTAAATATACCTTTATTATGAGTAGCAGCTCTGTAGACATCTGCTTTGGCAAATTTACTCGCAAGCTCAATTCTTTTAGCTAAATATTCTCCATTTTCTCCTAAGTTTTCAAATGGAATAGAACATTCTGCTGTAACTAGTGAACGTGTCGCATAATTTGATAAAATCGCCATAAGAGCTACACCCTCAGTTAATGACTCTAACGAAACTTTAAGAGCCTCTAGCATTGTATTTAGCATATTTGCCCCCATCGCTTCTAAAGTATCGACGATAAGGTAAACTACTACAAAATCTACACCTTCTTCTGATAGAACTTTGACCTCAATATCACAAGCTCCACCACCTCGAGCTACGATAGATGGATATGCTTCGTTAGCTGTTTTTAGAAGAAGTTCTTTACTCTGTAAAATACGTTCTACAGCTAAGGTAGTATCTGCTACATCGTATAACGCAACATGACCAATCATTTTTCTATCAAGGATTTCCGTTTTGAAACCACCAGATTTCGCTACTATCTTCCCGGCATTACTACAAGCTGCAACTACCGATGGTTCTTCTGTAACAAATGGTACTACATACTGTTTTCCATCAACAGTAAAATTTGGCACAACGCTAAAAGGTAATGAGAAAGTTCCTATTACATTCTCTACCATGTTATTAGCCGTATCAAAGTCTAATACTTCATTATTTTTAAGAAGTTCAAGATGCTCCTTACTTAAAATATCAGCTTGTTCAATAACTTCTAAGCGTTCATCAATATTTTTCTTATAAAATCCACTCCAAATTTTTTCCATAGTTCCCTCTATTAAAATTGTTTTTTATAAACTCTCTTGTGATTTTCAATTTTTTCTAAAACAAATCTGCTTTCATCTTGAATATCAGAAATATCTATGTTTCCTTCTTCATCAACTGTAGTATCTCTAAAGAACATTTTCTCATATTCATCAATTGAAATACGTGTTCTACTGTCAAAATCGTCAAAACGATTATTTCTTAGTTGTTTTCTATAACCATCAACTAAAGTCATACTAAATACTTCCGCAACAGCACCACTTCCGTAGCTATATAATGCAATCTTATTACCCGCTTCTAAAGTAGTATTGTTCTCAAGTAAAGATAACAGTCCTAAGAATAATGATCCTGTATAAATGTTACCTACTCGTTGACTATATAAAATAGACTCATTAAAATGAGCAAGTAATTCTTCTTTTTTATCTTCTTCAGCTTGTTCTAATAATAAACTTAAACCTTTTAATCCTAATTTAGGATATGGTAAGTGTAGACATACTGCAGAAAAATCATTAAGATTCTGTTTCGATTTTTCAGAGAATCTTCCCCATGTAGTTGTTAAACAATCAAGGTATTGTTCTGTTGAGAATCTTCCTTCTACAAAGGCATAGTGCGAGTAATTAGGACGCCAAAAGTCCATAACATCACGAGTTAAACAAACATTATCGTTGTTAAGTTCTAATATTCTAGGGTTACTGCTAACTAACATCGCACAACTTCCTGCACCTTGTGTCGATTCACCAGATGATTTAACTCCATACTTCGCTATATCACTAGCTATAACTAGTACTTTTGATTCTGGATTATTCATTACATGATTTTTTGCAAAATCTAATGCCGCTGTTGCCCCGTAACATGCTTCTTTTACCTCAATAGCACGTACAAATGGTTGAATGTCTAAAAGACCGTGAATAAATACCGCAGAAGCTTTACTTTGGTCGATTCCAGACTCAGTTCCTACGATAATCATGTCAATTTTTTCTAAATCATCTTTATCTAATATTTCATATGCAGCTTGTGCCCCAAGAGTTACAATATCTTGAGATACCGGTGGAATACTCATTTCAAGTTGTAATAAACCTTTTGTAAATTTATCTGGTTCTATTCCACGCGCTGCGGCTAAATCACGAATATCTAAATAATAATTTGGCATTGCAAAACCAATTTTATCTATTCCTATTTTCATTATCAAATTCCTTTCGATTAAAATTCGAATCATTCATCTATACAATTTTTTCCAACTATAATTATACTATTAAACTATTAAAAATTAAAGTCTAACAGCCATATATTTCCTATCATGATTAAAATAATTCATGCAAATACTATTGTATAAAATTTTCATGAATTAGTCCATAGATAGCCATTAAAAATTACAGAACTTAGGTCTATCAATTATAAAATATAAATGGGAGTGACTCAAAAATCGTGATTTCGTAGAAATCGATTTTATCGAGTCACCCCCGCACAGTTTATTAGATATCTAAAAAGCTTTTTTAAAGCGAATTTAGATATCAATAAACCACTGCGTCCATGAGTTCTCATATGAACCTTGTTAAATTTTTGGACTTTTGGGTCAACCTTATTTCCATTTCAAACTTTATTAACTTTTATTTAGTTTTAATTAGTTGTTATTACAACGATTAAAATAGTTTTTTATCGGAAAAAAAATTTTTTGTAAGCATTTTTGTTGTTTATTTTTAATATTTTTCTTATAATTATTATATATTTATAAAAACCCTAGGAGGATTATTACTATGACATTTAAATTACCTGAATTACCTTATGGATTCGATTTCTTAGAACCAGTTATCGACGCTAAAACTATGGAAATTCACCACGACAAACACCACGCTGCTTACGTTAACAACTTAAACGCAGCTTTAGAAAAACACCCAGAATTCGAAGCTAACTGCATCTGCGGTTTACTAAAAAACATTGATAACGTACCTTCTGACATCCGTCAAGCTGTTATCAACAACGGTGGTGGACATCACAACCACAGCCTATTCTGGAAATCTCTAACTAAAGCAGATTCTTCTGAATTCGCTGGATTAGTAAAAGAAAAAGTTGAAGCTGAACTTGGTGGATACGAAGAGTTCGTTAAGAGCTTCTCAGCTGCAGCTGCTACAAGATTTGGTAGTGGTTGGGCATGGCTAGCTTTAGATAAAGAAGGTAAATTAGTAGTTACTTCTACAGCTAACCAAGACTCTCCATACTTAACAGGTCTTACTCCAATCCTTGGATTAGACGTTTGGGAACACGCATACTACCTAAACTACCAAAACCGTCGTCCAGACTACATTAAAGAATTCTTCCGTGTTGTAAACTGGGATTTCGTTAACGAACGCCTAGCTAAACACTTAGAAAAATTAGGTAAATAATTACATAGATAAACAAAAAGCTGTCGTATGATGGCTTTTTGTTTTTTTAGTTTATCTCATCTCCTTCCCAACCTAATTTAATGACAATTTAAGCTAGATAATGTATAATGAAAAGCACTATGTTAGGGCTAACCCAAAAGTCCTAAATTTTAAAAAAGTGTATATGATAATTCATAGACACAGTGGTTTATTGATATCTAAATTCGCTTTATAAAAGTTTTTTAGACATCTAATAAACTGTGCAGGGGTGACTCAACAAAATCTTGTTTCTCCGAAATCATGATTTTTGAGTCACTCCCTTACATTTGTTATTAAATAGATTAAAGGAGAATTGATGTTGAATAATTGGAAACTTATAGCCGGTTTCATTGGGGTATTCGCAGTATATGAAATACTAGTATTTCTGATGTGTCTAGGTTTAAAATGGATGATCTCACCTTTCGTTCCAGCTAAGGTTAAATTAGCTATTGCTATCACACTATTTATCATTGCTAACTTTTCTATTATAGCTTATATGCTAAGATTAGGTGCACCGTGGGTAAATTATGGGAACATCTGGTACTTCTACTTCTTGAATGGCACAGTCATAGGTGTTATCTTATTAATCGCTAAGTTATTACTGAAAATCTTCAAATTAAACCTTAATCAAGGAATTAGTTTAAGTATAACTACTCTATATTTATTAGGTATGACTGCTCTAGGATTATTTTGGGCATACTCACCTACTGTGATTAACAAGACTATTAAGGTAGATAAACACATTGAAAAACCTATTAAAATTGCCATGGTATCCGATCTTCATCTTGGGACATTTTTCTCAAATCCTCAACTTGAAAAACTGAATAAGATTGTTGACGAAGAGAAGCCAGATACTGTAGTTATCGCAGGAGACCTTATGGATGATGATATGGTTATGTACAAGAAACGTAATATGCAAAAAAGCCTAAGCAAGCTAAAAGCTCCTCTAGGTGTTTACACTACAATGGGAAATCACGACCGTGACGCACTAGAAATAGTAAACGAGGTTAAAAAGACAGGGATAATCCCACTGTTTGATGAAAGTATTACACTTAATAACGATATTACATTAGTAGGGCGTAAAGATAAGAGTGTCAGTCGTGATAGACTAGATACAGATGACCTGCTTAAGAGCGTTGATTTAAACAAGACTATCGTTCTTATCGATCATCAACCTGATGCTGTTGATTATCACGCTACCTTACCTATAGATGTTCAACTTTCTGGACATACTCACCGCGGACAACTATGGCCGTTAAACTTCATCACAGATGTAGTTTATACCCTAGATCATGGCTACGCAAAGATTAATGGTAAACATTTCTTCACTTCTGCAGGTTATGGTTTCTGGGGACCACCTTTCAAAACTACAGCTCGTAGTGAAGTATGGATGATTACAATCGAAGGAAAATAAAGAATATAAAATACCCCAAAAGTTAGTGTATTCTAACTCTTGGGGTTAACTTTTATTCATATCTTGAAATATTATTGTTTAACCTCATCTCTGATACTATCCCATAGTTCTTTTGCTTGCACTAAATCTAAACCATAGTGCTCTCTAATAATTTTAATATTTGCAATATCACCAACATCTGGATTAACAACTTCTTTTATATCAGTATAATCACTAGCAATTAGCTCTTTAACTTGTAATGTGCGTCTGTTTAAAGCATCTTCTTTTACAGCTTCCCATAATTCTTTTGCATCATACAGTACTAGATCTGTATATCTATCTCTTATCATCTTAACATTATGAATATCTCCTTTAGAAGCATCGACTACTGAAAGTACTTCCTCTCTATTGCTATCTTTCACAAGTTCATTAAATTTTTCTTTACTAACTTTTTGTTTTTCTGCCCATTCTTCTTTTGACTTACTGTTCCTAGTTGAAAAAAACATAAAAATCGCTATTGCTAAAATAATAATTAATGCTATCTTCATAATTAAATTCCTTTACTCTTTTTTACAATTTCTATTAGTTTTTTTGCATCTTTTCCATTTAAAAAGTATGCTTTTCTTAATGCTGCAATATTAAATGCATCGTCTTGGCTTAAGTTTATAACCTTTTCTAATTCTTTTTTATAAGACGCACTTTGAAGTCTTTCAAATGCTTCTTTACTCTTTTCATCACGTTTTTTTATTTTATCTCTCACGTTAGCAATCATCGCATAGACAAATATAAATCCAAGCATGATGTACAATGTATTCATGTTCATCGCAATTACTTCCTTTAAATTATTTTATACATTAATTATATAAGTTTTGTATGCAGTTGTAAACATTTTAATTAAGTTATTGATAAATTCCCAAAGTAAGTTCCAGTAAAAAATTAAAGTGTAATTAACTTATTTATCGCTCATTTCCTCTGAAAATTGATTTTTTTACTATAATTTGTTATTATTAAGTGTACTTTAGTTAAAGGATTATTGAATAATGAAATTTTTAACAAATATTAACGATGAAAAATATACTGAATTTATAAAAAATCACAAACATGGTAATATGATGCAAGCTATCGAGTGGTCTCACATTAAAAACACTTGGGGGGCTGTAAGAGTAGCTGTCGCAGACAACAATGACAATATTATAGCTGCTGTTCAAATACTAACTCGCCAAGGATTGTGGTACGCTCCTCGTGGTCCAATTCTTGATTATACTGATGCCAATCTACTAAACTTCTTTTTAACTAACCTTAAAAAATTCGCCAAAGAAAAAGGTGCTAAAATGGTTAAACTAGACATTCCAACTGCGATAAAAGATGAAAAACTTGCAGTGTTTAAGGATGTTGAGGTAAATAGAGAGAACAACACTCTTATTAAAGTATTCAAGGATAATGGTTATAAGCACAAAGGTTTCAGCCTTGATATGAGCAGTACTATTCAACCACGTTTTAACACAGTTACAAAACTTGAACAAGAAGTTCCTGATCTTTTCCCGAAAGATACACGTCGCTTAATTCGTGATGCAGAGAAGAAATTCGTTGAAGTTAGACGTTGTGGTAAAGAAAATCTTGATGACTTCCTTTTTGCCCTAGCTTGTACTGAAAAAAGAAAAAACATCTCTCTTCGTGGACGTGAGTATTTTGAAAACTTACTAGATACTTTTGGAGACAATGCTTTATTATACATTTCATATATAAACGTAGAAAAAGCTGTAAAAGAATGCCATTCTAGAAAAGAAGCTCTTGAGAATGAAATTGAAGCTCTTGGAGAAAAATCTCCGAAGAAAAAACGTACTCTTCTTGAACAAGTAGCTGGAATTGAAAAGCTAATCGTTCTATTTGATAGCTTAGAGATCGAAGATAAGAGCAAGGATCAGGTAATAAGCGCTGCGATTACTATCGCTTATGGTAACCATGCAGAAATTATTTACGCTGGTATGAATGAAGCCTTCGCGAAACTTCCTGCACAATATAAGGTATTTTCTGATACGATGAAAAAAGCTCAAGAAATGGGTGTTAAAGAAGTGTCTATGGGTGGAATCGAAGGAGATCTAAACGATAGTCTACTTGGATTCAAATCAAAATTCGCTCCAAATATCGTAGAATACTACGGAGAGTTCGATTTAGTAGTCTCTCATGTATTCAATTTAATGTACAACTACGGATTACCATTAAGAAGAAAAATATTGAAATTAATAAGAAG
>ERZ772977.1165-NODE-1165-length-14177-cov-33.830406_pt1 | contig 14177 bp, 12 predicted proteins | sample MGYA00511131_ERZ772977 | MGnify/ENA primary metagenome ERZ772977 (study PRJEB29015, sample SAMEA2737935) | human oral metagenome | biome: human oral; feature: human-associated habitat; material: dental | place: China | collected 2151 ...
TGCGGGGGTTGGTGGCCTTCTGACCTGGCAGACCGGGAGCATCGAGGAGCTGACGGTGAGCGGGGCCTGGGCACTGGCCGGGACGATCTGCGTGACGGGCTGGGCGTTCTCGGCAATGGCGGCAGTGGCCTGCCAGCTGGGTCGTCAAGTAGGCCAGGCCAGGGGCCTGTCCATGCTAGTGCTCGCACTCGCCTTCGCGATGCGGGTGAGCGCCGACCAGATCTCAGACGACACCGACTCGGACTGGCTCCGGTGGCTGACTCCCCTGGGGTGGCGCGACCTCGTGCGCCCGTACACCGATGACCGGTTCGGAGTGCTCGCGGCCTGCTGCATCGTGGCCATCGCTGTGGCGCTCAGCGCCGTGGTGCTCGCCTCGCGCCGTGAGTACCTGGATGGCTACCTGCCCGACCGCAGCTCGTCTCGGCGCCGGTGGCTGGTGCAGGGTCATATGGATCTGCTCGGGCGCCTGTCGTGGCGCGGTCTCGTCGGCTGGGCCCTGGCCTCGACAGGGCTGGCACTCCTGTACGGATCCGTCTCTGGCAGCATCAAGGACCTGCTGGCCCCCGGTTCTCCGACGGCGTCCTATGTCGACAAGATGGCCGTGGGATCCCCGGTGGAGCAGTTCATGTCCCTCATGACGGTGGTGACAGTACTGCTCGTGGCCGTGGCGGCGGTGCGACGGATGAACTGGCTGGCGGGTCTGGAGCGCGCAGGCCTGGTGGAGGTCGAGCTCGCCGCCGGGGTCAGTCGTGGCCGAGTGCTCCTCTGCCAGGTTCTGTGCGCGCTGATCGAGTCGATCATCTTGCTGCTGGTCTCGGCGACGGTCCTTGCGGCGACGACGGCGACTCAGCTCACCGACGACCATGCCGTGGCGCGTTCCTTCGTGTTCACGGTGAGCCAGCTGCCCGGCATGGTGGCGGCCATCGGGATCGCAGCGGCCCTGGTGGGCCTGGCGCCGAGGCTGGCCGGACTGTCCTGGGTGGTCGTCACCTGGAGCGCTTTCGCCCAGTTCTTCGGTGGACTCGTCGGCCTCAAGGACTGGGCCAAGGACCTCAGCGTGCTCGGACACCATCTCGACGTCGTCGGAACCCCCGACTGGGAGCCTCTGGCCGTCCAGACCGTGGTTGGCCTCATCGGCGTCATGATCGGCCTGGTCGCCTACACCCGCCGCGACCTGCCCGCCTGACGACGAGACCGCCCTCTCCCACCTCGCCATCTCGCTTTGCTCTCAGAGCAGACATACCGCGCTGACCAGGTGGACGAGGGCAACGGCAAGAGGGAACACCACCATCCCCGGAACACGGTGCACGACACCGATCAGCGCGTCTCCAAGCTGGGCGGCCGCCGCTGCGACCAGGACGAGCAAGGTCAGCGGCCGAGCAGGAGCCAACCAGACGACGGCAGCGACCAGCACTCCGAGCGGGACACTCCGGGCCGCGTACATAGCCGGATAGAAACGCTCCCCGGACTCGCCGTCCCAGGAAGGGTCGAGCGTCTGCGGGCGGATCACCGCAACGACACCGAAGCCTGCTGACATGATTCCCAGCGCCGAGTTCAGCAGCGCGAGCCACCACGGCATGAGGACCACCCCTTATCGTTCACATCTGAATCATTCCGTACTGTACCGTTTCTCTCATGACCGGAGAAGATGGCCACGTCATCCTGTCCTCAACATGCTTCCAGCTCGGCGTCGCAGGCAGCCACATCACCCAGTCCTTCTCGAGACGCATCGAGCGCATCGGCCTGTCCCACAAACAAGTGGGACTGCTCGCCATCGTCGACGCCGGAGTGGCGACCTCCCAACGGGAGATCGCCACACGACTTCATGTCGCCCCAAGCCTGGTGGTCACACTGGTCGACCGACTCACGAGCACCGGCGCCGTGCGCAGGACGCGCAGTCGGAACGACCGTCGAGTGCAGACCATCGAGATCACCGACGAAGGGCGCAGGCTACTGAAGGCTGCCACCGACATCGCCAGCAGACTCGACACCGACCTGCGCACGCTCCTCTCCCCTGACGATCAACAGGCCTTGGACAGGCTCCTGCCTTTACTCCTTCACGCCGCTATGGCAACAGGTCAAGACGAGGCGTAGCCCAGATCCACTCACTGACCCCCAACTGTGTTGTCTCATGACTTCTGGGAGTTTCGGATGTCATGACATCTGAGACACCGATCGGTGGCTTGCCGGAGGGGCCATGCAGTACGCACCCCCTGACCAGCTCAGCCCCAGCCTCGTACACGTTGGTGGCTCAGGGCGGCAGGGAGGCCGGAGCCGGAGAGCCGGCGTTGAACCATGGTCTCCGGGCCCCTGCGCGGGAACCGGAAGAGGCCCGTGCAAGGGAGAGCACGGCCGGCCCCGGGGGTGAGGGTACCGGGCTCCGCCGCCATGACCCCGCAGAGTCGATCAGTCCCACGGCTCGGTGTCCACAGCGCTGACATCAACGACCCCGCCGTCAACACACGCAGCGAGGATCGTTGGAATGCTGCGGTTTTTCCCCGGTGCGCATCGCCGATGCAGGGTTGATGTCAGCACCATGGACACCGACACCCCGTCACGCCTCGTCCCTTCGACACCACCCTCGCCTCCAGAACCACCAGCCCGCCCGAGTTCCCGCCCAAGCGAGTGCCTCAGAAGCCATGACACTCAAACGTCTCAGAAGTGAGAAGACAACACAGGGTCCCAGGCACAGCCGCCGCAATGTAACGCACCGTGTCCTCAGTACCCCGCAACAACCCCGCAGGCAGCTCATCCGCTGCCACCGGCCGCCACCCCGGCGCCAGCTGAACACGCACCGACTCACTCATGCGTCCCGACTCCCTCCCAGCCGTCACTCGGTGCGGCTCAGCCACCCCGGTAATTCACCACTATGCCTAGCACATACGTCCAAGTAGTTTCTGTAAAAAGTTCTTGGGACTGAGGCCTTCGGCTCTTGAACTGCGCTTCAGACCCGGCTGACAAGGAGACCTCACTCCCGGAGCCCACTCGCTCAACCACTCCAGCAGCCCGTGCAGCCTCCTCCGCCCGACGACGACGCCTCGCCAACTGCCACTCCGGATACATCCACCCCGGCAACCGAAACGGAAACAGACCCAGGACGACGAAAACCATACTCAATATAAATATCACACCCGAGCAGGTTAGCAACCAAGCACTTTCAACTCCTCCTTCAGCCAAGAATAAGAAGCCACTACCGGACAGCATCATTATTCCGCTAGCAGGAGTTATTAGCGACCCTGTGTTACGTCCGAGGTTGAACCAAACTTTCGAGAGATCCCGTTGGAAGTCGCCGTACCAACTATCAGAGAACATGACAAACCACCAGTTCACCAACGTCACACCACCGACAACCGCAGCCGTAACGCCTGCCACCAACTCAGAAGTAATCAATTCTAAAGCCTGAGCGATCGTCATTTAAGAACTGTATTGTTGAATGCGTTGGCAATTGTCTTTCCGGCCCAGGAACCCGCTATCCCTCCGACGATACCTCCGACGACCCCTCCAACAGCGACTCCAATGGGGCCGCCGGCCACACCAATCGTCGCTCCGATGGCTGCGCCGGCCTTCGCCCCAGCCGCTCCACCCACTGCCGCAGCGGCTCCAGTCGTTGCCGCACGCGCAACCTTCTTGCCCTCGCTCAGGGAGGGAGGGGTTGTGGGAGTCCTTCTCCCACTGCTCGTAGCCGCCGACAGCAACGTCGACCGCCACGAACCCCTTGCTGACCTTGTCCAGGTACGGCGCTGCCTTCTTCACAGCAGCGACAGTCTTGCCTCCCCAGCCGCCGCTCTTACCCTTGGGGACCTCCCAGTTACTGAGATGGCGATCATTTCGCACCATGTAGGGCTTCACACCCTTGGGCGTACCCCTCCTGGGTTCATGGGACGTCACCCACTTGTTGGGCTTGCCCCGCATGGGGTGCTTAACCACGGCATCAGTCGCCTTGAGGCCCGCACCCTCAGCCAGAGTCGCAGTGCTCTGTGCCACGGAATTCGCCCAGATCACCGCCTTACCCGCCGCGACACCACCGCCCGCCGACAAATCCGGGAAGAGAGCACCCCTGAGCTCCTTCCACACCGGATTGCCAATGACCGCGGAGCACGCGTCCGCAAAGACCTGACGCGTCTCGGTCTCTCTGGTACGGACATCACTGGCCTCACTGGCCAGCGAGTTATACAGCGCCTTCTGAGTATTGAAGTTGTCAACCAGGGCCTGATGAGTCCGCCGATCCTTGTCCCACTCGACGGGGTTGTTCTCCGGAAGCGGCGGCGGCGCCTGAGGCTCCAGAACCTTCTCCCCCTCGACACTCAACCCAAGGGTTGTTTTCGCCCCCGAACCCTGCTGGCTACGAGCCCCAGGGCCAGGACCACCATCCCCACGGCGCCCGTGGCCCCCGCTATCCGTGCCCGGCGCCCGGGCGCCGGATCAGGAACGATCGGTCTCAGCGAGTTCGGCGACGGCGTCGGCACCGGGTGGGCGCCGCGCGGGTTCTCCGGTCCCACCGCCGTGCCGTCATTAACGAAGTTCAAAGCCGCATAAGGCGCTATCAGTCCCCAACCGGTGGCCGGGTTGAACTTCGCCGGCTCCGGTCGGATCGCCGTCACCGTCAACCGGTACTTCCAGTCCGCAGGCGTCTCCCCCGGGTGCGCCGCCACTGCGAGGGCGGCCACACCTGCCGCGTACCCAGCCGCCAACGAGGGCGAGGGGCGGCTCTGGGAGACCAGACAGTCCCCCTCATCGAAGAACGTGGTGGGAACGGCTTGAGCCGGAACCGCCACATCAACGTGAGAGCCCTGCAGCACCTCCTTCGAGACGCCGCCGCTGGCATCCAGGCTCGTCACTCCGAGGACATTCGAGTAGGCGGCCGGGTAACGCAGCTCGGCCCCGTTCGCGTCAGTCGCGGGAGGCGCGGTGGACGCCGCCGCACCGCTGCTCGGGCGACTCGTGTTCTCCTTGGCCCCAGCCCCGGCCACCACCATGGCCCCGGCCGCGGTCGCATGGTTCACTGCGGCCTGGACCTCGGGCTCATCCTGCGTGAGCATGTGGCCGACGACGATCACCTTAGCGCCGTTGTCTGCCGCCCACTGAATGCCCTGGGCGGTACGCGCGGGCGTCGGGCCGACGCCCCTCTTCACCTGGTCCTCGGAGACCCCCTGATAGACACGAACCGGCATGATGGTGGCACTCTTGGCGATCCCCACGACTCCGGAGCCCTCCACCTGGCGGGCAGCGATCATCCCGGCCACGGCCGTTCCGTGGCCGTCCTCGTCACTCTGTCCGTCTCCCTGGCCAAGGAGATCGATTCCCGGAGCCATCGCTCCCTGAAGGTGGGGGTTGGTCGCATCCACGCCGGAGTCGACAACTGCCACCACAACGCCCTGCCCCTCTGTCACGCTCCAGGCGTGCTCCACACCGATCTGCTTGAACGCCGGTGGGGCGCTCTTCAGCAGTGACCCCTGACCATGCTGGCAGTCAGCGACATCAGCATTGATCGGTGGAGGACCGGTCTGGACGGGCTGGGTGGCAGCCGTCGGCTCCGGCTCCGGCTCCGCTGTTGGCGACGGCGTCGGCGACGGCGTCGGCGATGGAGTCTCCGGCGCCGCGGTTTCAGAAGGAGCGGGAGCTGGAGCGGGCTCCGGCGTCGGTGACGGTGACGATGAGTAACCTGGCATCGGAAAACGAGGCAGGACGGTTCCGCCGGCTGCGGCACCGACTCCTCTGGCCGCACCAGAACTCGCGAACGATGCCATCCCCATGATGGGGAACGTGACCAGCGCGACCATTGCGAGAGCACAGACTGCGAGGAGACGAGGGGAGCGCTTCACTTGTCCGACACGTCCTTCCAGACGGCAGCTTTCGACAGCTCCGGCCCCGACGGGAACAAGGAGATCCACGGGGAGGGAATGTCGGAGACATTGCTCATGGAGTAGCCAAGCTGCTTGACCGTGTCTGCACTGGTGCCTCCCAGAGCCCAGACACGGCCCGCATCCGTGAGCAGGAAGATCTGGCCGGCGGAACCTCCCGAGGTTGCCCGCACCAGGGCTCCCCTTCCTCCCTTGACCGTCACTCCTCCCTTCTCAATCTGATTGCTCGCGCTGATCGTTGAGGTCGCCTTACCCGAGGCATTGACCTGGAGGACAGCGCAGGCGCTCTGATTCTCCGAGACGCCCTTGCCCAGCGTGTCGGGCCAGTCCGAGGGTGCCGACGACGACGTCGTGCTGGTCTGGCTCAGGTCCGAGGCGTTGACCTGCTGCTCACTGACGCCGGGGGAACCGAGCTGGTACATCGCAAGCTCGACCTCGTTGAGACGAGCCACTCGGCCGTCAGCCCGTACCAGGTAGTGGCGCTGAGCCCCCGATCCGTCAGAGACCACCAGCAGTGAGCCGGCGGTGGGATTGGTGATCGAGGAGGACAAGGTGCTCACTCTGGCACCAGCGTCCGACAATGAGAAGGGCTTGATCGTACTGCCCTGGGAGAAGAGGTTGATCCAAGTGGCATCCACCTTCAGGACAGGGGCGGAGTCCAGTCCCAGGGCGAGAAGAATGGCGTCACGATTCTCAGAGGGAATCGGATGGCGACTGCCATTGGCGATGAGGTAGTAACTCCCATCCACCGAGACCAGCGCATGTCCTACTGACCCCATGCCTGAGGGCGAGGAACCGACGAAGGTCGACGTCGCCCCTGAGGTGGAGGAGCACGCGGCCCATCCCCGAGAGACCAGTGACTTGGCGGCGGGAAGCGACTCAGGAGCGTCGGCGAGCCCCACCTGCGAGCCCCTCTCGATCCCGTCAAGAGCGTCCGCACCGGTCGTGGTCTGCTTGAAGGATCCGGGGTCTGACAGGAGCCGGGCACTGGCGATATTCGTGATCGGACGCAGACGTCCGCGAATGGTGACATAGCGCGTCCCCTCGCCCTTGACCACCACAAGCGTGTTGTTCTGCCAGCCATTGGGCAGAGGAGACGTGAACCGGCCCATGGCCAATGAAACCAGCAGGATGACGAGTGCCACCGCGATCCCGCCCAGCACCGGCCGGAGCATATTGCGCGGCTCCAGCTCTCTCCCCCCAGGCGTTCCCGCACTGAAGGCCATGACGAGGCGCTGCCGGTTGAATCGCTGCGCATTGAGGATGTCCTTATTGGAAGCCATCACAGTACCCCAATAACAAGGGCGGCCAGGGGCGCAATGAAGAGAAGAACCAGGATCTCGATGACGTCAGTGACGCGCGCCAGTCTCGGGCGGTAGCTCGGCCCAAGGACGTTCAGAATGAGGACCACTACGCCTACGACCCCGACCAGCACCGCCATCGGCATGATGAAGTTGGCTCGACTGAGAACGATCACGAGCACAAGCGTCGCCAGAATGAGCATGCCGCCCACGACTCCGGCTGTCACATCCGCGCGCGACCGGACCGCTCGCGTGCTCAGCATCGCAGCGACCGCGATTGCGGCGACCAGAGCGACACCGTCGTAACCGACCGAGGCCAGAGAGGGGACCGAGGCCAGCACGATCACTGAGCAGGCGATGCGCACGGATAGCACCAGACCGTGCATGTTCAGGATGCGAGATGTCAGCGCCGCCTTGATCGGCCCCTCGTCCTCGGCACGGTGATACCCCTCGGGCTGGTCGGGTAGGCTGATGGTCACAGGAACTGAGGCGAGCGCGAGCCACGGGGTCATCAGCGAGACGCCTGCGGCGGTCGCGCTCACCAGTGCCAGGACCGGCGCCAGCTGATAGCCGAGCGCCTGAGTTCCCAGTCCAGTCACCATCATGGCGACGCCCACGAGCACCGGGCCAGCAACCAGTGGACGATCGCGGTCCAGCATCGGGATGCAAGCGCTCAGCACTGTGACGCCAGCAGCACCCGCCGCAGCCATCCTCATTCCAGTAGGCGGCCCCGGCATCCCAGTATGAAGCGCCACGCCGGCCAATGCCGCCGCCGTCATGACCAGCGCCCAGGCACCTTTTCCCTTCATCTGCTTGATGGCCAGTGATGCCAGGATCAGCAGCACTGCGGCAACCGCCGCACAGGCCGGTGTTACCCACCCTCCAGCCCCCTGGCGCAGGAGAAGTGCGCCTCCAGCAGCAAAGAGCAGGCATGTCGCCCCGACCGACAAGGACATCGTGTCCTTGGGTTCCCACGCGACCTGCTGTCGTTCGACGGCGGCCGCAACCGCTTCAGTGAGATCGTCATAGCGGTGCTCCGCCTCCGTGCTGCGCAGGTCGAGCGTCAGAACATCACCCGCGTCAACTCGCTGATCCGCCAGCGACAGGGAGTCATCCAGAACAGCACCCGACTGCGTGGTCAGACACAGGCCGTAGGTCGAGGCATCCTCCCCCAGCCCCTCAAGCCTCTCTGCCAGCGCCGGAACCACCTCAACCAGCGGCAGGTCGACCGGCAACGAGACATCTGTCGGGATGCGCTCGTAGACGACGGTAACGGGCATGAGGGAGGAGCCGCGCCGGACACGCGAGGCGGGAGGAGGCAAGGCGATTCTCCTGGAGAGCGGGACGAGGACGGGTCAACACCAACTGCGGACGCAGCCGAGAGACACTCCATCGTAGATCACGAATCGGGTGTCAGGCCTAGGGGAACAGGGCAGACTCCTGCGGCGAGACTGCCCACACCGATCTCGATCACATTACGTGAATTAATGCCGCGATCGGTTGCCATACGCTAGTCTGGGCGAGCCAGAGAGCAGCATCTGAACAATTCGAGGCCCTTGTCACAGGGCCGTTCCCCGTCAACGCTGCTCACCCGCAGCGGCTGTCACAAGCAGTCCTGAGAAAGAGGAGCCTCATGGCCGAGAATCTAAAGTCAGAGAGTGGCGTACTTGCCAAGGCGAGCCAGACCGTGGACACGCACCGCGCCGAGCAGAACGCGATCAGTCAGCGGGTTCAGGCCGCAGCCGCCGAGTCCCAGTCCGGCTGGCAGGGCCAAGGTGCGGCCGCCGTCGCTCAGGTCGTTCAGCAGTACGCAGAGGACGGCCGCCGGATCGACCAGGCGCTGGCCAAGCTCTCCGACGCTCTGAAGTCAACCGACCAGGCGTACCAGAGCACTGAAGCGGAGTCCGCAGCCGGTGCCCAGCGCGTTGGCGCCAACGCCGGCGGCTACCACAACCTCCCTGCCTGACCCCCTCGCACCCACACCTAATTCTTACTGTCAGGAGATAATTATGTCGGACATGCTTGTTAACTACGGATCACTGGACACGCTTGCTGCTGCGATGGCCCAGGGCTCTGCCCAGTCCCAGGCCGACCTGGATGCTATGGATGCCGAGTTGCGTCCCACCCAGAGCGGCTGGTCCGGTGAGGCACAGTTGCAATACACCGCGACCATGAGCGAATGCAACGCAGCGATGTGTGACCGGCAGCAGCTGATCCAGCAGCTCGGCACCCACGTGAACACCTCGTCCGAGGACTACAACACGACCGATCACCAGGCAGCAGGTACCTTCGCCTGATCTCCCCACACCCCGACAGACTTCGGTGCCCTGAGCCTTCTTCGAGGCTCAGGGCACCTTCTCGTGATGTATGAAAAGAACTCGGCTTCAGGGCGCCTTCACACGCCCCTCGACGTCAAGACTTTGCCATCAGGACACCTTGGGACGACGTCGTTGAGCATCGGATCTCCCCGGTCGGCGAGCAACGGGCTGCACCGAGATCGGTCCAGAGGGGATAGAGGAATCCAGTCTTCCAGGGCCCGGAGGCGTCACCGGTGAAGCAGCAGCCAGGGGCGGCACCACCGGAGACTGGTCCTGAGCTGAACCGGCCACCCCTCCGGAGACGGGCGAGGCGCCGCTCGGAGCCCCTCCTCGGCTGGTGGAATGAGCTCCACTGACTGAAGGTGATGCCGGCGCATCCGAGGGGGAGACGGGGGGCACCACCTGCCGTCGCCCCGGATGAATCCGTGGTGGGAGTGACGGCGGCAGAGGGGCGCTCGCCTCAACCGGAGCCGACGGAGGGATCGGAGCGTTGGACGAGACCGACCGAGTGGCGGAAACATGCCGGGTAGGCATCGACGACGTCGGAGGATGCCCAGGAGGCGCTGCGAACACTGACGGAGTAGCCGGAGATGGACCGGACTCCGCGGGGACAGAGGATGGGGGCGGCGAGTCCGGTGGCGGGATCGGCACCGCCGGAGAGGGGGCTGCGGGCGGCGGCGCAGGAGAAGAGACAGGCGGCGCAAACCGCGACCGGCCAGCACCTGAGTCGGAGACGGCAGCCGGGCCGGCACCCACGGAGACACTGGGGCCAGCTGGCACATCCGTGTAGACCGGGCCGGCCAGATCGGGACGTTCCCGCACCGCTGGAGCCTGAGGCTGAAGCATGGGAGGGCCTGCGGCCACTGATCCAGCGGAGGGTCGCCGCCCTCCGTCTCTCATGCGCCGTCTGGTCGCGGCCTCAGAAACCACGGGCGACGGCGCACCGTCCTTCGAGCCTCGCCTGACGCGACGCGGCTCTGAGCGAGTCTGCACCGCTGAGCGTCGGCGCTCCTGCTTCGGCGTGGGCCGACGCGTCACAGTCATGGTCCCGGTCAGACGATCCAGGAGGCGTTCCCGATCCTCGTCCTGCTGACCCGCAGACGTTCGGCGACCAATCTGAAACGGGAGAAGGATCGGGAGAAGAACTCGCGCCAGTGCTCGTCCGATTCCCGGAGCGACCCCCTGCTGCGGGACCACCACCGTGGCCGACACCGTTGCCAGTCCCGCCGTTCTCCCGAAACGCGCCAGAACCAGGCTCTGCACCGCGATCACCTGAGTGAGCAGGATCCAGGGCAGCGCCCTGACATTGAGCGCCAGCAGCGGCACGAGAACGACGACGACAAGCAGGAGGAAATCGACGACAACGGCGACCACCGCCTCCCCGGTGGTGAGAGGGCGCCAGTCGCGGCGAGCCAGCACGCGCTTGGGCGCGGACGCGACGGGTGTTGGCGTGATTCTCATAGTTGCCTCATAACGTCGATCAGTCCTGCTGCGATCACGGCCGCTGGGAGAGTCCCCAGGGCGGCGAGGGCCTGGAAGATGTCACCAAGCCGACCCCACCATGCCGACCGAACGGTACTGAGGAACATCCCTATAGCGAAAGTGCCCGCTGTTGTGAGGAAAACTATGAAAGCGACTACCTCGCTCCACGTTCGCGTCATGACTCCTTTGCCGCCGTCGACCCAGAACAGGACCAGCACCAGGACCACTGCCATGGCAACAACCAGCCGCGGCATCAGGCGCAGCACCCGGGAGTGCGCAGTGCGAGGACGTAGAAGGAGAAGCACCATGACGCACACGAGCTCAACCCGAGCCCCCCATCCCGTCACGCCGCCGGCCATCGCCGCCTGGATCGTCGTCGGCAGGCCGAGCAGCACCAGGCTCCCGAAGGCGATCTCCAGAGCAACTGAGGACACCGCCGTCTGATCCACGGACTGCGAGACCAAGCGAGGAGACACATCCTGAGAGACAGGCGCCTCGGGCTGACGTACAGAACGCCCCATGACTCGCAACTGCGTCATATCCAGCAGCTGCTGGTTGGGGACCCGTACAGCAAAGCCCGGGATCAACAGCCCGCCGATGGCTCCCACGGCCACGAGCACTACCAGCACGGGAACACGCGAGATCCCCGCAGCCGGAACCATCGTTCCGACAGAGGCCAAGAAGAGCCAGGCACCCGCAGAAACCGCTTCACCGACGCCTTTGCGAACGATCCACAGCACCAGAGCAGCGACTCCCGTTCCCCACATCGTGAGCAACGCGACCAGCAACCGGGAGTCCGGACTGGAGACGGGCGCAAGCAGGGCACCCGCGGCTCCCCCTGCCAGAGGGACAGTCAGCGCCCCCAACGCCTCGCGCACTGCAGGTCTCCGCCCGGAGGGTCTGAAAGCCGCAGCGACCAGAAGAACCATCAAAAGGCAGGCTCCCGCAATCTGCAACGCGGTCGGGAGCAGCCGGCCGTGCCCGATCAATGGCGGCAGCCCTCCCAGGAAAAAACAGAGAACCGCTACCAGGATGACCGCCGTCTCCCCGACCGATGAGCGCAGAACGTTCTCGAGGTCGGAGTCCGTCGTGCCATGGCTCCGCAGACCGGCTCGAGCCGGCGTCGTGACAAGCACAGCACCCTCGAGAACGTCGGTTCCTACGGCCGCCTCGGCGTCCACCGCAGCTCCATCGGCCGTTGTGATGAGGAACCCACTGGGTTGGTGAGCCTTCGGCGGAGGTATGAGCTCACCAACCGACACACCTGCGCGTGCCGCCACATCGAGCCGTTCGCCCTCATGGATGAGGGTGACACGGATGCTGGTCGCATTCATCCGAGGATCAGAACTCCGGGGTTGGGGAGAGGGTCCGCCGAGGTGCAGACAATCGTGACTCTATCGATACTATGACGTCAGCACCCAGTTGGGTGGGCTTCACTTCGGTCGGCTACTTCTCACGACGCCTGCCCTTCCAGCCCAGGGACAGCACACCTCCCCGCCCCATGAACACCGAGGAGCAGAACGTGACAATCGACACTTCCGAGGCGTCGACCGAGACGATCGAGCTCAAGGCCCCACCGAACGCCATCACACCGCAGGATGCCAGCAGCTCGCTGACGATGGTGCTGCCGCTGACGGGCTCGATGGGCGTCATGGTGTTCATGGCCATCTCCAATAACAACAACACGCGCATGCTGTTCATGAGCGGCGGGATGGTTGTGGCCATGCTCTCGATGGTCGTGCTCAACGTGTACCGCCAGATCCATCAGCACCGTAACAACGTCACGAACCAGCGCCGCGAGTACCTCGGTTACATCTCCGAGGTGCGTTCCGAGGTCCGGGAGGCGGCCAAGGTCCAGCGTCGCACCGCTGTCAGTCATCTGCCCGAGCCCGAGGCGCTGCCGTACCTGGTTCAGCACGGGGCCAGGGTGTGGGAACGACGCCAGGGGCAGGACCATCTGCTCATCCGCGTGGGCCGCTCCTCGCAGCCGCTGGCGGCAACCATTGAGGCCGAGGAGGTCGGCCCTCTCAACACTCCTGACCCGGTGTGCCTGTCAGCAATGCACCGTTTCGTGTCCACCCACACCGAGGTTGACGCCCTTCCCTTCGGCATCGACTTGAGCGCCTTCTCTCACCTCGAGGTGGTTGGCCCGTTGAGCGAGGCTCGCGCCCAGGTCCGGGCGATGCTCGCGCACATCCTGGCGCTGACCTCCCCCAGTCTGGTGCAGTTGGTTGTTCTCACCTCTCAGGAGGCGGGGCCCGAGTGGGACTGGGTGAAGTGGGCGCCCCACGCCTGGTCCGACTCGGTGACAGACGCCGTCGGGCCGTCACGGCTCATGGCGCACTCGCTGGACGAGCTCGCGGACAAGCTCCCCGAGGACCTCAGTGCGCGGGGCACCTTCTCCTCCGCTGCAGGAGAGTCGCCTCTGCCTCATGTCATCGTCCTGGTCGACGGCGGCACGCTCCCTCCCAGCTCCCCGATGACGGCCGACCGTGGGCTTCAGGGCGTGACCGTCATTAGCATCTCCGAGCGCGCCGAACAGCCCCTGGTGCTGCCGAACCGCCTGCGCCTGGTCCTGCGTCCCTCTGTCGGTCAACCGGGTTCCGCGTTGAGTGGCTCTCTCGACGAGACAGCGGTCCCCATGAACATCGAGCTCGCAGGACAGGATCCCAGTCCGGCGCTGGCGGACGCCCTCAGTATCAATGGCGCCGAGGCCGTTGCCCGTCGCCTGGTGGCGCGTTACCAGGCGGCAGGGGAGGACGTCGCCTCCTCGGCGCCAGTGGGAACGTCCGATCCCGAGCGCGCCGAGGACCTGCTACGGCTCCTGCGCCTGGGAGATGTGAGGGACTTCAACCCAGACACCCAGTGGGTCAAGCGCACCGGCGCCGAGCGTCTCAGCGTGCCCTTCGCCGTGACTCCCGAGGGCGAGCCAGTGGTCCTCGACATCAAGGAGTCGGCAGAGAACGGCATGGGACCTCACGGTCTGCTCGTGGGGGCCACCGGTTCGGGTAAGTCGGAGGTGCTGCGCACGCTCGTGCTGGCACTGGCGCTCACTCACGGGCCCGATCAGCTCAACTTCGTCCTGGTCGACTTCAAGGGCGGTGCGACCTTCGCCGGAATGTCCGACCTCCCGCACGTCTCGGCGATGATCTCCAACCTTGAGAGCGAGCTGGGGCTCGTCGACCGTATGGCCGAGGCGCTGCGCGGTGAGATGA
>ERZ772977.1168-NODE-1168-length-14126-cov-9.918201_pt1 | contig 14126 bp, 13 predicted proteins | sample MGYA00511131_ERZ772977 | MGnify/ENA primary metagenome ERZ772977 (study PRJEB29015, sample SAMEA2737935) | human oral metagenome | biome: human oral; feature: human-associated habitat; material: dental | place: China | collected 2151 ...
ACGAAGCGGCGAAAATCGGCAAAACCGTCGGCATCGGCGCGGTCAAATACGCCGATTTGAGCAAAAACCGCACCAGCGATTATGTGTTCGACTGGGACGCCATGCTCTCGTTTGAAGGCAACACTGCCCCCTACCTGCAATACGCCTACACCCGCGTGCAAAGCGTGTTCCGCAAAGCCGGCGAATGGGACGCGACCGCGCCAACCGTTTTAACCGAACCGCTGGAAAAACAGCTTGCCGCCGAGCTTCTGAAATTCGAAGACGTGCTGCAAAGCGTGGCAGACACGGCATATCCACACTACCTTGCCGCCTACCTCTACCAAATCGCCACCTTGTTCAGCCGCTTCTACGAAGCCTGCCCGATTCTGAAATCAGAAGGCGCAACCCGCAACAGCCGCCTGCAACTGGCGAAGCTCGCCGGCGACACGCTGAAACAAGGCTTGGATTTGCTGGGCATTGATGTGTTGGATGTGATGTAAGTCATTCCCCATAAGCAAAGGTCGTCTGAAAACCGCTTTTCAGACGACCTTTGTCTATGTAATGAATAATGGTGATTCTAAAAAATAGGATAGTCCTCTGCCGCCATTTCCATCTATGGGAACAGCCGCGGTTAACCGTTTTCTATTTCGGCATTACGTTGAGATTAATCCCCCAGCGCCGCCACCATCACCGCTTTAATCGTGTGCATCCGGTTTTCCGCCTGGTCGAACACGATGCTGGCGGGGCTTTCGAATACTTCCTCCGTTACTTCCACGCCGTTTAAACCGAAGGTTTCGTAAATCCATTCGCCGACTTTGGTTTCGCGGTTGTGGAAGGCGGGCAGGCAGTGCATGAATTTGACCTGAGGGTTGCCCGATGCCGCCATCAGTTTGGGGGTAACGCGGTAATCTTTCAATAAATCAATACGCTCCTGCCATGCCTCTTTCGGCTCGCCCATGCTGACCCACACGTCGGTATGGATGAAATCGACGCCTTTGACGGCTTCTTCCGCGTTTTCGGTGAGCAAAATCTTTCCGCCGGTTTCTTCGGCGACGGCGCGTGCGCGGGCAACGATATTTTCAGACGGCCACAAGGTTTTCGGTGCGCCGATGCGCACGTCCATACCGAGCTTCGCGCCCAACACCAGCAGCGAATTTGCCATGTTGTAACGCGCGTCGCCGACGTAGGCAAACGCGGTTTGGTTCAAGGGTTTGCCGCTGTGTTCGCGCATGGTCAGCGCGTCGGCGAGCATTTGGGTCGGGTGGAACTCGTTGGTCAAGCCGTTGAACACGGGTACGCCGGCGTATTTCGCCAATTCTTCGACCACGCCCTGCCCGAAGCCGCGATATTCGATGCCGTCGTACATCCTGCCCAACACGCGGGCGGTGTCTTTGATGCTTTCCTTATGCCCGATTTGGCTGGCGGACGGCTCCAGATAAGTAACCCCCGCCCCTTGGTCACGCGCGGCGACTTCAAACGCGCAGCGGGTGCGGGTCGATGTTTTTTCAAAAATCAGGGCGATGTTCTTCCCTTTCATCCGCTGCACTTCGCTCCCTGCCTTTTTGGCGGCTTTCAACTCGGCGGCAAGGTCGAGGTAGGCGGTGATTTCTTCGGGCGTGAAGTCCAAAAGTTTCAGGAAATGGCGGTTTTTCAGGTTCATATTCGTATTTCTCCTTTCCGGCAGGTCGGGCATTGATGAGCAATCTGCCGCTGCTCTATTTTAGTCAGTTCGGATTTTCGAATCCGATAATTTCAATCGGCGTTGTCGGATACCAGTATCCGATCTACCTCAAAATCAAAACAAGGTCGTCTGAACTTCGCCGCGCTCCAAAGCAAGCAGCGACTGTTTGCGGTTCAGGCCGCCTGCGTAGCCGGTCAGCTTGCCGTCGCTGCCGATGACGCGGTGGCAGGGAATCAGGATGGACACTTTGTTCTGCCCGTTGGCGGCAGCAACGGCGCGGACGGCTTTAGGATTGTCCAAACGCTGCGCCTGCTCCTTGTAGCTGCGCGTTTCGCCGTAAGGAATCGCCAAGAGTGCATCCCATGCCTGCTTTTGAAATTCAGTGCCGATCTGCTCCAAAGGCGTGGCAAAGGTTTTCAGACGACCCTTGAAGTATAAGGCCAATTCCTGCCGCAGAAGTTGCGTTCGCTCATCTTCCCGAAACACAAACCATCCGCGCAAGGCTTTTTGGACGGCAATAATTTCCTGCTCCATATGCTTCTGCCCGACAAACTCCAGCAAACACAAACCCTTACCGCCGAATACCGCCAGCATCTCGCCCAAAGGCGTCGCAATGGCGGCAGTAGTTAGTTCGTTCGGACTGTCAGGATAACGCGCTTCCAACAGACGGATGGCTCGGCGGATGCGGACATATTCTTCGGGCGTGCAGCCGATACGGTCGATAAAATCCTGCTCGAACTGCTTGGCTTCGTGTTCCGTAAAACGTTCATGCAGCAGGGCTTCGAGGTCGGCGGAAAAGTCGGCTTCCAGTCGCTCGCAGATTTCATTCCATTTTGAAGCAAGGTCGTTCAAAGAAGGTAGGGTAATCATGTTTTATCTTTTATCTCACCAGGTATCGAAATCAAACCAAAATAGCAGTATAGCAATACTGCCACTGCCGTACCGTTTTCAGACGACCTTTTCAGCCAACAACCGCGCCAATATCCCCTCATACACCGCCGACAGCTTCGGAATATCGTCCAAACGCACGTTTTCGTTGATTTGGTGGATGGTGGCGTTGGACGGACCTAATTCGATGAGTTCTTTCGCAATGGCTTTGATGAAGCGTCCGTCCGAAGTGCCGCCGGTGGTGGACAATTCAGTCTCTACGCCGCATGTTTCGGCGATAGCGGCGCGTGCCACGTCGGTCAGTTTGCCCGCTTGGGTCAGGAAGGGCTGCCCCGAACACGACCACTGCAAATCGTATTGCACGCCGTGTTTGTCCAAAATGGCGTGGACGCGTTGTTTCAGCCCTGCTTCGGTGGACTCGGTGGAGAAGCGGAAATTGAATTTGACGTTCAGCTCTCCCGGAATGACGTTGGTCGCGCCTGTTCCGCCGTTGATATTGGAAATTTGAAAGCTGGTCGGCGGGAAATATTCGTTGCCTTCGTCCCAGACTTCCTGCGTCAGCTCTAACAAGGCCGGGGCAAAAGTATGTGCGGGATTGATTGCCAAATGCGGATAGGCAATATGCCCTTGCTTGCCTTTGACGGTCAGGTTGCCCGACAGCGAGCCGCGTCGGCCGTTTTTAATCATATCGCCCAATTTGTCCACGGCGGTCGGTTCGCCGACGATGCAATAGTCGATAAGCTCGTCGCGCGCTTTCAATACATCGACAACTTTGGTCGTGCCGTCCAGCGCGTCGCCCTCTTCGTCGGAAGTAATCAGAAGTGCCATGCTGCCTTGATGGTCGGGATGTTCGGCAACGAAGCGTTCGCAGGCGGTAACGAAACAGGCGATGCTGGTTTTCATGTCCGCCGCGCCGCGCCCGTATAATCTTCCGTCGCGCTCAGTCGGCTCGAACGGGGGCGAATCCCATTTTTCAACAGGGCCTGTCGGTACAACGTCGGTATGCCCTGCAAAACAGACGACGGGAGCTTTCGTGCCGCGTCGCAACCAGATGTTTTTGGTGTCGCCGAAATGGAGTTCTTCAGCCGCAAAACCGATTTTGTGCAGGCGTTCGGCAAGCAGTTTTTGGCAATCTCGGTCATCAGGGGTAACGGACGGGCGGGAAATCAATGCTTTGGCGAGTTCTAGGGATTGGGTTTCGGTCATTTTTTGGTTTTCTTGTTGATTGTGAATATTTGGAACAGGTCGTCTGAAAATCAGTTTCGGGTTTCAGACGACCTTTTAATAGCAAATTATATAGCGTCCGATGCTTGAATTCATTGCTATACGGAAATGGAGACACGGAATATTTTCTATTTTAGCCCACCATACCGCCTTACTCGCCCGCAGGCTTCTGCCCTTTGCGTTCCGCTTTTCTGGCTTCGCGCACGGCTTTGAGTTCGGCTTCTTTCTGTCGGGCTTTTTTGAGCCATGTTTCCCATTGGTTCGGCGTTTCGAGAGTGATTCTGCCGATTTTGCCTTCGCGGAAGTCGGTGAGGATGTTCTCGGCGGCTTTTTGGTAGTTGATCCGTCCGCCGCTGAGGACTGCGCCGCGTTTTTTGGCTATCCATTCGAGCCATGAGTTGTCGTCCCAGTGGCTGCTGGGGTCTTTGTCGGCTTGGTAGCGTTCTTGCAGCATGGGGAGGTAGTGGCGGCGGAGGTAGTCTAAGAGTTCAAGGGCGACTTCTTCTTCGTCCAGCGCGTTGCGTCCGACTGCGCCGCCGGCGGCGAGGTTGTAGCCGCCTTCTTCGACAATGATTTTCGGCCACAGCATTCCGGGTGTGTCGTAGAGCCAGAAGTCGTCGGCGAGGAAAAGGCGTTGTTCGGCTTTGGTGATGCCGGGTTCGTTGCCGGTTTTGGCGGATTTTTTGCCTATCATGCCGTTGATGAGTGTGGATTTGCCGACATTGGGGATGCCGCAGATGAGGACGCGCAGGGGTTTGTCTATGCCTTGGCGGTGGGGAATCATGGCGCGGCAGGCTTGGGTGATTTTGCCGTGTGCGCCGGTTTCGGAGGAATCGAGGGCGATGGCGCGGGTGTCGGGGCGGCTGTTGTAGTGTTCGAGCCAGATTTTGGTGCGCTCGGGGTCGGCAAGGTCTTGTTTGTTGAGGATTTTGAGTTTGGGTTTGCCTTTGGAAAGCTGGGCAAGCAGGGGATTCTCGCTGGAGGCGGGCATACGCGCGTCCAGCATTTCAATCACCATGTCGACGCTTTTGGTGCGTTCGGCGATGGCTTTTTTTGCTTTGTTCATGTGGCCGGGAAACCATTGGATTGCCATGTTTTGTTCTTTCTGTCTGATTTGCGGTGGGGTCGTCTGAAAAGTGGTTCGGCGTTGTTTTCAGACGACCTTGAGGTTTGTCCGTTTTCTGTGCAAAGGTCGTCTGAAAGCCTACGCGGTTTTTCAGACGACCTTTTGGTTTGGGTGCGCTCAAGGTTTAGAGGTTGCCGTGTTCGTAGCGGTAGTAGCCGGCTTCGTCCATACATTGTTCGAGGGATTTGGATTCGCGTCCGTGTTTGGCGTTGTGTTGCGCTTGTGATTTACAAACGTTGATTTGGCGGGAAACTTCGGATTCGCTTGCGCCGGTGCGATGCCAACGGTAGGCGGGAATTTCTGTGGCGCAGGCGGCAAGTGTGCAGGCGAGTGCGAGGGTGAGGATGTGTTTCATGGGTTTCTCCTTTTATAGTGGATTAAATTTAAACCAGTACGGCGTTGCCTCGCCTTGCCGTACTATTTGTACTGTCTGCGGCTTCGTCGCCTTGTCCTGATTTAAATTTAATCCACTAAATATCGAAAAGGTCGTCTGAAAAGGGGAATCAGCGTCCGGACAGGTTGTGTGCCTGTCTGTGGCGGACCAGCAGTTCGTAATGCCCTTGCAGGCGCTGGGCGAGTTTTTCAACGACATAGACGGAACGGTGCTGCCCGCCGGTACAGCCGATGGCGATGGTTACGTAGCTGCGGCTTTCTTTTTGCAGGCGCGGGAGCCAGTGGTTCATAAAGTGGTCGATATCGTCCACCATTTCCTGCACCAGGGGCTGCTGATCGAGATACGCTTGAATGGGAGCGTCCATGCCGGTGTAGGGGCGCAGCTCGGGATCGTAATATGGATTGGGCAGGCTGCGCATATCAAACATGAAATCGGCGTTGTTCGGCACGCCGTATTTGAAGCCGAAAGACTCAAGGATTACCAAAAGCCCCCTGCGTTCGATGTTGAGCCATTGTTGGACGGCGTAACGCAGTTGCTGCGCGTTCATTTTGGATGTGTCGATGCAGTAGGCGATGTCTTTGAGCGGAAACAGCCATTCACGCTCTTTTTGCAGGCTTTCCAACAGGGTAAGGCTCAATCCGGACAGCGGATGGCCACGCCGCGTTTCGGAAAAACGGCGCACCAGCACGCTTTCTTCTGCTTCAACAAACAATACTTCGACCTGATGGCCTTCATCGCGCAGGTATTGGATTTGCTCTTGCGCTTCCTGAATGTTAATGCCGGAGCGGACATCGACGCTCACGCCGAGTTTGGTTTCATCGGCGCGTTCGATGTGGTGCAGCACCAGCGAAGGCAGCATTTCCAGCGGCAGGTTGTCCACGCAGAAATAGCCGAGGTCTTCAAGCTGCTTGAGGGCAACGGACTTACCCGAGCCGGACAATCCGCTAATCAGGACGATTTTCATGGTTTTGTTCGTTTTCTTTGAGTTGTGTTTGATGGCGTTCGAGGAATTCTTTGGTGCTGTCTTTGCCGCGCAACTGGAGGATGTAGTTGCGCACCGCCGCTTCAACCAATACGGCAAGGTTTCGACCGACGGCGACTGGCAGGGTGACGGAACGGACATTGACGTTGAGGATGGACTCGGTTTCCGTGCGTATGCTCAAGCGGTCGAGCTGCTTCATGTAATCGTCGTCGGCAGCGACTAGGTTAATAATCAGCTGGAGGATTTTTTTCGGACGGATGGAAGTTTCGCCGAAAATGTGGCGGATGTTGAGTATGCCCAAACCGCGCACTTCAAGGAAATCACGCAACATCGGCGGGCAGCGGCCTTCGAGCGTTTCGGGTCCGGTGCGGAAAAGCTCGACCGCATCATCGGCAATCAGGCTGTGTCCGCGCGAAATCAATTCTAACGCCAACTCGCTTTTACCCAAGCCGGAATGACCGGTAATCAACACGCCGACTTCAAATACATCGAGGAATACGCCGTGTTTGACGATGGAAGTCGCCAACGTGCGTTGCAGATAAATCCGCAACACGTCCATCAAATACGGGCTTTCGAGCTTGGAAGTCAAGAGCGGGATGTCGTTTTTATGGCAGTAGTCGCGCAATTTGGGCGAAACCGCCAGACCGTTGGCAACAATGACCAGCGACATGGGGATATCGAAGAGTTCGCCGAAATCGTAATTCAATTCACCCGATTCGAGGCGCTTGAGATATTCGGCTTCGGCAACGCCGACGACTTGGATTTGATTGGGATGGATAAAATTCAAATGGCCGACCAACGCCAAAACGGGTTTGTCGGCCTCTACTCCGATGCGGTTGTCCGCACCCGAATTGCCTGCCGCCCAAGCAAGTTGGAGCTTGTGCTGATTATCGGAAAACAGGCGGCGGACGGATATACTGGGCATTGTTTACTCTTCTGCCAGAAGTTTGCGCACCTCCTCGGCAGAGGTCGCGGACATCAAGGCTTCACGGACGGCTTTTTGCGAGAACCTGCCCGCCAGTTTGGACAAGACTTCCAAATGCTCGCCGGTCGCATTTTCCGGCACCAGCAAAGTGAAAATCAGGGATACGGGTTTGCCGTCGGGCGCATCGAAAGCAACCGGTTCTTTCGTGCGGATAAACGCGCCGGTGGCTTTTTTCACGCAGGCATGACGACCGTGCGGAATGGCGACGCCCTGCCCCAAACCGGTCGAACCCAGCTTTTCGCGGGCAAACAGGCAATCGAAGACATCGCCGTGAGGTAATTCTGCTTCATGTTCAAGCAGCAGGCCCGCTTCTTCAAACAAGCGTTTTTTGCTGCCGACTTCCAAGTCCAAAACAATATGGGACAAAGGCAAAATTTCGCCGATAAGGCTCATAGAAATCTCTTTTGATGTGGCAAAATGAAATGGAATTGTACCGACTGTCTGTACAAACCTCAATCCTGAACACGCAATTTACACTCAGATTGCTAACAAGAAACGCTGCTTCTTTGATATTTCTTAACTCATACGCAAGGTCGTCTGAAAACGGCGACAAATGGCTTGCAGCAGGTTCGGATACTGGGTAAAACCCAGCGCCATCATCAATCCGCCCTTCCCCAAAAACACAAAACGTCGTCTGAAACCCTTTTCAGACGACGTGTTATCCATTCTATTGCCTTACAACCGCGTAGCAGCCACAGTCCACAAATAATGCCCCGACAGACCCAAGAACCAGAGCAGACCGATATGGTTGTTATCCAAAAACACTTTAAAACAAGTCTGGCGGTCGCGGGTTTTGATGGCATGGTATTGACCGATTTGCAGCCACACCACCGCAGGCAGCATGATCCAATACGACCATGTCGCGCCGATTTTCACGCCCAACACCGCCATCAGCGCGGTAAACCAAAAATGGCAGAGCATGGATGCGGAAATATCGTGATCACCGAACGTGATTGCCGAAGTTTTAATCCCGATTTTCAAATCGTCTTCCTTGTCCGACATCGCATAAATCGTGTCGTAGGCAAGCGTCCACAAAGCATTGGCAGTAAACATCAGCCACGCCGTAGAAGGCACGCCGCTGCGGACGGCGGCAAACGCCATCGGAATCCCGAAAGAAAACGCCAGTCCCAAATAAAACTGCGGCAGCGGGAAAAACCGTTTGGTAAAAGGATAAGTCATCGCCAGAAACAGCGCGGGAACGCTCATTACCCAGGTCAACAGGTTCAGCGGCGTCATGCAGAGGGCGGCAAGCAGACAAAGAATGATCGTCAGCAGAATCGCTTCCGTTTTAGAAACCAGCCCGCGTGCAAAGGGGCGGTTTTTCGTGCGCTCGACCGAACCATCAAAATCGCGGTCGGCAAAGTCGTTGATCACGCAGCCTGCGCTGCGCATAAAGAATGTACCGGCGGTAAACGCCCAAAAAACATCCGCTTGCGGAATGCCTTCCGAAGCAATCCATAACGCCCAATAGGTCGGCCAAAGCAGCAACAACGTGCCGATGGGCTTATCAATGCGCATCAGTTTGCCATATATTAAAATGCGGGCAACGGCGTGGCGGTTGAGAAAATATAGGAGAAAACGTCTTATCTTCATGTAGGTAATTTGAATTCTATGGCAAACCTGAACAAACCTCGCATCCCTTTTCAGACTTTGCCATTACCTTATTAAAATTCTTGTAACTGTTTCGACGGAAACTTGCCTATTATAAGCTAATTTTCAAGAATGATGATTAAATTTAAACATTTATGACAAAATTAAACAGGGTACTATTTGGAAGTCTGGGAATGATTCTAGAAAATACAATACAAACATCTAAAATAAAATATCTAAAAATCAATAAGAAATCTCTCTAAAAGCACCACTCTTCTACCACATATCCAACTTACCCAAATCTCCCATTTAATACGAAAAAATCCTTCTTTATTACAAAACAAATAATCGGTTTTCCCAAGAATAAGGTCGTTTGAAAATGTGCCACAATTTTCAGACGACCTATCCCTGTTGTACTGCAAGCAGCAGCGGTTAACACGTTTAAAACGACTCATCCGCCCGCAGATAACGCCATTTGCCGGGCGGCAGTTTGCCCAGTTTGACTTTACCCATCCGAATCCGCTTCAGCCCGACGACGCGCAAACCGACGAGTTCGCACATACGGCGGATTTGCCGCTTTTTGCCTTGTTTCAACACGAAACGCAGCTGGTCTTCGTTTTGCCATTCTACTTTGGCGGGGCGCAGTTTCTCGCCGTCCAAACTCAATCCGTGGTTAAGTAAGGCAAGTCCTTTTTCGTCCAATTTGCCGCGTACGCGTACCAAATATTCTTTTTCACTGCCGCTGTTTTCACCGATAAGCTGCTTGGCGATGCGGCCGTCCTGCGTCAACACCAGCAATCCGACGGAATCGATGTCCAACCTGCCGGCGGGCGCCAAGCCGAATTTGTGTTTTTCGCTGAACGGAATGCGGCTGTCGTCGCCTTCCCAACGGTTGTCGGCGGTAATCAGCTCGGCAGCGGATTTGTAGCCTTTTTCCGCCTGCGCGCTGACGTAGCCGACGGGCTTGTTGAGCAGGATGGTAACGCGCTCCGCCTGTTTTTCATGCGCCTGCCGGTTGAGGTCGATGCGGTCGCGTTCGGTAACTTTCTGACCGAGTACGGCAGTTTTCCCGTTTACCTTGACCCAGCCTTGCTCGATGTAACTGTCCGCCTCGCGGCGCGAGCATAAGCCTAATTGCGCCATACGCTTGGAAAGGCGCATGGTTTCTTCGGATGTATTGTCCATAATATGTCTGAATTTAAAAGAGAAAACGGATTATATCCTGCAATAGGAAAGGTCGTCTGAAAAGAAATCAAGAGACTCTTTCAGACGACCTTATCTTTTCAAGACTAGATCAGGCTTGAGAATATTGTTTTAAGAGTTCGCGGAACTGCGCGCTGGTTTCCGGATGTTTCAAGCCGTAGGCGACGGTAGCTTCCAGATAACCCAGTTTGCTGCCGCAGTCGTAGCGTTTGCCGTCGAAGGCATGGGCGAGGACGAACTCGTGATCCAACAGGCGGGCAATGCCGTCGGTCAGTTGGATTTCGTTGCCTGCACCGCGCGGCAGGTTTTCCAGAAGGCTGAAAATGCGGGGAGTCAGGATATAACGGCCGACAACGGCAAGATTGGACGGTGCTTCTTCAGGTTTCGGTTTCTCTACAATATTGGTAATCCGTTGAAAGCTGTTTAATTTTTCCACTTCTACAATGCCGTAAGAGCCGGTTTGTAACGGATCGACGGTTTCCACGCCCAAAACGCTATTGCCGCTTTGATTGTAGATATCGACCATTTGCTTCAGTGCGCCTTTGGGTGCGTCAATCAGGTCGTCGGCGAGAATAACGGCAAAGGGTTCGTCGCCCACTGCGGCACGAGCACACAATACGGCGTGTCCTAAACCCAAAGCCTCGGCTTGACGAATGTAAAGGCAGGTAATGTTGGAAGGCAAGATGTCTTTGACGTGTTCCAGCAGCTTGTCTTTTTGACGCATTTCCAGCTCGGTTTCCAGCTCGTAGGCTTTGTCGAAATGGTCTTCGATGCTGCGTTTGTTGCGGCCTGTAATGAACACCATTTCTGTGCAACCGGCTTCTACTGCTTCTTCTACCGCATATTGAATCAACGGCTTATCGACGATAGGCAGCATTTCTTTCGGACTGGCTTTGGTGGCAGGCAGAAAGCGCGTACCCATACCGGCTACGGGGAAAACGGCTTTTTTAATCGGTCTCATAAACTTTCCTCTTACTTTATATTTCAAAGTACCAGCTATCCGGGCGCACAATAATTCATTGACTTCATTCCCAGACCACATTGTCAAACAAAAAATGATTTTGTAATAATCATCAATGTGTTAATTGTATCATGACATAATTTCACTGTAACAATCTCAACCGTAAAGCACAGCAAAATCCTGTATCCGTATTTTCACTTTATACCCTTCCGATCGACACAATAATACTGGTAACGTTCTGCCAATCCATACAATATCAGTGCAGTTAATCCCCAAATATCGTAATGCAAATACGGCAAAACAGGCGTAGCGATCATATTGCCTTCATAGATGAAGCTGCGGCTGCCATAGTTGTCCATATCTAATGCAAAATCCAATGGCAAGTAAAAGATTTCAGCCACTTCCCCACTATTGACGCAAGTTGGCGGATTTTCCGGACAGAGTGCCAAAACCGGATGTACTTCATAACCGGACGGCGTGTAATAAGGCGGCAACAGTGGAAAAACCTGCCAAAAATGCGGTGCAATTCCCGTCTCCTCTTCAGTTTCACGCAATGCCGTCACAATAAAGTCTTTATCCCCTTCGTCTGACCTGCCGCCGGCAAAAGCAATCTGCCCGGTATGGTGTCGCAGGGTGTCGGCGCGACGCGTCAGCACAATTTGCCACTGCCCTTCCCGCCGAACGACTGCCAGCAAAACGGCGGCTGTTTTACCTTCTTGCCGGACAAAACGGTTTCGTTCCTCTTGCGCTATGCTGGCATAACGAAATGCCTGCCCGAAAAAATCCACAAGATCGTTCTGCCTCATCTCCATATACAGACTCCGAAAAGAATGATTGATAGGTCGTCTGAAAAAAGAATATTACATTAGGTTTACGGTTGCTTAAAGCTCACGAATCTACAAAGACAAGCGTTTGTGATAAAGTATCGGCTGTTTTCACGACGGATTATCTGCACTTCAGTCCGTTTTTTTTTGAATAAAGGCTTATCATGTTTTTGTCTCCGTCCCATATCCGCACACTGACAGCCGCCGTCATGCTGCTTTTTTCTGCCCAAACCATCGGCGCCAAACAAGAATCTGTACCAGAAGTCAAAATCCAATCCCAAACCATTCAGAAAAAGAACCGCCGTACGCCTGAAGCAAGGCTTGCCGAACAAGAACGCTTGATTGCTGCAAACGATCGCGCTTGGAAAGTTTTCACGCTTTTAGGCGGCGAGATGGCTTTGCAAAAAGGGGATGCCGGTATGGCTTTGGGCACCTATATGCATATGCTCGACCGCACAAAATCACCCGACGTAGCAGAACGCGCATTGGAAATGGCGGTTTCACTCAATGCATTTGAACAGGCCGAGCTGATTTATCAAAAATGGCGGGAAATCGAACCTGTTCCGGGTGCAGCGCAAAAACGCATGACTTGGCTGCGCGACCTTCTACTCGGAAAAAACGACAAACACCTTAGCGGCTTGGATGAAGTCCTTGCAGGCGCTACCGAAGAACAAAACCGCCGTATTTTCCTACTTCTGGCCCAAACCGCCGTCCAGCAGCCTGATTTAGCAGAAAAGGCCTCGGCACAAGTTCATAAAGAAACACTCAAATATCCTGAAATGCCTGAAGCGGCGATTGCAGATGCCATTTACAGCGCATACGACGGCAAGAAAAAAAATGCCATCGCCGCCCTGCAAAGACTCGCCAAACTGGATTCAGAAATCCTGCCCCCGACTATGCTCACCTTGCGCCTGATGGCGCAACGCAGTCCGGAAATCCTCAACGGATTCTTCGAACAAACCGACACGCGCAAACTGTCATCCGTATGGCAGGAGCTTGAAATCACCAACCTGGTTGCCAACCACCGCCCCGACAAGGCATACAGTCGTCTGAAAACGTTACTGGAAGACAACCCCTCGCCCGATTTGTTTATCCAGGCTGCGATACTCTCCTCCAGCCGTAAAGATGACTTATCCGTTGTCAACCATTACCTCGAAAAAGCCTACCAATCCGGCACAAGCCAACAACAAAGCCGTGCCGCACTGATTGGCGCCATGACTTATGCCGATGCCAAAGATTACGTCAAGGCCAAACAATGGCTCGGCAAAATCAATTCTGCGGATTACATTTTCGACAAAACCGTTCTCGGCGCTTCGCTCGAAGCCGAACAAGGCAACGGCAAAGCCGCGTGGGAATTGGCACAACGTGCGCTCAAACTGCCCGAGCAGCAAGGACGCTTTTTCGGTGCGCGCGAATTACAACGTGTTTCCCTGTTTGCCATCGCCAAACATGACAACCCCAAAAAAGCACTATCAGAATTGAATACACTCATGGTAAAAGCTTCCAAACAGCCTGATGCCAACCAACTGCTGCCCGACATCCTCTATCAACGCGCCATGGTTTACGACAAAATTGGAGAGCGCGACAAAGCTATTGCCGACCTTCGCCGCCAGTTGGAAATATCCCTTTTTTCATGATCATTCTTCTTGATTTAATAACGGCACTACAAGCGAAGTTTCATATTGAATATGCTTATATGCGGCAAGATGCCCTGTGAGTTTAATTTCAATCCCTTTCCCTGCCTTTAACCAATCAAAACGTAATTGAGAAATCTCAAACTCTTTTTCATCCAATAAATCTGTCCATCCACCACCAGCGTTACAAGTAGATTGCGATAAGGCACGCTGACACTCTGCTGACCGACAATCTGCATTTACCGCATTTTTATAGGTTTGTTTGGTTTCGATCATTTTGCCGTTAAGTTTGTAACCAAATAGCTCTTTTTCGATATTTTTTGCCACATTTTTAACGCCATTTACGCAGGTATTTTTTGTGTATTTTTCACCAATACAACCATTGCTATTCAAATCATAAAAAAACAAAACACAACTATTTGACGGGGTATTATCAGCTTGAGCAATGGTTATTGCAGTGCCCTTTTCATCCAATTCAAATAAAGCCAAATTATCCTCGATGAGTTTTTGGTTTGCGGCTCGAAAGCCTACGCGGCGCAGATCTTTCCCGATGAGTTGAATTGTGCGTTGTAATTCCGCTTGTAATTTGAGTTGTAACATTAAACGCTGATTTTGCTGTTGAGTTTGGGTATCCGGCGGAGAACCAGTCCGGGTT
>ERZ772977.1175-NODE-1175-length-14044-cov-9.311602_pt1 | contig 14044 bp, 15 predicted proteins | sample MGYA00511131_ERZ772977 | MGnify/ENA primary metagenome ERZ772977 (study PRJEB29015, sample SAMEA2737935) | human oral metagenome | biome: human oral; feature: human-associated habitat; material: dental | place: China | collected 2151 ...
TGCCCGAGCACTTGGCCGCCACCCGCCTGGACGACCTGCGCGCCGACCGTCGGCGCTTCGCCCTCGACCTGCGCCGCCCCCTGCCGCCCGAGCCGGAGGCGGCTGGGCGGCTGGGCACCGTCTTCCACGACGCCGTCGCCCTGCGGCTGGGCGGACAGCGCCAGCTGCTGACCCTGGAGCAGTCCGGAGTCCCCGACACGCTGGCGCCGGGCGACCGCGAGGTGCTCGAGCGCTGGCTCGAGGTCGCCGAGAACCTGCCCCTGCTGGGGGGTCATGTCCTGGAGGACACCGAGGTCGAGCTCGAGCTGGCGCTGGAGCCCGTCACCCTGCGCTGCCGTCTCGACGCGGTCTTCCGCGGCCCGGGCGGCACCTGGCTCATTGTCGACTGGAAGACCGGGAGCCGGCGGGTGCCCGTGGACCAGCTCAGCGTCTACGTCCACGCCCTGGCCGCCTCCCGGGGCGTGGGGACGAGCGCCGTGCGCGCCGCCTACGTCTACGTCAGTCGTGACGCCGGGCTCGTTGACGAGCTCGCCGCCGCGGACCTGCTGTCCCTGGCCGAGATCGAGGCCGCCCTGCAGGTGCGGGCGTGACTCCGATCGTGACCTTGGCACCGACTTTGACCTTGACATAGTGGCAACAGGGAGGGTGACGACATGCCCCGCACGAGTCCCGTCCGCCCCAGGTGGACCATCGGCCAGTTCTCCCGCATGACGCGTCTGAGCGCCCGGATGCTGAGGCACTATGACCGGCTCGGTCTTCTGCGCCCCGGTGGCGTTGATCCCTTCAACGGCTACCGGTACTACTCCCGCGCCGAGCTCGAACCGGCCGTCATGCTGCGTCGTCTCCGCGAGGCGGGCCTGGGTCTGGAGGAGATCTCCCGGGCGCTGCCCGCCCACCTGGGTGACGACGAGGAGACCTGGCGCCGGGTGCTCGACGAGCACCTGGCCCGTCTGGAGGATGAGGCGACCGCGCTGGAGCTGCAGCGCGAGCGCACGCTCGCACTGCTCGACCACCGAGAGGACCCGACCATGAGTGCCATGAACCCTGCGAACCCTGCGAACCCTGAGCCCGTCCGCATCACGACCCTGACCATCCCCGCCCACACTGTGATCGCCCGACGGGAGATCATCCCCACCTACGACCACGAGGGCGCCCTGTTCGACGAGTTCGAGCCCCAGGTCAGCCAGGCGCTCGCCACCGGCGGCGCCCGGCTGACCGGGCAGCCCTGCGGGGCCACCTTCTTCGAGGAGGGGCACGTCGAGCACGACGTCGACATCGAGGTCTGGGAGGTCGTCGACGCCCCGGTCGAGGTCAGTGCCCCGCTGACCTGCCGCACTGTTGCGGACCAGAGCGTCATCGCCGCCGAGCACGTCGGCCCCTACAAGGGGCTGTCGCAGACCTACACGACGCTCCTGCGGGAGATCGGGGAGCGTGGAATGACGGTCTCGGGGCCCGCTTTTGAGCGCTACCTCGTCGGCCCCTTCCACGAATCGGATCCGGCCGCGTGGCGCACCCAGGTCTGCTTCCCCATCGATTCGACCGGGTCTGACGCCGGGCCGGCCCCGGAGCCAGCCACTGGGCCGGACGCTGGGCCGGATGCCGCCTCCGGCCCGACACCGGTCTGACGTGGGCCTCGGGCCCCTCTGGAGCAATCAGTGAACTGGGTGACGAGGCCTGCGGCCGGGCTCAGGCCCCCTCGGGGGAGGAGCCCGAGCTGTGCGCCAGGCGCAGGGGCCTGACCGGCGCGGCCTCCGCGTCCTCGTGGCCCTCGTCGTCGTCCTCGTCGCCGTCGTCCACGTCGGTGCCGACCGGGACCATGGTGACCTCATGGGTGGCCGCGTCCGGGTCGGCGGCCCGCCGCTCTCCGGGAACCGGAGCCAGGCGGGGCTCGCGCGGCTCGACGAGCGGCTCGTCGCCGACCTGGTCGGCCAGGTCGGCGAGCATGTCCACCGCGTCCTGGACGATCTTGTCCCGGTCGGCGCGCACGCCGTGCAGGAGCCATCTGGCCAGGCTCAGCTCGCTGACCAGCTCGGCGCGGTCCCGCAGGTGCTTGTCGACGCCCTCGCTGCGCGCCAGGTCGTAGGCGCCCTCGATGGAGTCCAGGCAGTCCACCGGGACCGTGGCGTAGATCCAGGCCATGTCCTCCGCCGGGTCGCCGACGTGCGCCTGGCTGAGCCCGCGCATGGCGACGACCGCGCCGCCCGCCGTCAGGACGTTCTCCGCGTCGAGGTCCCCGTGGACCACCACCGGGCGGAACCTCCACAGCGTGGAGTCCTCCAGGGCCGTCTCCCACCGGGACAGCAGGTCCGGGGGCACCTTCCCGGTTCCGGCGGCGTCGTCCATGAGGCTCAGCCAGCGGTCGCGGACCTCCTGGGAGTCGTAGACCGGCATCCCCGCCTCGGAGATCACGGAGGTGGGCAGCTCGTGCAGCTCGCCCAGGGCCCTGCCGACGCCGGCGGACAGGCCGGGGCCCGGGTGCAGGGAGGCGACGTCCACGGGTCGCCCCTCCAGGTGGGTGCGGACCTGGATGTGCGCCTCCTCGCTGCGCAGCGTCCCCGCGACCCGCGGCACGTTGAAGGTCAGGCGGCCGTCGTCGACGATCCTGCCGATGCGCCGCAGCACCTCGGCCTCGGCGTCCAGGTTCGCCCCTGTGGTGTCGTCGTGGGCCTCGAGGACCTCCCAGTGGCGGCCCTTGGTGTCGATCACGCCGACGATGTGCAGGGAGCCGGACTCCTTCTGGGGCAGGGCCAGCCGTGCCGGGTCCAGTCCGGGCACGGCGACGCCGGCCAGGGCGGCCAGGGCCAGCGGGGAGCGTCTGCGCCGGGACGCCAGGGAGGAGACCGAGGCGGACATTGTCGATGGTGCAGCGTCGGGCGCGGCGGTGGGGGCATCCTCCGCGCTCGACGGTGCGGCGTGGTCGGACGGTCCGGTGGGCGGCTGCGACATGGCTCAACCGTAGGCGAGTGGCGGGTTATCGGGGTACTGCCGCGCCCGAATGGTGCGGGTTGAGGTTCCCATGGGCGCGCGGGCGCCACTAGGGCGCAGGAAGCAGGTGCGGAGACAGGTGCAGAGACAGGTGCGGGGACGGGGCGCGCGGCCGGAGCCGTCCACAGGGCGCCCCAGGGGTGGCGTCGAGCCGAGAACGTGATCTAGGCTCATCGAACGTGGCACCGCTCACTGTTGCACGGCGCCATGCACCCCGGTCGGGGCCGGCTCGCCGCAGTCGCCCCGGCAGCATCCCCCATCCCCAGCCGTCCCCGAGCACCCCGAGACACTCCCAAGCCCCGCCCCGTCCCTACCCACAGTGAGGCCCACCATGGACGCAGCAGCGCTGCTCCACGACGAGATCCGCGAGCTCGTCCGTCATCGCGGCATCGACCCGCTCACCGAGACCTCGGCGCTGGAGGCCCTCGTCGCCGAGGCCTCCGCCGACTACGTCACCCGCGCCGACGCCGGGCTCGTCCCGCCCCTGCGCGATCCCGACGCCGCTCAGGCCCGGGTGGTCGACGCCCTGGCCGGGCTCGGCCCCCTCCAGCGCTACCTCGACGACGACACCATCGAGGAGGTCTGGTGCAACGCCCCCGGGCGGGTCTTCGTGGCGCGCTCCGGGCGGCCCGAGCTGACCACGACGATCCTGGAGGAGGAGGACCTGCGGGTGCTGGTCGAGCGCATGCTGCGGGTCTCGGGGCGCCGCCTGGACCTGTCCAGCCCCTTCGTGGACGCCCAGATGCCGTGCGGCGAGCGCCTCCACGTCGTCATCCCTCCCATCACCGCCCGCCACTGGGCCGTCAACATCCGCAAGCACTCCTCGCGAGCCTCCCGCACCGCCGACCTGGTGCGCCTGGGCTCCCTGACGTCGCGCGCCGCCGCCTTCCTGGACGCCTCCGTGCAGGCCGGCCTCAACATTCTCGTCTCGGGCGCCACCCAGGCCGGCAAGACCACCATGGTCCGCGCCCTGGCCGGGGCCATTCCCGCCGGCCAGCGCGTCATCACCTGCGAGGAGGTCTTCGAGCTCGCCCTGCGCAACCGCGACTGCGTCGCCATGCAGACCCGGGCCGCCAACCTCGAGGGGGTCGGGGAGATCAGCCTGCGCCGCCTGGTCAAGGAGGCCCTGCGCATGCGGCCCGACCGCCTCCTGATCGGAGAGGTCCGCGAGGCCGAGGCCCTCGACCTGCTCATCGCCATGAACTCCGGCCTGCCGGCGATGAGCACCCTGCACGCGAACTCCGCGCGCGAGGCCGTGGTCAAGATCTGCACGCTGCCGCTGCTGGCGGGGGAGAACGTGTCGGCGGCCTTTGTCGTGCCCACGGTCGCCAGCGCCGTGGACCTCGTCGTCCACCTCGACCTGGACACCAGGGGACGCCGGCACGTGCGCGAGATCGCCGCCCTGTCCGGCCGGGTCGAGAACGGCGCTGACGGCGCGAACAGCACTGTCGAGCTGGCCGACGTCTTCCACCGCGACGCCAGGGGACGGCTCGTGCGCGGCCCCGGCGCCCCGCCCTCCCCGGACCGCTACGCCCGCGCCGGTCACGATCTGGCCGAGCTGCTCGCCCCGGAGACGAGCGGACGCCGCGTCGAGGAGCGGTTCTGATGGGCGCGATCGCAGGACTCATGGGCGGGATCGGCATGGTGCTCGTATGGCTCGCCCTGACGACCGAGCCGCCGCGCTGGCGCTCGGAGCGCCAGCGCCGCCTCGCCGACCTCCTGGTCCAGGCCGGGGTCGGGCGCACCAGCCCGGCCTTGTTCGTGGCCGGCAGCGCGATCCTGGGAGCCGTTGCCGCGCTGGGCTTCCTCGGCGCCTCGCGCGCCTGGCCCATCGCCGTGGCCTTCGGCACCATCGCCTCCGCCGCGCCCTACGTCGTGGTCTCCAGCCGGGCCCGCGGCCGGCGCACCCGCCTGCGGGAGGTGTGGCCCGAGGCGGTCGACACCCTGGTGTCCGGGGTGCGCGCGGGCATGAGCCTGCCCGAGGCCCTGGCCAACCTCGGCGAGCGCGGCCCGGAGGCCGTGCGCGAGCAGTTCCGCGCCTTCGCGGTCGACTACGCGGCCACGGCGCGCTTCTCCGTGTGCCTGGACCGGCTCAAGGCGCGCTTCGCCGACCCCGTCGCCGACCGGATCGTGGAGGCCCTGCGCCTGGCCCACGAGGTCGGCGGCACCGAGCTGGGCACCCTGCTGCGCGCCCTGTCGCGCATGCTGCGCGAGGACCTGCGCACCCGCGGCGAGCTCGAGGCCCGCCAGTCGTGGACCGTCAACGGGGCCAGGGTGGCCGTGGCCGCGCCCTGGCTCGTCCTGGGGCTCCTGGCGACCCGTCCGCAGGCCGCCGCGGCCTACGCGACCTCCGCGGGCGCGCTCGTGCTGACCGTCGGGGCCGCGGTCAGCGTCCTGGCCTACCGGCTCATGCTGCGACTGGGGCGCCTGCCCGAGGAGAAGCGGGTGCTGCGATGAGCATCCACCTGGGAGCCCTCGCCGGACTCATGGCGGCGTGCGGCCTGCTCATGGTCGTCTCGGCGCTGCGGCGCCGCCGCCCCACGCTGGTCGAGCGGCTCGCCCCCTACGTCCACGCCTCCCCCGCCTCCTCCGGCCTGCTGGGCGCGCGGGCGCCGGACGCAGGCGGGCGCACGGTCTCATCGGTGCTCCTGGCGACCATCGGCTCGACGGGGTACGTGCTCGAGCGACTGGGCTCGTCGGCGGAGTCGGTGCGGCGCCGGCTGTCGCGGGCGGGCAGCGCCCTGACCTACGAGGAGCTCCGGCTCCAGCAGCTCCTGTGGGCCGCCTCCGCCTTCACCTCCACGATCGGGACCGGCCTGCTCATCTCCACGGTGCGCCACGTGAGCGTGCCGCTGCTGGTCCTCGCCGCGCTCATCGCCCTCGTCGGCGGCGCGGCCTGCCGCGACTGGTGGCTCAGTCGGGAGGTCGAGCGCCGCAGGCGGCGCATCGAGGCCCAGCTGCCCGACATCGTGGAGCTGCTGGCCCTCGTCGTCGGCGCCGGTCAGGGGCCCGTGGCCGCCATCGAGCGCGTCGTCGACCTCGGCTCGGGCGAGCTGGTCGACGAGCTCGCCCTGACCCTGGCGGACGTGCGCAGCGGCACGGTCCTGACCACCGCGCTGAACCGGCTGGAGAGCCGTGTCGCCTCCCTGCACGTGACGCGCCTGTCGGAGGCCATCTCCGTCGCCCTCGAGCGGGGCACGCCGCTGGCCGACGTCATGCGCGCCCAGGCCGCCGACGCGCGCGAGGCCTCCCGGCGCGCCCTCATGGAGGAGGGCGGCAGGCGCGAGATCGCGCAGATGGTGCCGGTGGTCTTCCTCGTCCTGCCGATCACGGTCGTCTTCGCCCTGTTCCCCGGCCTGTTCGTCCTGCGCCTGGGGCTCTGAGGAGACCGACCGTGCAGCCCCCGACCCCGCCCGCCGGCTCCGCTCCACCGGCCCCGACTCACCGGCCCCGACCCGACACCAGTGAAAGGACAGTCAGATGATCCATCCCGTTCCCGCCGCTCCTCGCCGCACGCACCCCGGCCGTCGCCCGGCATCCCCGCGGGCCCGCCTGCTCCAGGAGCGCGGAGACGTGCCCGGCTGGGTGCTGGTCACCCTCATGACCGCGGGCCTGGTCGTCACCCTGTGGGCGGTGGCCGGGCCGGCGCTGACCCAGGTGTTCAACGATGCGATCGCCAAGGTCACCGGTGCCGTCTGAGCGCGGGGCGCGCGGTCCGCGGGAGGGCGAGGCCGGCTCGGCCGTCGTGGACTTCGCGCTGGTGAGCGCCCTCGTGGTCGCGGTGTGCGTCGCGCTCCTCCAGCTCGCCCTGGGCCTGCACGTGCGCAACATCCTGACCGACGCCGCCGGCGAGGGGGCCCGCCGGGCCGCCCTGGTCGGCGGCACCGAGGCCGAGGCCGCCGCACGCGTGGTCATGCTGACCGACGCCGCGCTGGCGGACGGCTACGTCGAGGATGTGGCCGTCTCGCGGACCTCGATCGGCGGCACGCCGGTGGTGCGTGCCGAGGTGACGGCGCCCCTGCCGGTCCTGGGCCTGCTCGGGCCCGCGGGCACGCTGCGGGTGACCGGGCACGCCGTGGACGAGGCCGCGCTCGTGGCCGGTGCTCAGGAGGGGCCGTGAGCGGGGAGCGGAGCGGGGAGGCCCGCCGTGCCTTCCGCGCTCTCCGCGCCGTCGCGTCGGCGGTGCGCGGGCTCATGCACCGCCAGGACGGCAGCGCGCCCGTGGAGTTCATCGGCTGGACCCTGATCCTGGTCGTCCCGGTCCTCTATCTGCTCGTGACCCTGGCGCGGGTGCAGGCCGCCTCCTTCGCCGTCGCCTCCGCCGCCGACGCCGCAAGCCGCGTCCTGGAGGTGGAGGAGGGGGAGGGCGCCCTGGCGCACGCGCGCGTCGCCGTCGGCCTGGCCCTGTCCGACCAGCATGTCGATGCCGACCCCGTGAGCGCCCTGAGCCTGAGGTGCGCGGACGCCGAGTGCGCCGCGGGCGTCGTGCGCGTCGAGGCCGGGGTCGACCTGCCGGTCCTGGGGGCGGCTGGAGTGGGGCGCGACGTCGTCGTGCTCGACGCCGAGCGCGCCGTGACCCTGGCGAGGGCCGAGTGATGCCCCGCGCGACTCCCCGGATGAGGCGCGGGCCGCGGCGGCCCGCTGGAGACCCGATGCGCTCGGGGCGCGGAGAGGACGGCCAGATCCTGCTGCTGGGCGTCGGGGTGATCGCGGTGGTGGCCGCGCTCGTCCTGGTGGCGGCCAGTGCCACCGCCGTCCACCTGGACCTGAAGACCCTGACCTCGCTGGCCGACTCGGCGGCCGCGGCCGCCGCCGGCGGCGTGGACGAGGACGGCTACTTCGGAGGAGCCGAGGCCGACGGCGCGCCCGGGCGCCTGACGGACGCGGTCGTGCGGGCCGCGGCGCTGGAGGACCTCGCGGCCCAGCCCGAGCGCCCGGAGTCGGTGCAGGTGACTCAGGCCGCCAGCCCTGACGGCGCCACCGCCGTCGTCACGCTCACCGCCAGGTCGCGTCCGCCCTTCCTGCCGTGGGGTGTGATCCCGTCCCGGGGCTTCGTCATCACCGCCACCGGCTCGGCGCGTACGACGACGGCGCCGTGAGCCTCACGCGGACGCCGCCCGCTCAGCCCCTCACCGGCACCTTCTCAGCCCTTCATGACCGCGATGCCGGGGGCCGTCGTCTCGGTGAGGGCGCGGTGGCGGTGCAGGAGCGAGGCGAGGGTCGCGCTCCGGCTGTGGGCGAGCTGGGCGATGTAGGCGCGCTTGACCGTCATGAGGATATTGACCCCGACCAGCACGTAGAAGCTGTTCGCGATGACGCTGGGCCAGGCGCCGGTGTACCCGCAGTTGATGACCAGCAGCACGCTGCCGGTCAGGTTGAGCGCCTGGTAGCGCAGGGAGTCCCCCGCGATCCGGCCCTTGGAGATCAGAGCGTACGCCAAGAGGAGCTCGGCGGCGCCGATCCAGCCGCCGACGGTGATGAGGATGCTCGCCATGTCGTTCACGACGATGATGGTGAACCTCCGGTCGCTGAAGATCAATCACATGAAACTGCATAGGTCCTGTAATTGTTCTGAACTATGGTCGGGGTCATGGACATCTCCGCACACCGCATCTCCGTCCTTCTCGCCGTGCACCGCGCCGGAGGCGTTGTGGCGGCTGCGGACCTGCTTCATCTCAGCCCGTCGGCGATCAGCCAGCAGATCCGTCTGCTGGAGAAGGAGGCGGGCGTGCGCGTGCTTGATCGCACGCCCGCGGGCGCCGTCCTGACCGACTCCGGTCGGGTCCTGGCGGAGGCCGCCGAGCGCATCGAGTCCGAGCTGACCACCGCCCGGCGCGAGCTCGCGCTCATCGACGGCGACACGCCCACCGGCACCGTCCGCATCGGCACCTTCGCCACAGCGATCCGGGCGCTCATCCTGCCGCTGCTGCTCATGCTGGAGGACTCGCTGCCCGGCATCGAGCTGGTGATCGAGGAGATCGAGGAGCGCGCGGCCCTGGCGCGGCTGCGGCAGGGCACGCTCGATCTCGCCCTGCTCGAGCGCGACTCCCACACCCTGCCGGCGCCGCCGCGCGCCATGAACGACGTCCCCCTGCTGGACGAGTCGTGGCTGGTGGTCGTCCCGCCCGGACAGGCCGCCCCGAGCACGCTGGCCGACCTGGTGCGCGCCACCTGGATCGACCTGGACCCCTCGACCGCCGGAGCCTTCGCAATGGCCCGTCTGTCGCGCCAGCTCGGCACGCCCCTGACCACCCGGCACGTGGTCTACGACTACGACGTCGTCCTGGCGATGGTGAGCCAGGGCCTGGGATATGCGCTCCTTCCCGAGCTCGCGGTGCACTCCGGGTTCGTCCCCGACGGCGTCGTCGTCTCCAACCTGCCCGGCCTGGGCACCCGCCAGCTCGTCGTGCGTCATCGTGTCACCCGCACCGAGCCGACCAGTGCTGCGCGCGCCGTCCTGGAGGCGATGCTGGTGCGCGCCCAGGCCCTCGAGACGGGCTGAGGCTCGGTCTGCTCGCCCAACCCTGTCGAGACAGACATTTTCGAACGAGATCGACGGTGACACCGCCGATCTCGTTCGAAAATGTCTATCTCGACGGAGCGGAGTTGCGCCGGATCGCGCAGCCCGGCTCGCTCTTGTGCTCTCCCGGGCTCAGGCGCTGCCGAGCCTGGAGTCGGCGGCGTCGCGTGCGGCCTCGATCTGGGAGTCGAGCTTGCCCCCGGTCGCCTTCTTGGCGGCATCGGCGGCCTTGTCGAGAGCCTGATCGGTCACGGCCTCGCCCTTGTCGGAGCCGAGGACCTCGCCGGCCCTGCTCGTCAGGTCACCAAGTCCCATCACGGCCTCCTTTCGTCGCGGTGCGCGGTGCCGTCCGGCACCGGCTCGGCTTCCAGCATGGCATGCGGTTGCGGACGCTGCGAGTCCCGCGAATCACGAACTGATGCATGTTGATGCAGGTCGCGCTCGACTCGTCGGCCCTTCACCGGTGGCCACGCCGTCCGCATCCGACCGGAGGAGGACTTGGATCGCAGGGGCGCCGTCCCAGCGGATGACAGGGGCGCCGTCCCAACGAACGAGGCATCCTCATATGAATCCGGTCACTGTTGCCCTATGACTCTTCCCGCGCGTACTGCAACCTCCGCTCCGCCTGAGCCGGCCAGCGCCGGCTCCTTCACCGGTGCGGGGTCGCTGCGCTATCCGGCACCGGATGTGGCGCGCGGTTTCATGCTCCTGCTGATCGCCCTGGCGAACGTGTCGCACTGGCTCAGTTATCTGCCTGCGCCTGCCGGGCCGTCGGCGGTCGATCGCATGGTGGAGGTGGTGCGGGCCTGTCTGATCGAGACCCGCGCCTACCCGCTGTTCGCCATGCTGTTCGGCTTCGGGATCATGACCATGGCCTCGCGGCGCATCGAGGCCGACGTGAGAGAGGCGGCCGAACGGGTTGACCGGGAACCGGCGCTGAGCGCCGTGCTCGCCGACCCCGTGGCGCGCGCGAGGTGGGAGAGGGCGGTGCGCGTGGACGTCATGGCGGACGCCCGGCGCCTGGTGCGCCGTCGGGGATTGTGGATGATCCTGTTCGGCGCGGTGCACGGCGTGATCTTCACCGGTGACGTCATCGGGGCCTATGGGCTCATCGCCGTGCTGCTGGCGGGCGTGCTCGTGTATCGCAGAAAGATCTGGATGATCGTCGTCGGCGGTGCCACGGCACTGATCGGCCTGTGGTCCGCAGTCGCTGTGGGATCGATCCTCGAGAGTGCGGGCGGCTCGGGGGCCGACGGGCTCGGCGGGGAGGGCGCGCGCTTGACGTTCAGCGCATGGTACCCATTGTCCAGTCTGGCGAGATGGCCGGTCTCGACGGTGGTCTTCGCCTTCACCTCCTACGCGGTTGTCTGCGTCCTCATCGGTGCGCGTTTGGCCGACTCCGACCTCCTGTCGCATCCGGATCGGCATCGCGGTCGGCTCCTGGGCGGTGGAGTCGCGGGGATACTCGTCGGAGTCGTGGGGGCCGTGCCCTACCTCCTGCTCACGCACGGGTCGCTTCCGCCGCACCTCGGGGGCGCTGCGGTCCTCGTCTCCTCCCTCTCCGGCGTAGCGGGCGCCTTCGGGTGGCTGTGCCTGCTGGCCGCGTGGGCGGGGCCGGGCCGCCCGGGGCCGCTCCGCGGCGCGCGATGGGTGCTGGCCGCCGTCGGGAAGCGGTCCATGACGGCCTACGTGGGGCAGTCGGTGCTCTTCCTCGCGATCGTCGGCTCCCTGGTGCTCATGCATGTCGGCCCGGTGGGCGAGGCCGCCGGGGAGCTCATCGCCGTGCTGGTGTGGGCGGCGGTGGCGGCGTTCTGCGTCGTGCTCGAACGCGCGGGGCGTGCCCGCGGGCCGCTCGAGGTGCTGCTGAGGAGAGCGGTGGCGGCCACGGCCCGTCGTCGTCCCCCGCTGGGGGCGGGCGCGCTGTCGAGCCGGGGGGCCGCGGTCCGCGGCGGCGAGGCGTCAGGACAGGGCGGACACGATGACGTCGGTCAGCTCCTGGGTGCGGGAGGCGTCTGAGGTCATCACCCTGATGTCCGCCCAGCCTCCGTTCCGGGTCGGGGCGGTGATGGTGGCGCTGTGCACCTCGAGCTCCGGAGCCGTCGCGGTCGCGGTCATGACGGCGACCTGTCCGAGGTCGGTCCAGGGCGCGGAGTACTCGCCCGGTGCGGCGCCCTGCTCGCTGACCCTCTGGGACATCGCGTCCTCGCTCGGCAGGGAGTCGACGCCCGCCGCGGGCGCGACGCTCACGGCGTCGGGCAGGCCGGTGTCGTTGGGCGTCGGCGAGGCGGCCGCCAGATCGACGGAGGACAGCAGCAGGCGCGCCTGGTCGTCGGTGATGCCGTACGTGGCGATGGGCAGGGGGATGCTCTGATCGTTCTGGATGTCGTCGCCGGTCACCACCTGCCAGCCGTCGGGGACGGGGACGGAGATCCTCGACGTGGAGGTGGTGACCATCTGGTAGCCGCTGGGCGCCTCCTTGGCGGATCCGGCCGTCGGCCCGGCCGGCCCGCGCCGGGAGACCCCGGTCGGCCATCCTGTCACCCGTCCCGGGGCGACCACGGGCATCCTGCAGGCATGCGCTGCAGCAAGGACCGGCGTCGTTCCGGGGAATTCCAGGGGGAAGTGGAGCCACGTACCGGACTCGAACCGATGACCTGCTGTTTACAAGACAGCTGCTCTACCAACTGAGCTAACGTGGCGTGCGCGGGCGAGCCCACTGAGTCTACAGGGTCGACGGACCGGAGGACGAGCCGTCGCTCCGGCTGCCGCTCGGGCACCTGCGCGCCCCGGCGTCGTCACCCGCCGATGAGCCTGGTCAGGCTGTCGGCCGCGCTCAGCTTGCTGAGCTCCACCGTCTGGCCCCTGACCATGACGGTCGGCGTCCCCTTCAGGCCCTGGTCGTTGAAGGCCTTGGTCCCGAGGTCGGTCCACGTGTCGTACTTCTTGCCGTCACTCGTCTCCTTGAACCGCCCACTCACATCGCTGCTCACGCCCGCCTTCTCGGCGGCGGAGACGAGCGTGTCCACCGTCTGCCGGGAGGCGTCCTGGGCTCGGACCATCGAGGCGAACTCGTCGAAGATCGCGTTGTGGAACGCCAGCGCCTTGCCCGGGTCCTCGTCGAGGACCAGGCCCATGGCGTTCATCGCCTTGGACGTCCAGGTCTGGTTGGGGATGATCAGGCACGGGTGCAGGATGAGGGTGGCCTTGCCGTCGTTGAGGAGCGTGGAGATCTCGTCGGCGTGGAGGGTGTCGAACTCGGCGCAGTGGGGGCAGGCGTAGTCGAAGAAGATATCGACAGTGGCGGCGCCCTCGTTGACGGCGTCGGTGGCCGAGTCCTTGCCGCAGGTCCACGAGCCGTCGGACAGCACGGGCCCGGGCACCCCCTGCTTGTCCGCCTTGCCCTCGGCGATGGTGCCGTTGATATCCGTCGAGATGGTCTCCACGGGAGCGGCCGGATCCTCGTCCTTCTTCCTCAGCAGGCCCGCGGTCACGAGCCCGGCAGCGCCCCCGACGACGACCACGGCGCCCGCCCCGATCAGGACGCGGCGCGTGATCCTCGCGCGGCGCTCCCGCTTCTCCTGCTCCTGGCGAAGCGCCTGAGCCTTGGCGCGAGCGGCCTCGCGACGCTCGGCCTTGGTCGGACGGGGGTTGTTCGAGGCCACGGGGGACTCCTCAGATCGGCTGCAGGACCGCTGGACGCCCAGAAGCTTCAACAGTCCACTGACGACAGGACACTGAGTATTCTGCCCGTCAATCGACCGACAAGCACTGCGCGAGCACTGCGGCCTGCCTCACGCCCCGCCGCCGGCCGGCCCTCGTTGGGGAGGCCCCGCCTCAGCCCTCGTTGGAGACGAAGGGGGAGAGCCAGGCGGGGTGGAGCACCCCCATCATGTGGAGGGTCACCAGGCCGATGGCGGCGGCGAGCAGGACGGCCGTGGCGATGACGGGTCCGCCCCCATCGCCCAGGACGGCCTCGACCAGGCGCGCCCCGCCGCGCCGCGTCGGCGCACCCCACGGCACCAGCCAGGTGATGAGCACCAGCAGCGAGATCGCCACGAACAGGACCGCGCCCGAACGGTGGTAGTAGTGCCATTCCTTCAAAATGGTCGGGTTGCCGTCCTCCGTCCCGATCGCCGTCGCGCCGATCGTGAAGACGGTGGCGGCGATCAGAGCCGCCGGTAAGAACGCGAAGATGCTGGCCACGAGCGACCGCAGCAGGTACCAGGGCATCCCCGCCCACATGCGCGCGTTGTCCCCCGCAGAAACGCGGCCGTTCTCCAGCCTGCGCCAGCGCCGGGCGTCCTCGGCCCGGCCCACGGTCCCCGCCACCACCAGGACCAGCACGAAGACAATGATCTCCCACCCGGGGATCAGGACGGCCAGCGCCGCCAGAAGCGCGAACACGGCGAGCATCACGATCGGGTGGCGACGCGGCTCGCGCGCCCACGACGGCAGGGACCCGCCCGGTGCCGGGGAGACGGCGGGCTGGACGCCGGTGGGGCGAGCAGGGGCCGGCGGCGCCACCGGCGCCGACGGAGA
>ERZ772977.1177-NODE-1177-length-13994-cov-17.762322_pt1 | contig 13994 bp, 9 predicted proteins | sample MGYA00511131_ERZ772977 | MGnify/ENA primary metagenome ERZ772977 (study PRJEB29015, sample SAMEA2737935) | human oral metagenome | biome: human oral; feature: human-associated habitat; material: dental | place: China | collected 2151 ...
CAGAGCGGCGCCGGCCCAGCGCTCGCCCCCGGCGAGCCACCACTGGCGCGGGGGCAGCACGGTGGGGCCCGGGAACCGGCGCACCGTCGTCGCACCGTCGTCGCCGCGCAGCTCGATGCGCACGTAGGTGGAGCCGGGCCGGGCCACCTGGAGCAGGGCGGCGCGGTCCAGGACGAGGGCGCGGGTCTCGTTCAGCTCCGGGGCGGAGGCCCGCCAGGTCAGGCGCCAGGGCTCGGTGATCTCGTGCATGCCGTCGTCCTCGATAATGGTCAGGACCACCTCGATGGGGCGCGGGTCGGAGGAGGCCCGGTCCCGGGACAGGCGGATGGACACGGCGGGCCGGACGCCCGCGACGGCGTGGGCGTAGCTGACGACGCCGATGCGCTCGAGCTCGCCGCCGACCTTGACGCGGACGGTGTCCAGCGGGTCGCGGCGGGGGCCCCGGCCGCCGTCGACGGCGCGGATGAGCCCGCGCAGCTCGGCGTGGCCGGACTCGGCGCCGATGATCCGGAGGGTCTCGCCGACGGCGTCGAGGGCGGCCAGGACCCGGTCGGCGGACAGGGAGTCGGCGCGGACCGCCTCGTCGCGGAAGAGCTGCACCTCCTCGAGCGCGGCCGTCAGGCCCTGGGGCGGGGGCGGGAGGCGCCCGTCGACGTCGCGGGCGGTCAGGATGCGGATCTGGGTGGACAGGTCGGCCAGGTCGGGGTCGGGGACCTCCGGCGCCGTGCCGTCGGCGGTCAGGAGGCGGCGCAGCTCCTCGGGGGAGGTGCGCTCGCCCAGGACGGAGCGGGTGTAGCGCTCCAGCCGGGGCGGCAGGATTTCGAGGAGCCCTTTCAGGGCGAGATTGCGGTTGTCGAGCTTCATGAGGCCATCGAGTGAGGGATGCGGGATGCGGGTGCCCCGCTCCTCGGGGGCGCCGGTGGGGGGCTGGCGCGACGTCGGAGGGCGGCCGTAGTGGGGCGGACGCGGCCGACAACCAGGGTACAGCCTCCACGCGACGGCGTTGCCAGAATGCGCCATCCGCGTCCCGGGCGGGCCGGGGCCCGGGGCCGATCGGGCGAGTAGGCTTGCCGGGCCCGGACGGCGCCGGCGGGCCGGAGGCCGGGGGGCGGAGGCGCCAGCGGGCCAGGATCTGGCCCGCCGTCCGTCTGAGCCCCGCCTCCGCCGCCAACCGCGTCCTGGGTCCTTCGCCCGCGCTGGATCCTTCGCCGGCGCGCCGACCCCGGGGGAGTCGAAGCCGACCCCCGGGGGAGTCGAATTGGTGATGTCACCTCAGCTCGCATCGCGCCAGGTGGGCTCGCGAGAATCGAGCGCAGGTGGATTCCGTCGCGCTGGGCTCGCACGGCGCGAGGTGGGGCGGATTCTGTTGCGCTGAGCTCGCATTACGCAAGCCGGGTCCGGGTCCGCGCCAGCCCGGAGCCGGCCGCACCGACCCGGGAGTCGTCACGGATCCGGCACCGGCCCCCGCCCCGTGGGTGCGCCCCTTAGCGTGGTGGCGCCGTGGAGGTCCTGGACGGTGAAGTTCGTGCCGATCCGTGCGTCCCTTAGCGTGGTGGCGCCGTGGGGCTCCTGTTCAGCGGCCCCGGGGTTCGCGGGGGCGCGCCGAACCGTCTGCTACGCCTCTTTCCCTCCGCTACGCCCTTTCACCCTCCGCTACGCTCCTTTTTCCCGTACAGCAGAGGGTGCAGAGGCGTAGTGAAGAGAAAAGAGCGTAGCAGAGGGGGAGAGGCGGGGCGCGTCTCTCATTGAGCCTTTCTCACCGGGTCGCCGGAGATGTTCCGGAGCGGGACCTGCGCCGCGGTCCGCAACGACCTCGACTGACCCCTTCCTCGTCGAGACGTGCACTTTGCACTCGAGAATGACGGTTGGAACTGCATGTTCGAGTGCGAAGTGCACGTCTCGGCGTCAGGGGGCGTCCAAGGGGCCGTCGTCGCGACCCGCGCCGCCCATCCCGGGGTCCATGGCGGCGCAGTTTGTCCAAATCTGTTGCAAAGGCCCCGATCGCGCCGGGACGCTGGAGAAGAATCGTTGATATTCCGCGGTTCTTATCGCGGCCGGTGCCGGTCCGGGGCGCCTTTGCAACAGATTTGGACACGCCCCGACCCGGACCGCCACAGGAGTCCCACCAGCACCACCCCGGGCGAGTCAGGCCGCACACAATGGGGTCCCGCCCGTGCGGCGCCCCACCCGCGCCATTATGACGCTCCTGGCCAGTCCGGGGACCTTCCTGGTGAGAAAGGCTCAACGTGAACTGAGGTGACATCACCGAATCGACTCCCCCGGGGCCAGCGCGACGGAGGGACCCGGCGCGGATGAGAATCCCAGCCAGGGAACTCGGCATGCCGGTCGCCGAACTCAGATATATTCGAAGCACACCCGCCAGCGCCCCAGGAGACGAGACTCATGCTGCTGCCGACCGAGGAAATCGACGCCGACCAGGCCCTGCTGAGCGTGGGCGCCACCCTCATCTCACTGCTCGAGGCGCCGGCGACGGTCTCGGACCTGTGGGAACGGTTCCGTCAACACACCCGGCGCACGGGCTGTCACGCGAGGGTCGCCTTCGACTGGTTCGCGCTGGCCCTGTCCATGCTGTTCACCCTTCAGGTCGTCAGGTGGAATGATGATCAAGAACTGGAGCGCTGCCATGCTCCTGCATGAGGCGGGAGCCTCGACAAGAGATCGCGGCGCCCCGATCTCGATAAGCACGCATTCAGAGCAGCGCTGGAGCTGGACGGCGGCTGCGTCGCATTCGTCTGACGGCCGGATTCGGCGTCATTGCTCCCGGCTCTCCCGCCCGGCGGGCGCGGGCCAATGACATTGCGGCGCCCGGCCGCCCTTTGCGGGGCGCCCCGCCCGGTGGGCGCGCGGGCCCACGCCGATGGAGGTTACGGCAATCTGGGCGGCAGTCCCCCGCCCGGTGGGCGCGCGGGTCCACGGTTGCCCGGTCCGGTTACCGGCCCGGCTTCCCTCCCCGCCAGGCAGGCCCCCACCGGCTGCTGGCTCCCGGCTGCCGCTCACCGGCGTCGGCGCACGATCTGGGCGATGAGCTCGCGGCTGCAGCCCAGGGCCCGGGCCAGCGCGGTGTAGGACCAGCGCTCCGGCTCGGCCCGCCGGAGCCTGTCGATGATCTCGTCGCGCTCGGCCCGGTAGCGCGCGGCCTCGGCGTCGGCCGCCAGGGCCTTGGCGTGCAGCTCGGCGGCGCGCGCCGCCAGGGGGTCAGACGAGCCCGCGGTCCGGTCCGGGTGCGCATGAGAGGGGTCGGACGAGCCCGAGGCGCGGACATGTCGGGCCGGACCGGCGGCACTGGCGGGATCAGCCCCGTCGCCCCCGCCGGCCGCGCGAGCGGCATGAGGGGGGTGGGCGCCACTTCCCCGGGCGCCCGCCCCCCTCGTGCGCACCCGGCGCAGCGGGTCAGAGGCCACGCGCGAACCCCGTGATGAGACCGGGCACCGCGGCGTCGAAGCCGACGACGTCGAGCATGCCCGCATCGTCCGGGTCGGCGATGGAGAAGCCCGTCGACGTCATGGCCACCACGATGAGCCGGGCGTCGATGCCGCTGCGCTCCCGGTAGCGGCGCAGCGCCTGGTGCGGGTGGATCTTGCCGGCCCAGGTCTCGTTGTCGGTGTAGATCACGAAGACGTCGACCTCCAGGCCCTGCTCGGCGGCGTAGAGCATGGGCAGGGCGCAGTCCGTGCCGCCGATGGGCATGGCGTCCACCACGGCCAGGGCGTCGTCGAGGCGGCGGCGCGGCGAGATGCCCAGGGGCTTGACGCCGTAGATGGATCGACCCTCCCGGGAGAAGGCGTAGGCCGCCGCGCCCGGCTCGGTGGCCAGCTGCACCAGGGTCAGGGCCGCCGACGCCTCGCGAGCGGTGATCGCCATGCCCGAGACCGGGAACCTCATGGACCCGGAGATGTCCACGGCCAGCATGAGGCGCTTGCCCGCGGGCTCGACGGCGCCGAAGGCCGCGTAGAAGGCCGCATCCAGGGCGTCGGCGACCCGCGCCGTCGGCTCCCAGCTCGCGGTGCCGCGGTAGGAGGCGCCCGAGGCGTAGGTGCGCTGGGCGACCAGCACGTTGACGGGGTGGACGCGCGCGGCCCGCAGGCGGCCCGAGTCGGTCAGCTGCGCGCAGACCTCGTCGGTGCGCCCGCCCATGGCGGGCAGCAGGCCCAGACGGGTCAGGCGCGGCAGCTGGCGCATGAGCGCGGTCATGGGCACGCCGACGTCGAGCAGGGCCTCCCACACGGCCGGCTCGCTCAGGGCGGCGTCGGGCAGCATCTCCCAGGTCAGGCGGTAGTCGCGCACGAGCCGCGCCCAGGCGCGGGCGCCGTCGGCCTCCTGGGCCTTGATGAAGCCCTCGATGAGGGAGGGGACGGCCTCGCCGACCGTGCCGTGGGCGATCCAGTCGAAGGTGGCGCGCACGGCGGCGTCGTCGGTGCGCGGGTGCGCCAGGCGCAGCAGGTCGCGGTGCGTCCAGCCCCCGCGCTGGCGGTACTTGACCGCCTGGTAGGCGAGCCGATCGACCGGGCGGGCGGTGTACCAGGAGCCGACGGCGCGGCGCAGGCCCCGCCCCCAGCCGCGGAACTGCTCGACGTACTCGGCGAAGGTCAGCAGGTGCGATCCGGTGCGGGCGACCTTCGGCAGCGCCTCCAGGGCGGCCCCGCGGGTCTGCGGCACCGAGGCGGCGTGGGCCAGGGCGAACAGGGCGGGGTTCTGTTTGGGCGCCGCGCCGCCAGCCGAGACCTCGACGATCGTGTCCACCAGGGTGCGCGGGTCGGCGGCGGCCATCCGCTCCAGGACCTTGGCGTTCTCAACGGCCAGCGTCTGCGCGTTCGTGTAGTAGGTGCCGCCGTCCGCGCCCAGGATGAGGAAGCGGCGCAGGCGCGCGGCGTCGTCGAGGGCGAAGACGTAGCCGCCGGCGGAGTTGGGCACCTGGCCGGCGCTGGCCCGCCGGTGCTGCGGCGTCTCCCGGGTGCCGATGCTGCGCAAGATGTCCATGCTTCTCCCTTCGGGCGTCTTCTGCGTCACGACTGGCGGTCGGCGGGCGCGCACGCGATGGGGTCGGTGAGCCCCGCCGGACGGCGCGGGATCGGTCGTGCCGCCCGCAACGGCGGCCGACCGGCTCCGGCATCGCCGACGGCGCCGCACGAGAGTGCCGAGCGAGCGCCCTGCCGAGATGTCTGCGCGGATGCCGGAGCGGGCGTGTTATGGCCTCCGGACCTCCGGTGAAGGAGGATTTCTGAACCAGAATCAGGGTAACCGAAGAGCCTCCGGCCCGTTCGCGGCATCCGCGCAGGTCGGCTCGCGCCGACACCCAGGAGTGTAGACCCCTACACACCCGCGGCGCAAGACGCTCGGGAGGAATGAGTGGAGTGTCGCCGGTCACAGCGTCGGTCCGGCGGTCCGGGACCCGAGCAAGAGCGATCTGACCCTCTCTTCGGCGGAGTGTCACTGCTCATAGTCAGAGTTCAGCGACGCCCCCGCCACCGACTTCGCCGAGACCCTAGTCCTGGCCGATCAGGCCGGGGCTTCGGCGTCCGTGTCGTCGGGATCGGACGGCGGGTCGAGCAGGGTCTCGGCGTCCTCATCGCGTCCGACGGCGCGATAAGCGTCTGCGAGGTTATTTCTGAAGGTTTTGGTGTCGGAGTGGTCTGGGCCCAGGATGCGCTCACTGTCGACCAAAGCTCGCTCGAACAAGGGGATGGCATCGTCGAACCTGCTCACAGACCAGTAGGCGTAGGCGAGATTGCCCCGCGAGATCAGGGTGTGAGGGTGGTCTGGACCCAGGATGCGCTCACTGTCGACCAAAGCTCGCTCGAACAAGGGGATGGCATCGTCGAACCTGCTCACAGACCAGTAGGCGTGGGCGAGGTTGTTGCGCGAGGTCAAGGTGTCGGGGTGGTCTGGACCCAGGATACGCTCACGATCGGCCAGAACCTGCTCGAATAGAGGAATAGCCTCGCTAACTCTGCCCGCGGACTCGTAGGCGTGGGCGAGGTTGTTGCGCGAGGTCAAGGTGTCGGGGTGGTCGGGTCCCAGGATGCGCTCACGATCGGCCAGAACCTGCTCGAATAGAGGGATAGCCTCGCTAACTCTGCCCGCGGACTCGTAGGCGTGGGCGAGGTTGTTGCGCGAGGTCAAGGTGTCGGGGTGGTCGGGTCCCAGGATGCGCTCACGATCGGCCAGAACCTGCTCGAATAGAGGGATAGCCTCGCTAACTCTGCCCGCGGACTCGTAGGCGTTAGCGAGGTTGCCCCGCGAGATCAGGGTGTCGGGGTGGTCAGGTCCCAGGACGCGCTCACGATCGGCCACGGCCTGCCCGTACAGACCGGTGGCCTCGCCGAGCCTGCCCGCGGACTGGTAGGCGTGGGCGAGGTTGTTGCGCGAGGTCAAGGTGTCGGGGTGGTCGGGTCCCAGGATGCGCTCACGATCGGCCAGAACCTGCTCGAATAGAGGGATAGCCTCGCTAACTCTGCCCGCGGACTCGTAGGCGTGGGCGAGGTTGCCCCGTAAGGTCAGGGTGTGGGGGTGATCGGAGCCTAGAACGCGCTTACTATCGGTCAGGGTCTGCTCGAACAGGTCGATAGCCTGCTCGAGTCTACCCGCGGACTCGTAGGCGGCGGCGAGGTTGTTGCGCGAGGTCAAGGTGTAGGGGTGGTCTGGGCCCAGGACGCGCTCACTATCGGCCAGAACCTGCTCGAGCAGGGGAATAGCCTGTTTAAGTCTACCCGCGGACTCGTAGGCGTTGGCGAGGTTGTTGCGCGAGGCCAGGGTGTCGGGGTGGTCGGGTCCCAGGACGCGCTCACGATCGGCCACGGCCTGCTCGAACAGGTCGATGGCCTGGTTGAGTCTGCCCGCGGACTGGTAGGCGTTGGCGAGGTTGTTGCGCGAGGTCAAGGTGTCGGGGTGGTCGGGTCCCAGGGTCTCATTGAGGAGGTCCACGGCGTCGGACAGGGACAGGGCGGCCTGCGGACTCCCAAGCCCTGCCGCGTGCTGCAGGGCGTGCGCGAGGGCATCCGCGGTGCGGGGGTGGGAGAACAGGCTCCTGGAGTGGGCCTGCCCAGCCGTCGCGCGCAGCTGTTCCACCAGATCGAGGGCCTCGCGACGGCGGGCACTGTCCGAAACCGGGATGGCGGTGACGTCCACCGCCCCCAGGAGCCCGGCGGCCGCCTCCTCGACCCATTCCCAGTTCGCAGGTTCATCCCGTCGAGCCTCCCGGATCACGCGACCCTGAAGCCCGTGGATCATCACTTTGGAACGGTCCTTTGAGAACTGGCAGACCGAGGACTCGATGAGCTCGCTCAGCGCCTCACGGGCGTCATCGGACCCCCCGTCCAGCGCCTCCAGCCAGCGCGCGGGGACGCCCGGGACCGCGAGCACGGAGAGAACCCCGAGCTGAACGCGAGCGACCGCCTCCCGGTGAGGACTCCGACCCTCGATCCGTTCGAGCACGCTCTGGAGGGCCAGTCGCAGGGCGGCGCCGACGGCCTCGGGGTACTCATCCCCCGCTTGACGCCGGACACCGGCCTTCAACGTGGTCCGCTTGAGCATGTCTAGGTAGTCCGCGAGGTCGTACCGGTCGCGCCTCGCCGTCGCCGCGGCCTGCGCGACCGCGACCGGAAGATCGCCGAGGGCCCCGGCAATTCCATCCGCCGCTTCGCGGTCGGTTTGGTCGGTGCGGTCGAGCAGAATGCTGATCGACTGCTCTCGCTCGAAGACCCCGACGGGCACGTGCACCCAGCCGGCGCCCTCCCAGTCCGCCAGCCTCGTCGTGGTCACCAGGACCCGCACGCCCTCCCCGCGGGGAACGATCTCGACCAGATCATCGGGGTTCTCGACGTCGTCGAAGACGATGAGGCGATTAGACTCCTGCGCCGAGGCCAGCGCGGTCAGACAGCGCCGCGCGATCACCTCGCGGGAGGGGCCGTCCTCGACCCGCACGCCGAGCTCCAGTCCCAACTCGACGAGCCCGGAAAGAACCGCCTCACGCGAACCCGCGGGAACCCAGGCCACAAGCGGCCAGCCCTCCTCTTCGCAGCGGGCCGCCACGACGGTGGCCAGCTGCGACTTCCCACTGCCGCGCATGCCCGTGAGCACCGTGCGCCCCGCCGCCCCGGCGAAGACCGCCCCGAACAGCCCCTTCTGCTCCAGCCTCCCGACGAACCCGGACACTTCCATGGGACGACTGCCCAGCCGAATACGCGAGGGGCGTCGCGGCACGGGTCCGGACAGCGCGCCTTCGAGCCGATCGAAACGACCATCGAGATGGACGCTCAACTCCCCCTGCCCTGCCTTGACTTCCTCAATCCCGCCCCGGATCGCGTCGACGCCATCGAGCAATTGCCGGAAGGCCTCGATCTGGAAGTCCTTCGACCCCGGCGCCAGGCGCACGAACTCCCCGGTGACGGCCCGCACGAGCTCATCGAAGAAGGGCTCGGCCGCCTCCTCCACATTCCGGCGACGCTTCTGAACCCGTCCGCGGATGACCTCCCCGAAGCGGTCGGGATTCCGCACGGCGGCCACGACGACGTCGTTATCCTTCGCCAGATCGCCCAGGAGGGCCTCGACCTCGGTCACCGCGCCCCGCAACCAACCGGCGTTGACGCCCAGCTCCTCGCACCGGCGCCGAGCATCCGCGACCTCGGCCTCCAGGCGCGAGGCGATCCGCCCGCCGAAGGAGTCCACCGCCCTCCTTCGCCCTTTGAGAGCGGCGATATCGCGCCAGCCCGTGCGCGCCTCCCCGATCACCGTCGCCACGCCACCGGGTGACGGATTCCGGACCGCATCCGAGGCCTGCAGCAGGAACACGGCCAAACCGACACCGAGCCGGGCCAGGGAGAGAAAACCGACCATACCGGCAGCCTACAAGACCGACCCGCCAGCGAATGAGGAACGGCGGCGCCCCGCCGTCGGACCGGAGCACTCCGCATCAGCCCAGCCCCCGACGGCACTCCCCCGCCCGACCGGCCGCATTCCCGGCGACGTCGGAATCGCCTCCCCCGCCGTCAGACCGGCGCCCCCGCGACCGGTTCAGGAGCCAGCCCCGGGGCGGCGGACGCGTCCGGAGTAGGCCGGCCCCTCCAGCTCGGTGCCCGCGGGCGCCGAGGCCGGCGAGGCCCCCTCCAGGTTCGTGCCGCGCAGCGTCGAGATCCGGCGCATGAGGTGGTAGACGACGACGGCCGCCGCCGACCCCAGGGCGATGCCGGTGAAGGTCATCTCGCCCCAGTGCCAGGTGTAGTCGGCGATGGCGACCACCATGGCCACGGCCGCGGTGTTGAGGTTGACCGGGTCGGAGAAGTCCACGCGGTTCTGCACCCAGATGCGCACGCCGAGCATGCCGATCATGCCGTAGAGGATCGTGGCCGCCCCGCCGAGCACGCCGGCGGGGATGGTGGCGATGACCTGGCCGAACTTCGGCAGCATGGACAGGCCCAGCGCCGTGAGGGCGGCGACGACGTAGGCGGCCGTGGAGTAGACGCGGGTGGCGGCCATGACGCCGATGTTCTCGGCGTAGGTGGTGGTGCCCGAGCCGCCGCCCGCCCCGGCGAGCACGGTGGACAGCCCGTCGGCCAGCAGGGCGCGGCCGGTCACGTCGTCGAGGTCCTCCCCCGTCATGGCGGACACGGACTTGACGTGCCCGATGTTCTCGGCGACCAGCACGAGCACCACGGGGATGAACAGGCCCAGCAGACCCGCGTCGAAGGCGGGCGCGCGGAAGGCCGGCGCCCCCACCCAGCCGGCGTGCGCGATCGCGGAGAAGTCGACCTCGCCGCGCGCCACCGCGGTGGCGTAGCCGATGAGCACGCCGATGAGAATGGCCAGGCGCCCGATCATGCCCTTGAACAGGACGGTGATGAGCAGGATCGACACGATCGTCACCAGCGCGGTGACGGGCGCGGACCTGACGTTGTTCCAGGCGCTGGGCGCCAGGTTGAAGCCGATGAGGGACACGATCGCCCCGGTGACGATCGGCGGCATGAGCCGGTCGATCCAGCCGGCCCCGGCCAGGTGCACGACGACGCCCACCAGGAGCAGGGCGGTCCCGGCCGACACCACCCCGCCCTGGGCCAGGGCGGCCCTGTGGGCGTCGATGGTGCCCCCGCCCCCGGCCACGTACCCGGTGACCGCGCCAATGGGGGCGATGAGCGCGAAGGAGCTCCCCAGGTAGCTGGGCAGGCGCCCGGCCGTGATCGCCAGGAACAGGAGGGTGCCGGCGCCGGTGAAGAACAGCGTCGTCGCCGGGTCGAAGCCCGTGAGCAGCGGGACCAGGAAGGTCGCGCCGAACATGGCGATGACGTGCTGGACGCCGATGCCGATGGTGCGCGGCCAGGTCAGGCGCTCGTCGGGGGCGACGACCTCGCCCGGGGCGATGGACCGGCCGTCGCCGTGGAGGCGCCAGCCGCGGAAGTCGGGTCGGCGGGAGGGGGAAGGCACGTGGGGGCTCCTGTCGCGTGGGAACGGGGCGGACGACGGCGCGCGAGCGGTCGCGGCCGGCGTCGAGGCGGCAGGGCCCGGCAGGGTCCTGCCGGGCGGCCAGTCTAAGCGCCCGCGCCCTCCTCCCCGGGGACGAGGCCCTTCACGACACGCGCACGCATAATGGCGCGCGTGAGCACGACGCCGCCGCCCGCGCGCCCGCCCTTCCCGGGCACCGAGCAGATCGACCCCGCCGAGGTCTTCTCCGGGCCCGGCTACCAGGCGCCGCGCACGCGCACCGACCCGGCCGCCGTCGCCGCGCTCATCCTCGGCCTGCTCTTCTTCATCCCCGGCGCCGGAGCCATTGCGGCGATCCTGGGCCTGTGGGCGCTGCGGCGTCTGCGCGGGTCCTACGACGCCGGGCTCACGCAGGCCTGGTTCGGCGTCGTCGTCGGCGGCGCCGCGACCGCGGCCTGGCTGTGGATCTGGTGCCTCATCACCCTGCCCGGGTGAGGCCCGCGGGTCCGCCCGACGCGATCGGCCCGCTCGACCCACCGCAGGCGCTGTTGTCCGGATGAGGCCCGCGGGTCCGCCGGTCCGCGAGGACCGCGGCATCCCGCTGCGCGGGCGATCGCGGTGGTGCGCTCGACGCCGTCGGGCCCGGTGACCCGCACCCCCGCTGCCCGGGCGACCGGGCCGAGCAGATCGCGAACGCGCCCTATAAGGTGAGCCCCGTGAAACCCTTTATCATGATATCCACGCGCCCGGAGATCGAGGCGGCGGAGCAGGAGTACGAGTCCTTCCTCCTTCAAGGCGGCCTGGAGCGCGACCAGCTCCAGCACATCCGGCTCGAGGAGGTCGACTTCCTCGACGCCTTCACGGCCGGCGACGTCTCCGGCGTCTTCATAGGCGGCAGCCCCTACGACCTGTCGACCCCCGAGCCCGCCAAGACCCGCACGCAGCTGCACGTGGAGGAGCAGGTGCGCGAGCTCCTGGCCGTCGCCCTCAAGGAGGGCGTGCCGCTGCTCGCCACCGGTTTCGGCCTGGAGGTGCTCGCCGGGTACCTCGGCACGGCGACGTCGGCCCGCTTCGCCGAGGCGCTGGGCGCCACCGAGGTGTTCCTGACCGCGCAGGGCCGCGAGGACCCGCTGCTGGAGGGCATGCCCCAGACCTTCACCGCCTTCGTCGGCCACCACGAGGGCGCCGTCGACGTCCCGGCGCACGCGACGCTGCTGGCCAGCTCGGCCGACTGCCCCGTGCAGATGATCCGGGTGGGCCGCAGCGTCTACGGCACGCAGTTCAACCCCGAGCTCGACGTCGAGCGCTTCCTCCAGCGCGTCTCCATCTACTCCGACGCCGGTTACGGCGATCCGGGCATGATCGACGACATCCTCATCGGCGCCCGCACCAGCACCAACGAGCATCAGGCGGGCCGCATCATCCGGCGCTTCGTGGAGCACTTCCGCAGCGAGTAGGGGCGGCCGGGACCGGGGCCGGAGCGGCCGGAGCCGAATCGACCGGCCGGACCGACGCACGGCGGCGGCCCCGGTGGTGTAGACCGGATGTCATGAGCACCGTGAGCAGCGCCGTCGCCGCCCTGGCCGAGGTCATGGCGGGGCGCCGGACCCTGGCCGTGACCGGAGCCGGCATATCCACCGACTCCGGCATCCCCGACTACCGCGGCGTGGGCACGACGCCGATCGAACCGGTCGACTTCCAGCAGTTCACCGCCGACCCGGTGTGGTACCGCTGGGTGTGGGCCCGAAATCAGGCGACCTGGCGCCTGCTGGAGGGGCTCTCCCCGACCCCCGGCCACCTGGCCCTGGCGCGCCTGGAGGATGCGGGCCTACTCAGCGGGGTCGCCACCCAGAACGTCGACCGGCTCCATTCGCGGGCGGGCCAGGCCACCGTCTGGGAGCTGCACGGCGCCTACGACCGCGTCGTGTGCCTGACCTGCGGGCGCATGGTGGGGCGGGCAGAGATCGACGCGCGGCTCGAGGCCGCCAACCCCGGCTTCCCGCGCGAGAGCGACCCCGCCCGCATCGCCATCACCCCCGAGGCCGACCGGGCCGCCGCCGAGGCCTGCGACTTCCGGGCCGTGACCTGCGAGGCCTGCGACGGGCTGCTCAAGCCGGACATCGTCTTCTTCGGCGAGTCGCTGCCGCCCGCCATGGACGCGGCGATGCGGGCGGCGGGCGAGTGCGACGCGGTCCTCGTGGCGGGCACGAGCCTGGCGGTTCTCACCGGGCTGTGGATCGTGCGCCAGGCGATGGCCCACGGCGCCGAGGTCCTGGTCATCAACCGGGGGCCGACGGCGGTCGACGAGTTGGCGGACGTGCGCGTCGGGGGCGGGACGAGCGAGGTCCTGTCCGCGCTCGCCGGGGAGCTCCTGGAGAAGGAGTAGGCCGCGCGACGGGGAGTAGGCCGAGCGCAGGAGCCCGGCGCTCCCGCGGACCGGGGGCGTCGGCGGGGCGGAAAAAGGTGGTCGGCGCGTAACTTTCAGGGGTGCGGCGGCTCCTGCGCGACCGGGTAATGGCGTCATTGCGCCACTTCGTGACAGGAGGGGTGCGGGGCCGAAGGTGAAAGATATGCGCCGGCCACCTTTTTGAGTCGCCGGGCCGCCCTCACCCACCGGTCCGCCCGCGTCCGCAGCCGATCCCGACTCCCGTTCGACTGATGTCAGCGGGCGTGAACGGCCACGAAATTGCGCAGGACCGCCCAGGACGGGCTCACGTCCTGGGTCAGCGCCCAGGCCCGGAGCCGCTCCAGCTCCTCGGTGGCGAAATAGCCGTGCCCGACGTAGAAGCCCAGTCGGTGCCCCAGGGCCGCGCCGTCGAGCTCGGGATGGAATTGGGTGGCGTAGAGGTTGGTGCGCACGCGCAGCATCTGCACCGGGCAGCTCCGGCTCGTGGCCAGGACGACGGCGCGTGCCGGGGCGGCGCTGATCGCCTCCTTGTGCGCGACGAAGGAGTGGAAGGGACTCGTCATCCCGGCGCACACGGGATCCGCCCGCCCGGCGTCGGTCAGGGCGATCTCCGGGGCGCTGACCGGCTCGGCGTAGCGGGTGTCGATGACCGCGCCCTGGTGGCGCCCGAGCGTGCCCACCCCGTAGCAGGCGCCCAGGAAGGGGAAGTCGGCCTCCACCAGGCGGTCGAGCAGGACGTCGAGCTCGGCCTCGACGCGGCGCTGGACCTGCGACTTGGCGTCCTGGGGCGTGGTGGTGTTGAAGGGGGAGCCGCCCACCATGATCCCCGACCAGTCCTCGAGCCGGATCTCGGGCAGGGGCTCGGTCTCGAGGCGGTGACGGACGAGCTCGCGCTCGGACAGGCCGGTGCGGGTGAGGAAGGCCTCGTACTCGGCGTCGGCGGGTCCGTCGTCGGCGCGGGTGGCCAGGAGCAGGAAGGGTTTCACGCCCGCGAGCCTAGTCGGAGCGGACGGGCGGCGGGGCATCCGGCCGCTCGGCGCACCGACGCCGGAGCACCGCCGCGGCCTCAGTGCAGGGCCTCCAGGAGGGACTCGACGGCGGCCCGGACGATATGGGTCTGGGGCCGACGGGCGCGCCCGGACCCGCCGGCGGGATC
>ERZ772977.1180-NODE-1180-length-13926-cov-7.032226_pt1 | contig 13926 bp, 9 predicted proteins | sample MGYA00511131_ERZ772977 | MGnify/ENA primary metagenome ERZ772977 (study PRJEB29015, sample SAMEA2737935) | human oral metagenome | biome: human oral; feature: human-associated habitat; material: dental | place: China | collected 2151 ...
GGCCAGGCGCTCACGGGCGGCCGCGCGGTTGCGCCGCTGGGAGCGGTGCTCGGCGGCCACGACCGTCAGGACGGTGCCCACCAGGCGCTCGCCCAGGCGGGCCAGCGCCCGTTTCCGCAGCTCCTGGTCGAGGGCGGTCGTCGTGGCCAGGTCCAGGCTGAGTTGCACGCGCGAGTCCGCGGTGTTCACGCCTTGGCCGCCGGGGCCCGAGGCGTGGGAGAAGCACTCCCCCAGCTCGCCCGCGGGCACGACCAGACCCCGGGGGCAGCCGGGGCCGGGCGGGATGCGCAGGTCGTCCATGCCACCAGTGTGCCACCAACCCGCCGCGGGGCCGGACGGGATGCACAGCTCGTCCATGCGACCAGTGTTCCACCGAGGAGCCGCACCTCCAGCGCCCGCAGCGGGGCGCCGGAGCAGATGCACGTGGAATCCCGCGCACAATCGCACCCCGGATTCCACGTGCATTCCGCCCGCCTAAGGTGTGCTGCGTTATGGGTGGATGTGGGTGGGGTCTTAGGGATGGCACGGGTTCTGCGCGTGATTGTCCCTGAACGCCTCGGGTGCTGGGCGTGTGTGCACCCGGGCCCGTTGTGGCCCATCTGGCGCCCTGTGGGGGCTGGTCGTACCCTTGTTGCCCGTGCCGTCGGTGCGCGACCGCGCACCGACGCGCCGTGGGCCTGTAGTGGATCGGATCGCCGTGGAGGGAGCCCCGCCCGCTATGGGCCCTGGTGGAGGGCCTGCGCGCTGTTGGGCGCGTGACAGGCTCAGGCGAGGTGGGCAACGTCTGGGGTCCAAGCTGATCACCATGGCCGACGCCTGCGCCCGCGTCTGCGCCACTTAGACACCGCCCGCACCACTTAGACCCCCGAAACGCCGGGAGAACCAGGGCCCACTCGGACCCAAGTGGCGCAACAACGCGCTAAGTGGCGCAACCGTGCACTAAGTGGCGCAGCGGCGGGCGGATCCCGCAGTGCGGTGCAGGAAGTCGCGCAAAGCGCCGACAACGAGCCGCACACGCAGCCCCTCCCCATCAACCCCCCACACAAGGGACCGGAATTAGATAACACGGACTAGTGCCCTCCGGGTCTGCGTGCGCCCAGCTTCTGGCACGTCGCCGGGCCGACGCGCTCCATTGCCGGTGTCCTTGAGAGTTATGGCGCCCTTGAACAACGCATCAGCCAGGAACTCGATGAAGAGGGGGACCATTGGGGCAGGAAACCACCCAGCCTCGGGCGGACCAACGTCGTCAGATGGCGCTCGGGCCCGCATTGGGGCAGGAAACCACCTACTGGAGCAGGTTAACCCCCATTGGGGCAGGTTAATAACCTGCCCCGATGCGGGGCTCCCGACCACTGAGGCTCCCACAGGGGGTGCCACTGCGCGACTCAGACCGCCTTCGCGCTACTCAGACCCCAGGAGACTGGGGAACCGGGGGGGCATCGCAGGGCATAAGCGGAAAGAAACTCCCGTTGGCGCAAGATTCCGCGTGACCGGTGGTGCCGCCCACGCTTCCCCATACGTTCCGTTTTGCCTTCCACAGCGAATAGCACGTGAGGTTTGACAGGCTTTCCTTCAAATCGTCGATGGTCTCCACGGCTCATGTTCCGAACCGGGGGCTTCTTCTTCGCCATCATCGCCCCTCAGATCCGGGGGACGCCGCCGAGGCGGCCCGACATGTAGATCTTCCGCAGGTCCGCTCCCTTCCGGACGCCCGAGCCGGAGAAATCGGTCAAGCGGATGAGCTCGGAGTTGTGCCCGCGTTTCTCGACCAGCCAGATCTCGTCCCTGCGCAGCATGTCGGAGCGGAGTAGGTGGAGTTCGTGCGTCGTGAAGATCAGCTGTCGGCGCTGGTCCTCTCCGGTCGCACTCAGGAAACGGCGGAGGAGTTCCTCCGTGAGCTTCGGGTGGAGCGAGTCCTCCAGCTCGTCGATGAGGAACACCCCTCGGCTGTTCTGCTGTCCCGCCCAGTAGAGGATGGGGAGAAGATTAAAATACCGCATGGTCCCATCCGATTCTTGCTCAAGAAACAGCTCGAATGCTCCGCGTTCGTCCTTGTGCACTGTCACGAGGCGCTCATATGACACGTCCCCTGCCTCGTCCCGACGCACACGAACAACAGATCCCTCCCCCACAGACAAGAACCCCTCATGCGCACTGTCGACGAGCTGCGCTTCGATGTGGTCAAGCACCTCATCGGACACTGGCACCTTCTCACGCCCCACACGGGTGAAAAGGACATCGCAAATGCCTGTGTCCGCAGTCGACAATTCGGCGCCCATCACCTGGCGGAAGTCATCGTCCTTCACGATTCGTTGGGGCATCAGCACAAATGGAGCGCCACGCCGGATCACCGCCAGCCGCTTGAACCACTGGATGACTCCGGCGATGATCGTGCCGACCTCGTCTTCCTCGTTATTCGCCAGAGTCTCCAGCAGCAGGCGGTTCCCCTGTACGGTCCGCGCCACCGCCTGCACGAAGTCGCTGCCATCGAGGTCGCCGTACAGCTCCACGTCCTGCCCATGACGGGTGAACACCGCCTCCTCATCAGTGGAGCGCAGGCGGTAGAGCGATTCGGCGATGACCCTTTCAGCGGTGTAGGACACCTCGTAGTAGACGATCGCATCCCTCTTCGATGTCGCATCGGGAACGTCGAGGACGATCTCAACGCCGAGGACCGTGGGCTCTCCCACGCCGTAGAGCCTGTGAGGGTCGTAGGGCAGGCGCCGTCCTCGCGCGCGGGGCTCACGGACCAGTTCTTGGAGCTGTTCGACCGCGCCGAGCAGAGCGGACTTGCCTGCGGCGTTCGCACCGTAGATCGCCGCAGTCGGCAGAATCCGGGCCTTGCCGTCACGGAATAGGGTGTTGCTGTGACGGCTCTCCTTGCCTGCGATCATCGTGAAATCAACAGGATCGCAGCAGGATATCCAGTTCTCCATATGAAGAACCCTCAGCACTGTCGCCTCCAAAAAAGATGATGCAGAAGTTTTACATCCTCCAAAAGCTCCTTCAGGTTCGCGGCAGGAGCGCCCTTCGGACAAGACCATCAGCGCGCGACGCCCCTGGACCCCTTGGGCCAGTTACGGCATCGACCCCCACGTCCGGACCACTCCGCCAGAATGGAGGTACACCCGTTACGCGCGCCTGGGTCTTCAACGACTTTCGATGCGGTGTGCATCCACGTCGTCAGGATCGGTTGGCGGGTCCAAAACAGCCGTGGCATCACCAACTCGGCCGGCCTCCCGGTAGGCGTGTGCGAGGTTGTAGCGGGAAGTCAGGGTATCGGGGTGGTCAGGCCCGAGGATCCGCATACGATCTGCGAATACCTCCTCATACAGGGCAATAGCGTCGGCCAAACGCCCCGCCGAGCGGTAGGCGTATGCGAGGTTGCTCCGGGAGGCGAGGGTGTCGGGGTGGTCGGTCCCCAGGACGCGCACACGGTCAACGAGCACGCCCTCGTACAGAGGGATCGCCTCACTAAGGCGCCCCGCCGCCTGGTAGGTGCCCGCGAGGGCATTGCGGGCGGTGAATGTGAGGGGGTGGTCGTCTCCCAGAATGCGCACATGGTCGGCGAGCACCCCCTCAAACAGGGTGGTCGCCTCGCCCAGGCGCCCCGCCGCCCGGTAGGCGCCCGCGAGGTCGATCCGGGAAACGAGGGTGTGGGGATGATCGTCTCCCAGAATGCGCACATGGTCGGCGAGCACCTCCTCGTACAGGGGGATGGCCTCATCGAGACAGCCCTCCTCCCGGTAGGCGCCCGCGAGGTTGGTGCGGGAAACGAGGGTGTGGGGATGATCGGCCCCCAGGACACGCACACTGTCAGCGACCACCTCCTCGAACAGGGGGATGGCCTCGTCAATACGGCCCTCCTCCTGGTAGGCGACTGCAAGGTTGCCACGGGAGGCGAGGGCTTGGGGACGGTCGGGTCCCAGGACACGTACACTGTCAGCGACCACTTCCTCGAACAGCGCGATCGCCTCACTGAGGCGGCCCATCACTCGGTAGGCGACTGCGAGGCTGTTGCGGGCGCCAAGCACATCCGGATGGTCGCGGCCCAGGACGCGCACACTGTTGGCGAGCACCTTCTCGTACAGGGGGATGGCCTCGTCCAGGCGGCCCGCCGACTCGTAAGCCTGCGCGACGGCGTTCGCGCCTTCCAGCGCCGCCCGTTCCGAGGAGATCGTGCCCAACGCGGCCTCCGCCTCGTCGAAACGCCACGACGCCGCCAGCCAGCGCACCAGCATGAGCCGGCTCTGCGGGGACTGGGTTTCGGCGTCCAGCCGCTCGGCGCGCCCGACCCATGCAGAATTGGTGTCTCCGCGGGGGACGTCGCCAACCTCCCGCAAGGCGTCTTCAAGGAGCTCCAAACGCACGGAGGCGATGCCCCCTTCGTCGTGGGCCCTGAGTTCGATGGCCTGGCGCAGTGTGCTCCGCAATGCCATCACCGGCTCCGCGTCACCCGCCGAGAACGCCGCGAGGGCGTCCTCGACCTGCCCCAGCAAGTCGAGGGAGGGGATCCGCGACTCGGGCAGGCTCGTCAGCCGCCGGGCCAGGCCGCCCACTTCGTCCTGCTCCATCCTCATCAACGCGACCCGGCCATAGTCGCTCCCATCGGAAGAGCGGAGCTGGTCGGCGTCGAACCAGTTGACCAGGAAGTCGACCACCAGGGGCAGGGGCTCCCCCCGCGATTCCTTGATCTGGAACGCGAGCCGGGCGAGCGGCTCCGCCAGGTCGTAGTAGGTCCGGCGCCGGTCGAGGAGCTCCGTGAAAATGGTCGAGACCGGTTTGAGCCAGCCCCGTTCGGCCAAATCGCCGACGGCTTTGGCCACGCTGCGCTGGTCGGAGCCGACCCGTTCGGCGATGTCCTTGACTGGCAATGGCCGATCCGCTGCGGCGAGCTCAGCGACGACGAGGCGCTGCAGGGGCGACAGGCGCGCCAACTGCTCCTGGTAGTACGGGGTGAGGTCGTCGAAGCGGTTCAGGAGCAAAGCGGCGAGGTCGCGCAGCTTCTCGACTGTGAGCGCACTGCCGAGCAGCGCCCACAGACGGGGCTGCCCACCGGCCAAGTGGGCGATCGTGTGGATGCGCGCGAGCGCGCCACTGCTGGAAAGGCGCTCCGCCAGTTCCGCGTTGCCAGCCTCCCGTGCCAGGGCCGTGAGCATCTCGCACGCCTCTTCGGGGGAGAAGGGTTCGAGGCGGATCGTGTCGAAGAAGCCGAAGAATGGCGCCGCATGGGAGGAGAGGCTGCGGTCCAGGCGAGTGGTGCTGCCGATGATGAGGACTCCCGACTCGGTCTGGAGGAGGTTGCGCAGCTTCTGCTGCCCCACCTCCCCGAGGGCGTCAAGGATCTGGTCGACGTTCTCCATGAGCACCAGGACGGGACCGTCCTTCCGGCTGGTGGACCGGAGCCGCGCGTCGAGCTCGGCCTCGTCGGCGCTCTTCACCCCGGTATCCGGTGCCACCCGTTCCAGAATCGCGGCGAGCAACCGCGCGTAGGACACGATCGTCCACGGGTCCTCGGGCAGCCACGCGATGCGCAGTCGGGCGTTCTTGCGCGCGTCAGCAAGCTGCTTGGCACGGTGGTAGACCAAGGAAATGAGGTGAGTCTTGCCCGCGCCGCGCGGACCGACGAGGAGCGTGTGGTGGGGGCTGGGCGTGTTCTCCAGATCACCGACCCGTTTCATGAGCGATTCCAGGACCGGCTTGCGCACCACGAACAGGCGCTCGAGCAGGTCCTCCGGCATGGTCGAGGGGGTGAAACGTGAGATGGAGACGGCGCTCATCGACGGTCCCACCCCGCCTTCTTGCGCGCCCAGATGTACTGGAGGACGGGATAGCGCCAGCGAATCGACTGGCCGCAGCGCTCCAGGTAGTGGTCCTTGGTGAGATCCTCGAGGATGTCGGCGACCCCGTCGTCCGGGGGCAGGGCGCCCACGGGGATCCAGTCATTGGCCTCGGAAAGCGTGGCCCGGAGCACCCGCTCGGCCAGATCGGCGCGTTCGCGGTAGTGGGGCCCAACCCGGGTCAGATAATGTTCGAACCACCCGAATTCGTCCGGGTCGTCGATGAAGTCCTCGAAGCACTCGCGGACCTCGGCGGGCCTGAATACGTTGCGGTGGCGCTGGTCGAGCGTCGCCGCCACCTTGTGGAGCAGGAAGGGGATCCCGCCGCTGACCTCGACAAGCGCCTCGACAACAGCAGCATCATCAGGCAGTCGCCCGATCCCCAGCAGGAGGCGGCGCGCGAGTTCCCGTGCCTCGTCGTCCCGCAGGGGACCGAGAGGCAGTGGTTCGAGGTCGTTCAACGCCCCCTGCGTCATGCCGGCTTGCCGCAGCACGTGGTGGAAGCCAATAGAGCCGGTGACGATCCAACGGACTCTAGCGGCTTGTTGCCGCAGCGCCCTCAGGGTTTGAAGGATCTCCGCGGCCGCATCAGCGCCCTCACGTTTGACGATATTGTCAACCGCCATGGGCACTTCGTCCATCATGACGAGCGGAATACCCCTGTCGCCGCTCCCGTCCAGGGTTCCCAGGATGTTGGCGAGGAGGACGTGCGGAGACGTTCGACGGTGGTAGCTCTTGATTGTGAGGGGGCCGGAGAGCTCGATATCGCAGTTGTTGAAAATTGTCTTGAGTTTCCTGAGCCCCTTCGACGGGAGCCTTCCCCCTTCGACCAGGGCCTCGGCGGTGCGGATGAGGAAGCCCTCGACCGTGTGCACGCCCTCGTAATCGATGAAGTAGCAGCGGAAACCGTTCTCCCGGGCAGCGAAGGCACGCATCCAGAAGGTCTTGCCCATGCGCCTGGGATCTGTGAGCAGCAGGTTCGCACCGGCCCCGAGGCGGCGGCGGGCTTGCGTCGTGGTCTCCGCCCGGCCGACGAAGTGCGCCGGGTTCCGGTCGTTGCCGGGCTGCGGGACGATGGGGTCCAGTGCCATGATCGCCTCCAATGTACGTGAGTTCTTACGTAGAATTATACGTAAGATTCTACGTACGTAAAGCGAGTCCGTCGGAAAGGTTGAGTCTTCCCTGCTCATCGCAGATTTCAAGGCCATGCGCGCTCATGGCCGGGAGGGCGGCCGATGTCGACAGAGGCCGGGTCATCGCGGATACCCCCGGCGGTCAGAACGGCCTCCGTTCGCCGATCCGCCCGCGACCGCTGCGATAGACTCCCCGTATGGTTGCCCCTTCCGACTTGACCCCACTCGGTTTCCGCCTGGCCGAGCTCCTCGTCGAGGGTGCGGCCGTGGTGACCATGCCCTCGTTCGGCGGCACGATCGCACTGGGCAAGGGTGTCTACGAGTGGTGGCAGGACATCGCCGCACTGGGGAAGCGGGGCAGCAAGGCTACCGACGCCCTCGGCACGGAAATCGCCTCCCGCCTGGAAGCCGCGGTTAAGGATGCCAGGCGCAGGTACACCGAGCAGGGCCTCGATGTTGAGTTGTTGCCAGGCGCGGCGACCGAGGTCGCGGCCCTCCTTGAGCAGGTCATCGCCGATGGTGGGGCGGTTGTTGCCGCAGTCCAGGACCCGGACCGCTTCGAGGATCTCCTCAGTGAGCGCGGCCAAGAGTTCCGCAAGAAGGTGGAGGAGAAGGCGGAGCCCCTTTTCGACGAGCTGGTGAGGACCGTCGCCCGGGAGTTCACCTCCCTGGCTCCAGGATCCTCGCGGTTCAGTCTCGAGGCCCTCAAGGAGCTGCTGACGAACACGGAGGAAACCCTAAAGGTCGCCCGCCGGATTGAGGCTAGACAAATCGAATCACAACGTGACATCACCGAGATCAAAGACCGCGTGAAGCGCATTGACGAGGCCGTAAACGCGCCTCCCCCGCCTGTTCCCGCGCGGCCTTCCCGCATCCGCTTCGGTAGCCGCCCAATGGAAGCACTGGGCTTCGTCACCAGGAGCGAGCAGGAGGATCTGTTCCACGCCGTCTTCTCCGCCGCCGCGCCGCGCACGATCCTTGCGGGAATGCACGGCTGCGGGAAGTCACAGCTCGCCGCCGCCGTCGCGGCCCGCTGCATTGAGGAGGAGTGGCCACTGGTCGCGTGGGTCAACGCGGAGTCCCGTCAGAGTGTGCTTGAGGGGCTGTCCGAGCTCGGGCAGCGCATCGGCGTGGGGGAAACGGATGACCGCACGCCCGAAACACTCGCGCGGCGCTGCCTCGAGGCGCTGGAGGAAGCTGAGGCGGCGGACCGCCTCGTCGTCTTCGACAACGTCGAGCGCGCCGACGATCTGAAGGGCTTCATTCCCCTCGGGAAAGGACTACGGGTTCTGGCGACGACGACGAAGCAAATGGACTGGGAGCAGGCCCACTGGACGCCCATCCGCGTGGGAGTCTTCGAGCGCGAGCAGTCGATCACCATGCTGCTCGACCGTACTGGCCAGACCGACCGCGATGCGGCGAACACCATTGCCGACGCCCTCGGCGATCTGCCGGTGGCGGTCTGGCAGGCCGCGGCAACGGTCAAGCGCAGTCGATGCGGCCTCGCCACCTATCTGGACAAGCTCAGGAAGTACTCGCTGGAGGACAGCGTCCGTCGCCTCGACGGCGATGAATATCCGGCGGCCGTTGGAGCCGCTTTGAAGCTAGCTGTCCGAACTGCACTCGAAGAAATCGGGAAACAGAACCCTCGCTGGGAGGAGATCGCCAGCCGCCAGCTTGGCGTCCTCGCCCTGCTCGCCGCCTCCGGGGTCCCCAGGCGGTGGTTGGAGGGCACAGACCAGGACTCTTCGGACAGGAGCTCGTTGGACGCCGGTGAGGCGCTGAACTCGCTGGTCGAGTTCTCGGTCTGCCAGTTCTCGGAGGACGGCGCGAAGGCGACGCTGCACCGCCTTCAGAGCAGGGTCATCCGAGAGAACTGGAAGAATGAGCCTGAGGAGCGGGCGCGGGCTGAGGAGGACGCGGTCGCGCTTCTTTCCTCCATGGACACGACCCGGGTCCGTAATCCCAAGAACGGTGACAGACGCCAGGACGCTGTTGACCTGGCGGACCAGTTGCGCGCGATATCAGAGCAGGACTACTCGCACGCGCTATTCTCAGACCCGCGTTTCGGCAACTTTTTTTCATCCACTTTGTGGCATGCAGCAGAGCTCGGAGCCCCCCAAGCAGTCATCGCCCTATCCGGTGCGGTGGACCACCTCGGCAAGATCCTGGGAGACGACCACCCCCACACCCTCGCCTCCCGCAACAACCTTGCACACGCCTACTATTCGGCGGGGCGCCTGGGCGAGGCGATCCCCCTGTACGAGCAGGTACTCGCCGACAGTGCGCGCCTCCTGGGAGAGGACCACCCCGACACCCTCGCCTCCCGCAACAACCTCGCAAGCGCCTACTATTCGGCGGGGCGCCTGGGCGAGGCCATCCCCCTGTACGAACAGGTACTCACCGACAGCGTGCGCCTCCTGGGAGACAACCACCCCGACACCCTCACCTCCCGCAACAACCTCGCAGGAGCCTACGAGTCGGCGGGCCGCCTTGAGGAGGCGCTCCCCCTGTACGAGGAGGTCCTCGCTGACAGGGCGCGCGTCCTAGGAGACAACCACCCCCAAACCCTCACCTCCCGCAACAACCTCGCAGGAGCCTACTATTCGGCAGGCCGCCTGGACGAAGCCATCCCCCTGTACGAACAGGTACTCACCGACAGGATGCGCGTCCTGGGAGACAACCACCCCCAAACCCTCACCTCCCGCAAACTCCTCATATTGGTATATCTGTTGGCCGGACGCCCTGACGACGCCGAAGCCCTATCCGGTCCGCCGAGCGATCCTGAAGGAATGGAAGCAGACCACACCGACAGCTGAGGAGGACCCGAGTGCGGACAACGGGCGCGCCCCAGGACGTCACCGTGCCTGCCGGCGCACGCGTCCTCGTCGTCTACTTCTCACGGGCCGGGGTCAACAACAACGGGAGCCGCGACAACCAGGTCGTCCTGTCCGAAGGGCGCACGGCGACGCTGGGGCGGGCCATCGCCGACGAGCTGGGCGCAGACTCCTGAGATCGTGCCCGCGGAGCCCTACTCGGACGACTACTACGCCACCGTCCAGCGCAACATGGACGAGGAGAGGGCCGACGCCAGGTCAGCCATCGCCAGTATCGGCGACCTGCCCTCCATCGAGGACTACGACGTCATCATCCTGGGCGCGCCCGTGTGGAACTCGCAGGCCCCCAATGATCATGCGCACCTTCCTGGAGTCCTACGATTTCACGGGCAAAGTGATCCTGCCGTTCACCACGCACACGATGTCGGGCCTGGGCCGCGTGCCGCAGGACTACGCGGACGAGGCCCCCGGCGCGCTCGTGTCCAACCCCGGGCTGGCCGTCATCGAGACCGAGGCGCAAACCGAGGTGGGCCGCGCCCGGGCCCGGGCCTGGTTGCACGGCTTCGGGCTGTTGTGAGCCGGAGCGCCGGTGAGGCTACCGGGCCGGGCGGCCGCTGCTGGCGCTCGCGCGGGACTGGTGGCGAAGGCGACGATGCGGGCGTGCCCTGGAAGGGGGCGCCGGTGCTGGGGGAACTGGCCCCGCGCCGCTACACTGCCCCCATGGACGTGAACGAGTTCCGCCAGCGCATCGCGCGCGGCGAGCAGATGACCGCGACGAACGACCTGGGGGCGTTCATGCACGAGCGCGCCGTCGAAGTGCGGCGCGCCTGCCGCATCATCAACGCCCAGCCCCTGGACGACGACACGCTGCGCGAGCGCATCGGGGCGCTGCTCGGCGAGCCGATCGACCCGACGACGACCATCCTGTCCCCCGTGGTCTTCGACGCCGGGCTGAACATCCATTTCGGAGCACGCGTCTTCGTCAACGCCGACTGCAAGTTCCAGGACCAGGGCGGCATCTGGATCGGCGACGGCGCCCTGATCGGGCACAACTGCGTGTTCGCCACGCTCGACCACGACGAGGACCCCGCCCGCCGCAGCACGCTCCACCCGCGCCCGATCGTCCTGGAGGAGGACGTGTGGATCGGGTCGAACGCGACCATCCTGGGGGGCGTGAGGATCGGCGCGGGCGCCATCGTCGCAGCCGGGGCCGTGGTCACCCGCGATGTCGCGCCGATGACGATCGTCGGAGGAGTTCCGGCGCGTTTCATCCGCGGGGTGCGCGCCGAGGCGTGAGCCGCGGTCCTGCGGCCCGCTTCGACAGTCCGCAGATGCGGACCGCGCCCCCTCCCCCTCGGTTACGCACACAAGGGCGGTGTTTTCGCAACATGCGGTCGCACACAAGGGCTTGATTCCGCCGTTGTGTGCGACCAGGTGTTGCGTAATTCGGGCCCTTGTGTGCGGTTCTGCCAGGAATCGGGCGACCAGTGGGCGCGGACGACCAGGACGGTTATCCACAAGTTCGATCAAGGGCTAGCGCCGGGCACGTACGGGGCGTTACCATCAAGAAGGTAGCAGTGAAGCGGACCACTATCATGGTCCGGACCTGGCACGAGGACGTGGTACCAGTGAGGGCAGGGAGCAGGGCACCAGGCCCGGGAAGCCGCGGTTCGCGGACCGGTGGGCGCGCCTGGCGGGCGCTCGCCGTCCTCATGAGCGCGGTGTCCGCCGTCTCGGCGTGCTCCGCATTCGGCGCCTCCCCCTCCCCCGCCATGAGCGGCGGGTACCAGATCCAGTCCGACGGGTCCCCGCGCTGGCCCAACAACGCCGGCCCCATGCCCAGCACGGGCCCCGCCACATGGACCTTCACCGACGACGGCTGCCGGGAGACCGCCAAACTCTACCTCCGCCTGGTGGCTTACGCGTGGAACAAGGGCGACGCCAGCGCCATCACCAACGCCTCGCAGCCGGGGTGCCGCGCCTGCAAAGACACCGCTTCGAGGATTGAGGACCACTACCAGCACGGCGGCTGGGCCACGGGGGCGGCGTCCAGTGACTTCACGGTCACGAAGGTCGCCCAAGCCGACGCGGCCGTTGTCGGCGAGGAGGTCTACGGGGTCTTCATGACCTACAAGTTCCGCACTCCCGATGTCTACCGCGGAGGACGCCTCACCCGCGGCCACGAGGAAACCCAGTCCGTCGTCGTCAGACTCGCATGGAGCGGACACAATTGGCTGGTCCAGGAGATCGAGGACCAACCGCAGGAGGAATCATGACCATCAGAAGCGATGAGCCGTTGTCCGCCGGCAGCAGTCCGGGCCCCGATAGTGGGCGCGGGCGGGCTGACGAGGCGGGCGCTGCCGACACGGTTGTCAGCCCTTCTGCGTCCGGCGGCGCAGGCGCAGCGGTTTCTTCCGGCGGGGCGCCAGACAGCAGGGCAGCTGACGGTCCGCGCGCCAACGGGCCTGGTCATGGCGTTTCCGGTCCTAGCGGTGGCGCCCCTTCTGGTGGTGCGCATGCTTTCTTGTCCGAGGAACGGCCTGACTCGGACTTTCCCGGGGACGCGACCGGCTCGGGCCTGGAAGCCGACGGCGCGTCCGTTGACGACCTGCCTGCTGAGGGTCCTGTCGATGACCTGCCCGTTAACGGTCCCGCCAACAGCGCCTCCGCCGGCCACCAGTCAGCTGACGGCCCCGCCGACGAGCTGCCCGTTGATGATCCTGTCGATGACCTGCCCGACGATCTGCCCGCTGATGGTGGTGGGATGTCGCCTGTGGTGCGCGAGTATGTGGAGGGGTTGCGGCGTGAGGCGTTGGCGCGGGATGCGGAGTTGCGGGCGCGGGGGATCGACCCGTACAAGGGGACTCCTGTGGACGAAAAGCCCCGACACCGGTTGGGCGCGCGCGCCCTGGCGGTGCTGGTAGTCCTGGTGGTCGCGGTGATGTCGGTGGGCGCGTATGTGGTGTTCTTCCGCGGGGAGCCCGATTACGGGATGAGCCACGGCTACCAGGTCCAATCCGACGGCAGCCTCAAACGCCCGCCCATCACCGACAAGGCACCCGACAAACCAGCGGAGATGACCAAAGGCGACGAGGCAGGAGCTGAAGCCACAGCACGCTACTACCTCAAGGCCAGCGCCTACGCGTGGAACACCGGGGACACCGGACAGCTCACCTCCCTCGGAACGGCAGATTGCAACTTCTGCCAGGACGAAATCACGAATATCACGAACTTCTACGCACAGGGTTACTGGGCGGTAGGAACCTATTCAGAGGTGTTGAAAACCGAACTCGTTGAGAAACAGGACGAAACAGAGTTTGGCCCAAATGTCTACGACGTGCAGTTCCATATCAACGAGCACGGTCCGGACAGAACATCAAGCAGCGGCTTCAAGAAGGGGACTGACTATGATCTCACGATCAAGCTTCGCGTTCAGTGGAACGGTGAAAAGTGGCATCTCATCGGCGGAAACGCCATTGAAACCAAAGAAGTTCAATAAGCGCGGAACGCGAATGATAAATGCATTGAACACTGCTTTGATAATGCTTGCGCTTGTCGCTCCATCCACATTCGCAGATGACCCCGAAACGGATTTTCAGATGTATGGCGATTACTCAAAGACGCCTACAGTCGGAGTAGAAGCCACGCAAAGGAAGACAGTCTCGTATACGGGCTCCAGCCCCGAAGCTGCGTCGTCGGTTGGGGGTGGTTCCGGCGGGGGTCCTGGCAGTGGTTCCGCCGCTGGTGGGGGTTCCGCGGATGATGTTCCGGCGGTGTCCGGTGGGTCTGGCGTGTCTGGTGGTTCTTCTCGGGGTGGGCGTGCGGGGGGTCCGTTGGAGATGGTGTGCACGGGTGAGCGTGAGGGGATCCCGGGGTCGGCGGCGCGGCCGGGGGATGCGGGCGCGGCCTCGTCGCACTGCCAGTACGTTCCCGGCACCGCCCCCACCACACCCCCAGCGGAAGAAAGGGAGCCCGCAGAGGGGGGCGGGGGTGAGGGGGAGCCCCCGTCCACGGAGACGATCGTGCGCACCGCGCTGGCGCGGGTGCCGGTGTCGGGCGCGGGCCTGTCGTGGCAGCCCCGCAACAAGTCGTACACGAACGCAGGGGTGCCCACCA
>ERZ772977.1181-NODE-1181-length-13914-cov-8.940183_pt1 | contig 13914 bp, 10 predicted proteins | sample MGYA00511131_ERZ772977 | MGnify/ENA primary metagenome ERZ772977 (study PRJEB29015, sample SAMEA2737935) | human oral metagenome | biome: human oral; feature: human-associated habitat; material: dental | place: China | collected 2151 ...
AGACATTCTGCCGAGGCTATCATACCCCATGAGTATGTCGGCAGACATTCTGCCGAGACTATCATACCCCATGAAGGCGTCGGCAGACATTCTGCCGAGGCTATCATACCCCATGAGTATGTCGGCAGACATTCTGCCGAGACTATCATACCCCATGAAGGCGTCGGCAGACATTCTGCCGAGGCTATCATACCCCATGAGTATGTCGGCAGACATTCTGCCGGGGCTATCATACCCCATGAGGGCGTCGGCAGACATTCTGCCGAGGCTATCATACCCCATGAAGGCGTCGGCAGACATTCTGCCACGACTATCATACCCCCTCCATCGAGCCATCGCTTACGCCGCACCCGCCACTTAAGAAGTGGCTCGGAATAACTCGTCCCCACCCCAGAACATGAAACAGAAAAAATCCCCCTTTATCGTCCCCGACGGTGCCGACCGCGTGCTGCTCCACGCCTGCTGCGCACCCTGCTCCAGCGCCATCTTGGAGTGGATGCTGGCCCACGGGCTGCACCCGACGCTGATCTTTTGCAACCCGAACATCTTCCCCCTCGAGGAGTACACCAAACGCAAGGCCGAGCTCCAGCGCCACGCCCTGCGCCTCGGTGTCCCCTTCACCGATGCAGACTATGACCACGCGGCTTGGCGCCAGCGCGTCCGTGGCTTGGAGCACGAACCGGAGCGCGGCGCCCGCTGTCAGATGTGCTTCGCGGTGCGGCTCGAGACCGTGGCCCGCTACGCACACGAACACGACTTCCCCGTCTTCACCACCACCCTCGCCTCGTCGCGTTGGAAGAGCCTCGAGCAGATCACCGCGGCCGGTGAAGCGGCTGCAGCGCGCTATCCGGGGCTCACCTTCTGGGCGCAGAACTGGCGCAAGGGTGGCCTCAGCGATCGCCGCAACGCACTGATCAAGGAATACAACTTTTATAACCAGAACTACTGCGGATGCGAGTTCAGCATCCGACCAGAGTCGCAAAACCCCTCATCCAATGAACAATCAGAAAGAACCGAAAGCCAACTCAACGCCTGAATCAGACGAGGAGAATCTGCCGCTTGTCGTCCTCCCCGCCGAATGGGAGCCCCAAAGCGGCATCCAGCTCACCTGGCCGCACAGCGGCACCGACTGGGAGCCTATGCTCGACGAGATCTCACAATGCTACGCCCGCATTGTTCGCGAAATCATCCGCTTCGAGCCCGTGATGATCGTCACCCCGAGTGCCGACATCGTCCGCCCCTACATCGAAGACCTCGACCAGGATCGCATCCACTTCTGTGAAGTCCCCGGCACTAACGACACCTGGGCGCGCGATCATGGCGGTATAAGTGTCATGTTCAATGGCGAACCCGCCGTCTTCAATTTCACCTTTAACGGCTGGGGCATGAAGTATCCAGCCAACTACGACAACCAAATCGTCTTTGAGATGGAAAAAGATGGCGCCTTCACCCCCGATATCAAGGTCCGTTATTTCTCCCTCGTGCTGGAGGGCGGCAGCATTGAGTCCGATGGGTGTGGCACAGTGCTTACCACCGCCCGCTGCCTCTTTTCTAAGAACCGCAACGAGCGCCTGTCAAAAGCCACGTTCATGGCCGCCATAGAGGCCCTACTCGGTGCCGACCGTCTTCTTATTCTGAAGCACGGATACCTCGAAGGCGACGACACGGACGGCCACGTGGACACCTTGGCGCGTTTCTGCGACCCGGAAACGATCGCCTATGTACAGTGCACCGACCCGGACGACAGTCATTTCGACGAGCTACTGGCCATGGAGCGCGAACTCCTCGCCCTACGCACGGCCGAGGGGAAGCCCTACCGCCTCATTTCGCTGCCCATGGCTGAGCCGGTCTTTGACGAGGACGGCTATCAGTTGCCAGCCACGTATGCAAACTTCCTCATCCTAAACGGTGCCGTGCTGGTGCCTGCCTACGGTAACGACGAGCTGGACGAACAGGCGCGTGAGGCGCTCCAAACAGCTTTCCCCGACCGCGAAATCGTCAGTGTGGACTGCCTGCCACTCATCCAGCAAGGCGGTGCCATCCATTGCGCCACCATACAGTATCCCGCGGGCGTGCTCAACGTCTATACCGACGACGAGGAGGCGGAGTCGGACGAATATTCCCCCCTTTAATCCCTATTTGAACGATGAAAATTGGACTCATTCAACAGCATAACACGGCCGACACGGCCGACAACATCACCCGCCTTACGGACGCTATCCGGACGTGTGCCGCCGAAGGCGCTTCGCTCGTAGTGCTTCAGGAGCTGCACAACGGCCTCTATTTCTGTCAGACGGAGGACACCGCCGTCTTCGACATGGCTGAATCGATCCCCGGACCCTCGACCGCGCACTTTGGCGAGGTAGCTCGTGCGTGTGGTGTGGTGCTCGTGCTGTCGCTCTTTGAGCGTCGTGCGCCGGGGATTTACCACAATACGGCCGTCGTGATCGAAAAAGACGGAACGATAGCAGGGCGGTACCGCAAAATGCATATCCCGGACGATCCGGCGTACTACGAGAAGTTCTACTTCACGCCTGGCGACCTCGACTTCCGCCCCATACAGACTTCCGTGGGTCGTCTTGGCGTGCTGGTTTGCTGGGATCAGTGGTACCCGGAGGCCGCTCGACTGATGGCCCTTCGTGGTGCGGATCTGCTTATCTATCCCACGGCTATTGGCTGGGAACGTTCCGATCGGCCGGAGGAGCAAAGTCGGCAACTCGACGCCTGGCGGACGGTGCAGCGGGGCCATGCTGTGGCGAACGGCCTACCCGTCGTTACGGTCAACCGTGTCGGGCACGAAACAGACCCCTCTGGACAAACGTCCGGCATACAATTCTGGGGAAACAGCTTTGCCTCAGGTCCGCAGGGAGAAATCTTGACCGAATTACCGACCGATGCGGAGGCTATCCGTGTGATTTCGGTCGATTTGCAGCGTAGTGAACATGTGCGCCGCTGGTGGCCTTTCCTACGCGACCGTCGGATCGATGCGTTTGGCCCCCTCACGCGTCGATATTTGGACGAGGAATAAGTGCACAGTCGTTTTTGATCTGAAAAAAGGCCTCGCGGGCCTTTGTAAAAACATCGGGCGCCCCCTTCATACGTGAAAGAGGCGCCCGTTTTGGCGATTGGTGTGGAGAAATCCGTCAGACGAATTTCGCAGGATGGCTGCTTACTTGATCAGCGTGAAGTTGCCAATCAGCGGCAGGGGTTTCATCTTCCCACCAGCTGCGTTGATGACACCGATGATGAAAAATACGAATCCAGCAAGGTATCCGACGGTGGTGATAAGCCAGCCAATCTTCGGAATGACTCCCAAGATACCGCACACGAATACAAACAGGAACAAAATAAGCCCTTGGTTGGTGTGATAGCGTGCATAAGCCGACTCTTTTGCAGCCAAGAGAGGGATCAGGAACAAAATTCCGAAATAGGCCAGGATGGCCATCACTTTGTTGCTCTGCACATCGTTCGGATCGGGCGTAACATTTACTTCTTCCATACTTTATCGATTTTTTAAGTGGATAAAAAAGAATGACTTCAATCATCCCTCGGCCATGATTTCCCTCATGGAATTTAGCACGGGGACGGCGGCAAAGATAAAACCCTTTCTTAAACATCAAAGGAAGCAAATAGATAGAAGAAAATGAGTTACGCACGATTCTTGTCTTTTTACAATCTGCATTTTTGTAAGGTGCAGAATGCAAATTCGTCCCTTACAAATTGTCCTACCTTTGCCATCCAATGAATGGCTGTTTAGGATAGATTAAAGGGGAAGCCGCAGAAGGACATCGAAATCTTTCGAGGCTTTTCTTGATGGGCGCCATTCGGAAGGATCTCTGCTCTTCCGCAGGATGGGGTTGCGAGACATGGCACGGCCATGTTTCGGGCCCAAACGAGCCATGCGGGCAGCGAAACGACCGAATAAAAGCCGAAAAATATACCTCTGCAGCCCCTAACAAGTGAACACATCAAACTAAGTAGAAAGAAATGAATGCTTTTCTCGATGATCTTCTCCTGAGGCGGAGGCGTGTACAAAGTGCACTGGCCGACGCAGCGGCGGACGGGGCCCTTTTCGCTTCGGACGTCCATCTCTTTTACCTTACCGGGCGCGTCTTCAATGGTTGGCTCTATTTGCCGACGGAAGGCGCGCCGGTTGCGTTTGTAAGGCGTCCTGCTGACTGCGATTTGCCGGTCGAGGCGGTTCGCGTGCATCGTCCGGACGACATGCTCGCCTGGTTCAGCAATGCACCGGGACAATCACGGCCCAAACATCTCCTATTCGAAGCCGATACACTCTCGTATAGCGATTACATGCGCCTTTACAACTTGTTCCAACCCGAAAAGGCTGGAAACGTCTCCGCTGCCATGCGGCGCGTGCGTATGATTAAGACACCCTGGGAGGTGGAGCAATTGCGGCTCTCTTCCCAGCGTCATGCCGAGGTCTATGCAGAAATCCCGGACTGTTTCCACCCCGAAATGACTGATCTGGAACTTCAAACCGAGATCGAAAGGCGGATGAGGCTTCACGGGTCGATTGGCATCTTCCGTACTTACGGGCCATATATGAACATCTTCATGGGCAGCCTTCTGGCTGGCGAGAATGCAGAGGCCGCGTCACCTTTCGACTTCGCTCTTGGCGGCGCAGGACAAACGCCGATATGTCCCATCGGTGCTAATGGCACGAAATTGACAGACGGGACAGCCATCATGGTCGATATGGCGGGCAATTATACGGCCTACATCTCTGACATGACGCGCGTTTTCTCCGTAGGAAGGCTCAGCGAAAAGGCCTACCGTGCGCATGGCACGGCAAGAGACATCATGGCGGCTGCCGAGGTCGCTATGCGACCCGGATTGGCATGCAGCGAACTCTACAGCATGGCTGTTGGCATGGCAGAGAAGGCCAATCTGGCCGACTGCTTCATGGGAACGCGTCAACAGGCCAAGTTTGTGGGCCACGGCATTGGTTTGGAAATCAATGAGCCACCTGTGCTTACTCCCCGCTCAAAAGATGCGCTGCAACCGGGCATGGTGATCGCCTTCGAGCCTAAATTTGTGATCCCAGAGGTGGGCGCGGTAGGTGTCGAGAATAGTTATCTCATCACAGAGACGGGTGCGGAAAAGCTCACCCATTTCGAAGAGGAGATTATCTCGCTGACGTAAGGCGGAACGCTGAAAATGAGCATCTAAAAAGGGAACGTGTCCGGGTGCACGTGTCCATCGTGATACAAAAATGGACCCGAGACATTCACCAGTAGGGTAGGGGCGAAGCATTTTTCGCCCCTGCCATTTTCCAGAAAGGGAGATCTTGAAAAAGAACCGCTCCAGAAAGTTCTCCAAAAAGTAAAACGTGAAAAGAATACGCCCCTGCCATTTTCCAGAAAGGGAAATCTTGAAAAAGAACCGCTCCAGAAAGTGTGCAAGAAGATAGCACGCTCAAAAAATACACTTATCCTATTTATATTCATCCTATAATCCGTTTAATCAGATGAGAAAGACAACATCTACACTCTTGTTGCTCGTTGCGATGGCCCTGTGCGGACGTGCGAGCGCGATTGATCCGGCCGATGTGAAGCCGGTCAAAAACCTGATCCTCTTGATCCCCGATGGAACGTCTATTGCGACCGTGTCCACGGCTCGCTGGTACCAATGGTACAAAGATCCCAATCGGCAGCACTTGGCCATCGACCCGTATCTCTGTGGTACGGTTCGGACCTTCTCTTCCAACGCCCCAATCGGCGATTCTGCACCTACGACCTCCTGTTATGTGACCGGACATCCGAGCCGTACAGGTTACATCGCCACTTACCCGCCGGCTGATCCGGGCAATGACATTTTCCCCGTAGATCCCTCGCGCGCTTATCAGCCTATGATCACTCTGCTGGAGGCCATGCGGCTGGTACAAAACAAGGCTACCGGTTTGGTTGTCACTTGCGAGTTCACACATGCCACTCCTGCAGACTGCTCCGCACATAGTTACAGCCGAAAACGCTATGATTGGATTGCGCCGCAGATCGTCCACAACGATGTAGACGTTGTGATCGGTGGTGGCGTCTCTCTTTTGGACAAAGAAGGCGAGGCTTACCTTCGGTCGCGGGGTTACAGCGTCTATCGCGACGATCTGGCCGGTATGCGCGCTGACAACAATGGCAAAATGTGGGCCCTCTTCGGTAAGAAAGAGATGGATTACGACTTGGATCGCGATCCTGCCCAACAGCCTGCCCTCGAAGAGATGACAAGAAAGGCCCTCGAGAAACTGTCCAAAAACGAAAATGGCTTTTTCTTGATGGTTGAAGGAAGTAAAGTAGACTGGGCGGCGCATGGCAACGATCCCGTGGGTATGCTTACCGAATATGTGGCCTTTGACAAGGCTTGTGCCGTGGCGCTTGACTTTGCCAAGAAGGACGGACAGACGCTCGTGGTTGTCGTGCCCGATCATGGCAACAGTGGTTTTAGTCTGGGGCGCCGCGACTGTAAAGGTTACGACAAATTGACCAAGGATCAGCTCTTCAGCTTTGTCACTGGCGTAAAAAATACGGCTCAGGGCTTTGTCAACAAGCTCAACGCCGCGCCATCGACAGAGGTGCAAAAGATCTTCAAAGAAAACGCCGGATTTGAGTTGACCGACGAGGAGCTGCAGGCCCTTTACAACTGCAAAGATTATAAGAACAGCCCCATCCCGGAGGCCGATCGCACGGAAAAAGAGTCCCTGTCGGCCCTCTACAGCAATTCTCTCTACGGATTTGTAGCTAAGCTACTTACCTCCAAGACCTGTTTTGGCTTTACCACGGGCGGGCACACCGGCGAGGACGTTATTTTGGCCGCATATCACCCCCAGGGAACCCTCCCCATAGGTGTAAACACGAATATCGACCTCCATCGCTACATGGCCTCCGCCGTAGGCCTCTTAGGGAAGCCCGACGAACTCACCCAGGAATATTTTGTGCCCCATACCGAATTGTTGAAAGGCTACAAATACACTATCTTGCCGGCGAAAACGGAGAAGGACAATCCCACGCTCGTTGTTAAGGGCAAAAAACAACAGCTGACGATCGTGCCCTTCACCAACATCATCCGAAAAGGGAAGAAGGCAAACGACGAGATCCGTCTTTCGACCGTGATTGTCTACGTAGACAAGAACAACACCTTCTACCTGCCGCGATCTATCACAAAGTATCTTGAATAAGAAAGTCTTTCGATATGTCTTTTATTCGCCCAGTAAGATGGGATATGTTTTGATTGGGTCCTGACAAGGCCTTTATTTGGTTTCATTGCATTATGATAAGAGGTGCACCCGCGACGGGTCCACCTCTTTTTTTATCTCTCGAAAAAGAGGGAGAGGCAGAAAGACATATATCCCCATCGTCCGAAAAAACGTATCCTGCCAAATGGCAGCAACGATTCATTCTACCTATCAAACATCCTGCCAAACGGCAGCATCGATTCATTCCACCTATCCAGTACCCGGAAAAATAGAAGGCGATCATCGCCTTGATTTTCTTTTGCCTTCTTTTCTTTCATCAAGGAAAGAAAAGAAGATAAGGGATCAGAGAACAAAGCCCCCATAGATTTTTGTAGACAAACGAGACACATGCCAAACGGCAGCAACCCTTTTCGCAGACATACAAGGCACATGCCGATCCGCATACATCATTTTAGGCCCCACAAATCCCTCCTGCGTTTTTGCAACGTCCTCATTTGGGATCGAGAGGGACGTGTGCGGAGTTGCGGGGGGATTGCTTGGGCGGAAAATATTAAATGACGGGAATGTTATTTAGTTGCTCTGATAGAGCAATTAAGCCGTAAAAATGTTTCTTAGTTGCTCTGTTGAAGCAATTAAGCCGAGGAAATGTCTCTTAGTTGCTCTGATGAAGCAATTAAGCCGCAAGAATGTTTCTTAATTGCTCTGGTGAAGCAACTAAATAACATGCGCGTTGTTTAGTATTTTGCATGCATGTTGGAGGTATGAAAAATCTTCCCATCTTTGCCGCGTCACAATCTTTTGTCTTGAAAGATGACGGACATGTATCACATCACAAATAAATAGAGTTTACAATGCCAGAGACACCTTCTGCTCCTCAAAATCCGTCGGCGGGGATTATACCGCCTGTCGAAATCGACACAATTAACTGCACGCTGATGACCAACGGTGCGCACTTCTTGTTTATGAAGAACGTGAGCGACCGCATGGCCACCGAAACGGCCCTTTTGGCACACCCGAAGATCAAAAAGGCTGCCGATCTGCTCGCTGCGGCGACCAAGAAAGAGGACGACTGTTACGCTAAGTCGCAAAAAAGCCTCATTACGACCGACATCCACAAAGCAGACCAGGAAAGGGGACGTATGCTGAACGCCTTACGCAAAACATTGAAAGGTTTTGCGGACCATCCGGAAGCCGACAAGGCTCGATCGGCCGCAACGATCCTCAAGGTGATGACCGCCTATCGTCTCGACGCCCGTATGCAGCTGGAGCGAGAGACCGGGGCGATCATTAGCTTCGTGGGAGACTGCGAGAAAACGTACGCGACCGACGTTTCGTCGCTGGGCGTTAAGCCGTATGTCGACTCGTTGAAAGCGGCCAACGAAAAAATCGAGAAGTGGCTCACCGAGCGTTCCGACAACATGCCACAAACGCTTGGCTCACTCCGCACGGCCCGTCATGAGTCGGATTTGGCTTACCAGTGGCTCATCAAGGTAGTCAATGCCTTGGCGGTGGTTGACGACGCACTCGACACGGCCCCCTTTATCATTCATATGAATAAGGTGGTCCATCGCAACAAGACGCAAGTGATCGGATCGAAGAAGAAGAAAGACGGCGAGGATCCCGAAAAGCCGAAAGATCCGAAGCAGCCGAAAGAACCGAATCCCAAAAAGCCGGGAAAGGATGACGGCAAACCCGACATCCATCTCCCTGAGGATAAAGATTCGAAGAAACCAGACCCCAAGACTCCCGGAGGCGAAGGAGAGAAGCCCAAGCAACCCGGAGGCAGTCAAGGCAGCGGGCCAGATATTACCCTGCCAGAAGAATAGACCGTCGTTTTTAATGATGAATCATCGGTAGTTATGCCGGGTGCAGCATAGGTTCGCCTATGTATGTGCCCGGCATTTTTCATGAGGTTCGTTTTTCCGAGAATGAACGACATGCGGATCGGCATGAGGGTTTTTTGTTGGATGTTTTTTGTTGGGGGTTTCTGTATGAACGTTTTACCTAATCGGGAACGGATAGCGTAAAACCGCATGAATCTCGCACACATCCAAAAATGGATGATGCAAATACACGGTATTCGTTTTCTACTGAAAACGTTTGTGGGGCGTATTCAATACGCCCCTACACGGGGACATGAATGGTTCATGCAGATTCGCATGAGTGTTTTTCGTTGTTCGTTTTTCGTTATGCGTTTTCGCATTTCCTCCTTATTATCCCCATTATTGGGGATTGTGAACAGCATTCTCTACGTTCTACTTTTGCAGCCGTATTTGTTTAAGTGCAGAATGTATTTTATATTGTATCATAAGAACATGAAGAAGAGAAACACCCTATGGATGCTTTTCGCGTGCCTGCTGACGATTGCCTGGAGTACGTCCACGGCGCAAACGGCACGCATTACGGGCGTCGTGACCGACGCTGCGAACAACGAACCGCTCATCGGAGCCAGCGCCTTTATCGAACAACTGAAAACGGGAGAGGTGACAGACGCCAAGGGCAACTTTTCGATCCAAAATTTACCCCCGGGCACCTACACGGTCCGTTTTGATTACATGGGCTACGAAAGCCATTCGGAACGGGTCACGCTACGCGAAGGGGAGGTGCGCCGCATAAAGGTACAACTGCAATCGGAGTCGAAATCGCTCAGCGAAGTAGTGGTAACAGCCAAAAGTGAGGCCCGACAATTGCGCGAACAAGCGATGCCTATCTCGGTCATATCGATGAATCAGTTAAGCGGAACGGTGGCAGGCATTGCAGACATCTTGTCGAAGACGGTCGGAGTTACATTGCGCTCGTCTGGCGGAGTGGGAGGCGCTACAAGATTGTCCGTGCGCGGCTTGGAGGGAAAAAGGATCGGGTTCTTTATCGACGAGACGCCCATGAACGATAATTCGGACTTTATCGACATCAACGACATCCCTATCGACATGATTGATCGCATTGAGATTTACAAGGGTGTCGTTCCGGCCAAATTTGGAGGCTCGGCAATGGGCGGGGCCGTCAATTTGGTGCTGAAAGAGTATCCGGCACGTTACGCGGACTTTAGTTACACGCTGGAATCGTTCAATACGCACAAAGTGCAAACCGTTTTGAAGCGAAATTTACGCAATCAGGGCCTCGTGTTCGGCATCGGCGGCGGATATACGTACTCGGACAATAACTACACCATGCTTTCGCCCTATGTGGACGGCCTGAAGATCCGCCGCGACCACGATGGATTCCGAAAATTGATCTTGGGCGGCTCCCTGAAGGCCTACAAATGGTGGTTTGACAAGGTGGAGATTGAACCGGCTTTCGCTTTGACGAATCATGAGATACAGGGCATTGAAAAGGATATCCGTAAGGCGGAAACGCACTCCATGCTCTTTGCTCTGGCCAATAAATTGGAGAAAAAAAACTTCCTGACGCCTGGCTTGGACTTCGATATGCACCTGGCAGCGGCCATTACGTCTTACGGGCTCGTGGATACGGCCAAACAATGGTACGACTGGGATGGACGGGCCTATCCCTCGCCATCTATTTATGGCGGAGAATTGGGCAACCGTTATGCGTCGCATTCTTCGGATAAGAAGTTTACCATCAGCCACAAATTGAACTTAGAATACTTGCTGCATAAACAGCACTCGCTCAATTTCAACTCACTTTTTACCCTGGCAAACGGTTTCCCCAAAGATTCGCTGCGAGAATTGAGCATAGGAAGAGAAGCGGTCTTCAATTCGCGCATGAGGAGTTGGTCGGCAGGCTTAACGTACGATTTTCGCACGCCGAAAGACCGCCTGCTGAACTCCCTGACCGTGCGTTACTACCTATACACGATGAAGACACGTCAGGCGGACATTTTTGGCATCGGTGAGGTGCATGATGTGGACGTCAACAAGAGCGCTGTGGGCGTTAATGATGCCCTGCGGTTCCGCATCCTGCCGGATTTGATGGCGAAATTGTCCGCGGGGTATGACGTGCGTATCCCCTCGGAAACGGAACTCTTGGGCGATGGCTACACGGTCTCACCGGCCGAAAATCTAATGCCGGAGCGAAACACGAGCCTCAATGTGGGCTTCTTGTACGACCTGACGGGTCGGGCAGCCAGTAATCTTCAGATCGAAGTCAATGCCTTCTATATGTATCTGCAACATATGATCCGCTATACGAAGGGAATCCTCGGCGCACAGTATCAAAATTTTGGCGAGATGCGTACGATGGGTGTCGAGGCAGAGGTGAAAGCCGACATAACGCCTTGGCTCTATGGGTATGCGAACGCTACGTTCCAAGATCTTCGTGATGTACGTGAGCATGATGAAGGAAGTTCGCTACCTAATCCTACGAAGGGTCTGCGCATGCCCAACATTCCCTATTTAATGGGCAATGCAGGATTGGAATTCCATAAAGAGAATCTTTTTGGCGGCCGCGGACAGAACACGCGTCTTTTCGGCGATCTATCTTTTGTGGAGGAATATCTCTACGACTTCGAAATGGCGGCAGATCAACGGCGGATACCCCGCAGCACAACCGTCGACCTTGGTTTGGAGCATAGCTTTTTCAACAACAGCCTTTTTCTCTCGGCCAAGATCAAGAATCTGACCGACGCGCGCGTCCTCAGCGAATTTAATCGCCCCCTGCCAGGTCGCAGCTTCGGCGTCAAGGTGAGATATGTGTTCAAGTGAAACGGCGTGGGGGGCTGCAGCCCCCGAAAAAATTTGCCGGGTACCTGCATAAGGAAATCAGGTGCTAAAAATTTAGCCCCGACGACTGTCCGGAACCTATTTAGAGCAAAAGACAGACAGCTGCATACGTTCGCGAACCTTTTTTCCGCCCGATGCAGCGTCTTGCAACGCTTCACCGTCCCTTCTCGCGATGGTTTTTTCTTTGAGCTAAAAGGCAGGACCTCTTTCCCCGAGTCATCTTTCTTCATGCCCAAACTGAGAACCCCATTTTTTAATCGAATTTTTTTCGGGCGAAAGCCCATAACCCCTATTTTTTAACCGACAAAACGTATTGAGATGATGAACAAGAAAATGATGTGGGCAGCATGCCTCGTTGCCCTTGTGATGACCGCCGGATGTGGAAAAGACACTCCCCCGGAACCCAAGCCCAACCCCGGCCCAGACACGGCAAAGACCGTGGTGCCTGGCGGCAAAGGCCAGTACCTCTTAGAGACGACCGTGAAGAATGCCGACGGTATGAGCGGCTCGTCGTATTTGCAGCTGACAAACAGTCTCAGTGGCTCCATCGACAATTCGAAGGGCATTCAGATTGCTTTTGCTGGCATGATCTCCGTGATTGACAACTACATCTTTGTCCTGCCCACCGGTATGGGAAAAGATGCAGAGTTTAAGGTCCGCCGCTACACGTATGACCCGAAAACACAGACGATGGGAGACCTCAAGACCATCGATGTGCCCGCTGGAGCTACGCCGTACAATGTCCAGAAGGTCTCTGCCGACAAAATGTATATGCCGAACTATTCCTTGGGTAACGTTTGGGTGATGAATCCGGCCACGCTACAGAAAACAGGCGAGATCGACCTGAAGCAGTATGCGTACAAAGATGCAAGCCCCGAGCCCAGTCTGGGCATTCTTCGTGGCGATCGGTACTTCCTTACTCTGGACCAAATCGGCAGTAATTACATGCCGTATGAAGAGCGTAGGCAGGTGGAAGTGGCTGTGATCGACCCGAAGACCGACAAAGTGCTGAAAGTGATCACCGAGAACAGCAAAAAGATCGCCTTTCCGACCAGACCGTTTTATAAGGACATGATCTTTACCGATGAACAGGGCGATATTTATATCGCGTGCGCTGGCTACTTCGGTTATAACCCGAAATATCGGGAGAATGGGTTTGTCTGCATCCCTGCTGGCAAGGATGAATTTGATGCGTCGCGTACGTGGGAGATTTCTGGCGTAACGATTGAAGGCTCGAAATTCAAATCATCCGCGATCCTGAACTGTAAATACTTGGGCAACGGTAAAGTGGTGGCTTTCGTGGCCATTCTGGAGCTGAACGGAACGAATCCATACACGTCTAAGAGCGCAATGGCCGTAATCATGGATCTCAAGGCCAAAACGATCAAAAGAATTGAGGGAGTTCCAATGACGGATGGCCATAGTACGGCGATTGAGACCCAAGGCAATTTGGTACTCCTCGGTGCCTTCGGCGAAAAACAGGCAGGCCTCTTTACATATAACCCGGCTACAGGCAAGGCAGGCCTCTCACTGAGCACAGTAGGCAATCTCTCCTTCATGCACATCTTCGGCAAATAAGCATCAGCCGTTTTTTGATCATAGAAAAGCCCCGGTCCCTTCGCAAGCAAGGAATCGGGGCTTGGTTTTTTGTTATGCCGGATATCAAGGTTCCTGATATCTGGCAAAAAATACTCGTTTCATTGGGCACGAACCTCTATCACAGACAAAAAAGGTCGATGGAATTCTAACGTAACCTGTATCTCACAGACTTTCTAAGTATCGATGGAGTTCTTCTTTGTTTCGGACTTCTATAAATCGTCCTTCCATGATACTTTTCCGAGCAATCTCTATCTTATTGAAGTATTCCTCTTCACTCATCAGACAATCATCCGCCATATTCCTTCGTGCATATTTTCATTAGTCCTTTGTTCGTCGTTTTACGCCAGCCGGAAATCGAGCTGCTTACGTTCTAGGTTGGCATGCTCTACTGTGATGGTGATCGGGTCTCCTAAACGATAAGTACGGTGT
>ERZ772977.1183-NODE-1183-length-13905-cov-23.052563_pt1 | contig 13905 bp, 12 predicted proteins | sample MGYA00511131_ERZ772977 | MGnify/ENA primary metagenome ERZ772977 (study PRJEB29015, sample SAMEA2737935) | human oral metagenome | biome: human oral; feature: human-associated habitat; material: dental | place: China | collected 2151 ...
ATCCGGTGTACTGGTTCCATCCGCCGTCGGTGTTGACCGTGGTGTGGACCAGGAGCTGGAGGAGCTGGTTCGCGGTCGCGTCCGGCCACTTCTGGCGCGCCAACGCCAAGAAACCCGCCACGATAGGAGTCGAGATCGATGTCCCATTGGTCTCGATAATTTGTGAGGTCCCATAGTCGTAGGCCTTAATTGGGCCTCCGACGGCGGCTGTCGTCACCCCCCGACCCCAGGAAGAGTAGTCGGCTCGCGCGCCGTTGACATCAACCGCAGAAACGCCGACCACGCCCGACCACGTCGCAAGGCTCCCCGAGTCGTTATCGGAGGCACTGTTTCCTATGCCTGCAACGATGATTGTTCCCGAGCTCATCGCCCTGGCCATCGCCCACTTGAGTGAGGCGTTACGGTCATTTGAGCTAATCGAAATGCTGATGATCTGGGCACCGTCGTTGATCGCGTGGTTGATGAGCGACGCGTGCTTATAAATTACTGCCGAATCTTTGCACGAGGAATCGGCTGTCGAGCCGCTGCTCATGGTCTGATAGCTGTTGAGCGTGACATCGGGTGCGACACCGTACTCACGGGCAACCAACAGTGAAGCAACCTCCGTGCCGTGTCGACGGCTGTCGTTACTCGGGTTGACGGGGCAGGGGCTCTTATCGCTGATTGACGCGCCGCTAAGCTCGGCGACAGACGTATCGACTGGTCCGTCGATGATTGCGACTGTCACTCCCTTGCCGGTGTAGCCCTTGGCTCGTGCCTGGTCGAGGTGGTAGTAGGCGAAGTAGGGCTGGTCGGCGGCCGTGATGGTGTCGGCGGCGCTCGCCGGGGAGGCCTCAATGACGGGCGCCGCGAGGGCGAGGGCGGTCGCGCAGGCCGCCGACAGGGCGATGCGGGTGCGGAGAGAAGTCACCATGGGAGTAGGGTCTGGGAGTTATGTGCGGGACGGGGGCGGGTTATTTGGTGTGGTATCGGGGGCTTGTGCCGATGTGTGTGGGGTAGGGGTTGTTGGTGGAGGTGAGGGTGGTTTCGTTGAGGCCTCGGTAGGTGTAGGAGTTGTCGTAGATGATTTCGGAGGGGTCTACGATGCCGTCGGCGTATTGGCGTATTTCGTCTGGGGTGGGGCTGGTGCCGCCGCCTTTGTCGGCGAGTGGGTTCTCGTCGGGGTATTGGCCGGGGTCGGTGTTGATCATGGAGGCGGGGCTGGCCAGGCCGTATCCGGTGTACTGGTTCCATCCGCCGTCGGTGTTGACCGTGGTGTGGACCAGGAGTTGGAGGAGCTGGTTCGCGGTCGCGTCGGGCCACTTCTGACGGGCCAACGCCAAGAAACCCGCCACGATAGGAGCGGAACTGGAAGAACCGTACGACTGGACATTGCTTCCGGATGAGTAATCGCGATAGGTGACGGGGCCGCCAACCGCAGCGGTTATCACGCCCTGTCCCCAGGATGAGTAGCTTGCGCGGGTCCCGTTTGTGTCGACAGCAGAAACTCCGACCACGCCCGACCAGCGTGACAGCCCGTTCTGTGTTTCGTCGCGTCCCTCGTTTCCGATGGCGTCGGTGATGATGATCCCCTGGCTCATCGCGCGGGCAACCGCCCATTTGAGGGCATCACTGTGATCTGTTGTGCTCGTCGCGTTCGTGATGATTGTCGCGCCGTCATTGATGGCATGGTTGATGAGCGACGCATTAGACGTTAGCAGCGGTCCTCCGGTTGACTTGCAGTTGCTTCCTGCCTGGCTCGTGTTGTCGGTGTTGACATAGGACAGGAGCGTGGCGTCGGGGGCTACTCCGTAGGATTGAGCGACCAAGAGGGATGCGAGTGCTGTCCCGTGACTCTTACTATCGGCACTGGCTGATACTGAGCATGGACTCTTGTCTGTGATGGTTGCCCCCGATAGCTCCGGAGCGCTGACGTCCACAGGTCCGTCAATGATTGCGACCGTTACTCCCTTGCCGGTGTAGCCTTTGGCTCGTGCCTGGTCGAGGTGGTAGTAGGCGAAGTAGGGCTGGTCGGCGGCCGTGATGGTGTCGGCGGCGCTCGCCGGGGAGGCCTCAATGACGGGCGCCGCGAGGGCGAGGGCGGTCGCGCAGGCCGCCGACAGGGCGATGCGTGTGCGGGGAGAAGTCACCATTGGCGCGGATCCCATCCGTCGTCCTTGCGTGGGGCGGGCGCAATGTCCTTGTCCGATCCGTAGGTCTGAGACATCGGGTTGACGTAGCCCGCAGGCACTGCCCCCTCGTCCTCGTCCAGGTAGCGGTAGGGTTCGTACTTGCGCCTGTGCCTCTTCTTATCTTCCTGGGCGCCGCCCGCGCCGGCTCCCATGCCGCCCATCATCGCGGGGTGGGCGGAACCTGCGCCACCCTGGGGTGTCTGGGTGGCGGGTGGAGTGTAGGTGCCGAAACCTCTGCCGCCGAAGGAGCCGACCCGCAGGTCCGAGGTGCCCGCGGCCGCGCCGATCCCGCCCGACCCCAGCCGCGCGGCCCCGCGCAGGCCCAGCGCTCCCGCGCCGAGCATGGCCGCTCCCCCGAGCCGACCCGCCGCGGTTGCGGTGGAGGCCGGGCCGCCGTTGATGCGCCACAGGGGATGGTCGATGTCGGTGGGATTGGCGGGAACGTGCCCGCCCCACACGTAGCCGTTGCGGTGGTGGTTCGCATTCACCCGCGTGTGCATGAGATCCACGCCCATCAGGTCCTGCGGATCCGTGATCGGCCTGTCGTAGGAACCCTTTGCGTCCGGCGGGAGGTAGCGCCTGGCCACCTGGTGCGAGGCCAGCGCGCGCCTGCGCATCGCCTCCTCCGTGTCCGGATCGGCGTAGCCGTCCGGGTACAGGGACTTGTCGGAGCGCAGCGGGGCCCGCCCGTAGTCGTCGGCGGCGCTGCGACCGTAGACCCCCGCGTCGTGGGGCGAGTACTGGACGTGGCCTCGACCGAGGTTGGTTTTGGTTGATGGACTGAGCGGAGGGATGAAGCGTTTCGTTCCTCCCGACTTATCGTTGGGCCCCGCCTGCGTCAGGTCTCCGATGCCACCGCTGAGTTCGCCCGTCGCGGCGTTGACGCGCTTGAGGATCTCGGCTGCGGCCGCCTCGCGCTGCGCGTTCGCCTGGGCCTCCACCGCGTTGACGTAGGCCACCCCGGTCGCGAGCACGGCCGAAGCGACGAGCCCCGGAACGGGCGCAAGCACGGGCGCGAAGGGCAGCGACACCGTGGCGGCGCTGCGCAGAGCCTCCGTCTTGGCGTCGAGGAGGGTGGGGGAGAGCTGCCTCGCGTCCGCCTTCGCCTGCGCGACGGCCTGTCGGGCCGCCACGTAGTGGGTGATTCCGCGCATGTAGTAGTCCCGCTTGGACTCGAGTCGGGCAACCGTCTGATCTGCCCACGCCTTCAGGGCATCCCCGGTCTGCCCGGTGAAGCCCTGGTGCTGCTGGAAGTGTCGCACCCGATCGATCGCATCCTCGAAGCCGCGCAGAACGCGCCGGTGCTCGCTGTCCCACGCGCTCAGCTCCTCAGTGTGGTCCGCCTGCGCGGCGAACGTCATCACTCGGTCGTACATCGGTGAAGAAACCATGATCGTCGTTCTCCTGTCGCTCAGAACTCGGGCATCTGGCCGGCCGGGGCGGGCGCGTCCGCAGGCTGCGCGCTCGGGGCAGCCGGGGCGGAGGGGGAAGCCCCGGTGCCCGACGCACTGGGAGCCGAAGCAACGGCACCTGACGTGCTGGTCCCCGACGCGCTGGGAGCCGCCGGGGCGGAGGACGCAGGGGTGGCTGGATCGGACTGAAGGGCGTGGTTGATTGCCTCAAGCACCGCCGCGTTGCCCTCCTCGGTGTTCTCGGCCTCCTTCTCCGCGATCGACAGATTCGTGCGGAAGGTATCGAAGATGTCCTTCTCGTCCGTGAGCATGTCGTTGACCGAATCGAAGAACGCCACGGTTTTCTGTCGGAAGTCCTGCGTGCCCGGCTCGCTTGGCCACCGCGTCTGCGTTTGAGCGCTATTGAGTTGGTGAGTCGCGTCGTTGGAACGGGAGAGTGCAGCTCCCCCATCTTCCATGTCCCCGTGCGTTTGCGCGTGGGAACTGCTATTGAAACCGTAGTCGGCCATGAGCATGCTTCCTGTCGTCGACCGGCGCGTCACGAGGCGGCGCGCGGGTCGGAGTTCTTGCGTTAGTCACCAAGTGTATGGATCCGACCCGGCGGGGGCAAACACGCCCGACTGTCTTTCGGTGTGTGAGCCTCAAGCTTCCTGCGGGGGTGTCGAGCAATCTCGCGAGTCTCCGGACCTCAACGCGCCGCGAACACGAGCGGGCGGCTCCGTGAGGGGTGAGAGGCGTGTGCATTCCGGGTGAGTGTGACACCTCATCGACCGACGGCACCAGAGGGCAATGGGCCTCAAGGGCAATGGGCACGCCGGGTGATGGGTCCACGGGGCGCGTGCCGACCGCGCGGCCGAGTGCGGCCGTTGCGTCGGCCCCCGCCCGTCCGCTTCGTTGCTCCAACAGCTTCGCATGAAACCCGGGCCGCCCTGGTCTTGCTGTTTTGGGGGCTGGTTGAAACCTAGGCCGCCCCTGTCTTGCTGTTTTGGGGGTTGGTTGAAACCTGGGCCGCCCGTGTCGTGCTGTTTTGGGGGTTGGTTGAAACCTGGGCCGCCCCTGTCTTGCTGTTTTGGGGGTTGGTTGAAACCCAGGCCACCCGTGTCGTGCTGTTTTGGGGGTTGGTTGAAACCTGGGCCGCCCCTGTCTTGCCGTTTCGGGGGCCGAATGAAACCGAGACCGCCCCTGTCTTGCCGTTTCGGGGGCCGAATGAAACCGAGACCGCCCCTGTCTTGCCGTTTCGGGGGCCGAATGAAACCGAGACCGCCCTGGCCTGACGAGAAACGTCCATAATCGGCGTTTTCTGCGAAGCAGGGGTGGTCTCGGTTTCATGTTCCGCTTCCCTCCGTCCCACGGTTGCCTCCCACCCGTGGGCTGGGGTGGTCTTGGTTTCACCGCCCTCCTGCCCGTGGCGGGGAGGTCCGGGTGTCTATCGGCTGGGGCGGTCTCGGTTTCATGTTCCGCTTCCCTCCGCCCCACGGTTGCCTCCTACCCGCGGGCGGGGGTGGTCTCGGTTTCATGTTCTGCTTCCCTCCGCCCCACGGTTGCCTCCCACCCGCAGGCTGGGGTGGTCTCGGTTTCATGTTCCGCTTCCCTCCGCCCCATGGTTGCCTCCCACCCGCGGGCGGGGGCGGCCCCGGTTTGACACCCCGCTTCCCTCCACGCCCACCGACAGCAGGGACGCTCACTCCCACGACGAACACAACCGAGACCATCCAGGGCGAACTCCCCTCGCACATGTCCTATGACAGCGGTCGCAAGAACCTCAACTCTCCGAGAGGGAGGCCACGATTTACGACAGAGAATCGTTGCGCAAATTGGGTGCCCGGGAGGTTCTCGGATGCGCCGGTTTTCCCGAGATACAGCCAAAAAGTAACGTAGGTCGCCGACTGAGGGTTACCTGGATAGGCTTTCTCGCGGAAGTGAGGTGCCGTGCACGCCTCACCCGCCTATGCACATTCGCGCGGACGAACCCGCGCGCCCACACTACGGAGGAACGCGGTGGCATCCACCATGCCTGGCGACATGAGCGCCGACGTTGTCGTCGTCGGCGCGGGCCCCGGCGGCTCCTCCACCGCCTATCACCTCGCCCAGGCGGGCCTCGACGTCATCCTCCTCGAAAAAAACACCTTCCCCCGCGACAAGATCTGCGGCGACGGGCTCACCCCCGCTGCCGTCCACGAACTCATCGCCATGGGTGTGGACACCACCGGGTGGATGCGCAACCGAGGCCTCACCGTCATCGGCGGTGGACACACCGTCCACATGGACTGGCCCGACCAGAAGTCCCTGCCCGGATACGGCATGACGCGCGCCCGCACCGACCTCGACCATGCCCTCGCCCGCCGCGCCCAGGAAGCCGGAGCGCGCCTGTACGAAGGCGTCACCGTCACCGGAGCCATCCAAGACGGCTCCGGCCGCGTCACCGGCGTCACCGCCAAGAGCGGGCGCGGGAAGAACGCCACCGCCCTCACCGTGCGGGCCTCCATCACCGTCGACGCCGGGGGAGTGGCCGCCCGACTGGCCACCGGCCTCGGCATCGACAAGAAGATGAACCGCCCCATGGGCGTCGCCGCCCGCGCCTACTTCCGCAGCCCCCGCGGGGACGAAGAATGGATGGAATCCCACCTCGAACTGTGGAGCGGAGCCCCCGGAGCCTCCGACCTGCTTCCCGGATACGGGTGGATCTTCCCCATGGGCGAGGGGGTCGTCAACGTCGGCCTGGGCTCCGTCGCCTCCCGCGCCGGCGCCACCAACCTGCCCTACCGCGACGTCTTCAAGGCGTGGACCGCCAACCTGCCGGGCGAATGGGGATTCACCCCCGACAACCAGATCGGACCCCTGCGCTCCGCCGCCCTGCCCATGAGCTTCAACCGCAAGCCCCACTACACCCAGGGCCTCGTCCTCGTCGGAGATGCCGGCGGCATGGTCTCCCCCTACAACGGAGAAGGCATTGCCCCCGCCATGAAGGCGGGACGCTACGCCGCCTCGTGCATCGCCCAAGCCCTGCGCCGCGCACATCGCGCCGGCATCGACCGGGCCATGAGCGAATACCCCCACATGCTCCGCGACGAATACGGCGGCTACTACCAGCTCGGCCGCATCTTCGTCGCACTCATCGAAAACCCGACAATCATGCGCACCTGCACGAATGTCGGACTGCCCATGCCGCGCCTCATGACGCTCGTCCACAAGCTCCTCTCGGACGGGTACGAGAGGAGCGGCGGCGATTTCGACGACCAACTCATCACAACGCTGACCAAGGCGGTGCGCCCCGCATGAGCACCGCCAACCACAACCGGGAGGAACGATGACGAATCCCTACGTGCCGCTGCTCATCATGTCGGCAGCCGCCCTCGTGCTGGCATTCGGAGGCCTGGGTGCCTCCGCGATCCTGGGCCCCACCAAGAAGTCCAAGACCAAGGCCGACAACTACGAGTGCGGGATCCAACCCACCAGCGCCCACCTCACCGACGGCCGTTTCCCGGTGCGCTACTACCTGGTCGCCATGACCTTCATCATCTTCGACATCGAAGTTGTCTTCATGTACCCGTGGGCCGTCAGCTTCAACCAGCTCGGCCTCTTCGGCCTGATCGTCATGATGAGCTTCCTCGTCACCCTGTGCGTCCCCTACGCCTACGAATGGCGACGCGGCGGCCTGGACTACTGAGAAGAAGAGTAAGGAAGAAACAAGTGGGACTGGAAGAATCCCTGCCCGCGGGCATCGCGCTCACCAGCGTTGAGAAAGTCCTCGGCCTCGCACGCAAGTACAGCCAGTGGCCCGTCACCATGGGCCTGGCGTGCTGCGCCATCGAAATGATGGCCGCCGGAACCCCCCGATTCGACATGGCGCGCTTCGGCCTTGAGGTCTTCCGCGCCTCCCCGCGTCACTCCGACATGATGATCGTCTCGGGCCGCGTCTCCCACAAGATGGCCCCCATCATCCGACGCGTTTACGACTCCATGCCCGAACCCAAGTGGGTCATCTCCATGGGCGCCTGCGCGTCCTCCGGCGGCGTCTTCAACAACTACGCCGTCGTCCAGGGCTGCGACCACATCGTCCCCGTCGACGTCTACCTGCCCGGCTGCCCGCCCCGCCCCGAGGCCCTCATCCACGCGGTTCTCGTCCTGCGCGAGCAGATCGGCAAGGAACCCCTGGGCGTCCACCGCCGCGAGATCGCCCGCAAAGCCGAGCAGGCCGCCCTCGAAGCCACGCCCACCCACCAGATGAAGGGACTCCTGGCATGAGCGACCTGTCGATCCCCGAGGACAACGCGCCCGCCCCAGCCGACGTGGCCCCCGCCCAGCGCGGCTTCGCCCTGCCCGAGCCCATCGCCCACCGCGAAGGCCTCTTCGGCGCGGGCACCGACTCCTCCACCTCCGGCTTTGCCGGACTCGTCACCGACTCCTTCCTGCCCGGCGAGGCCTCGCGCCCCTACGGCTCCTGGTTCGACCAGGTCGTCGACGTCCTCGAAGAGCTCATCGCGGCCGACGGCCTGAAGGTGTCCGACGTCATCGAAAAGGTCACCGTCGACCGCGGACAGCTCGGTATCTTCGTCGCCCGCGAGCACATCGTGCGCGTCGCCTCCTACCTGCGCGACGACCCCGACCTGCGTTTCGAAATGTGCCTGGGAACCAACGGCGTCCACTACCCCCTCGACAAGGGGCGCGAGCTGCACGCCATCTACCCCCTGTACTCGATCACGCACAACCGTCTGATCCGCCTCGAAGTCACCTGCCCCGACTCCGACCCGCGCATCCCCTCCATCGTCTCGGTCTACCCGGCCAACGACTGGCAGGAACGCGAAACCTGGGACCTCATCGGCATCATCTTCACGGGGCACCCCTCCCTGACGCGGACCGCGATGCCCGACGACTGGGTCGGACACCCCCAGCGCAAGGACTACCCCCTGGGCGGCATTCCCGTCGAATTCAAGGGCGCCGTCACGGCCTCCGCCGACGTCCGTAGGAGTGTGAACTGATGACCAACGCCTTCCGCGCGCCCGCCGGCGCGAGCGACCTGCCCCTCGAGGACATCCCCGAGGTCCTCACACAGGGCGGCGACTGGGACGACGTCCTGCACGAGATCGAGGCCATCACCTCCGAACGCATCGTCGTCAACCTCGGCCCCGTCCACCCCTCCACCCACGGCGTGCTGCGCCTCATCCTCGAGCTCGACGGCGAAAAGGTCCGCGAAACCCGCGTCGACACCGGCTACCTGCACACCGGCATCGAGAAGAACATGGAGTACCGCACGTGGACCCAGGGCGTGGCATACTGCACGCGCATGGACTACGTCGCCCCCTTCTTCCAGGAGGCCGCCTACTGCCTCGGCGTCGAGAAACTGCTCGGCATCACCGAGGACGTGCCCGAACGCGCCAGCCTCATTCGCGTGCTCATGATGGAGCTGTGCCGCATCGCCTCCCACCTGGTCGCCATCGGCTCGACCGGCAACGAGATGGGCGCCACCACGATCATGACGATCGGCTTCCGCGCCCGCGAGGAGATCCTGCGCGTCTTCGAACGCATCTCCGGCCTGCGCATGAACCACGAGTACATTCGCCCCGGCGGCGTCGTCCAGGACATCGGCGAGGGCACGACGGACTACATCCGCGACCGCCTGCGCCGCGCCCGCAAGGACATCGGCGAGCTCCAGGACATCCTGGTGGAGAACCCGATCTTCAAGAAGCGCCTGTGCGACGTGGCCGTCATGCCGCTGAGCGCCCTCATGGCGCTGGGCACCACCGGGCCGGGCGTGCGCGCCGCCGGACTGCCCCTGGATCTGCGCAAGAGCCAGCCCTACTGCGGCTACGAGAACTTCGAGTTCGACGTGCCCACCCGCGACAAGTCGGACGTCTACAACCGCACGATGGTCCGCTTCGACGAGTGCTACGAGTCGATGCGCATCATCTGGCAGGTTCTCGCCAAGCTGGACCAGTGCGAGGGCGCGCCCACCATGGTCGCCGACCCCGAAATCGCCTGGCCCGCGCGCCTGGCGGTCGGCACCGACGGCCAGGGCAACTCGGCCGAGCACGTCCGCGAGATCATGGGGGAGTCCATGGAGTCCCTCATCCACCACTTCAAGCTCGTCACGGAGGGCTTCCACGTGCCCGCCGGCCAGGTCTACCAGACCGTCGAGCACGCGAAGGGCATCCTGGGCGTTCACCTCGTCTCCGACGGTGGCACGCGCCCGTTCCGTGCGCACTTCCGCGACCCCTCCTACGCCAACCTGCAAGCGCTGGCCATGATGACCGAGGGCGGCCAGCTGGCTGACGTGGTCGTCGCACTGGCCGCTATCGACCCCGTTCTCGGAGGCGTTGACCGATGAGCTACACACCCGACACCCTGGCGCGCCTGCAGGCAGACGCCGCCCAGATCATCGCCCGCTACCCGCAGGGCCACGCCCGCAGCGCCCTGCTGCCGATGCTCCACCTCGTCCAGTCCGTCGACGGCTACGTCAGCCCGGACGGCATCGACTTCATCTCGGCCACGCTGGACCTGCCCCGCGCAGAGATCAGCGCCGTCGCGACCTTCTACACGCAGTACAAGCGTCACCCCACCGGTGAGTACCTGGTGGGCGTGTGCACGAACGCGCTGTGCGCCGTCATGGGCGGCGACGAGATCTGGGAAAAGGTCTCCGAGAAGGTCGGCGTCGGAAGCGACGAGACCAGCGAAGACGGCAAGATCACGCTCGAGCGCATCGAGTGCAACGCGGCGTGCGATTACGCGCCCGTCGTCATGGTCAACTGGGAATTCTTCGACAACCAGAGCCCCGAGTCGGCGCTGGCGATGATCGATGACATCCAGGCCGGCCGCGACATCCACCCGACGCGCGGCCCCATCGTGGCCCCCACGTTCAAGGAGAACGAGCGCGTCCTGGCCGGCTTCCTGGACGGCCACGAGAATGAAGGCCCTTCCGCGGGTCGTGCCACCCTGCTGGGCCGCGAGATCGCCGCAGCGAACGGCTGGACTGAGCCGGTTGCCGTCGAGGTCGCCGACGAGGCCACTGACACGAAGGGAGAAGAGGCGAAGTGAGCACCGCATACGTTGCGCCCGGACCGCTGACCCCGATCCTCACCAACGGGTGGGGAGAGGAGCGTTCCTGGACGCTGGACTCCTACCGGAGCCGCGGAGGCTACCAGGGCCTCGAAAAGGCCCGCACCATGGAGCCCGCCGACATCGTGCAGGCCGTCAAGGACTCCGGTCTGCGAGGCCGTGGTGGCGCAGGCTTCCCGTCCGGCCTCAAGTGGTCCTTCCTGCCCCCGGCCGACGGTGGCCCCCGCTACCTCGTGGTCAACGCCGACGAGTCCGAGCCGGGCACCTGCAAGGACATCCCGCTCATCATGGGCAACCCGCACGTCCTCATTGAGGGCATCGCGATCACGTCGCGCGCCATCGGCTGCGACCACGCGTTCGTCTACCTGCGCGGCGAGGTCACCCACGTGTACCGCCGCCTGCTGGAGGCCGTGCGCGAGGCGACCGAGGCCGGCGTGCTCGGCGACCTGCGCATCACCGCTCACGCGGGCGCCGGCGCCTACATCTGCGGTGAGGAGACGGCTCTGCTGGACTCCCTCGAGGGACGCCGAGGCCACCCGCGCCTCAAGCCCCCGTTCCCCGCGGTCGCCGGTCTGTACGCCCGTCCCACGGTCGTCAACAACGTCGAGACCATCGCTCAGGTGGCGGGTATCTTCCGCAACTCGCCCGAGTGGTTCGCCTCGATGGGCACCGAAAAGTCCAAGGGCCACGGCATCTTCTCCGTGTCGGGTCACGTGAACAACCCCGGCCAGTTCGAGGCCCCCTTCGGTATCACGATGCGCGAGCTCATCGAGATGGCGGGCGGCATCCGCGACGGCCACAAGCTGAAGTTCTGGACCCCCGGCGGCTCCTCCACCCCGATCTTCACCGAAGACGAGCTGGACACGCCCCTCGACTACGAGTCCGTGGGTGCGGCCGGTTCGATGCTGGGTACGCGTGCCCTGCAGGTGTTCGACGAGACCGTCTCGGTGGTCCGCGTCATCACCCGCTGGTCCGAGTTCTACCAGCACGAGTCCTGCGGTAAGTGCACGCCCTGTCGCGAAGGCACCTACTGGATGAAGCAAATCATGCTGCGTCTCGAGCGAGGCGAGGGCCGCCCCGGCGACGTCGACCTGCTCGACGAGATCGCACACAACATCGCGGGCCGTAGCTTCTGCCCGCTCGGCGACGCCGCAGCAACCCCGATCATGTCGGGCATCAAGCGCTTCCGCGACGAGTTCGAGGCCGGCCTCACCACGCCCGCCCGCGAGCTTTTCCCCTACGAGGCGTCCGCTAACTACGCGCGAGGAGGTGGCCGATGAGCGACGCACCCAACATGATCGACGTCACCATCGACGACGTTCAGGTTTCTGTCCCCCAGGGCACGCTCGTGATCCGCGCGGCCGAGCAGGCCGGCATCCGGATCCCGCGTTTCTGTGACCACCCGCTGCTGGCCCCGGTGGCCGCATGCCGCCAGTGCCTCGTGGAGGTCGGCATGCCCGACCGCAACACGGGCGAGCTGCGCTTCATGCCCAAGCCCCAGCCCTCCTGCGCGCAGACCGTCACCCCCGGCATGGTCGTCAAGACCCAGCACACCTCCGAGGTGATCGACCGCGCTCAGCGCGGCGTCATGGAGTTCCTGCTCATCAACCACCCGCTGGACTGCCCGGTCTGTGACAAGGGCGGCGAGTGCCCCCTGCAGAACCAGGCACTGACGGAGGGTCGCGGCAAGTCCCGCTTCACCGACGCCAAGCGCACGTTCAAGAAGCCGCTGCGCCTGACCTCTCAGATCCTGCTGGATCGCGAGCGCTGCATCCTGTGCCAGCGCTGCGTGCGCTTCGGCAAGGAGATCTCGGGCGATGTGTTCATGGACCTGCAGGGTCGTGGCGGCGGCACCGCCCCCACGGAGCACCACTACTTCATGGGCGAGCAGGTCGGCGGCTTCGACTCGACCACGCTCGACTTCTTCGATCCGAAGGCCAAGGAGGCCTCGACCTCGTCCCTGTCGTCCCCGTACGGCACGGATGCGATCGTCGGTTCCATCAACGAGGGTGAGCTTTCCGTCGCCGAGCGCGACGTGTCGGGCCGAGCCTTCGCGTCCTACTTCTCGGGCAACATCATCCAGATCTGCCCGGTCGGTGCCCTGACCGCAGCGTCCTACCGCTTCCGCGCGCGTCCCTTCGACCTCGTGTCGACGGCGTCCGTGACCGAGCACGACGCGTCGGGCTCCGCGATCCGCCAGGACGTGCGCCGCGGTGAGGTCGTGCGTCGCATGAGCGGCAACGACCCCGAGGTCAACGAAGAGTGGATCACCGACAAGGACCGCTTCGCCTTCGAATGGGACAAGGTCGATCGCCTGACCACCCCGCTCGTGCGCGAGGACGGCAAGCTGGTTCCCACCTCCTGGTCCGACGCGCTTGACCGCGTCCGTGCGGGCCTCGAGCAGGCGGGTTCGTCCGTGGGCTTCCTGCCCGGCGGCCACCTCACCTTCGAGGATGCCTGGGCATGGTCGAAGTTCGCGCGCACCGTCGTGGGCTCCGACTCGATCGACTTCCGTTCGCGTCGCTCCAGCGAAGAAGAGCGTTCCTTCCTGGCCTCCTACGTGGCGGGCTCCGGCCTCGAGACCACGTACGCGGACCTGGAGAGCGCCGGCCAGGTGCTGCTGGTCGCCCTCGAGCCCGAGGACGAGTGTGGCGCCATGTTCCTGCGCCTGCGTAAGGCCACGCGTAAGTCGGGCCTGAAGGTCGCGACCGTCGCCCCCTTCACCTCCGCGGGTTCGCGCAAGATGAAGGCTCGCCTCCTGCACGCCGCCCCCGGCTCCGAGCCGGGCGTCGTGGACGCGATCGCGGCCGGCGGTGCCTACGCCGACGTGGCCGAGGCGCTGTCGGGCGGCATCATCCTCGTGGGCGAGCGCGCCGCGCACACCCCCGGCCTGCTCTCCTCCGTCGTCGCTCTTGCCGAGCGCACGGGCGCCCGCCTCGCGTGGGTCCCGCGCCGCGCGGGTGACCGCGCCGCCATCGAGGCGGGCCTCCTTCCGGGTCTGCTTCCCTTCGGCCGTGGCCTTGACGAGGCCGGCGCGCAGTCCCTGGGTTGGGGCGAGCTTCCCGGTCGTGGCCTCGACGCCGAGCAGATGATCGAGGCCGCTGCCTCCGGTGAGCTCCAGGCTCTGGTCGTCGGCGGCGTTGACGTCCGCGACTTCGACGAGCCCGCCGCCGTGCGCGAAGCCCTCGAAGAGGTTCCCTTCCTCGTGTCGCTTGAGGTTCGCGCCTCGGAGATCACCGACCGCGCGGACGTCGTCCTGCCGGTCGCTC
>ERZ772977.1191-NODE-1191-length-13837-cov-10.188724_pt1 | contig 13837 bp, 10 predicted proteins | sample MGYA00511131_ERZ772977 | MGnify/ENA primary metagenome ERZ772977 (study PRJEB29015, sample SAMEA2737935) | human oral metagenome | biome: human oral; feature: human-associated habitat; material: dental | place: China | collected 2151 ...
CCAAGTCGCCGTTATGCGCTTGACTGCCGATGAGTTTTCAGACGACCTCTTTTTTATTTTTATAATTAATTCTTTATGTGTACTTAATAGGATTTTTACTATTCTTTATAACTATTGACAAAAATCAAAGTTCATAAAGAAAGATAAAGTTATCCACATTCTAAGTAAAGAAAATGATATATCATATCACCTTTCGTAATGTGTTATCTAAAAAGGATGAACGGTGAAACAAAATATCTTTTTCAATAAAAATAAAATGTTGTGTGCTGTTTTGGCTGTTTTTTCAGGACAAGTATTTGCGGATGATGTTCAACAGGTGGATTTGCCTGAAGTTAAAGTCAGTGGAAAAGCACCTTCTAACAACTGGCGTTTGCAGCCTGGGGCAAAAGACTACCTGAAAGACGGAGAAGTCTTGACCACGAATGATCTGAAGACGAAGCGCGCCGTATCGCTCGGACAGACTGTGGAACAAGTCTCCGGCGTTCAAAACAATGCTTACGGTCCGAATACGGGCGTGCCGCAAATCCGCAGTTTGAGCGGTTCGCGCGTGTATGTCAGTGAAAATGGATTGGGTATTTCGGACGCTTCTTCTCTAAGCCCTGATTTGCCGTTGATGGTGAATCCGTTTATGGCGGAAAAAATTACCGTTTTGAAATCATCGGCTTCTGTGCTGTATGGCGGTAATGCGATTGGCGGTGCGGTCGATGTCGATACAGGCGTGATTGCGAGCCAACTGCCTGAAAAAGACGTCAATGGCAAAGTGGAAGTGAGCGGCGGTTACAATACGCCGCGCGTCGCCGCGTTTAAATTAAACGGCAAGGTGGGCAATGTGGCTTGGCATTTGTCGGGCGCGGACACCCATTCGGATGATTACCGTATCCCCGGCGACTCCAAACCGGCAGCCTGCTACGATCCTTCTAATATTTACAGCTCGCGTTTGATGTGGGGATGTCAGGTTACTCCGGACATTAGCGAGACTTTAAATAAAGGCCATTTCCGTTATGTCGCGAAAGATATTCCGGCTTTTATCGCCCAGTGGAAACGCTATAACGATGGGTCGGAGCCTGACGAGTCTGAGCTGTACAAAGTCAATAAACCGTCTTGGGGTGATTGGGTGGAAAATCCGCTTTACGACGGCAGCAAAGACCGCAGGATTAAGGTCGTCAATGCCATGAAAGACGATATGCCTGTTGAAAAAGGTCGTCTGAAAAACAGCCACTTGAGCAATCAAAACTTTGCTTTCGGTTTAAGCCATATCGGCGAACGCAGCTACGTCGGTTTGTCTGTCAGCCGCTTCTTAAGCAAATCAGGCATTGCCGGATTCGGCTATTACAATTTTGCTTCAGCCGGACACAATCATCATGGCGGCTCTTCTAACAAAACCGGACGCGAGTATGCCTCCGTGCGCGCCCAGCAAACCCGTTGGCAGACGGAAGCCATGTACCGTCCGTTGGCACCGTGGATAGAAAATATCAAGTTTCAAGCTGCTTATACGCAAACGCCTACCGCTGAATATTTGGGCGACACCAAAATGCAAACGCTGGACAGCAAAACATTCCAAAGCCGTTTGGAGTTCAACCACAAAGCCGGTTCTTGGCTGAAAGGCGCAATGGGCGCAGACTGGAAACAACGCAGCACTGAATCTTCCGGCATCAACGGCAAACGTACCGGAAACTATGCTTACCTGCCTGATACCGATAGCAAAGAATACGGTATTTTCGCGTTGGAAAACTTCAAGTGGAAAAACTGGGATGCTTCGTTGGGCTGGCGGCACGGACAGGTTCGCCACTCGGTCGATATCGGCGATTTCAAACCTGGACGCAACAGCTCGACAGTTCAAAGTTTGCAGGAAAGAGGTCGTCTGAAATACAGTTTGAACCACTATCATGCTGGTGTAGGCGTGGATTTGTTTGACTTCTGGAAGCTGGGCGCGCGATACAGCCGTTCGCAACGCGCTCCTGAAGTCAACGAGTTGTACTCAGGCGGCGATCACTATGCTTTGATGGCTGCCGAATCACACTGGGCGGTCGATGTCCTCCGTCCTGAAACCGCTAGAACTTGGGAATTCAACAGCGAATTCGGTTGGAAAGACGGACGGCTTCGCGCAAGCTGGTACAGAACCCAATTCAAAGATTATGCCTTCTTGGTCGATGCGGCACACGATGGCGGCCAACGCCTTCCGACCAAATATTGGCGCGCCGGAAATACCCAGCTTCACGGTTTAGAGTTGGAATTGAATCAGTGGCTTGACCTGAACAAATACGGCACATTGGAAGCTCGTTTGTTCGGTGATTTCGTACACAACCGCGCCGATTTGGACGACGAGCGCAACACTTCCTTAGAACACGGCAGCCGCGTCCGCAACAACGGCTATTACATGCCCAATATGCCCGTTTCCCGCTACGGAGCAGGTTTGACATGGAACAAAGGCGGCTGGCAAGTGGGCAGCAGCCTGACGCGCTACCGTCCTGCCAAACATACCGGCCATATGGCTGCCAACTACAAAGAGCCTGTGTTGGGCGGCTATACCATGTGGGATACGTATTTGAGTCATACGCTCAAACACGGCAAGGTAACATCCGAATGGTTTGTCGATGCGCGCAACCTTGCCAACCGCACCGCACGTCCGCAAAACTCCATGTTGAAATATATCGCACCGCTGCCGGGCCGCTCCGTCCGCGTAGGCGTCAGAATGAATTTCTAAGTTTGGAATAAAATAAACCGGATTCTTTTGATGGGAATCCGGTTTTTCTTTTGATGATTGGATTTTCAGACGACCTTTGGGGTCGTCTGAAACCTTATCCATACCCTTTACCTTTGCTTATTCAAACTCTTATAGACTAGCTGTCAGACAAATACGGCTCGACACTTTCTTTCAATATCTCAATCAATTCTTCGTCCATATAGCGGTAATCGTCAGGAATATCCAAAACAATGATTTCCTTATGCTGCAAAGCGCGGGGAAACTCTGCCGACAGGCGGTTTTTATGCTTTTGTTCCATCACAAAAACCTTATCCGCCCATGTGATGTCGTTGATGGAAACGGTGTGCCGTGCGGTAGGGCTTGTGCCTGCGGAACGGGTCTGTACATTCGGATAGCGTCGGAATACCGCTTCAGCGGTGGGGCTGCGCCATTGGTTGCGGCTGCAAATAAAAAGTGCGTTCATAGAAATTAAAAAAGGCGGAAAAAATATCCGCCTTGTGAAAATCATCTCGATAAAATCGAAATGTGTTGTTTAAGTTAATCAAACCATTCGGCTTCAAATTCATGCTGCCTGAAGGGGTAAACAAAGCCTAGTTTTTGCGCGCGTTTGACTTTATTTCTGCGGAAATACATCAAATCCCACTTTTTCTCGGGCTTACCCTCAGAAGGGTCTTTACCGTGTACGCGATGGCTGGGTCGTTTTGCTTGATGCCGCCGCCATGCACGGCTGCGACTTTGGTCTAAATTGTCCATTATCTGCTTTCTAACTTTGTTTCGGAAATCGGGTTCAGCAGCCGCGATTTTTTCTGTGTTCGATTATTCGGCAAGAAAAAGGAAAATCGGATTGTAGCCAAATTAGCTTGACAATACAAGCATTTGACCGTCGTTGTGAAACAGGTCGTCTGAAATGTGAGACACCATTTACTTCTGTTTATTCAACGCTTCTTCATCCAGCGATTTCAACCATTCCAGCTTTTCGCCGATTTTGATTTCCAGCCCGCGCGGGACGGGTTGGTAGAAATCGGGTTCGTCCAAGCCGTCGGGCATATAGCTTTCGCCGGCGACGTAGGCGTTCGGTTCGTCGTGGGCGTAGCGGTATTCGCGTCCGTAACCCAATTCTTTCATCAACTTGGTCGGGGCGTTGCGCAGGTGGACGGGCACTTCGTCGCTGGCGTTTTCTTTGACGAAGCGGCGCATTTGGTTGTATGCCTTGTAGCCCGCGTTGGATTTCGCGGCGGCGGCAAGGTACAGCACGGCTTGCGCCAGCGCGAGTTCGCCTTCGGGCGAGCCTAAGCGTTCGTAGGTGGCAGCGGCATCGTTGGCGATTTGGAAGGCGCGCGGGTCGGCAAGCCCGATGTCCTCCCACGCCATGCGCACGATGCGGCGGGCGAGGTAGCGCGGGTCGGTGCCGCCGTCGAGCATACGGCAAAACCAATACAATGCGGCATTCGGATGCGAACCGCGCACGGATTTGTGCAGGGCGGAGATTTGGTTGTAGAAACTCTCGCCACCTTTGTCGAAACGGCGGATTTGCGCCCCGAGACTGTCGGCGAGAAATTCGGCGGTTAAGGTTTTCAGACGGCGTGTGTCAGCGGCGCGTAAAAGTTGTTCCAATAGATTCAACAATCTGCGCGCATCACCGTCGGCGGTATTGACGAGCAGTTCCTGCGCATCGGCTTCAATCGTGAAATCTAGGTATTCGGGCAAGGCCAATACTTTGGCAATCAGCTTTTTGAGGTCGTCTGAAGACAAGGATTGCAAAACATACACCTGCGCGCGGCTCAACAGCGCGGGATTGACTTCAAACGACGGATTTTCCGTCGTCGCACCGATAAAGGTCAGTAAACCGCTTTCGACATGGGGCAGAAACGCGTCCTGCTGCGCCTTGTTGAAGCGGTGGACTTCATCAACGAACAAAATCGTCGCACGTCCCTGCTGCAAAGCGATTTCGGCTTTATCGATTGCCTCGCGTATGTCTTTCACGCCGGAAAACACGGCGGAAACAGGCAGAAACTGGGCATTGAAACTCTGCGCCAAAATCCGCGCCAACGTCGTCTTGCCCACACCCGGCGGCCCCCACAGCAACATAGAATGCGGCTTCCCGCCTTCCACCGCCACATGCAGCGGCTTGCCTTCACCGATTAAATGCTGCTGCCCGATAACATCATCAAGCGTATGCGGGCGCAGGCGTTCGGCAAGCGGCGCATCGGGTTGGCGGGTAAAGAGGTCGGACATGGCAGTTTCCGTTAAAGAGGGTTTTCAGACGACGTGGATTATAGCAGGTCGTCTGAAAAGGGGATTAACGCTATTTAGGCGTAATATCAATATAATTTTCATTCAAAATTTGTAGGGATTTCCCGCTGATGACGATACATTCCTCAGCTAATTTTGCGGCTTCCTCTTTTCCTTTGTTGTTTTCAGCAGTTGGCGGGCAGAAAACTTTGGTGTCACCTAAGTTCCAAGCCATATAGCCGTATAAGGCGTTGTTGCGCTGTTCGGGTTTAGAAGAACAATTAATATCTTTTTTTAATTTTTCATTTTCTGAAAGTATGGGACATTTGAATTTTTGTTTTAATTTAGCCAAGTCATTTTTGTTAATGCCACTGATTTCTTGGAAGCCATTGTTTTGTTGAAAATTATTATGTAATAAATACCATGAAGAGTTTTTAGGAATTTCCACAAATCGAACAGGATGAAGCATATGTGTTGAAAAATTATTTGAAAAAACTGACATTAAAAAGAATGAGCTTATTGCTAGCATAATTGGAAGAATATAACTATTTTTATTCTTGTTATTTTTTGAATATGCCTCATCAGCTACTGCACGAACATTAAGGAATATAAAAAAATATAAAAAAGATAGAAAAATATATTTAATATAACTATCTAGAAGCCAGTTTGATGCAAAAGCTATTAAGAATATTGAATAGATAAAAATTGAGCAGTATATCAAGAATGATAAGGCTAATGTTGGTAATAATCTGAAAAATGATAGAAATATATTATAATTTTTAATACATTGATAAATAATGAAAAAAAATATTAACGGAACTAGAGCAATAAGCCATATAATTAATAAATATATTGAATATAATGTATAAAGAATAGTTGTAGTGATTTTATCAAAACTTAATTCTGTATTATTTTTATCGCAAATTAAGGCTGTAAATATTTTATTATAATTAATACGGTATATTATTTGGGGTAGAAGATTGATTTTATCCTGTATAATGTAGATAAAATATGGTGAAATTATTGTAAATAAGAAGCATAATCCAATTATTGGTTCTGGTGGTATGTTTATCTTTTCATAATCAGAAAGAAGTAAATATATTACTAATATTGGAAAGCTTAAAGTCGAAGCAAGTAGAGATGGGAATAAGTTCTTAACTTTAATCCCTTGTGCTTGAAAATCTTTGGAAATAAATATAAATGTGTATGGGGATAGAAATGGGACAGCAAAGATTAAGAGAATCAAAGCAAAAACAAATATGATAGTCGTTAAGCTGGATGCAGAAGCTATTGTCTCTGGAAAAATACTAGAATACCCGATAAAAATTAAATAGCGATAAGTCAAAATACTTCCCAGTATCAATCCAAGTGCAGCTAGGGATGGAATTGATTTGCTTAATAGGCTAATGACAGTGGTCAGCCATGCTCGTAAACCTGATTCATTTGGCTCAGGGAGCAGTAATATCCTAAGCAGCTTTTGTTTGCTCTTCTTAAAATGATTCATGTCTAAAAATGCCCCATTTTTAAATAAATATCGAAATTATACCCCGACTTTCCCCAATCCCCCATCTCACACCGCTTACGGTATAATACGCGTTTGTTTAAAGACTTTGCGGGGCGTTTCAGACGACCTTGCGGCAAGGGATGGCTATGAATATGAAAAAGATTGTTGCCGTTGCTTCTGTGGCGGCGTTGTTGGGCGGCTGCGCTTATGATTCGGATTCGTCGTTCGGCGGTTTGGGCGGCGGTACGGGTATCGGCGGCAGCGTGGTGAAAATGGCGGTCGATCATCAGTGCCGTTCGGAATTGAACAAGCGCAATGAGTGGCGTTTGATCGCGCTGACGATGAGCGCGGACAAACAGCGCGAGTGGGAAGACAAAATCTGCGGCTGCGCGAGCGAGGAAGCGCCGAATCAGGTGTCTGCGCAAGAGTTGATGGATGTTTTGAATCCTTCTTCGCGCGATCGGGCGATTGCGTCGGTAACGGTGAAAACCGTCAATGCTTGTTTCAAGCGTTTGTATAGATGATGTTTTTCAGACGACCTCTGTGTATCGGGGTCGTCTGAAAGTTTATAGTGGATTAAGGTCGGGATAGGGCGGCTTGCGGGATGGTTCGCAGGCGGGTTTCTTGTTTTGATCGGCAATATTTTTGTTTTTATAGAGAAGAAATCATGAAATATATCAGTACGCGCGGCGAGACGGCGCATAAACCGTTTAGCGAGGTTTTGTTGATGGGGCTGGCGCCCGACGGCGGTTTGATGCTGCCGGAGCATTATCCGCAGGTCAGCCGCGAGACTTTGGACAAGTGGCGCGGTTTGAGTTATCCGGAGCTGGCATTTGAGGTAATGAGCCTTTTTGTAACGGATATTCCGGCGGACGATTTGCGCGATATTCTGAACCGTACTTATACGGAAGCGGCGTTCGGCTCTAAGGAAATCACGCCTGTGCGTACTTTGTCGGACGGTATCAAAATCCAAGCTTTGTCCAACGGCCCGACGCTGGCGTTCAAAGATATGGCGATGCAGTTTTTGGGTAACGCGTTTGAATATGTGTTGAACAAAAAGGGCAGGGAACTCAATATATTGGGCGCGACCAGCGGCGATACGGGTTCGGCTGCGGAATATGCCTTGCGCGGTAAAAAGGGCGTGAATGTATTTATGCTGTCGCCTGACGGCAAAATGAGTGCGTTCCAACGTGCTCAGATGTACAGCCTGCAAGACGATAATATCCACAATATCGCCGTGAAGGGTATGTTTGACGACTGTCAGGATATTGTGAAGGCAGTGCAAAACGATGCCGCGTTCAAGGAAAAATACCATATCGGTACGGTCAATTCGATCAACTGGGGACGCATCGTCGCGCAAGTGGTTTATTACTTTGCGGGCTATTTCAAGGCGACGCAAAGCAATGACGAGCAGGTCAGCTTCTGCGTGCCGAGCGGCAACTTCGGCAACGTTTGCGCGGGACACATCGCCAAGCAAATGGGCTTGCCTATCCGCCGCCTGATTGTCGCGACCAATGAAAACGATGTGTTGGACGAGTTTTTCAAAACCGGCGCATACCGCCCGCGCAACAGCGAGCATACTTATGTTACCTCCAGCCCGTCTATGGACATTTCCAAAGCGTCCAACTTCGAGCGTTTTGTGTTCGACCTGATGGATCGCGATCCTCAGGAAATCAATACGCTGTGGGCGGAAGTCGCGGCGGGCAAGGGCTTTGACTTGCAGTTTGCCTTGGAAAAAGTCGGTGGCAAATACGGCTTTACTTCAGGCAAATCCACCCACGCCGACCGCCTCGCCACCATCAAACAGGTTTACGAGCAAGACCAAGAACTCATCGACCCGCACACTGCCGACGGCGTAAAAGTCGCCCGCGAAGTACGCGAAGAAGGGGAAACGGTTGTTTGTTTGGAAACTGCGTTGGCAGCGAAATTCGATGCGACCATACACGAAGCCGTCGGCGATGTCGCCATTCCACGCCCTGCCGCGCTGGAAGGTTTGGAAAAATTGCCGCAGCGCGTCCGAGTCGTGCCGAACAATGCAGCCGCCGTCAAAGAAATCATCCGCGAAACCTTAGATAAGTAAGGCATTGTCCGAGAGGTCGTCTGAAAAGTTTTCAGACGACCTCTGCTAGACAGCAAGCATTGTGATGATAAATATTTTCGTTTAAAATTGCGCGTTTGCTCTAATTCGGCATTATCTATTCACAGGCGAGACAGGTCGTCTGAAAACCCTTTTAAAACCATCATCCGCCCGACCCGCGTGTTCAGACGGATTTACCGACAGGAAACTCAAATGGCAGCATTCAATACCCAAAAAGTATTGTCCGTACACCACTGGACGGATGCGTATTTCACCTTTACCTGCACCCGCGACGAGTCGTTGCGCTTTGAAAACGGCCAATTCGTCATGGTCGGATTGATGGTGGACGGCAAGCCGCTGATGCGCGCATACAGCGTCGCCTCCGCCAACTGGGAAGAACACCTCGAATTTTTCAGCATTAAAGTTCAAGATGGCCCACTGACCAGCCGCCTGCAACACCTCAAAGTCGGCGACGACGTGTTAATCAGCAAAAAACCGACCGGAACTTTGGTTGCCGGCGACCTGAATCCCGGCAAACACCTTTACCTGTTGAGCACCGGTACCGGCATCGCCCCTTTCTTGAGCATCACCAAAGACCCCGAAATTTACGAGCAATTTGAAAAAATCATCCTCGTGCACGGCGTGCGCTACAAAAAAGATTTGGCGTACTACGACCGCTTTACCAAAGAATTGCCCGAACACGAATACCTCGGCGACTTGGTTAAAGAAAAACTGATTTACTACCCAATCGTTTCCCGCGAAGACTACGAACACCACGGCCGCCTGACCGACCTGATGGTTAGCGGCAAACTGTTTGAAGACATCGGCCTGCCCAAAATCAACCCGCAAGACGACCGCGCCATGCTCTGCGGCAGCCCTGCCATGCTGAAAGACACCTGCAAAGTTTTGGACGATTTCGGTCTGACCGTCTCCCCGAAAACCGGCGTACGCGGCGACTACCTGATTGAGCGAGCGTTTGTGGATCAATAAGGTTTTTTTTAAGGGATAGATAAAGGTCGTCTGAAAAGTTATGAAAACTTTTCAGACGACCTTTTGGCTTTAAAACCGATAATAGGTAAACGAATGAAAGAATCAGGTGGGAGAATTTATATCACATCGGCTTTGTGATACATTTCATATCTTTACAAACCGCTATATGAAAGGCGGCGGGTAGGCAGTTTGACTGTTTGACTGTTTAACAGTGGCTTCAAATAGAAAATATTTGTACCGTGATTGCCGCGGCAGGTATTTCTTATTTGAATTTACTCCTTTCCAATCTGCCGTTTCATTCCCGATTATCGCGCCCTTCGTTATTGCACATCAAAAATACAGGAAAACAAATGTTTTGGTACATCATAGGTTTTTGCGCCTTTGTCGTTTCGCTTCTCGCGCTTTGGGTCAACGCCAGCGCATTCGGTATGCAGGATGACGATACGCCGCAATCGGAATACGAAAAACGCCTTGGTCTGGGAACGAAATTGAAAGACAAGGAAACCGCCGCCAAAGAGCGCGCCGCCGCGCGTTTTCATCCGGACGATTGAGTCGTTTGGCAATATGGGTTTCAGACGACATAAGGAGTCCGAACAATGAAAAAATGCGTTGTCCTGACCGGTGCAGGAATCAGCGCCGACAGCGGGTTGCTGACTTTCCGCGATGCGGGCGGTTTGTGGGAAGGGCATAAGGTGACGGATGTCTGCACGCCCGAAGCCTTGGCGCGCAATCCCAAGCTTGTGATTGATTTTTACAACCAGCGCAGGCTTCAGGCAAACACCGCCGAGCCGAATGCCGCGCATCTGGCTTTGGTCAAGCTGGCTCAATATTACGATGTGCACATCATCACGCAGAATGTGGACGCGCTGCACGAAAAGGCAGGCAGCAGCAAAGTATTGCACCTGCACGGCGAGCTGAACAAACTGCGCAGCACCGTCGATGAAGAAGAAATCATCGAATTTACCGGCGAGCAGACCGACGATGTGCGCGACAGCCAAGGCAATCCGATGCGCCCGCATATCGTGTTTTTCGGCGAACAAGTACCGATGTTTGACGCGGCGGTCGAGGAAATGCGCGATGCGGATGTGGTCATGATTGTCGGCACGTCAATGCAGGTTTATCCGGCAGCTTCGCTAATTCATTACGCGCCGCCCGATGCGGAACGCTATCTGGTCGATCCAAACCCGCAAGGCGTGGGCGCGGATGTCGAAGTGATTCCGAAACGCGCGGCAGAAGGTGTGCCGGCATTGGTCGAGTATTTGATTGGTCGGGTTTGAGAATTAAGGAAAGGTCGTCTGAAGAAGTTTCAGACGACCTTTGGTATTGTATGGGGCTATCCGGTTGGAGATTGTTTGGCGGGAAGTTTAAATGTTAAGTGTGGATATTGTCTTCACTCTTGCACCTAGATGACTAACCTATCGTCGTCATTCCCGCGCAGGCAGGAATACGGAAGTTTAAAGTTATGGCAGCTTTGAAATCATTCCGAAATGCCGAGGTCTGGATTACCGCCTGCGCGGGAATGACGATGGATAAGGGTTTCTTTGAGTTTTTTAAAGATAGGTTTGGTGGTGGTTTTCGTGGGCAAAGCCCACGCTACGGTTGGGTTGTTGATTGGGTTTAGGATAAAAGGTCGTCTGAAACCTTTTGATTTGGCAGTAGATTGGGTTGGAAATCAGCATTGCGGAATGTTTAACAATTCTTGTTGAGTTTTAACCCAATCTACGCTTGAGGAATACTTTTGTTCAAGATAAGCTATAATATTTGGAAAGGGCTTTCGTCAATAAACCTGTAATAGTTGTTATTGGGATGTCAATAATGCGATTCGATACTTTTGTAACAATATCATCAATCCATTTATTTACGCGGTTCCCAAAATTTTTAGTATTAATTGGAGGTGAATCTTCATTAAGAGCTATTTTTAATTTGGATAGTTCTGAATAAGGGATACCATTTTTGACTAAATACTCAGCCAATGAATCGAAATTACCTTTCTCAATATGAATGCCATCATGAATATTTTGTTGGATATTGCCACCAGAAATATTACCAATAAGTCCCTGCATATTTTGAATATTAAATTGGTTAGTCATTGCTAATTCCTTTTTAGTTTTTGAGAATTGGATACCTTCTCCTGAAAAATCTTCTTCCTCCAGTGTTAATGCCCAATCTAAAATCATATTCCGAATTTTAGATTGAATATTCATTAAATCAGATTTATGAAAAATAATCATAGGCTCAAATGATGTATCTATTTTTTTGATTTTCATTAAGGCAATTTTTAAATAATGTGATCTTGGGCTTTTAAAAATGTCACTTTTGTTAGTTAGAAGTAAATTTCCTATCACGCTAATTTCTGATTTAAATTCGATTAGTGTAATCGATTGTTCTATTTCATCAGGGATAAAAAAGGGAAAGGGAAGTAGTTGACCATTATATTGATTTAAAACCCTTAGTTCTCCATAAAATTTTCTATAATCCGGTATATCATCTGTTTGATAACCAGATAATTCATTTTGACACCAATCTATTAGCTTGGGAATTTTTAATTTGCGTGCAACCATATAGGTTTTATTTAATAATTCTTCAACATCGCTATTGGGATTAGCTGCTAGTTCTTGTAGTTCCAAAATAATAGAAGTCATGTTTTCTCCAAGTTAAAAGTTTTACTCTGTGCCAGCAATTAAATTCTTTTTGTCTGTTCAAAACCTAACAAAACCAACGACATCGTAAAGGTTGTTTTTGACAACTTAATCTACAAAGGTCGTCTGAAAACCTAAATCCGTTTTCAGACGACCTTTTGTTTTCCATCGGCTTTACTGTCCGCGTAAGAACAGTGCGTCCAATTCTTTCAGCGTCAGTTTTACCCAAGTCGGGCGGCCGTGGTTGCATTGGTTGCTGCGCGGGGTGTTTTCCATGTCGCGCAGGAGGGCGTTCATTTCGGGCAGGGTGAGCTGGCGGCCGGCGCGGACGGAGCCGTGGCAGGACATGGTGGCGAGGATGTGGTTTTCGTGTTCTTCGATGGTTTGGCTGCTGCCGACTTGGGCGAGTTCACACAAGACGTCTTTGGCGAGCGAGACGACGTCGGCTTTGCCGAGCATGGCGGGGACGGCGCGGACGGCGAGGGTGTTGCCGCCCATGTCGGACAGTTCCAGCCCGAAGCCTGCCAGTGCGTCGGCGTGGTCGGCGAGGGCGGCGCATTCTTCGTGGGACGCGGCGAAGGTAACGGGGATGAGCAGGCGTTGGCTTTGCAGGTTGCCGTTTTCCTGCCGCTGGCGTTTCATTTTTTCGTAGTTGACGCGTTCGGCGGCAGCGTGCATGTCGATGAGCAGCAGGCTGTCTTCGGCTTGGGCGAGGATGTAGATGCCTAATAATTGGGCGATGGCGAAGCCCAGCGGCGGCAGTTCGGGTTTGGGGTCGTCTGAAAAGCTGCGTGCGGGGTTTTCAGACGACGTGGCGGACGTGGTACCGAAGCGGGCTTGTTCGAATTGTGCCAACTCGATATCGGCTTCATCGGCTGCGGTGTTTTTGAAGAGTTCGGCGTAGGTGTTGAGGGCGGCGCGGCTTTCGCGCAGGGACAGGCTGCGTTGCTGCGGTGCGCGTGCTGCCTGATAGGGCATGGGGGCGGTTTTGCCTGAACCGAAGGCGTTGCGCGGTTCGGAGGCGTGTGTGTTTGGTGCGGCAGCGAAAATGTTTTCAGACGACGCGGTCGGGTTTGGGTGGAACCCGCTAGGCTCATTTTCAGACGACGTTGCTGCCGGACGGATGCCTGTGATTTCGTGCAACACTTCGCCTGCGTTGCCGACGCTTTCGGTTAAGTCGGCGCGGGTGTCGGCGAGGGCTTTGTTGAGGGTGTGGAACACGAGTTGGTGTACCTGCTGGCTGTCGCGGAAGCGGATTTCGGTTTTGGTGGGGTGGACGTTGACGTCCACGGCTTCGGGCGGCAGGTCGAGGAAGAGGACGAAGGCGGGGGTGAGGGCGTTGTGCAATACGTCGCGGTATGCCTGTTTGACGGCGTGGAGCATGACTTTGTCGCGCACGAAGCGGTGGTTGACGAAGCAGTATTGTTTGTCGGTTTTGCCTTTGGCGAAGGTGGGTTTGGCGATGGCGCCGTAGAGCCGCAGCGCGCCGTTGCCGCTGTCGATTTCTAAGGATGCCGCCTGAAAGTCTTCGCCGACGATGGCGGCTATGCGTTCGTGCAGGCTTTGGGCGGGGAGTTTGAACACTTGTTTGCCATCGCGCTTGAGCGAGAAGGCGATGTGCGGATGCGCCAGCGCGAGGCGTTCGAGCATGGTGGCGCAGTGGGCGTATTCGGTGTTTTCGGATTTGAGGA
>ERZ772977.1192-NODE-1192-length-13835-cov-4.314441_pt1 | contig 13835 bp, 9 predicted proteins | sample MGYA00511131_ERZ772977 | MGnify/ENA primary metagenome ERZ772977 (study PRJEB29015, sample SAMEA2737935) | human oral metagenome | biome: human oral; feature: human-associated habitat; material: dental | place: China | collected 2151 ...
CGGCGCCGCCGGTACTCCTTGAGCCCGGCGACACCGCCGTGCCGCAGGTGCCACACAGACCGTCGAACTGTGCGGAGCCGATCAGCAGCGAGGTGACACGCCCAAGAAATAAAACGCATCACTGCGCCTTCGGTACAACAGCCATCAATTCATCATCGGTACAGAACAATTGCGTGACCACCCTACAAACTAGGCCGCGAACACACGCAGATCCGACCCCAGAAGTCTATCCGGACGGTACTCCGCGACGCCAGACTCCATAAATTCCTCAACCTGTTCAACGCAGGCCAAGGCGTCACGCAGAGGGAGCCCGGAGATCAAATGAGGTGGAAGACTCCACCATGGCGCGCGCCGAATCCGATCCGTCAGGGCAACATCGAAACGCACATCAACAATCTGTGCAGGATTACCGCGAACGACACAAAAAGGCGGAACGTCGTCTACGACGACACTACCGTCCATCACGATCGCGCCATCACCGACTGTAGTCTCCCGAAAAAGCAAGACATCACGACCGACCCAAACATCGTTTCCAATACTCGGAAGACGCCTCCAGACATGAGACCGAGAACAAGGATCCGCAAGAGCGGAGTCTCTTCCAGCCGCAGCGTATACAGGGCCTCCCCGCTCGTACGCGAAGTTGGATGTCGTCAAGCAGCCGGTATCCGGAACGCTTTTCTGCACTCTCACCCCTTCGCCGATCGAGCAGAAACGCCCTATCTTCATTCCCGTAGGCAACACGGACTGGGAATAGGTGAAGCACCCGGCGGTGGCTAGAGCACCGCCCGCATAGAAGCCTACATAGGGTTCTATCTCAATCGAGTCGTCGACAGCTATCGATACAGCCCTGCGCCCCCATCCGCTCCTGACGCCCATATAGATCTTGCGATCGGCAAGGAAGTTCTCGAGCTCGATGCTCGAACTAAGCACAAATCTCGCCATTCAGCGATCACCGCCTATTCCCCAGGAACCCTCGGCACGGCTGAGGGCATTGTAGCTACCGACAACCGCGTTGATAAGAGCCCTGCCGTCAACCCATCGCGCGGGACAGAAATCGGGCTCGAGACTCCTCATGGCGTTAACAGAGATCGAAGCGCACGCTGCCGCGATAGCCGCCGATCGTAAGTCAATCGAGTCATCTCTGGACATCTTGAACAAACTGGAGAGAAGACTACAGCCTTCCACAATGTCTGTCGCAGCCATCTCCCCCATCTTAACTGAAAGCCCACGATTATAGAGCTGAACCATAAGGGTCTCATCGCTAACAAACTCGCTCGCACTTCGCCGAGACGAAAACAAACCGGTCTCGGTCCAGTGAGTAGGAGCACAAGCCTCCCGTGGAATCTGCGTAAATCCACCGTGCTCTGCGATCGGCCACAAAAGGTCGTAGCCAAACCCCGCCCATCGCTGCGACAGCGACTTATCTATCTGCCGTTCTATAGCCTCCCGCCATGCGATCAGAATCGGATGCCGAGGTACGGCGGCAATCATGCCGATGCTCGGCTGCCTGGGCTTCCACCCGTAAAACACGGCACCGTTAACCGAAGTAAGCGCCCATATGAGCGATAATGGTTTGAGAACAACGGTATCTATGTCAAGCCAAATCCCGCCGTTCTCGGCCAGGCACGCAGCACGGACGTAGTCCGCACGGTGCGCAATGACCGGGATGTCGCCGAACGCAGGATGGAGGCCTTCAACCCATTGACTCGCAGTACTCTTGTCAAGAACGATCACGTCATAAGGCCGGGCCCATTTGACAATGGTCTCCCGACACAGCGAGATATATCCCGGATCTCTCCCCTCACCCGGGGAGTCCCAGTACAGCCACACCTTAGGAATCAAGCTCGGCCTCCTGATAACGGATCATGAATCAATTAAAAAAACCTGTCTCCAACACGCTCACCAGCGTAGCCGTCGTCAAGAGGAGCGAACCTCGTCAAGAACTTCTCATACTTCTCAGAATACTTGCGCTGAACGCTCGACATGGAATCGATCACCTCGATGACCTCCCGGGTTGTGGAGACAATCGGCCCCGGGGCCGTGCGCTCAAAGTCGAAGTAGAAGCCACGAGTCACATCGCGATAATGCGCGAGATCCGGCGCCAAGTAGACGATGGGCTTAGCCGTCACGACGTAGTCGAACATCACGGACGAGTAGTCCGTTACCAGGATATCGGCAGCCAAGTAAAGATCGTTGATGTCCGAATAGCGATTGACATCCACAACATTGGAAGGATAACGTTCGGTCTGTGCAAAAGCCGTATTGATGTGACCACGCTGAAGTATGACGACGTCTTTTCCGTACCTCTTTCTGAACTCGTTGTAGTCAAGATACAGCGTCTGAGCGTAGTGCCCATTCGCGGCCTTCTTATCGTCGCGCCACGTCGGCGCGTACAGAACCGTCAACTGACCGTCACCGATACCGAGGTGCCGCCTCACCTTGCACCGTCGATACTCCGACACGTCGCCCTGCAAAAGAGAGTCGTTCCTAGGATATCCCAGGGCAATTGTCTCCCCCGAGAAACCGAACGCATCCGAAAGAATGGGTGCCGCCCATGGAGACTGCGCAACCAGGTAGTCCCAATAGTTGACCTCTCGAAGCATGAGCTGACGGTAGGACAACGACAGGTTCCCAGACGGAACATGATTCCCGATCCGCTTAAGCGGAGTGCCATGCCACGTCTGAATGTATACCTGATCCGGATCCTTACGGAAGTAATACGGAAAGTTGTTGTTGTTAATCAGATACCGAGATCTCGAAAGATGCTCGTACCACTCTTTAGAGTACGCCGTCAGGGCGATTGCCCCTTCCGGAACCGCGACCGACCCGTCTCGAACGCTCCAATATCGAAGAATCTCCGGATGGTGCGCGGCCAGGTACTTATCCAGACGTTTCGGGGTATCCGTCACTCCGCGCCCACCGAACGACTCGAAGAAAGCGGCGTCCTCGATGCGCCGTGCCTTACCGCCGAAATTGTTCTTCGCATGCTGGTACTGGGCGAGACTGCCGGAGCTATCGGAGCCGATAGCCGCCCCGACCTGAATCGATAGGCCATGTCGGCCAGCAGACATGAATATGACGCGCGTATTTCCAACAAAACGTTTGAGAGGGAGCTGCGCATCAAGCTCCGCCGAACGGCGGAGCCATACTGAGGCGGGCAACTTCCTACCGGTCGCGGTCAAGATCTCAAAAATGTAGCCCTGACTGCCTACGCTGACCCTCCGGCCATCAATATCCTCTTCGAACAGGTCAAACACAACCTCATAACGTCCTCGCAGGGCGTCAAAGGACAGCGAAGCCGGATAGAGGTTGCGTGTTTTACCGACGAGCGCGAATGAGGGAGTGGTCTGCCGAATCTCCGCGCCGTCCAGGTACACCGCGCCAGCGAGCAGAACTTGAGTATCTCCTCCAATCAATTCAATCCGGTCAACCGAACCATGCTGATTGACGTCCTGAATCTCGGCATATCCGTAGGGTGTCGCCGTCAACGCGAACTTCTGGGCGTTAAAATCGATCGTCGCAACGTCCTCCACGGCTACAGGGGCTCTTGGACCCTCACCATCACCGCCGCGAACCTCGAGCAAAAAGTTCTGCGTGTTCTTAGACGACCCGAAGTTGTGCCGTTCGGGCAAACGAAGACAGAAGTCCCATGCATGCCTGGATCCACCATCGACGGCGGACATCGCACCCTCTACAAGAGTGTCTGCGCCTTGGACTACCACCAACTTGAGCGGCCCCGACAGGAAACGGTCGACTACCTGCACCGGCAAGGGATTATTCAGTCTGATACGGCCTCTGATGATGCCTTTGTCCACCAAAATATCCTCCGCCACAAATCTTGGCGTCAGCGCCCTGAAACCAAATCCCGGACGTAAGACTTCAGGCACAAGACGAGCACCATCCTCCTGGAGGACGGAAGCCCTCAGCGAACCCCCAGTACCATTCGTGAGCACCCTGCGAACGGTGACGTCGCGATCGATTCCAGACTCAGCAAGACGCAGGTGCAGCTCAAACGTGTCGCCCTGCGTACTGGTAGAATACTGTGCGACCTCAGATACCATCTTCTCGGAAATAGACAGGATAAACCCTGCGTCGGCATACGAGGTATAAGGATCACCAGCCACGGAGTCTGCCTCCGGAAGAGACTCCCGCTCGACATCTACGGGAATACGAACATCACGGGCGTTGCCGACGTCCTTTCCCTGAAGATACGCGGACAGCAACCGGTTCGGCTCAGGATCTACTCCCTGAAAGTAGGTCCATCCGGTGACGCGCAAACCTCCCCCCGGAATATACTCCACTTGCGATACGATCGCTTCGGAGTCTACTGCGTCCGCATCTTTCAGTGTCAGCAACGAGTCGGGAACTGGATCCAGGAACTCATCGACAGCAGGCACCCATTGCTTGTAAGTAGCGCCGTCATGGATTGTGCGGGCTCTAGTCCCCCGCTCTTGAGAGTCGAGCAGTACTCGATAGAATGCGTTCTTATCATCCCGCACAAGTGCCAGAACCATCAGGCGACGCTCAAGCGGCCATCTCGAGAACGTGTAGTCGCGGTCGTCTCTATAGAACTCCCGCACCCCCTCGACAAGAGCGTCCCAGAACTCGGGGAGCGCGCGAGGGACTTCCCGATAGTAATAGAACAGGTCTTCGCAGAGGAGCTTCGAGTACCAGTAGTCAATAAGTGCGGGCTCCCGCGAGGACTCGATAACGGGCTGAACCGTGCGCGCAACATCCATACGCTGGACAAGATCATCGACACTCGACTTGTTCTGCGTGATCGACGATCCGTCGTCGCGCAGGCGCCACCGGTAGACGCAGTCTTCAAGGAGATCGAACGCGGCTCCTTTTGCAAACATTTTCGCCGTACATTCCTGGTCCTCATAAAGGACACCCTCAGGAAATTCTCCTACATATTTGTCCCATGAGTCTCTGCGAAAAATCTTGTTGCATACGAAAAGATCCCAGAAAATCTCGGGAAAATCTTTTCCCCGAACCCCTTCCCTGTGTTCTCCATGCACCTCTTTAACCCAGTCCGGCACCCATTCACGCTGACTATTGTAACGGCATATGGCTCCCGACGCGGCATCAGAGCCGCTCTTTTCCAGCACTGACACCATGCGCTCGTACGCACGGACCGGAACTTCATCGTCTGAATCGACAAAAGTGACATAGTCGCCCGTCGCAGCTGCGAGACCAGAGTTTCGCGCCGCCCCGAGACCAGCATTCTCCTTGTGTATAACGCGGACGCGGGCGTCTTCGGCAGCGATTTCATCCGCAATACGCCCTGTCGAGTCCGAAGAGCCATCATCCACGATAATGATTTCCAGGTTCTTATGGCTCTGCTCCACCACAGAACTCAGACACGCGCCCAGATAACATTCAACGTTGTACGCCGGCACAATCACCGACAGAAGAGGACCAACCCGAGTCTCTTTGTGCCGACCAGCGGACGCGGCAGTTCCGGTGGACGATGGCGGGCCAGTAGTCTCGCCGCCCCGAGGCCGCGCCGCAGGTGCTGTTCTCGAGGATGAGGACCGGGTGATCGGCTTCTCCTGAAAGTACTTCCGGTACATAGGTGCGCGGAATACTCGGCGGACTATTCTCGAGTCTATGACACGATCTCCGCCAGCGCGCCTGACCTGTCGCGCGATTCGAGTTTTGAAACTCATTTCGATCAACTCTCCTTCAGGCCAACTTGACCTGCATGTCGTTCTTGATCTGGGTCGTTGAGATCTCGGGCGTGCGGGGAAGGTAAACGACCTTGCACAGGCCCGAGAGCTGCTCGTCGAACCTTCCGGTCCAGTCGTCCCCCATGACGAAGACGTCGATGTCGTACTTCCTCACGTCCTCGGGCTTCTGGTCCCAGGTCAACTCCGGCACCACGAGGTCCACGTACCGGATGGCCTCCAGCATCGCCTTGCGCTCCTCGTAGGAGAAATATGCCTTCTTCCCCTTGCCCGCGTTGAACTCATCGCTCGACAGCACCACCACGAGGTAGTCCCCCAGGGCCTTGGCGCGCCTCAGCAGCTCGATGTGACCGTAGTGCAGCAGGTCATAGGTGCCGTAGGTGATGACGCGTTTCATCAAGGCAGCTCCTCATGAGTGGTTCGCCCACGCAGGGAGGCGCAGGGCATCGCGGTTATTGTTCCGTAATCCTCTCAGCTGATGCCACCCGTATCGAGGCGCCCGACCATTCGGGACGTAACTCACAGCCCGGATCGGGACGATCCGTCATATCGGCTCCTTTCCGTCGAGCGAGTCCAGAATCCACCGGCGGATCCGGGCCAGGTTCTCCTTAACGGGAGCGGGATCCACGCTCCCCGCGGACCGGGGAGACGCCAGCGCCCGGCGGAGCACGGCCTCCAGCTCCGACTGCGTGCGGGCCAGTGGCCACGCCGCCGCCTCCGGCCACCCGCCGTAGAGGCCGCGCTCCACGTCCCGGTAGCTCTCCAGGTCGGGGGCGTAGATGACGATGGGCCTGCCGGTCAGGTCAAAGTCGAACACGATGCTCGAGTAGTCGGTAACAAGGACGTCAGCCGCCAGCATGAGGTCCTCCACCCGGGGGTGCCCACTCACGTCGATCACCTGCGCAATGCCGTTGTGCTCCGCCCGCCACCTGTTCATGTGGTGGCTGCGAACCAGGACGACTGCTCCCGTACGCTGGGCCAGCGCCTTCGCGTCGAGGAGGCTCCCCGGCCCCGCCCCGTCGGCGCCGCGGAACGACTCCCGCCACGTCGGCGCGTACAGGAGCACCGGGCTCTCCTCCGGCACTCCCAGCTCGGCACGCACCTGGTACCGCACCCGGGTACCGCCGAGCAGTCCGGCGTTGCGCGGGTACTCCCCCACCAGTACGTCGCCCGTGTAGCCCATGGCCGAGCACAGGTTGCGGCGAGCCTCCTCGTTCTGGGCCAGCAGGAGATCCCACTGGGGAACCTGCCTGGCCATGAGCCGCCGGTAGACGAGCGAGACCGCCCCCGGCGCGGCGTCGTTCAGGAGCCGTTTGATGGGCGTTCCGTGCCAGGTCTGGAGCAGGCGCTGCCCCTCGCGCTTGGAGAACCAAGACGGAAGATTGTCGTTGGTCACGATGACGTGCGCCGTGCGCAGGGCCCGGAACCACGGCTCGGATCCCACGACAACAGCGTCTGCTCCTGACGGAACCGGGACCGTCCCGTCCTCAACCGACCACCACACGGGTGCGTCCAGCCCGTGCGAGACGAGATCGGCGCAGATCGCCGCAGGGTTGTCGCCCCCGCTGCGCCCGCGGAAGGACTCCAGGAAGACGCCTCTCACCAGTGGGCCCATGTCCTGCTCCACGAGCAGCTGACGCCCGCGCCGGGAGCGTTCGGTCACGCTCAGCGGGGCCATGACGGTGACGGCAGCCGAACCGTCCCTGTGCGCGACGAGCCTGGCGCTGCGCACGGAACCGCTCAGCTCTGTCGCGGGCCCGTCCAGGTCCTCCCCCACCGCGCACGCGCCTGAGGCGTCCGCACTCTCCCAGCGCAGCGAGTAGGCGCCTCTCGCCGTCGTCGGCTCGGTCAGATCGAGGTCGGCTCGCCATGTGCCGGCCGTCTCAGGCACAGCGGCCGCTCGAACCCGCCCGCGGGAGGAGACCAGGAGCAGGTCAAAGCCTCCGTCCAGTCCCGTGCTGCGCCCGCTGAGTCGCAATCGACCGCCCTTCGTGAGGCCGGCTCCGGTCAGGATCACCCGGTGGTGCGGGCCGTTGCCCGAAGGCGCCTCCGGCTCGGCGGCACCAGACAGGAGCGGCACGACTTCCAGGAGCCCATGAGCGTCTCCGCGGGCGGCACGACGCTCCCCGTCCTCGCTCGGAGACGGGACGGACCGCGCGGAGCCCGCCGGCGCAGGCAGCCAGCAGGTCAGGTCCCGGTTCGCTACCGCGATGGAGGCCCGGAGGCGGCTGGTCCCCTCACCTGCGGGGACCGCGACGGTGAAACCGGATTCCGCGTAGGAGCGCCACGGGTCCCCCGCATCCAGGTCCGCCTGCGGCGACCGGCAGCGCGACGCGACCCGGCGGGCGAGCACCTTTCCGTCCGGACCGACGGCCTCGATCACCGGTGCGCCCGTGTCCGCGGGGTCCACGCCCTCGATGTAGGCGGCGCCTCGGACGACCAGCACCTCCCGCCCGCTCCACCCAACAGAGTCGACGACGCAGCGCAGTACGAGGTCCGCGTCCTGCACACCGGTAAGCTGCGCCGGCACGCCCCTGATCCGGTCCAGCACCGGCGGCTGCGCGATCAGGCCGCCCTCGCCCACCACCAGCGGGACGCAGGTGGAGTCCTCGACCCGGGAGCCGAGGACCTCCTCAAGATCCTCCTGGCCGCCATGCGCGAGGACCCACAGAAGAACCCGGTCCAGCAGCCTCATCCCGCTCCACATGGAGGACTCCGCCGAGGGGAGGATGCTCCGGGCCGTCCTCCGGATCCGGTCCGCGAGAACCGGCGCCTCCAGGGGGCAGCGCTCGGCGAGCCTCACCAGGTCGGGGCCGAGCCGGTGCGTCAAGAGTCCGCTGCGCACCGGCTCGGTCTCCCCGGAGGTGACAGCACCGAGCCGCTCCGCGAGATCGCACAGCGCCGCGGCATCATTGCGAGCACTCGGCCCCGGGACGGAGGAGCCGCTCCGCCACGCGTAAACCTCGGTGTCAAGAGAGTCAAGCGTGCCCGCGCCCAGAAGCACCCCGATCGTCCTCTCGGGCAGGGAGCGCGGCCCGCCCGTGGCGTCCAGCGCGGTCGCCCACAGCCTCGTGCGGGCGAGGACCGCACCGGCGATGGGGCCGCGCAGGAGACCCGGGACCTCCTCCAAGCGAGCCGCCTGGTGCTCCTGAGGCGGATCGCAGCGACTGGGGCCGAGTGCCGAAAGGCACCGACTTGCACCGACCACCGCGTCCGCTCCTGAGCGCCTCAGGGCCCCCGTCATCGCCTCGTAGGCCCCTGCCAGGACAGAGTCATGGCCGTCGACGACGGTGAGAAGACGGCCTCGCGCGAGCCCGATCGCATCCTCGACGTCCCCTTCCGCTACGGGGCGGATGCGCCGGTCATGAGCAGCCAGCAGGGCGACGACCTCGGCCGCATCGTCCTCGGCGGAGACGACGGCGAGGACCTCGAGATCCCTGCACGACTGGTTGAGGACGGACCGTACGGCGCCCTCGGCGAGAGGCCCGGCGCCGTCGCACAGGACGACGACGCTGAGCAACGGGCGGTGGGCCCTCCTTCGAATCCGCCCTGCGAGACGCCGGAGGCTCATGACTGTCACCGGCCGGTGCAGGGCAGTCGCGCGGCGCTGGGAGTCCTCATCGCCATGCGCCACGGGTGTCGATAACGGTTCTTCCGGTCAGCATGCCAGGATCCAGATCACGGAACTCGCGGTGGTCCACCAGGAGGAGCACCACGTCGGCCCTGGCGATCGCCTCCCGGGTCCCGACCATCTGCACCGAGTCCAGGTCTCTGAGCGCGGCTGGAGGCCCGGAGATGTTCGGCTCAACCGCCAGGATCGCCGCGTCCGGCGTCGAGAGCGCGAGCTCGCGAACAATCGCCAGCGCCGGAGACTCCCGGAGGTCGTCGACGTCGGCCTTGAAGGTCAGTCCCAGGGCCGCCACCGTTGGGGACTCCCGGCCTTCCAGAGCCTGGTGGACCCGTCCGATGACGTACCCGGGCTTGGCGTCATTGACCTGTCGCGCCGTGCGGATGAGGCGTGCCTCCTGCGGTGCGGCGGAGACGATGAACCAAGGGTCGACCGCGATGCAGTGGCCTCCCACTCCCGGCCCGGGACGCAGGATGTTAACGCGCGGATGGCGGTTGGCCAGGTCTATGAGCTCCCACACGTCAATGCCCATCCGCTCGCAGATGACGGAAAGCTCATTGGCGAAGGCGATGTTGACGTCGCGGAAGGAGTTCTCCGTCAGCTTGGCCATCTCCGCGGTCCGGGCATCGGTCAGGACCAGGTCTCCTGCGCAGAACACGGCGTACAGGTCCTGCGCCCTCTGCGCGGCCTGCGGGGTCAGACCGCCGATGATCCGATCGTTGGACACCACCTCCAGCATGGTCCGTCCCGGCAGTACGCGCTCGGGGCAGTGCGCGAAGTGCACCACGGGCCTCCCGTCGCTGCCGTCCAGAGACAGGTCCGGGCGCCGGCCAAGGATCGCCGCGGCCATGTGCTCTGTGGTCCCCGGAGGCGACGTGGACTCCAGGATGACGAGCGCATCACCAGTGAGCCTCGGGGCGATCCGCCGCGCCGCCGCCTCGATGTAGGACAGGTCCGCCTCGTGATCCTCACCTGCGAAGGGTGTCGGTACGGCGACGATATAGGCGTCCGCCTGAGGAGTCTCAGCCTGGGCCTGCAGGCGACCGGCCGAGACCTGGGCGGCGACCACCTCCCCCAGGCCCTCCTCGGCGAAGGGCAGCTCGCCCCGGTTGACGGCCTCGACGCGCTCCGGGGAGACGTCGACTCCGACGACGTCCAGACCCGCCTTCGCCAGAACCGCCGCTGTCGGCAGGCCGATGTATCCAAGACCGATCACGGCAACAGTGGGCATGGTTCTCCGTCCGGACTCATGTGAGGAAGCGCTCCGGCCTCGAAGAGGAGGAGTGAAGCGGAGTCAGTTGACTGTCGCCGGCAGCAGCTCGACGGCGTCGGGGTGCTGCTCGAGATAGTCCTTGACCGTGTCCGTGGCGAAGGCCTGGAACAGGGGCGTGTCCGCGTCCGGGTTGAGCTCGACGATCGACTGGCCGTCGGGAGACGTTCCGGTGCCGTTGTTGGGCGCCGTCATGAAGCTGATGTCGTTGCTGCGCAGACCGCGCAGACCGAAGGCGAGGCTCTGCATCTCATCGATGGTGAAGGACTCGTCCACCGCGGCCGTCTGGGTGGCGGTCTTGAGGAAGGAGTAGAGCCTGGTCGGGCTGGACAGGGTCCCGCCGGTGAGCACCTCTCGCACAATGGCCCGCATCCACGTCTGCTGGCGCTTGACGCGGTCGAGGTCGCCGCCCGGCAGGGACTTGCGCTCACGGGTGTAGGCCAGGGCCTGCTTGCCGTTGAGGACCTGTGCGCCGGCCGGGAACTCCGTGCCCGCGAGGGTCTGGGGCTCCTTGAGGTTGATGGTGACGCCGCCGAGCTCGTTGGTCAGGTTCTGGAAGGACTCGAAGTCCGCGATGACGAAGTGGCTGATGCGGATGCCGGTCAGGTTCTCGACCGTCTGGATCGTCAAGGACGGCCCGCCGTAGGAGTACGCGGCGTTGATCTTGCCCTCGCCGTGCCCGGGGATGTCCACCCAGGAGTCGCGCGGGATGGACATGACGGAGACGTCCTTCTTGTCCCCGCTGATCTGCATGATCATCATGGCGTCCGTGCGCTGCGCGCCGGCCTCCCACTGGGAGGGGTCACCGGCGCTGGTGCGCGAGTCCGTCCCCAGGACGAGGATGTTCGTGGCGGCCTCCTGGCCGTCGGGCACCTGCTGCTCCGGGGCCCGCGTGGGGATGGCGGAGAAGGGGTCCCCGATGGTCTCCAAGTTGGAGCTCAGCGAGTGACGCACCCACAGGGCGATACCACCGGTGGCCAGGGTCAGCACCAGGAAGACCGCGAGGACGGAGAGCAGCGCGGCCCGCCACCCCCGCCCGGGGCGGTGGGAGCGCTCGCCGGAGGACCTGTCCTTCTTCTCCGTCGTCTCCTTCGTGTCCGCCGTCGAGGAGTCGGTGGCGTCGGCATCGGTCGGAGCATCGTCAGAGAGGTCTGGGGAGGGAGTCTCTGCCATGCAACTATGAGATCACATACGGCGGTCCTCTCAGAACCTTTCGTCGAGCTTACGGACGAGCCTCACATAATGCCCTCAGGAGTGTGACTGAGCCCACGCCGCTCATCACGCATCCGCCGAGCACCGCGAGGCGCCTGCGACTCGGGCGGCGCCATCGCGTGAGTCTTCCGCCTGCTGACGGGGACGGCGAGGAGGTTCGCGGTACAGTCGTCGCCATGCGCGTACCTGGAGCCCGGACAGGCGTGCGGGCCGCGGCCTGCGCGGTGGCCCTCGCTGCGGGTCTGGCAGCCTGTGCCGAGGTGGACCTGGACAACCTCATCGGCTCCACGCCCACGCCCACGGCCACCGCCGTCGTCATCCCCACGGGCATGGTCATGCCCACCCCTGTGCCGACAGAGCAGTCCACGGTCGCCTCCTCCGTCACCGTCTCCTTCCCCGAGATCGCCGACTACACCATAGAGGCGGCCCCGTCTCCGACCTCGTCGGACCCGGACGCGACAACGCAGTCGCAGACCTACTCCTCGCGCACCACAATGTGCTCGGTGACCGTCACGACGACCACCAGCTCCCAGCTCGTCGTGACCGGGGGCGATGACCGGCTGCTGTCCGAGAGCTGGGTCGACGAGATGGGCTCGGGCTACCAGTCCTACAAGGAGACGAGCAGGCTCGAGCTCACCGGCGTCAACGGATCGTCCTTCTACGCGGGCGTGGCCACCGCCTTCAGCGCCAGGGTCTCCGGCTCCGACGTCACCGGCAAGGCCTTCGTGCGGGCGTGGTCCGCCGACGGCGTCGTCCTGTCCGCGACCCAGGTGTGTCAGAAGGGAGCTTTCGACGACGACGCCTGGGACGCCGTCATACAGGGCGTGACCATCTCGGGCCTGTCGGGCTCATCGCGCTGGCCCGGCGGGGAGCCGACCTCGCGCCCCACAGACACCGACCCGCCGGCGACGCCGGCCGAGACGCCCGAGGAGACGCAGGCCGCGGCTCCTGCGCCGGAGTCCCCCGCGACGGCGCAGCCCACTCGCTGAGGCCGCGCGGTTACTGCTGGCCCTGGTCGACCTGCCCGCCGGCATCGCTCGCCACCGGTTGACCCGGGTCGGCGGGAGTGACGGGTGGTTCCGGATCGGGGCTGACGGGCTGCGCCGGATCGGGAGTGGCGGGCGGCTCAGGATCGGGGTTGGCGGGCGGCTCCGGGTCAGCGGGAGCAGGCCGCCCCGGGTAGTCGCCGGAGCCCCAGCCTCCCGAGCCTCCCGAACCGTCGGACAGGCCCGGGTCCGGCTCGGACTGCGATCCGGTTCCCGAATCGACCGCGGCCCCGCCCCCTCCTGTACCCGACGACGTCCCCGGATCGGTGCCATCGGCGTATCCGGTCCCGCCACCGGCCTGTCCCGCCTCGGTGCCATCGCTCGGCGCGGGAACCTGCTCATCGCCGGAGGCGAGCTGCCGGGAGGCGACGGCGGCCTCGGCGGCCTCGACCGCCGAGGTGTAGTCGGACAGCGCGGTGTAGATACCGTCCACGCTGCTGCCCTTGAGCGCCTCGTCAAGGGCCCCCTTCCTGGTGTCGACCTCGCCGGCCTCGTCGCTGGTCATCGCCGGCGCGATCGCTTCAGTCCTGGTCCTGAGATCGGCCGAGGCTCGCCCGGCCTCGCTCCTGGCCCGGATGAGGGCGGCCGTTCCCGTGATTGCGGAGCGCTGCTCCCGGGCCGCCGCCACGGTCGCCTCGAAGGCGCCCCCATGAGACGCGGAGGCGGCGTCCGTCGCCTGCGTCAGGAAGGAGGAGACCTCCGAGTCGGTCAGCGGGTTGTCCGTGAGACCGGTGCTGCAGCTGGACAGGCCGAGAGTCAGCATGAGGGTGCCCACGCAGGCGACACGGCGAGTATGAGGAGTACTCATGGCAGTAATGTAACGATACGGTGTCGGTCCTGCCCAGGGCCCGGGCGCAAGATCACTCGCGTCCCGGCCCCGTGCAGGGGACGAGTCGCGCCCAGGTCCGCTTGGCGGCGGCCCTGTTCCGCCGCGGGGGTCGCACCCCGCACGTGCGGGCGTCCCCGGCAGCGGCCGCGCTGCCGGGGAC
>ERZ772977.1196-NODE-1196-length-13780-cov-12.499672_pt1 | contig 13780 bp, 18 predicted proteins | sample MGYA00511131_ERZ772977 | MGnify/ENA primary metagenome ERZ772977 (study PRJEB29015, sample SAMEA2737935) | human oral metagenome | biome: human oral; feature: human-associated habitat; material: dental | place: China | collected 2151 ...
GCGGCGACGCCTCCTGCGTCAACGACGCCGTCGACGCCTACCTGATCTCCGGCACCATGCCGAAGAAGGGCCTGACCTGCCACGGCAACGAGTAGGCGCGTCACCATCGAGTGAGCGGGCGGGCCGAGGTGTACTCGGCCCGCCCGCTGTTGTCGCTGAGGGGGCGCGTTCGACGACTGGGGGCGCAGAAGCGACCTTCCCGGACGAACGCGTGGCGGCTCAGGCGGCAATGTCGGAGCTTCTCGCTCAGCCCGGGTCTGCTGCAACAAGCATGTGTGTTCCGGTCAGAAACCGTTATCCCCAGTTCCGAAAATTCCGCCATTCGAAATCTTTGCTGAAAGAGGCGGGGTTGAGTGAGAAGGGGAAGAAGTGGAACATCGTTCGTCCTTTCCGGTTACGGTGCTGGCGACGCACTAAGTCTCTTGTATTGAGTGACAGGGTGAATCGCCCGACCGGATAGGCGGATCGGATGAGTCCGATCACACCAGATTGTGCTGCAGGGCGTACACCGCCGCTCCCACCCGGTCTTGGACTCCGAGCTTGGCAATGATGGCGGATACGTGAGTCTTGACCGTGGCCTCGCTGACTCTCAATCGAGTGGCAATCTGCTTGTTGGTCTTGGCGTCGACGACAAGTGTCAGCACCTCCCGTTCTCGTTCTGAGAGGGTGACCCCGTGGGGGAGGGGGGAAGGGGGCTGCTGCGCGTGAGTCGGAACCGGGACGGACTCCGAGGGCCGGGAGGAGCCGCTTGCCCACAGTCTGGCCTGGTCGCTGATGATGGCTGATGATGTTGGTGACAGGACGAGATTACCTGCGACCGCTTGGTGGATGGCGCCGGCCAAGGATGAGGCGCCATCCTCCTTGGCAACGAATCCGCGTACCCCCAGTGCCATGGCTTCGTCAACGATGGAGTCGGCTGTAAAAGTTGTCAGGATGAGGATCGCGATGTCTGGTTTCTCCTCGAGAAGTGCTTGAGCCAGTGCGAGGCCATCCATCTTGGGCATCTGGACGTCCACGAGAACGGCTTGGACCCTGCTCTCGACCTCCGAGGAGCGGAAGAGGTCGAGGGCCTCCTGGCCGTCCTTGGCTGTCCAGGCAACGACGATGTCGTCGTTCTTGGAGAGAAGATCCGTCAGCGTCTGACGAACCAGGGCGTCGTCGTCCGCGATACCAATACTGATCATGGCTCATCCTCGATGACTCGGGTGGGTGGCTGTGAGAGAGGGATGGAGGCGGATGTCAGCCAGGTGCCGTTGTCCATCAACGTATCCAGTGAGCCGCCGACGGTTGAGAGTCTTTCCTTCATGCCAAGAATCCCCATCCCGGAGGAAGGGAACCTGTGATGCGAAGAGAGGACCCCATTGGTCACAACCAGGCGAGCCTTGTGAGCGTCTTGACGCAGGGTGATGGTGACCGGTTGATCGTGGTCCGCATGTCTCAGAACATTGGAGCTCATCTCCCGAAGCACCCGGGAGAGGATGGCGGCTTGAAGGCGAGTGTAGTGCCCGTCTCCCCTGCACTGGTAGGTCACGGAGTAGCCGGACGCGGAGAGGTCGTCGGCGACGGCGCGCACGGACTCCTCAAGATCCAGCACGACGGTTCCCAATCCGGTGGTGTGTGCATGATCAGTGCGCTCGTCCTCGTTGCTTCTTAGGGCTCGCAGCACGAGGCGCAGCTCGTGAAGCGCGTCGGTCGCGGTGGACTCGATCGCGGCGAACTCCTGCTGAGCGGCGACGGGGTAGGAGGGATCCGCGGCCGCGCGTTGCGCCCGCAAGGCGGTCTGGGACATCGAGTAGGCGACGAGATCGTGCATTTCCCGTGCAATTTCGGAGCGGATGGACTTCAGCTTCTCTGTGGCGGTTGATACTTCTTCTCTTAACGATGCCTCCGTGTGACGCAGTATAGATCCGGGAAGAAGGGTGCAGGCTGCGAGGAACAAATAAGAAACTGCATCCGGAAGGGGTCCTGTTGGTATGATGAGCGCCGCTGGGACGACTAACGCGAGAGTGAGTGCCACCCGCAGGGGAAGAAATGTCGCCAAGAAGAAAAAAAGGCGGCGTTGGTGATGGTCATGTCGCTGGCGGGAACGTGTGGAACCTGAAGGAGCACGATCCATAGAGTCAGATAACCGAGAGATCCCCATATCGGGAATACGGGGACCAGTGATAGAGTGACAATTGTTAAGAGAAGAAAAAAGAGGCGCTCTGGGGTAGGTGATTTGACGAGGGTGAGCATGAGTGTCATGTTGATGACGCCAACCATGGCGCCAATGGCGGCATATCGCCGCTGAGTTCGAGTGGCGCTCCGTAGATGCGTGACCGGCCACCAGTGGGAGGGGGGTCTGATGGCATCTAGGAAGTTACTCACCATACTTTAATACCGGATAAATTATTGGTATGTCAAGTGCTATTTATGAACGTGAATTCGGGGCGATACCGGTTGTCGGTCCGTTGCTGGTGGTAGGCGCTGGGATGGGGTGGGTGAGGGTGGTGCCTGACCAGCCTGCGGTGCCACTCTCCGAACCCTGCAAGCTGTCAGCACTCCCGACGAGGAATTGGGGGCCGGTGGTCGGACAAGATCGGTTGCCTCATCCATTGTGAAGGCGCGGGGTCAGGGGGTGCTCTCGCCCGGGTGTGTCACCGTCGATTGACGGCGCCGAGGGTGACGCTGATGTGGTGGGGCAGGACCGGGTCTGGGGTGGATCGTTGGGCGGCCAGGAAGAGGCCGGCTCCCTTGAGGTCGTTGACGAGGTCCTCGGGCGTGACGAGGTGGTGCTCGGAGACGTGCTCCTGGTCGCGGCAGCGCAGGATGGTGCGTCGCTGGCGACCTACCTGGTCGATCTCCTCGGTGAGGTACGTATCTGGCTGGAGCTGGATGGTGCTGGTTTCAGCCGCCTCTGGGAGTACGTGATCGATGGAGGTGATGAGGGTTCCGCCGATCGCCATGTGGTCGGTCATGCATCGTATGGCTGCTCGTCGCTGCTCAGGATTCAGCAGACTGATGGATGCCATGGGGAGGCAGATCGCCTTGAACAACTCCTTGATGTCGAAGGAGACCATGTCCGCTTGCCGGAGCTCGATCCGGTCTGCGGCTCCCGACTGGATGGCCCGCCGTTCTTTCAGTCGTTCAGCGAGGAGGTTGAGCACGTCGATGCTGATGTCTGTGGCGAGCACGTGGTGTCCCGCGGCTGCCATGGGCACAGTGGTGCGTCCTGAGCCGCACGCGAGCTCGAGGACTCGCAAACCGGCCAGTGCTGGATCGGGCAGGGTGTCGAGAAAGCTGAGGATCGAGGTGATCTCGGTGTTGTCCCGGCGTGCGAGCTCCCAGCGTCGGTGAGCGTCGTCGTCGGCGTAAAGGCTGGGCGTATGGTTCGCTGCTTGTTCGTTAAGCATGGGCTATCACCTCCGGAACTCTGTGGTGGGCATCAGTGGCTCCTTCCCGTTGGAGGAGCGGAGTTCTTTCGATCTCACCATTCAACGATGGTGAGTTCTCTTGGGGATCGGTCGATCGGATGGGTCGACCGGCGGACGCGCCGAGGGAGGCTGTGGGGGAACCCTGGTCGGGTGGGGTGCGAATCCGATCCGTTCATCGCAACAGATCGAACATGCTGTGAGGCCTTGAGGTCTTGAGGCCGCCTCGATAGGTGGTTCGTCGCCTCGCCCGTTGAGGTGTTCTTGAAGGCCAGGAACTCTCATACCGACGGACGGGGGCTGTCTCCGCCCATCGGGTACCCCACATGGGCGATCCGCGCCGTGCCCGGCCCTGCCTAAGGTTCACGGGACAAACACGGAGCAGAAGAGGGCTGCCTTCGCCCGCACCTCCTCTTCTTCACGCGAGAAAGGAGCGCCTCATGATCGAGGCACGTGGATTAACGAAGCGCTACGGCGACAAGGTCGCTATAGACAACATCTCTTTCACCGTCGAGCCGGGCACCGTTACCGGCTTCCTGGGCCCCAACGGCGCAGGCAAGTCCACCACCATGCGCATGATCATGGGCCTGGACAAGCCCACGACCGGCACCGTGACCGTGGCCGGCAGGAAGTACAAGGACCTCAACGCCCCACTGTGCACCGTCGGCGCCCTGCTGGACGCCAAGGGCCTGCACGGATCGCAAACGGCCCGTACCCACCTGACGCAGCTGGCCGTGTCCAACGGCATCCCCGTCAACCGGGTTGACAAGGTCCTGGACATGACCGGACTCACCTCGGTGGCCAAGAAGCGGGTCAAGGGGTTCAGCCTCGGGATGGGGCAGCGTCTGGGCATCGCCGCCGCCCTCCTGGGAGACCCCGACATCCTCATCTTCGATGAGCCCGTCAACGGTCTGGACCCCGAAGGCGTCATCTGGGTTCGCCAGATCTGCCGCTCCCTGGCAGCCGAGGGGCGCATCGTCTTCATCTCCTCCCACCTCATGGGCGAGATGGCCCAAACAGCCGATCGCCTCATCGTCATCGGCCGCGGCCGCATCCTCAGCACCGGTCCCGTGACCGACGTCATCGCCTCGGCCACCTGTGACACCGTGCGCGTCGCCTCCCCCCAGGCCACCGACCTTGCCGACCTCCTGGCCTCCCAGAGGATCGCCGTCGAGACCCCGGAGCGTGGCGTGCTCACCCTGACCGCCGCCCCTGCCGCTCGCATCGGCGAGCTCGCCGCCGCCCACGACATCGTCCTGCATGAGCTGACCACCATCAAGGCCAGCCTCGAGGACGCCTACCTCGAGCTCACCGGCGGCAACACCGAGTACAACACCAGCATCCCCAGGGGCCAGGCTGACCAGCCGGTCGCCCAGCAGCACGCGTTGCGCTGAGCCTGACCCCGCAGAACTCAAGGAGAACCCCATGACCGCGATCACCACATCCGGCACGAAGCTTCGTGCCCCCCGCATCAACGGCCACCAGACCTTCGGCCGCGCTCTGCGCTCCGAGTGGATCAAGATCCGCTCTCTGCGCTCCACCTGGGTTACCTCTGCCGTCGCCATGGGCGTCATGGTCCTCTTCGGGGCGGCCACCGCCATCGGCTACCACGGCATCCCGGAGCAGGTGGATCAGGCGAAATACCAGATCACGTCCGCCGCGCCCTTCGGTTATATCATCGTCGCCGTCCTCGGCGCACTCCAAGTCACCGGGGAGTACGCCTCCGGTCAGATCCGCTCCAGCCTCACTGCGACCCCCCACCGGGGCCGACTCCTCATGGCCAAGGCCGCGGTCGTCGCAGTCTTCGCCTTCTTCCTGGGACTACTGTCAACCATGGCGACGTGGGCCGTCACCGTCCCCTTCCTCAAGGATGACGCAGGGAGTATCACCGACAGCGAGTACCTGGGTTTCTTCTGGGGCTCCGGACTCGCTTTCGCCGCCATCGCGCTGATGGGTCTTGCCTACGGCTTCCTCTTGCGCTCCACGGCCGGCGCCATCACCACCGTCGTCGTGGTGCTCTTCGTCATCATGGTGCCACTGCAGATGATGGCCTCGCAGTGGGAGTGGGCCAAAGAGCTCGTGGGCCTGCTCCCCACCTCCGCCGACGCCGCCATCACCGATCCCTTCGCCGTGGCGAACACCTGGGGCGTTGAGGATACGGCGACCTTCCTCTCCCAGGCGCAGACAGCCCTCATATTCCTCGCCTGGACTGTGCTTCCTCTGCCCATCGCGGCGGCAATCTTCCTCACGCGAGACGCCTAAGGGGAGCGCGCCTCAGGGGGATACGCCTCAGGGGCACGTAGGCCGGGGCGCCGACAGGCGCAACACTTCGACCGAATCTTCATAAACGACCCGGAGCCGCGTCGTTTATGAAGATTCGGTCGAAGTGTGTGGTGGGTGGATGGTGGTGTCGAGCTGCGGGAGATAGCCGAATCCGTCATTTCCCGAGTGGTGCTCGCGCCCATTGAACGAATGGGTGACCAGATATCAATCGACCGGATAACCCGAATGGCGGATTACATGGCTGTCCGGAACCGGCAGTATTAAGTCATCGACAACGAGACACCAACGAGATCAGTGAGGAAGGAGGCGAGCGCCATGACGATCACCGCCCCGGAGATGACGGAATCGGATCACACGGATATCCCGACGATTCACCAGACGATCACCGCCCGGTCCGTCGATCAACAAGATAACTCCATCATCCTGCCTCAGGCATTCGCCATCGCAGTACCGGACACGGTCGAGGCTGACAACGTCATCAGCATCGCCGCCCCGCAGGCGACGATGATCGCCAGGCACGCCTCGGGCAGGCCTTGGCTCATGGTGCGCATGCCGCAGGCGTATGTCACGGCCTCAACAGCTCCCGGCACCAGGATCGTGGTAGTAGGAACGTGCTCCGCCTCAGTCGAGGATCTCAACAGAATCGCGCGACGCGGTGCCTCGCTCTCGGAAACAGCCGCCGAGGTCATGCGGTTCGACGGGAGCTTCACCGTCTACGCGCTGCGGGACGCGACGATCCTCGCCTGCGGGCCGGCGATGCAGACGCATCGCGTCTTCCACGCCCGCATCTTCGGCACCACCATCGTCTCGGATCGCGCCGATACTCTCGCGGCCCTGGGGAGGCTCCCGCTGGACACGGCGGCCGTGACTCGCTCCCTCCTGGGCAGCCAGCCCAACTTCGACGACGCCCAGCAGCCCATGTGGAAGGGCATTACCCCGGTCTACGGCGGTCACTGTCTCACCGTGGACGCCAGCGCCTCGACATCGACCCATGCCTGGTGGCGGCGGCCGAGTCCGCGGTTGAGCCGCTCCGAGGGCGCGGCATTACTTCGAGAAAGGCTCCAGGCGGCAGTAGCCGCGCGCTCCCAGCAGCATCGCGACCTGGCATGCGATCTTTCTGGAGGACTCGACTCCACGCCGGTGTGCTACTACGCCTCCACCGCACCTCAGGGGGTCACGGCTCTCACGTTCTACAGCGATGATCCTGGCGGCCGTGAGGACCTCCGCTGGGCTGAGATCGCCGCTCAGGCGATGCCTCGAGTAAGGCATGAAGCGCTCTGGCTGGGCGATGCGCCGTCGTTCTACGAGGGAATCGGCGAGATGGACATTCCCGTCGATGAGCCCACCCAGGTGCCACTCACCGCGCCCCGTATCCTCTACGCGCTCGACCGTGATCGCGACCAGGGCGTCACCATGCACCTTCATGGCGCCGGCGGTGACCATCTCTTCCGCGGTGTCCCTGCATGGGACCACAGCATTGCCCGGCGCCACCCCATTCTCGGCTGGAACCGGGCCCGGGCGGAGGCCGCCGCGATGAAGCAGAGCAGCCTCACGGCGCTCCGGCGCCTCATCGACCGGCGATCGTACTCGCGCTGGTTGAAGGACGTGGCGTACGAGTCGGTGCGTCCCTCTGCGGAGACCTTCTCCCTCAGAGCAAGCGACTGGTACACACCGCCCCGCATCCCTGCCTGGATCGCCCAGGAGGCGCGAGAGGAACTCATCGCCTCCATGGTCGCCTCGGCCGAGCATGCCAAGCCGCTCTCCCCTGAACGTGGTGAGCATTTCGATCTGGCGAGCATTATCGACGCCTCGAGAGTGACTCGAGGAATGTCTCAGGTCGGCCTCCACCAAGGTATTGGGTATGAGTCGCCGCTCATGGATGACCATGTCGTCGAGGCAGTTCTCAGTGTCGCCTACACCGATCGGGACAGCCCCATCGAGTGGAAGCCCCTCATGAAAGCAGCGATGCGCGGGATTCTCCCCGACGAATACCTGCTCCGAACCACCAAGGTGGGGGGATCGCCACAGGCCGTCCGTGGATATGCACAGAACTTCTCGACAGTGAAGGATCTGCTTGACGAGTCCAGCCTCATGGATCTCGGGATTATTGACCGTCACGTCCTGGAGGAGTCGATTCGACCGTCGGAAACCAGTATGCCACCCACTCTGATTTCCCAGCTCATCAACACCGCTCTTTTCCTCAGGAACGCGCCCTCGGTGACGACTGCTTCCTGATCCCCCACGTCAACTGACCAAAGGAAGACACATGGCAAACAAGAAAGCCGCCCCTCTGCGGGTGCAGACCGATTACGGCGAGGTGGCGCTGGCCCCGAAGAGCGGGAAGTACTGGCACCTTAATTCCACAGCGGTACAGATACTCGATGAGCTCCAGACCGGGGGCGACGCCAGGAGCGCTACGGATGCTCTTGTGGCCACATACGGGATCAGTGCCGAGCAGGCCTCACGTGATGTCGCTTCGACCATCGCATCACTTCACCGTGAGGGTCTCGTCTGATGATCCTCCTCCCAGTCCACCCGGTGAGTCACCGGGTCAGGGATGGCCCCGCCACCCCGCCTCTGTTCAAGGCCCGCTCCGAACTGCGGGGCCAGCGGCCCTGAACCGTCCCAGCTGACCACGACGTCACTCCATTGATCGGATGGCAGAAGAAAGAACTCGAAAGGAGGTGAGCACTGTGCGCAACTACATTGCACCCGAGATTCACGAGCTCGGTGGATTCGCCAAGGAGACCGGCTTCGGCATCGGCGGCGCCCAGGAGGGCTGGTGGATCATCGCAGACATCTACGGTCCGTCCCCGTTCTGATCACATTCAGAAACAATCACAGCACAGATCACTGACACAAGAAAGGAGGTCATGACAATGACCGCATACGCAACTCCGACCGTCCAGGAGCTGGGAGACTTCCAGACCCGTACAGGTGAGTGGCTCGGTCCGTTCACCGAGTACATCCTCCCGCTCTGGGACTTCTCCTACGAGGGCTGATCCCCCGTAACCCCGGGAAGGAAGTGGGGGCGGGTCCTGCACCCGCCCCCGCCCCTTCTCAGATGCAGCCGCGCGCTGACAACAACCATCGAACGCACCCACGCCAAAGGAGGAGAACCATGCCGCAGATGACTGAAGCCCCTGCAGTCCAGGCCTCACAGCTCACCATGTCGTACGGCGACAAGACCGTGCTGGCCGGAACCTCCTTCACCATCCCGCGCGGCTCCGTCCTCGCGCTCCTGGGACCCAATGGCGCAGGCAAGAGCACGACCATCGATATCCTGTGCGGGCTCAAGCGCCGCTCCTCGGGATATGTGCGGGTCCTGGGGATCGATCCCGCCCACGCCGACGAGGCGTGGCGAGCGCGAGTGGGCGTGGTACGTCAGTCCTGGCGTGATCACGAGCGCTGGCGCGTCGGCGACCTCCTGCATCACCTCAGCCAGTACTACGGCGCTTATTCCTCCTCTGAGGCGGGATGGGACCCCGATGAGCTCCTGCGCGTCGTTGGTCTGTCCTCGGTCGCTGCGAAGCGCATCCGCACGCTCTCCGGCGGCCAGAGACGGCGGCTCGACGTCGCCATCGGGCTTGTCGGCAACCCCGATATCCTCTTCCTCGACGAGCCGACCACCGGCTTCGACACCGAGGCCCGCAACGAGTTCCACGCACTCATCCATGCTCTGGTCGCGCGGAAGACTCTGACCATTGTCCTGACCACCCACGACCTCAGGGAGGCCGAGGAGCTCGCCAGTCATGTCATCGTCCTGGCCGAGGGGATGGTGAGGTTCCAGGGCACGGTGGAGGAGTTCGGACAGCGGGTGCAGGTCAAGGACCGCATCAGCTATACGGACCGGGGCGAGCTCCACGTGCTGGAAACACCTCCCGATGCCACCGTCCCCACTCTCAAGACGCTCGTCAACACCGCAGGCGAGTCCCTCGAGAATCTCGAGGTCCGACGCGCCACGCTGGAGCAGCTCTACCTACGCATCACCAACGAGGCCGCGCACTCCCGGAGGGCCGCATCATGATGGTGGCCGGAAGCCCCAGCGGAATCGTCGCCCTTGGATACCGGCGCAGCCTCATCGAGCTGAGGAACAACCTCGGCTCTCTGCCAGGTCATCTCATGTTCCCAGTCATCGCGGTGGTCACGATCTCCATCGTCCGTCACAGCGACGCGCTCGCCGGCCGGGGCGCCTCCTTCGGGAACTATGCCCTCATCGGCATCCTGCTCATCAACACGCTGCTGTCAGGCGTCATGGGCGCCGCCTCGACCGTCATGCAGGAGAGGATGGACGGCACCCTGCTCAGGTCGAGCTGTCTGCCCCACGGCACGACGGCGTACGCCATCAGCAAGGTCCTCAGCCACTTCCAACTCGCCCTCACCGCATTCGCGGTGGCGCTCCCGCTCCTCTGGCTGGTCACGGGCCGCACGGCACTATCCCCCGTGAGCACCGCGGCCCTCCTCGTCGTCGCTCCTGCCGGGCTCCTCTCACTGCTCCCGCTGGCCGTCGTCGTCGGCGCGACGCTCAGGAGTCCGCGCCAGCTCAGCCTTGCCTCCATCAGCGTCATGCTCATCGGAGCAGCCTCGGGGGCGTTCCATCCGATCGCAGGATCGGGAGGGCTCTCGCAAGCGGGTGCGATGACGCTGCCGACCTTCTGGGTGAGTGCGAGCCTGCGCAACGCCCTCCTGCCCGAGTCCTCCCACCCAGGTGATCCCAGCGACCTCACGGTGCTGCTCGGTGGCCTCATCGCTGCGCTCGTCTGGCTGGTCATCGGGATCTCGCTGGCTCGCAGAGCCCTGCGCCGCGCCTCCAGGTGCTCCGGCGGTCGACGAGGCTCGGCCCGGCACAAGGCGTGCGAGGGCGGCCGGCGCGCACGCAGAACGAGCCCACAGAACCCACGAGCCGCCGGTGCTCGGGCACGCCATCAAGCCGCCACGAGGCGCAGACGCCGATCCACTATGCAGACAAGACAGAGGAGCATCGCCCGATGAGCGACATCGTCACCACCCATCATCTCAGCAAGCGCTACGGCGACCGACAGGTCGTTCACGACGTGGACCTGCGGATTCCCGAGGGCGTCGTGTACGGGTTCCTGGGACCCAACGGCGCTGGCAAATCGACCACGATGAAGATGCTCCTGTCCCTCATCCGCCCGAGCAGCGGGAGCATCCGGATCCTCGGTGAGCCGATGACGCGCGAGAACCGTCACAGGCTCCTGGGCCGGATCGGCTCGCTCATCGAGTCCCCTCCGGGGTACGGCCACCTCACCGGCGCGGAGAACATGCGCATCGTGCAGCACCTCCTCGGTCTGAATGACGACGACGTGCGCGACGCCGTGCGGACCGTCCACCTTGAGAGGCACATTGACAAGAAGGTGCGCGCCTACTCCCTCGGCATGAAGCAGCGCCTCGGCATTGCCATGGCGCTGGTCCGCCGGCCCCGCCTGCTCATCCTCGATGAGCCGACCAACGGTCTCGACCCCGCGGGGATCGAGGAGATACGGGACCTTCTCCAGCGGCTCGCCGAGCACGGGACAACCGTCATGGTCTCCTCGCACCTGCTCGGTGAGATCGACAAGACGGCCACCGTGCTGGGCGTCCTGGCCCAGGGACGACTGGTCTTCCAGGGGAACCGCTCGGAGATGCTCGACGTCACCGCGCCGGACATGCTGATCGACTGCGCGGCCCCGTCGCGCGCCTGCGAATCCCTCTCCTCCCTCTCTCCGATCCTCGAGCAGAGATCAGACCGCGCTCTCATCAGGCTGCGCGGGATCACACGGGAGACAACTGCGCAGGCCATCTCCAGCCTGGTCGGCCGAGGCATCGACATCTACAGCGCCGTCCCGGAGGAGCAGACGCTGGAAAGCGCGTTCATGCGGATGACGCAAGGGGGTGGCATCCGGTGACTGCGGCAACCCGGACCTCGACCAGGCCCCGCTCATTACGCGTCCTGCGTGCTGAGTACTCCAAGATGAGGAATCTGAGAATCCTCCCCCTTCTGCTCTTCCTGCTCCTCGGTGCGGTGGGCATCGCAGCGCTCTTCGCGCTCGGAGCTGGTGTTTCCGTGGATCTCAAGGCGCCTGACGGGGATGGCTGGAAGGTGCTTCTTGGCGGTCTTCACGCCGGGGTGTGCCTCCTCGCCCCGCTCCTCATCGCGGTCATCGCCAGCAGGCTGACGGAGATCGAGCGTGCAGGGAATGGATGGCTCCTCTTTGCGGCATCGGGGACGACGCCTGGGCAGCTGTGCCGTGCGAAGTTCCTCGCCCTCGGTGCGCCGCTGGCAGTCGTCTCCGTGCTGTGGGGGCTGTGTGTGCCCATGTGGGCGGCACTGCTTGGCGTCCCCGCTCCAGTGCCCACCGGCAGGATCGTCGTGTACACCGCCTCGGTGTGCGTCATCAATCTTGTCATTCTCGCGCTCCAGCTCCTCATCTCATTGGCATCGGACAACCAGTTGCTGGCGGTAGGAGCCGGAATGCTGGGGGTGCTCCTGAGCATGATCGGCGCTATGGCGCCCACCTGGGCGCAATACCTCACTCCCTGGACCTATTACTCCCTCGTTGCGCCCATGACGTTCACGGGAGTTGACCCCGTGTACCTGGACGCGCCCTTCCCCCGGGGCGCTGGTGCTCGCTGCTGCTGGCGCCGTCGCCTTCACGCTCATCACCACTCGTCTCGACCGCAAGGAGGTGTAGGACATGGGAGTCTTTGTTGCGGAGCTGATCAAGATCCGGCGCTCAGCGGCATGGATTCTCGCCGCACTCGTCCCTTCCGTTACTGCCGTGGCCAGTGCTACGGGAGCCTGGACGTCTGGCGGCTTCGAGGATGGCTGGAACACCTTGTGGATCCGATCGATCGGCCTCTACGGGATGCTGATGCTCGGCGTCGGACTGTCCGTCCTGGCATCCCTCGTCTGGCGTGCGGAGCACACCGGGAACAACTGGAACGCCATGGCCGCGCAACCGGTGGCCGCCTGGCGGCTGGCCTCCGCCAAGGTCCTCGCACTCGCCCTCCTCGCGACCTTCATGCAGGCAGTCCTCCTTCTGACCGTGCTCCTTCTGGGAAAGGTGGTGTTCCACCTGTCCGGTTGGCTCCCGGCTCGCTACTACGCCGTCAGCGCCCTCGTGGTCGTGGCCAGTTTTCCTGTCTGTGCGGCGCAGTCCGCTCTGTCAGCAAGGTCCCGCTCGTTCGTCATTCCCGTCGTGATCGGGTTCGCGCTCACGTGCGTCGGTGCCGTTCTCCTCGCCATCAAGGTCAGGGCGGCCCTGATCTACTGCTACTGCCTCCTGGCCTACACCACTCAGCTCGGATCAGGCTCTGGGGCGGACGCGTCGGCGCTCACGATCCAGTCGGCCACCCTCACCGTCGTTCTGTCCGTCGCGCTGACCGTGCTCTGCGTTCTCGCGACAGCGCGCTACTTCAATCGGACGGACACGCACGCCTGAGTCCCTCCCGCCCCCTCACTGACCGCCCATCGCCACCACCAGGGCATCGGCAGCAAAGCCGGCTCGTATTCAGAAAGGTGTCCTCTCATGAGCCAGATGCTCCCCACCACCCGCCACTCGATCAGCCTGGTCCAGCGCACGAACATCGCCGTGCTGGTCGGCCTGTCCCGCCTCCTGCGCCATCTCAAGCCCCACCGTCTCCAGCGCCTCATGTCCTTCGTCGTGCGGGGCGCGCAGCCCGCCGACTACAGCATCGCCCGCGACGCCAGGGATGACATCCTCTCCGCCAGCGCCGTGTGCCGCGGGGACAGGGCGTGCCTCATCAGGTCGGTGGCCGCGATGCTCCTGTGCAGGCAGCGCGGCTACGCGCCGACGTGGTGCGTCGGCGTCGTCGCCACGCCTCCCTTCGCCGCCCACGCCTGGATCGAGGCCGACGATCGCATCGTCGATGAGCCTATCGACGCGTCGTACCTGCGGACTTTCTACCGCGTGGGCGCCTCCGCCCGGGCGTGACCGGCCCGCACCGAAGGCACCTTCATGACAGGGCCCTGTCCGTGCACGCGCACTACAGGTCCCCGACCTTCTGGAGGCGCTGGAGGCTGAGCCAGCCCACCGGGATCGGGATCCAGAAGGTCACCAGGCGGT
>ERZ772977.1201-NODE-1201-length-13741-cov-10.026231_pt1 | contig 13741 bp, 11 predicted proteins | sample MGYA00511131_ERZ772977 | MGnify/ENA primary metagenome ERZ772977 (study PRJEB29015, sample SAMEA2737935) | human oral metagenome | biome: human oral; feature: human-associated habitat; material: dental | place: China | collected 2151 ...
GCACTACGTCCCCATTGTTTTTCTGTATAACCTTTAATTAAAGTTTCATATACATCAGTACCGATAAGTTTGATAGCTTGTTCTTCTAAGTTCTTAGGTTCACTATCTTGCAGATGAGCTGTTTGTTCAGCGATTTTATCTTTTACTTCTGCAGGAGTCTTAGTTCCCCATAATCCGTAGAAAGTATTCATGTTGAAAGGTAGATTGTATAATTTACCTTTATAGTTTGCTACTGGTGAGTTAATATAGTTGTTAAACTCAGCAAACTGATTTACATAATCCCAAACTTCTTTGTTAGAAGTATGGAAGATATGTGCACCATATTTGTGAACGTTAATTCCTTCAACGTTCTCACAATAGATGTTCCCACCAATGTGGTCACGTTTATCTATTACTTTTACTTTTTTTCCTTGTTTTGTTGCTTCATGAGCAAAGATCGCACCTGACAATCCAGCTCCTACTATTAAATAATCGTACATAATTCTCTCCAAATTCAACTAAATTTCACTTCTTTTTCAATATTATATAATATACTGGTAATGACACTAAAAGAGTAATTAAAACCAACATGAAACCACTTCTTGAGTAAGTGTTTCTAATCAATATTATATTATGTTTTAATTTTAAAATTAATATTATTAATCCCATTGCTACAAAACTGATGACCACTCACAATGAAAAGGAAAATACAGAGTGTTTTTCCACTATCGAATGTTTACAAGTATCTCCATCACATTTACAGTTCAATATACTCAACTTTGTTAATGAATAAAAAGATAAAACAACAATACTCAAGACTATTTCATCACTTATTTCTGTATATAAATATCTTTTCAAAATACTTCACAAAATAAAACCTTATACCTTTAATCACAGTATTATTCCATATAATTGCAACTAACTAAATACAGCAAACTTATAGTAATACTTTATCATCTTTCCATTAAATCTATTCTTTAATTATATAAACAATCCTATAGTTTTATCTTATTTAAAAATATATTCCCATATTCCAATTATGTATAATATACCAAATAATAATATAATACAGATATTTCCATAATAGAAAATGTTATCGCTACTATAATCCTTTATCTTTTCTTTATGTCTTATTTCACTTTTATCTTCTAGCTTCTTATTATTTATTTCTTCACAATCTTCTTGTTCTTCATTATCTATCACTTCACGAATTTCTCGTTCCTTATTATCTATCTCTTCATGATTTTCGTACCCCTTTAAACTACAAATATAATTATTCATAATAAACTTATATTCTCCTTCTAGTTCTAAATCGGACTTATTCTTATCTCTAAGCAATGTTTTCAATTTAACAATTAAATGCTCTAAATCCAGTTCTAGGTAGTGAAATTTTAATCCTCGTTCTCTATAATTTAAATTATTATAATAATATTGTGTTATAATAGTATACAATGAAAAACAACCTGACACTAATGTCATAAGTTTAGAATTTGTTAGAATTACTGTTGAACTAATCAAAAAAATTACAGCTAAGATATTCATAGAGAAAAATATTACTTCCCACCTTTGACTATATCTATATAACCTTTTACTAGCAAATATTCTGTTATGTCTTGTTGCATCTATCGTTTTAATTTTATAACCAATCTCATCTTTGATTGTTCTTTCGTTATAATTTTTCTTCATATACTTCACCTCTGTTTTTTATCTATTCGTCTCTAAATTCTCCTTCTTATACAGCTGTTTAATAACATACTTCCTTCATCATTATAATGCAGCCCATCATTTGTATATTCATACTTCAAATGATAATCTTCAGAAAGATCTTTATTTATATCGATTAACTTTATTTTGTTCTCTCTTGTAAAGTCTTCTAACCATTCATTTAACTCTCTAACTATTTCATTGTCTACACTATCTCTGAATAATACATAACCGATTGTTGTTAGAGTTAATTCTATATTTCTTTTATCTGTTTCTAAAAGTAATTTCTTATAATTCTCTTTTATTATCTCTTTATTATAATTTGATATTATATCGTTAATACCTAAAGATACTAACATCTTCTTAATTGCCACATCATTATACTGCTCTAGGTTTTCTAATAGAGTAGCTAATGTTACTCCACCTAAACTTAAATTACTGTATCCTTCTAACTCTAAATTAACTAGTCTTGAATCACCAAAAATTATATTCTCTTTTAATTCAGTATTTTTAAATTCTTTATATTTTTCTTTATAAAAATTCTTATTTCTTTGTTCTCTTAGTTCATAGTTAAAGTATCTACTTCCTATTGCTCCTATAAAGTCACTTCTATCATCAATATCATATGAGCTTTCTTTATCCATTAAGTAAGCTTTTGTTCTAGGTGTTAAGTAGCTTATATTTTTTTCATAGAAGTTTTTAGTAGTTATATATATAGCTCCATTGGTTCTATATAACTTCTTCTCATCTTGTCTTCTATATCCTCTATCTGCCGCGAAGCTTTCTTGAATATAATTATTATCATCTAAGCTTGTAAATAGCCTTGGAGATTTATCTAATTCTACATAACTTACTACATTCTCCACACCTTCTTCTCTTGATTCTTCAAATAGTCTCATCGCTTCTTGAATCTGTTTTGCACTTCTTAATGGTGATGTTAATTGTAATAGTACGTAAACTACATCTTCATCAAATCTACTTAGAAAATCTAGTCCTACTGAATTTGACGGAGTTGTATCTTTTGATAACTCTGGATCTCTTAATATTGTGCTTATTCCTCTTGTTTTACATATATCTAAGTATAGTTGTGAATCTGAACTTACATATATATCTTCTTTGGCAAAGCACCCTGATTCTATCGCCGCATCTATTGTATGGAATATTAATGGTTTTCCATCAAAAAATAACATATTTTTATTTTTTAATCCTTTTGATCCACTTCGTGCTGGTATTAAACATACTGATCTCATTTTTCTTCTCCTTATTTGATCCTTCTCGCAGGTACTCCCACATAGGTTCCACTTTCTTTTATTGTTTTTACTACGGTAGCTCCTGCTCCTATTATTGTATATGGTGCTATTTCTACTAATTGTATTATTGTGCTTCCACTACCTACATAAACTCCTTCTCCTAATTTACAAAAATTAAGTATCGCTCCTGGGGTGATGTTACAATGTGGGGCTATTACTGTATGATGTTCTACTATTGCTCCTGTATTTACTATTGAATTATCATAAATTTCTACTTCAGATCCTATAAAACACCTACTTATGAATATTCCTTTTCCTTTTATGCTTGAATCGGTTAATATAGTTGCTTCTTTACTTACTATGTTTATAAATGCATCTGGATATTTTTCGTTTACTAAGTCAAACAATTCTTTTCTTTTTTTATTATCACCTATTGTTATGAAGACTTTATCTATTTTTTTCTCATGAAGACATTTTAATACATCGTGTGTTTTTCCTAGTATTGGATATCCTTTATATTCTTCGATATCCTTGTCATCAAAATATCCTACAAATTCATAGTTATATATATCTAAATGGGGTTTTACTGCATCTGAATGGCTTCCTGCTCCTATAAATGCTACTCTTTGCTTCATTATCTCCCCTCCGTCATATCATTAAATTCTTTAATTATACTCTTATCTTTAGATAAATAATCTAATATAGCTAATTTAGCTTTTTCTATTGAATTTTCTTGTTCGTATGGATTATAGAAATCTCTTATATTTGATAATTCTTTTAGTCCTTTTTGTATACTTTCTTTTGTCGTATCTACATCTACTACACTCGGTCCTCGTAATCTTCCTAATTGTCTATTTCCAATGTTTAATGTTGGAACTTTTAGCGATGGAATTTCTATTAAACCTGAAGATGAATTCCCTACTAATCCTCTTGAATATTTCACCAATGAATGATATTCACTTGGTTTTAAGGAAATAAATACTTTTGAACTGCTATGTTTTTTAGTATATTCTTCTATCGCACTCATTATCTTATCTGAATCAGTATCTGAGTTTGATCCTATAAATATTACTTGTTTTGTCTGTTCAGATAATACTTCTAGAAGTGTTTGGATTTGTTTTAATGCTCCCCCATCTTCTAACGTTACTGGATGGAAAAGTACTACATAGTACTCTTCTTCTAACTCCATACCTAAAGTTTCTTCTAATTCTTTCTTTGTTAGAAAATCTTGCTTTATTACATTTTCCACACCCATAGCTCCTATGTTGTGTACGTTCTGTTCTTCTTCACCTAGTTGTATTACTCTATTTTTAAATTCTTCACTAGCTACCAAATGCAAGTGACTCATTTTTGTTATCGCATGTCTAATTGATTCATCAAAGTTACCTAGAGTTTTTTCTCCACCATGTAAGTGACATACTGGTATATTGTATATTAATGCTACATTTACTACTGGAAGCATTTCATACCTATCTCCAAGTATAATAATTAAATCATACTTAACTTCTTCAAATAACTCTGATAATCCTGTCGTTAATATCGCTAGCGATCTGCTTACGCATTTTTTTGATGTGTTTTCTAAATTTAACGGGATTTTTTTTATTATATTTAGCCCGTCTTCTTCTATCTGTTTGTATGTATTACCATACTTTTCTTCTAAATGCATGGCAGTAACTACTACATCAAGCTTTATGTTTTGTTCTTTATTTAATTTTAAAAGTAACGCTTTCATTATTCCATATTCTGCTCGTGAACCAGTTACTACACATACATTTTTCATTCTTTTTACCTCTTACTCTTGATTTTTAAATTCACTATGTTTAATTAACATATCTTCTTCGAAGTCATATTCACTAACTTTTCCTAGAATATCATACCAATTCATCGGACTTATTCCATTTCCTGGACGTTTCGTTGTGATATTCTCTTCTGTAAATACTTCTCCTTTTTTTATAGCCTTCTTGGCTATTATTGATTTTCTTGCCACTATTTTATTTTTTATTTCTACCTCTACTGGCTCTTTTTCAAATTTCCCAAGTGACGCACCTACTATTCTTATCCCTTTTACTAGTCTTTCTAATATATCAGGTGTCGCACTAGCCTTATGATCTGGACCTGGCATATCATTATCTAATGTGAAGTGCTTTTCTATTATTTCAGCCCCTAAAGTCGCTGCCGCTATCGGTACTTCATATCCGATACTGTGATCTGAATATCCTATTTTTTGATTTGGAAATTCTTTTTTCAATGTTGATATCACATTTAGATTTAGATCTGGATATTTTGTTGGATACTCTGTAGTACAATGTAGGATTGAAATATCCTCTGTTCCATTGTCTTCTAATATTTTTACTGCTGCATGTATCTCTCCTAAAGTTGCCATACCTGTTGATAGAATTACTTTTTTATTTTGTTTTCCTATTTTTTCTAAGTATGGTAAATTTGTAATTTCTCCTGATGGTATTTTATATACTGGCATATCAGTACTAATTAGGAAATCCAGTGATTCTTCATCAAATGGTGTAGAAAACACATCTACTCCTTTTTCTAAGCAATAGTCTCTAAGTTCTAAATATTCTTCAAAACTAAGCTCTAGTCTTCTTGTCATCTCGAGTTGACTATCTTCTGTTCCTGTTGTTTTCTTTTGATATTCTGCCTTCGGTGCATACTTAGAGATTAATAAATCCGCCTTGAATGTTTGAAATTTAACGGCATCTACTCCACATTCAACTGCGACATCTACCATTTTTTTTGCCAGATTAAAATCACCATTGTGATTACATCCTATTTCCGCTATTATATATACCATTGTTATCTCCTATTTTTTACTTTTTTATCAATTCTTCTACATCTTTCTTATAGTATAAAACTAGTACTACAAATACAACTAAACATCCACCCCATCTTATTAGTAAATTATCTATAAATATATTTGCGAATATGCCGTAAATACTTACTACTCCTATAAGGATTATATATTGAATAACACTTATTTCATTGTATCTATATTTTATTTTGGCTATTAGATGATGGAATACCAATAATAGTACGTATGAAGCTACTGTAGCTATCGCAGCTCCATATATACCACTTTTCGGAATTAATATATAGTTTAATATATAGTTTATTCCTGCAGCTAAAAGAGTTCCTATTGGGATAAATTTTGTATTTTCATGATAAAATTGAATATTAACTGGAAAAGTATATAAAAATACTATAAAACAACTTACCACTATTAATACCACAAAATCTCTACTACTCTTATAATCCGCACTCCCCATTATTGAAACTAATTCTGGGAAGACAGATAAGAATCCTATTGTTAGAAATACCCCTATTAATAGATATCTTTCCTTATATTTATTTATCAGATCAACATTTCCTTTTTTCTTTTCATCAAAAAACCATGGAATCCATGCAGTATTCATACTCATTAACGCTATCGACACAATACTTCCTAGTGAATACCCGAAACTATATATCGCAACTTCTTTTGCCGTCATGTAGCTTCCTATCATTATTCTATCTAATTGACTTAGTAAGTTATGCCCTAGAATATGAAATACTAAAGGAATCGATGTGATCAATATAAATCTAACATATGTCCTATCTAGTATCACACTACTATTCTTATAAATGAATATTAAGAAAATTATACCTACTATTATCCCAGGTATTATCCCTCCTAGTATTCTAGCTAGGAAATCATTTTTTAGTGTGAATAAGAATAATAATGATAGTACAACATTACCAAATGACATAAAGAATGATAATATAAGTTGTTTTTTTGTTTCTTGTGTTTGAATATAATATTGTGATAAACTTCCTTGTAAATGACTGAAGTATCCTTGGATTAAGATAAATAGTAATATTCCTGTAGAAAATCCTAATATCTTTTCTAAATATGTACTAAATATTAAACAAACTGTTGAAAATAATATAAAAAATATTGTCGTTACACTTGTACTCGTGGCTATATACTCCTTAAATCTATTTTCATATTTTATTTTCGCTATACTGAAACTCCCTACTATCTGAAGTCCAATGAATATAGAAAATATTCCAGCCCAAGAACTATATAGATTATAGTTACCATAATCTTCTTGAGTCATTACTCTCGTATATATTGGTAATGTTATGAAACTTAATCCTTGTATTAATAAATTACCTATTGTATAAGCCAAACTAGAACTTAATAGTTTGTTCTTCTTCATTACAGTTCATCCTTATTTATATTGTATTTTTCTAGTAATTTTTCATCATATTCTTGTGTATTAAAATCATAAAATACTTCTTTTTCTTTACCACATGTTAAGAAGTTTATGGCTGTCGATGAGTGTGTTATTATTCGTTCAAATTTAACATCACTAACCATCTCAATTAGTTCCATCGGCACAGTCTGTGCAATTAAACTTACTCCATTAATTTTCTCATAAGTAATCGTATCTCTTGGATGTGGTTTTAAGTATACTTCATATCCTTCAGATAGATATTTATCACAAATCTTCTTATAAAATCCATATTGTTTTTCATCGCTGTTCATAAGTCTATCTAAACTAAGTGGTTGCGTTAAAATCAATACTGATTTGTCCGCTACTCCAGAAAGTTCTTCTACACCAAAGACCCTTAATATTAATTGTTTTCTCTCTTCACTTATGTTTTCAAACAGTTCTTTTCTTGGTACTTCTTTAAACTTATGATATCTTTCATCTTTTGGAACTACTGATATATCATTTACCTCTATTGATTGACAATATTTACTAAAACCAGGGCCTTTGTTTCTTCTTAAAAATAAATAATGCTTAAATAATTCTTTGTAATCTCGAACCGTCGATTTTTTAGTAAATATTCTATTTCTAAAATCAGTATATTTATATGAAAAGAAATCGTATCCATCTTCTATAAGATCATATTTAATTTTATATTTATTTAATATCCATCCAATTGGAATATGATCATTATAAATATATATATGCCCATCTTTTAGTAATTCAATTATTTCAAATACTTCTCTTCTATTCCCCATACATTTTTTTAGTTCATCAAACATATACATATTTAGGACAGTAATTTTTTCAAATATATTCTCTTTGACAAATAAATCGATAATCTCCTCAGATAGAGCCCCTTCCAATAATAGTAATTCATTCCTATTGTTATTATCTAATTTTGTAAGTGTTATCAATAGGTGATACGCTGTCATACATATATATTTTTTTTTCATTTATCTTAGATTATCTCCTTTATACTTATAAATAATTGAATTAATATACCGTATCACTAATAATTTAATTTTTTTCTTTAATCCCACTCTAGGGTAAACTTTTAAGTAGTAATTAATATACTTATTCTTTAGTTCATTAACTTCTTTGACATATCCATGTTTTTTTAACATATACATATTATATGAAAGTAAACAAAGATACGTATACTCTGTTTCTAATGCATTTATATTTTTATCTTTTAGAATATCAATTCGTTCCTCTAATGCCATAATAGGATTTAAATTGTCTAAACCATACTTTTTAGACATAATACTTCCTTCTCTGATACGATATATATATAATTCTTTATTTATACATACTATATTGTTAGTTTTTAAATATAATTTATACGTTGTAAATTCATCTTCATATGTTTTACCCTCTGGATAAAATATATTATCAAATAAACTCTTTCGATATAACTTTCCCCAAGCTGTGACAAATGAAACATTATATCGATTTTGGAATTCGTACATTCTGTTTATTGCTTTTTCATTTGACAATCTTTCAATTATATCATTATTCATATCAATCGTATTCTTATATATTTTACAATCGTCATAATAATATGTAAAACCAGCTATCGATATATCTGCTCGATTATTTATTAAGTTTTTATATAATTCCTCAATATAAGATTCTTTTAAAAAATCATCAGAATCTATAAAAGTAACGTATTCTCCTGTAGAAACGCTTAGTCCTTTATTTCTAGCAGAAGATAATCCACCATTTTTTTGACTAACTATATTACATCTTTGGTCATTACTTATAAGACTCTTTAATATATCTATACTATTATCTGTAGAACCATCATTTACAAAAATTATTTCTAGATTTCTATAGCTTTGCCCCAAAATACTTTTCACACAATCTTCAATATAATATTCAACATTATAAATTGGAACAATTACACTTATCTTATCATTCATTTCTTAAATCTAATCCTTTCTAAAAATAATGTACTTATATACACGCCTATCGCAAAATAAATAAGTGATTTTGAAATAAACACTTCAAAAAATTTGTTTGAGAAAAAACTAAAAATGATTGAAAATGAAATAAATGAATATATTATTACTCTAAAATTTGCCTTTACCTTATTACTAGTTCTCCATATGTTATTATAGAATGTTTGGCAAATAAATCCTAATACACTCATCAGAATCATCGTTCCATATATCCCAAAATCATAATACATAGGTGCGAAAGTTGTATATACATTACCTAAACCTTTACCCTCTATGAATCTATACATAGTTAGCTCCTGTACATTATATCTCAAATTAAACATCTCATATGTATAAGAGAATGTTGTCTCTCCAAAATATTTTGGCTCTCTAATAACTTCTGAAACGAACAAATCTAAATTCTTTATTGGTGCTCCTAAATATGTTGAGAATACTTCGTTTATAGTCATTCCTTCTATGGTTCTACCTTGCAATATTGATAAGATATTAAAAATAAAAATCAAAATAATAAGGATTACACTTCCCTTTTTTATATTTGTCATACTAAACTGAACTTTTTTCCCCATAGCATTATTAACTAGTACAAACATTATTAATCCACCAATAATAAACATAAACATCTCTGTTCGAGTACCACTTAGGTAAGCATATAGAAAACCTAGAAATATACTTATAGTAAGTTTTTTTAATACATTATTCTTCTTATTAGAGACTTTCAAAACTACAGCATAATAAATTAATAAATATGTTATAGAAGTATTAAAAATACTATATATCGATAATATTCTGTTTAATTCTATCTTTTCTATCTTATTAGACTCGTAATAATTACCTATTGCAGAAAAAAGATTACTTATTCCTGTATACTCCAATACATGTTGCAAATAGAAAAATATAAATATTACTTGAAGTCCTATTAAAATAATTACTCTAGATGATAAAACTTCGACATTTAACATATTGTATGTTATCTTTTTCTGATTTTTAATGAAAATTTTATCACCTATTAGTGAACCTAATGAAAAAGATAGGACTCCAAAGACAATCAATTTATAAACTAGCCAACTTGAGAAATCCCACTCAGAATTATAAAAAGAAGCATATCCCGTTGCTATCATAAAAGATAAAGATAGTAGAACTGCTGGTGCTATAGGATCTTTCTTAAAAATAATTAAGTTTAATATTACAATAGCTACTATTGTAAAAAATAATACATAAATCATCTCTATTTCCTAACCCTTCTCATCACCTTAAATATTTCGTAATATGGTAACGGTAGCTTAAATACCCCTTTTAAAAACCCTGTTTTCCATTGAGAGTTTAAGAAGTCTTTTTTAAATTTCATCGGCGATATTAGATATTTAAGAATACAATCAGGTTTTGCCAATTGTTCTTTGAATCCATTGTTAAAAAATACAATACTTCCCAATTTTTCTAATTGATCTAATTTTGGATTTATTCCTACTGAAAATAGATTTTTAAAAGCTGCCTCTGAGTCCATTTTTGAGTATCTAGATACAGCAGTCGACATATATTCTTCTATAAATCCTAAGGCACCTTGTTGGATATTATGTATTTTATCAACATCATCTAACACTTTACCTGAATCATCAATATATTCATACTGGTATCTCTCAACTAGATTTTCTGTATTGATATGATATTTTTTTACTGAACCTTTTGGCTCTAAGAATAAGCTTTCAAAAAGTCCCACAAATGGACGTTCTAACTCTTCCGATGAGAAGTTATAATTATCAAATACATATGCATTGGCTATATTTCTTGAAGAAAGATTTCCTTTTGCTTTCTCTGTTAATCCGAAATAAAATCCTATCAGTTCTTTATTCTCGTATCCAGGAAGATTATCAAAAATATTTCTCAGATACTTCTGCATTGATCCACCCCAACCAATATCAACAATCGCATTTCTTTTTGAGAAATTATTTTTCTCCAGATAATTTTTTAATGCCTCGTTTTCTGATATTGAATTAGCAATAATATCATCTTTTATTGAGCTAATTAAATTTTTAAACCCTTCTTCTTTTAATACCTTCTCTCTTAAATAGAAGCTTTCTATAGAGTACCCACTCTCTTTTATTTTATCAGAATATAGATCTAATTCTATACCCAATGCATCAAATATCTGTATCATATTCGTTTGCCTTGGTAAAGGTAATTCATCTAACATTTCATCTATTGAATTTTTTTGCGATAAATATGGAACTCGTAAACTTCTTCTTGAAGCTTCTAAATAATAAATATTATCCTGTTCTCCAAAAATTTTCTCATAAGCTTTTTTTATAATATAACCATCTCTAGCCAAAAAATAAATATTATCTATATCATTTTTCTTCACATTTTCTTTTAACCATATGCAAAATCCATATAATAAAGGTCCAAAATTCGAATACCCAAAGTCATAATAAAAATTTGACGAATTCGACTTATGATTACTTAGAAATACATCTAATAAACTATTGCCTACATATGTTTTAGTCTTCACCTTTACTGCTGAAATCTTATTTTTTAAAGCCATCATATAATCTGTCTTTATATCATTTCCTATATGTATTAACTTATTTGTATGTATACCTAGTTCTTTTATAACATATTTATATAATTCACCATTTGCTTTTGTTCTATCATATTCGCAAGAAACATATAGTTTTTCATACTTCGAATAACCATTTTTTTCTAATATTTCTTTTAAGATTTCACTACTTAAATACATATCTGAAATAAGGTACACTTTTTTATTATTTTCTATACAAAAATCATATACTTTTTTCAATAATTTATTCTGAACACACAATTCAAATTCTACTTTTTTTTCAATATTTTTGATTTTTTCAATCTCATTAATATTATTTAAATATAATGAATTGTATATATCGTATATTTCATCTATTGTAGTATCTACTTTACCCTTTCTTGCTCTTTTTTCTGCTTCTATACGTCTTTTATAAAAATCATATATTTCATAATTTTGCTCTATTATATCAAAAACTTCAGTCGGTTTTTTTACATCTCTTTTTATTAATGTATCAAAAATATCAAAAGAAACATATTCTTTTTTATTAATTTTCTTAATTATGTTCTCATAACACTGTATACCTACATCATCAAGAACATTTTTTATTTTACTTTTCAGTCTCTTCATACTTCTAACTCCTTTTTGACTTATTTACAGAGGTAGCTTTCAAATAATTAAATAATCTTCCATTCTTTTCTTTAACAACCCCTATACTTTTACCAATAAATAAGTTTAAATTAACTTTATTGAGTTTCATAATTTTTGATACTATTAACAATAGCTTAGAATTTATCTTTCCTTTTTTAAAAGCTACGATAGTTAAATCATCATTCATAATTTCTAATAATAGCTCTTTCTTTTTCTTAGTAGTGTTCTTACTGATAGCAACTTCTTGCATACACTGAATAATTCTTCCAGCATAGTAACCATATAGTACTGCTAATATATTATCATCTTTTATTTCCCAACTATTATACACGTCTAAAATATGAGTAAATTGTGCTTTTCTTTTCTTATACAAAACTTCATCAAAAACGATTGTACTTTCAGAACCCGGTCGTGATCTGAAAAATCTATATCCTGTATTATTTATTACTGCAAAAGAATTAATATTCTTTAAACACTCCATATTAAAGTGTAGATCATCCCACTTTACACTAGGAAATAGTATATTGTTATCTTTAATATAGCTTGCCCTGTATAATTTATTCCACGGAACAGCCCACATCATATTATCAAAATATTTGTGTGCGTTATGTCTTAAGTCATATTTATTATTATACATTTCTATTTCCGAATCGATACTAACAGGATAAGTGATTTCCTTATTTCCTTCATAATATTCCATTTTAAATCCAGTTATCACCAGATCAACATTTGTTCTCACAGCAGCATCATATAAATTCTCTAAATAATCTTTTTCTAACCAATCATCAGAATCTGGGAAATATAAATAATCACCCTTAGCTATTTTTATCCCCTCATTCCTAGCACTTGGTGCACCACCATTTTCTTTGTTTATTACTTTAATTCTATTATCTTTTTTTTCATATTTTTCTGCTATTTCACCAGAAGTATCTGTAGATCCATCATTCACTATAATAAATTCATAGTCTTTAAATGTTTGTTCTAAAATACTTTCAATATTCTTTTCAAGATACTTTTCTACATTATACACTGGTGTTATTATTGAAATTTTACACATAATTATCTTTTCACTTCCATTTTATCAATTTTTATGTTAATATATCCATATTCACTTATATTAGTCTGTGTTTTAGTTTGGCGACGAAACACAGCCTTTTTTTATTTTAACAAGGAGTGGTTGTATATTCTTATATAGCCACTCCCTATTTTTTACTTTTCCCGTTATTATTTACTTCCTTCTCTTTTTAGGACAACCATTATAGTTTTAATTATAATTTTTATGTCCAGTCTTAGCGACCAATTTTCGATATATTTCATATCCAGTTTAACTACTTCTTCAAAATCAAGTATGTTACTTCTTCCACTAACCTGCCACATTCCAGTAATACCAGGTTT
>ERZ772977.1204-NODE-1204-length-13716-cov-4.410365_pt1 | contig 13716 bp, 10 predicted proteins | sample MGYA00511131_ERZ772977 | MGnify/ENA primary metagenome ERZ772977 (study PRJEB29015, sample SAMEA2737935) | human oral metagenome | biome: human oral; feature: human-associated habitat; material: dental | place: China | collected 2151 ...
CACCACCGCCCTTACAACGACAACCGCACCGCCTTCGGCATCAGCCTCAGCTCCTACGACGACCGCCGCACCCGCCTAGCCACCAAACTCTGGGATTTGAAGGGTCTGTTGAAAGGAGAGGGCTAGGGCTGGCCCTAAATAGCCAGACACTCTTGAAAGTGGACCACTAGCTCGCTTCATATCGGGGTTTTCGCCTAGTTTCCGCCTTTTTCCGGGTAGCTAGTGGTCCACTCTTGAAAGTGGACCACTGGCTCACGACTTTTCGGGGTTTTTGCCGGAATTCCGCCTTTTTCCGGGAAGCTAGTGGACCACTCTCCAGAGTGGTCCACTAGCTCACGTCATTTCGGGGCTTTTACCCGATTTCCGCCCTTTTCCGGGCAGCTAGTGGTCCACTCTTAAAAGTGGACCACTGGCGCGCCACCGAACGGGGCACCAGCCCCGACAAAAGGCACCAGCCCCCATCCCGCCCCACACAAAAAGCACTGCGCCCCCGCTAAGGGAGGGCGCAGTGCTTTTGCTTTATTTGCCTATAGTAGCTGTGGCTTAATATTCCGCACCTTGAGGGCGCGGATGACGCGGCCGTACTGGCGTTGGGCGATAGCTAGGGAGTAGCCGCCTTCCACGGTCAGGGTGTGCAGCATGGGATTGTAGCTGACCACCTTGTCCAGGTTAACAATTTCAGACCGGCTAATGGCCATGAAGGGTTCAGCCAGCTCGTCGGCTAGTTCTTTCATCGAATGGTAGAACTGATAGCGGGCATTGACAGCGACCACTTCAACGGTATGGGCCTGGGGCAGGGTGGCGAAGAAGCGAATCTTGTCGTAGCTGAGGCTAATCTGACTCTTACCTTGCTTGAAGGTAAAGACTTGCTTGGCCTGGCCATTGAGACTGCGCCAGTTGTTGATAGTGTCTAGGCACTCCTTGACGCGTTGGGCCATGTCGTCCATGTCATCCTTAGGAATGAAATCCAAAGCCTGTACCTTATAACGCAGGGACAGGGGCAGGTAGTCTTCCTTGGTCGTAACGAAAATAATCTTAGCACCATCGTCATATTGGCGGATCTGCCGCGCAATATCCATACCAGTAAGCTCATGTTGCAGGTCAATATCTAGGAAGAAGACGGCATTTCCCCGCCGATCCGTCCAACTATTCAGGAGCTTATCCGGGTCACCCGTCACGCAGGCCAAGACCATGGGATAATCTTCAATCATGACATAGCGTTCAATCAAATCCGCCAGCCACTGACGCTGCTTGGGGTTGTCCTCGCAAATATAGATTGGGAATTTGAAGTCTGTCATGGGACTAGCAACTCCTTCCGAATGAGTAAATGTTGGGTGAAGCGTTCGTTAGCAAATTGAGTGGTCAGTTGGAACTGACTTTCTCGCGCTAATTCTAAGGCGTTGCTCAAGCCCAACCCTCGGCCACTTCCCTTGGTGGAGTAGCCGGCTTCCAGGAGCTTGTTGAGGTCACCTGGGTCTTCTTGGCAGTCATTTTCAATAATAAGGTGAACATCGCCAAGGTCTTCGAAGACCGCCAAGGTCAGCTTGCCACCCTCCTGATTGCTTAGGGCTTCAATGGCATTGTCCAAGAGAATCCCGATAATGCGCACCAAGTAGATAGGGTTGCGCTCAACATTGAGATGGAGGTCATCTGGCACTTCAATGCTGAGGTCTATGCCATTAGTCCCGGCAAAGGCCAACTTGGTGAAGAGCAGATTGCGGACATCCGGACTTTGAATCTTGGACAGGCGACTGAGTTCTAGGCCTAGCTGGTCGGTCATGACTTGGGTGGGTTGGATATGCTGATGGAAATAATTCGCCAGCCCCTGCCATTCCTGGTCGCGAATGTAGCCTTCCAGAGTTAGCAGAATATTCTTATAGTCATGACGAAACTTGCGCATCTCCTGGTACTGATCCGCCATCATGCTAGAGAAGGCCTGACTCACTTTGAATTGCTCCTTCTCACGGGCGACTTCTTGGGATTGGTTCATAGCATGGTTGAAGAAAACAATGGATAAAATAGATAGGATAGGCAAGACCACGAAGGGGCTGAAGTGAAGAAGCGTCTGAGCTGGACTTGCGTCATACATTTCGGTAATGGTTAGCGACAAATCGCCATAAATTAAGAAGAAGTAGAGAGAAAGTTGAATCGGGATAATCCAGAAACTGAGCCGATTGAACTGATTCTGACAATACTTATAAAAGGACATTTCAAGGCGAGTCAACAAGATAATAAGAATGAGCGAGATGATATGAGAAACGATAAGCTCAGTTTCGATAGATTCTATCTGGATATTTGAGAAAAAGAAGTCCTGAATAAAACCATCGAGTTTGAGGTTGATATAGGGGAGCGTAGCAAAAATGGTCGCTTTTACCATGGCATTGGTCTTATCATCACTAGGCTCGATTAGTGCGCCAGTCAGCAAAACAACAAATATAACTAGCTGCGAAACATAGGTAGGAAAACCAAAGATAGAAAATGAATAAGAAATCAAAATCACTGCCATGCTATAAAAAAAGGACATAGGCCAATTTTTAAGAGGATTTCGCTGAGCAAATATACCGATTAGTGTGTGGTAAGATTCACTTAGATTTATAAGAAGCTCCATAGAGTAGCTACCTCCATTGAATAATCTAATAATAAGTCATCGAAAATGATGAAAAAACTATCGAAAATGACGAGTAGTCATCGAAAATGATGGACAAAACGTCGAAAATGATGACTTGTCATCGAAAATGATGTTTTGAACATCGCTTTTGATGTTTTGCAATCGAAAATGATGATTTCAACATCGATTTTGAAGACTTCGAACAATTTTTTATAGTTCTATTATATAGTTAATTTAGTCAAAGAACAAGGAGTGATTATGACAATGAAAAAAACAGTACTACTCGCATTGTTGGGGCTTCAACTGTTAGCTGTAAGTAACATATCAGCTCATGAGTTGAATCATCCTAATACAGAAAATGAAGTTGGATATACATCATTTTTTAAGATGCCTTATCGAAGAATCTTCAAGAACTATCCGCCAACTAAATATGCCGGAATGAGACTAGTACTAGTCAAAAGATGTGGAGATGGGGCATACTACGGGACATACATTTAACATTTCATATTATAGCTAAAATAAATATAGAGGAGACAAAACAATGAACAAGAAATTATTTTTATGTGGTGCAGCATTAGTAGCAATTTTAGCAACAGAACAGGCAGTCAAGGCAGAGGAAGTAACCGAAGCTCAATCAACACCTGCTGTTGAATTAGTCGAAAAAGTACAACCTATTGAGTCAACTCTAAGTCAAGCGCCTGAAACTCCAGAGACAGCAAAAGTTGAAGCAGCCCCAGCTGCAAAGCTAGGGAGTGTGACCGAAGAAAAAGCGCCAGAGGATAAGAAAGTACCAGACGATAAGAAGGCAGAAGAAACTAAAGTCCAAGAGTCTTCCGAAGCCGAAGCGAAACCTACTACCAATGAAGACAAAGTATCAGAGCCAGCTTCAAGCCAAGAAGCCAAGGAAGATGCGAAGAAAGAAGCTAATGAAGAAGCCAAACAAGCAGATAAGAAAGAAAAAGAAGATAAAGGCTACACTGGCTTCAAGTCTCGCGGGGAGGCGGCACAGTATCACCAAGTAAAATCAGGAGACTCTCTATGGGCGATTGCCAACCTCTATAAGATTACCTTGGACGAGCTGCTTAAATATAACAACTTCTCATCATTAAGCACAATGATCCATCCGGGAGATAAGCTAGTTGTGAAACCAGGCAAGCCTGCTACTAGTACGCCATCTAATGACAATAATCCAGCAAGTGGAAGCAATAATTATACACCTGACACTACTCATACCATTCAATCAGGTGATTCTCTCTGGCTGTTATCACAACGTTACGGAGTGACGCTTGACGATTTGGTTAAGTGGAATGGCTTCAGCTCATATCGTGATATGATTCATCCAGGACAACAAATTATCGTTAAGAAGGGCTCTGGTAATTCTGGCAAGGCAACCCCAGCGCCAGCAAATCCAAAACCTACTACGCCATCAACATTGGATGCTAGACGTCAGAAAGTCATTGAAGTGGCTAAGAAGTATTTAGGTGTACCATACGTTTACGGCGGTAAGACACCAAGCGGCTTTGACTGTTCAGGTTTTGTCGGCTATGTATTCAAGGAAGCTTTGGGCATTGATATTACGACATGGACAGTTACTCAAGAACGTAAAGGGACTGAAGTTGCAATCAAAGACGCGAAACCAGGTGACCTCTTCTTCTATGGTCCTCGTGGTGGCACCGAGCATGTCTCCATCTATTTAGGTGGTAAGCAATATATTCATGCTCCTTATCCAGGCCAAGTTGTTAAGATTGCGGATATGACCTACTATATGCCAAGTTTTGCTCGTCGGATTATTCAATAATCCAATGTTCTAGGAGGATATTATCATGAAAAAAGTTGTTCATAAGCTAATGGCCTTAGCGGCTCTTGTGGGGATGGGTTTGCCAGTTGTGCAAGCCCAGGCCCAAGAACAGCCTAATGTATTACCAGTTGTGAGTCTTGTACCCAAAGATGCAAGGCCAAGAATCGGGCGCAATGCCTTAGTCAAGATTAACTTAGTAGGTGCCGATAATGTCGTTCATAAGTCGCTCTATTACACTAGCTTCAACACGGTGGATATTACCTTGGGACAAGTTGCTAGCTTGCTAGGGTCAAGTTATGACATTGAATTAGCACCACAAAATGTGCAAACAGACACCCATCTCAAGAATTATGTGACGGATCATGGCGAGTTCTATGGAAGTTACTTAGCAGCTAATTTTGTTCTTAAGAACCCAGATCAAGTTCCAGTTGAGAAAGCTGAAGATCCTGTTATCTATCCTGTTACCGTATTGGAAGAAAAAGGAGCAGACCTATTCTATGAACAATTAGTGACAGTAGATGTTAAGGACCAAGCAGGGACTGGCTTAGCTACCACCCATTACTTAATTAATAGTGATAGCACAGAATCTCCAGTTGACTTAGCGGCAGCTAGCTTTACCAAGGAGCACCCTGAGTACCAAGTGGACGCGCAAGCCGCCCAGCTACAAGGTAGCGTCAACCGTCAGCAACTAGAGGAAGTCCTTACAAGTCTAGGGACTGTTAATGTCTTCCGTAGCCACTATGTTTTAACGGCGGTCCAAGCTGCCAAGCCTCAAGTAGCAGCAGCTGAGCCAGCAGCTCAATCATCAGCTGCAACCGTAAGTAACCAAGCAAGCCAAAGTCAAGAAGCGACTTCATCTGCGCAAGCCAAAGACAATAAGGCAGAAAAACCAGATCCAAGCAAGAAAGAAGAGAAGATTGATACAGTTAAGAAAGAAGTTACTCAATCTCCAAGTAAGAAGGTTGACGCTCCAACTAATCTAGCTAAGAAGGATAGTCAGTCTGAGAAAGCTAACAAACCAGCCGAAAGCCCAGCTCCAGTAGCTGCGACCACACCAAGCAACAAGATTGGCAGACAGTTACCAAATACAGGTGAAGTCCATATTGGAATTATCTCAATTCTATCCCTTGGATTAACGCTAATTGGTTTCTTAATCGTCTTGGCAGAAAAACGCCGTTTAAGAAGATAGACTTATGAACGTGATAGAAAGGTTGTCAGTAAGTATGCAGAATAAAATATTCAAATTTACCTTAGTCGCAGCATTTTCTTTATGCTTTCATCAAGGGATCGTACATGCCAATGAGGCTAATAGTGTATCGTCTCAGAACTCCATAGCTGAATCTAGCGATTATCGGCCATCAGAAAATGAGTTAGCTCCTGCCTCTCTTGAAGACTTATCCGAATCTATGACAAGTATCAGCGAACAAGACTTATCAGCTTCTGACGTGATTAGTAGTAGCTCTAAAGGATCACTAGATGTAAGTGAGCAAGAGATTTCTGGAGTGGAATCTGAAGCAAGCAAGGTCGCTAACAATGAATCAGAGTCTCTAACAAAGGATGAGACAAATACAGAGAGTGGAAAAGTGAGTCTTCGTTCACCGGGAAATGTTGAACGTCATTATACCATTAAATCAGGTGACTCCTTGTGGCTGATTGCTAACAAGTTTGGCTTAACACTAGATGAATTACTTAAGTTGAATGGATTTGCGAATACCAGCGTCATGCTGCATCCAGGTCAGTTGATTAAAGTATCTGTTTCAAAAGAAGCAGCGAAGACTGAGCCAGAAACAAAAGCTCAACAGCCAGGCAATCCTCAAGAATATATCATTCAAAGTGGCGATTCCCTATGGCGAATTTCTCAGCGCTATAGAATTACGCTAGATGAATTAATGAAATGGAATTATTTTGCTTCACTAAATGTGATCTTGCATCCTGGCCAGAAGATCATTGTTAGCCGCCCTCAAGTAAGTAAGGATACGCCTAAGCAAAAAGATGAAGTTAAGAAGGATGAAAGCAAAAAAGACGAGCCTAAAAATCAAGAAGCAAGTACTTATACCATTCAATCAGGCGATTCCTTCTGGAAGATTGCTAACCAATTTGGAATGTCAGTAGATGATCTTTTGAAGCTCAATGGCTATAGCTCAGCTAATGTCATGATTCATCCTGGGCAAGTTTTGAAAGTCAAGAGTCAGTCAGCTACTTCTAATCCTAAGCCTAGTCCAGCAACAAGCAGCCTACCTCGTCTCACAAGTCGCTATTATCAAGCCTTAAGTGGTGCGCAGAAGCAATTCCTTAACAAGATTACTCCCGCTGCAGTAAATGGTTGGGATCAATATAAAATTTTACCTTCTGTGACATTGGGACAAGCTATTATTGAGTCGGCATGGGGTAGCTCTCCTGGCGCTATCTATAAGAATAATTACTTTGGTGTTATGGACAGCAACGGCAGTCTCAGACGCTATGCGAGTGTGGAGGAGGGCTTTAAGCACCGTTTTGAATTCCTTCAGCATTATCGTGGTGTAGCTGGTAACCGAGATTATCGAAGTACCTTACGTAATATTCATGCCGGCGGCTATGCGGAGGCACCTGACTATGCCCAAAGCTTAATTAACCTTATTGAGCAATATGGTCTACAAGTCTATGACACTTTTGTACTGAATAAGTAATAAGGTTATTAATTTATTATACTTCTAAACCCCCAGATAACTTTTCTGAGGGTTTTTCTCATAAAACATCAAATTCGATGATTTTTAATCGATTTTGATGACTTTGCCCCATTTTGCTGGCCCAAGGCTTATACTATAGTCAAGAAAAAAAAGGAGAGACCTACCATGAAAGCAATTATTAAAAAGAGTATTACATTATTAGCAGCCGTGAGCCTGGCTTTGCCATTGGCACCCGTATCTGTGGCTCAAGCACAAGAGACCTTATCCGTTGTCAACCTCATGCCTAAGGCGGACGAGACAGCTTCCGAGAAGGGGGTAGTCAAGATTCATTTAGTCGACAAGGACGGCAAGGTCCACAAGACCCTCTACTATACCAGCGTCAATACAGGAGACGTGACCTTTAACCAAATCTATGACTTGCTTAAGGGCACTTATAAGATTGAGCGCGTCCCTCAGAATATCAAGACTGATACGGCTAAGAAGCACTATGTCACAGACAAGGGCGAGTTTGACGGCCATACTTTTGAAGCCAACTTTGTCCTGGAAGCTGCCGACAGCCTGCCAGTTGAGGAAGCCCAAGAACCTAAGACTTACGCCGTGACCGAGTTGCCTAAGCACAACCCTCTTTTAGACGCCCAACTGATGACGGTTAAGGTTCAAGATGACAAGCAAGCAGTCTCCGAAACTAGCCACTACCTGGTTAACAGCGAGACCAGCCAGTCTGCCTTCGACATGGCGGCCCAAGCCTTCGTCAAAGCCCATCCCGACTACAAAGTCGACGCCAGCCAAGCTCAACAAGTTGGCCAAATCAACCCAGACGCCAAGGAAGAGGTGCAAACTAACCTGGGCACCTTCAAGGTCTACCGCTCTAACTATGTGCTAACCGCCGTGGTGGCCGGGCAAGCAGGGCAGGCTAGTCAAGCTAGCCAGTCAAGTCAGGCTGCCAATAGCCAAAGCCAAGAAAGCAAGGCACCAGCTGCGAGCCAAGAGGCTGGCAAGGACCAAACTTCTGGCAACAACCAAGGTGCTGCCGCAAGCCAATCTTCTGCAGCGAGCCAGGCTTCAAGCGCCAACCAATCTTCAGCTACTAGCCAAGCCCCAGCCGCCAACCAATCTTCAGCCGCGAGCCAAAGCTCCGCAGCCAGCCAAGCGACTAAGGAGTCTAAAGAGCCAGGCGTTCGCTATGACCGTAATGGCCGCCGCCTCCCAAGCACTGGTGAAGCCTCCTCAATCCTTTCCCTCTTCATCATCGGCCTCCTAATCGTATCCGGCATCTGGATCGCCTACACCGAACACCGAAAACAATCCCGTTAACAGCAAACAGCCCTGCCATTCTAGTGGCAGGGCTTCTTTTGTGTTTTGGAAAAAGGGAGCAGGGCGCCGGCCTCCTAAAAAGATAGATTCCGCTAGAGCCAGTGGTCCACTCCGTCGAGTGGACCACTGGCATGCCCTGAAAGTAGCCTCCAGCCCCTAAAAAGTTAGAAAAAGCCGGACCACTAGCTCGCCCCTAAACAAGGCGCCAGCCCCTTTACCAGTTAGTAAAGTCTAGCACCTTGGCAAAGATATCGCGGATTTCTTGGGGGGATTCTTTGGCGCCGCTGCTGACCCAGAGGTTGATGATGCCTTCGACTAGGCTGAGGACGCATTCCAGGGCGTACTTTTGGTTAATAGGGAAGTTGCGGCCTAGAAAGTTCTGCAAATCGGCTGGGTCTTCGCGCTGGAAGAGTTGCAGCATGAATTCGCGGATGGTGGCCTTGAAGTTGAGGTAGTTGCTCTGGGAGAGGGCGTAGATGAAGTCGTAATTTTCCTTAATATACTCCAGGACCAGCACCAGGTGGACATCGTGCTCCTGGTTTTCAATGAAGAAGGTGCGCAGTTGGGTCAGCGTCTCTTCCTTGAGTTGCTCCATAAGATCGAACTTGTCTTGGTAGTGCAGGTAGAAGGTGCCGCGGTTAATGCCGGCCCGCTGGCAGAGTTGGCGGACGGTCAGCTGCTCGAAGCCTACTTCCTGCAGGAGCTGGGTTAGGGCCGTCTTGATAGCAGCCTTGGTTTGGGTTTGGCGTTTTTGAGTCATAGGCCCTCCTTAAATAGACACTCTGTTGATTTTTGCTCATTGTCTTAGCTTTCCGTCTATTTTATAATAAAAGCAGATATAAATCAACACCTGTCAATTTAACTACCTCAAGGCAGGAGAAAGGACGTGACCGCATGGCCTATATTGAAGTAAAAGATTGTTCTAAGTTTTTTCCATCGGGTCAGGGGCAAATTACGGCTAACAAAGACCTGAATTTTGACATCCAGCAGGGCGAGCTGGTCATTATACTGGGCGCTTCCGGCGCCGGCAAGTCTACGCTGCTCAACATTCTGGGGGGCATGGACACGGCCAGCCAGGGGGAGATTTGGATTGACGGCCAGAACATCGCCGCCTACACCAGCCACCAGCGGACCGACTACCGCCGCTATGATGTGGGCTTCGTCTTCCAGTTCTATAATCTGGTGCCCAATCTGACCGCCCTAGAAAATGTGGAGCTGGCAGCGGAAATCGTGCCCCATGCAATGGACCCAGCTCAGGCCCTAGCCGCCGTCGGCCTCAGCCACCGACTGGATAATTTTCCGGCCCAGCTATCAGGGGGCGAGCAGCAACGAGTCTCCATCGCCCGCGCCCTGGCCAAGAAGCCCAAGCTCCTGCTCTGTGACGAGCCGACTGGCGCCCTAGACTACCAGACCGGCAAGCAGGTTCTGCAGATTCTTCAGGACATGTCCCGCCAGGAGGGGGCCACGGTCATTATCGTCACCCACAATGGAGCCCTGGCGCCCATCGCCGACCGGGTCATTCGGATGCACGACGCCCAAATTCAGTCGATCACGGTCAACGACCAGCCGCAGAATATTGGGGACTTGGAGTACTAGGGAATGGGGAAAGGGAAAGGGCTGGCGACTGGCCCTGTGGAGCGGGGCGCTGCCTGCCTGTCGGGCGAGCGCCATGAGCCAGCCGGGTGAGCGACTTGTTCCAGCCGGGCGAGCACCATGATCCAGCCGAGCCAGCGCCTTGTGTCAGCCGAGCCAGCAACTTGTGCCTACCGGGCGCGCGCCTTGAGCCTGTCAGCCACCCCACAAAACTAACATCTCGATTCATAAGGAGGTCAGCCCATGACCAAGTCAACACTTTTCAAAGAATTCTGGCGTAGCCTTGGTCAGACCAAGGGGCGCTTCCTATCCATGGTCTGCCTCATGATGCTGGGGTCCTTTGCCCTGGTGGGCTTGCAGGCGGCGCCACCGGACATTACGCAGACTGCCAGTGCCTACCTAGAGGGCTTGCGGGTTCAGGACTTGACCGTTCTGTCCGACTACGGCCTGTCCCAAGACGACATGGAAGAGCTGGCCCAGCTGTCGGGCGCCCAGGTCGAAGGGGGCTATCTGACCGACGTGGTGCTGGACCAGACACCTGAAGCCTGGCGGATCTTCAGCCTGACCCAGGACTTGGCCCACTATCATTTAGTATCCGGCCGCCTGCCTCAAGCCTCGGGGGAAATTGCCCTTTTAAGTAGCCTGCAAGGTCGCTTTCAGCTAGGCGACACCGTCAAGCTCAAGGAGTCCGGCAATGCCAAGGCCATGCTCAAGCAGACGACTTTCACCATTACGGGCTTCGTCAATTCGGGCGAGCTGGGCAACCAGGTCCTCTTCGGGCCTTCCACGGCCGGTAGCGGGACCCTGGCTGGCTACGGGGTAGTGACGGCCCAGGACTTTGACAGTCCGGTCTACACTCTGGCCCGCCTGCGCTATGAGGATTTGGCCGGGCTCAACACCTACCAGGCCCGCTACTGGGAGCGCCTAGACCAGCACCAGGCTGACTTGGAGGCGCTCCTAGCCGATAACGGCGCCGCCCGTTTGGCCCAAGTCCAATCCCAGGTCCACAGCCAAATCAATCAGGGCCAGGCCGATATGGATTCGGCCTCGGAGGCACTAGCCTCAGGCTCCAGCCAGCTAGCTTCAGCTGAAAGCCAGTGGGCCGACCAGTCGTCTGCCTTAGACCAAGCGGCCAGTCAATGGGCTAGCCAGGATGAGACCTTGACCCAGGGTCAAGGCCAACTAGCCAGCGCCCAAGCCGCCTTAGCCCAGGCCAAGGCCCAACTGGATAGCGGGGCAGCCGCCCTGACCAGTGGCCAGGCCAATTTGACGGCCAAGTCCAAGGAGCTGGCCCAAGCTAAGACCCAGTTGGACGCCGCCAAGAGCCAACTGGACAGCCAGGCTGAGACGCTAGCAAGCCAGAGCCAGGCCTTGGCTGACGGCCAAGCCAAACTAGCCGCCGGTCAGCAGGCCCTGGCCGCCCAAGAAGAGGCCCTGCGCCAAGCCGGCCAAGATCCGGACACCCTGCCAGACATTGCGACCGCCCGCCAGGCCCTGGCTCAAGAAGCTCAGACCCTGGCCAGTGCCCAAAGTCAACTTGAAGCCGGCCAAGCCCAATGGCAGGCCGCTCAAACCAGCTACCAAGAAGGGTTAGCCCGCTACCAAGCCGGCGCCGCGGCCCTGGCCTCAGGTCAGGCTCAGTATGACAGCCAGGCTGCCAACTATCAAGCAGGCTTGAGCCAATACCAAGCCGGCCAGGCCCAATTGGCCAGCCAGTCGGCGGTCGCCCAAGCCGGGGCCAAAGCCCTGGAGTCGGCCAGTCAGGAAATCAGCAGTGGCCAGGAAGCTCTGGCCTCTGCCCGCCAAGAGCTAGATGACCAGCAGGCTGAATTTGCTAGCAAAGAAGCGGAGGCCCAAGCCGCTATCAAGGAGGGTCAGGCCGACCTTGACCGGGCTCAAGATGCCCTGGCCGGCCTGGTGACGCCAAAGTACCGGGTTTACAGCCGCCAGAATTATCCGGGCGACGTCGAGTTCTATACCAGCAAGCTGCGGACCGAGGGCATGGCCAATGTGGGCAATGTCTTCCCTGTGGTTCTCTATCTAGTAGCGGCCCTGGTGACCCTAACCACCATGACCCGCTTTATTAGCGAGGAAAGGTTGAAAGCCGGTCTCCTGCAAGCCCTGGGTTATGGCCCTGGCGACATCCTAGCCAAATTCCTGCTCTATGGCCTCCTGTCTAGTGGCCTAGGCGCCGTCTTGGGCATCGTGGCCGGGACCTATGGCCTGCCTTATGTTTTGGGCCATACGCTCTTTGCCACTTCGACCTATCCGCCTATCCAGCTGCATTTCTACTGGCCGCTAGCGGCTCTGGCCCTGGGCCTGTCCTTCCTGTCCAGCCTGCTGCCTATCTGGTGGGTGGCCCGGCGCGAACTTGCTGAAACGCCAGCCCAGCTCTTGCTGCCTAAGCCCCCGGCGCGTGGCAGTCGCATCTTGCTGGAGCGGGTGACTTGGTTCTGGCGCCGCTTGACCTTCACCCAGAAGGTGACGGCCCGCAACATCTTCCGCTACAAGCAGCGCATGCTCATGACCATCCTGGGGGTGGCCGGCTCGGTGGCCTTGCTCTTTGCGGGCCTGGGCATTTCCTCTTCCTTGGCCGGCATCACCGAGCGGCAATTTGACCAGCTGGTGGGCTATGACCTGATTGTGGCCCTTCAGCCGCACGTCAATGCCTCCCAGGAAAGCGACTTGGCCTCTGCCCTGGCCCAGGATGACCTGGCGCAGACCCTGGACATTCAGCTACAAACGGGCCGCCAGCACTTGCCTGGCTTCAAGGACCAGCAGGAAGTGACCATTATGGTGGCGCCTAATGGTGGCTTTGGCCAGCTCATGGCCTTCTATGACGCCTATAGCCATAATCGCTTGGACTTGCCCGACAAGGGTGCCCTGATTAGCCAGAAAATGGCGGATAAGGCAGGGCTAAGAGTGGGCGACCGCCTGACCCTGGAAGACCCCGACGGTCAGCCGGTCAGTGTAACGGTGGCGGGCATTGTGGAGCTTTATGCCGGCCACAGTGTCTACCTGAGCCGGACTGCCTATGAAGCCGCCTATGGCAAGGCCTGGGCAGCCAATGCTCATTTGGTCCAGCTGACGCCTGAAGCCAAAGGCGACCTGGCTAAGGTCAGCGCCCGCTTTATGGATTTGAGCGGTGTACGTTCGGTCATCCAAAACAGCGGCATCCGCCACCAAATCCAGGTGACAGTCGATTCCCTGGCCCTAGTCATGCAGATTCTGACCCTGGTTTCCGTCCTGCTGGCCGCCGTCATCCTCTATAATTTGACGACCATTAATGTGGCCGAGCGGATTCGGGAGCTGTCTACCATTAAGGTTCTGGGCTTCCACAATCGCGAAGTCACCCGCTACATCTACCGCGAAACGGTGGCCCTGTCCCTAGTCGGCATCCTCTTTGGTTTGGCCGGCGGCTGGGTCCTGCACCGTTATTTGCTGGGGCGCATCTCGGCAGACTTCGTCCAATTCAACCAAAATGTCGCCTGGACCGTCTACCTGACCCCAGTTGTGGCCATCCTTCTGATTCTAGCTGCCCTAGGCTGGCTAGTAGACCGCCAACTCCGCCAAGTCGACATGTTAGAAGCCTTGAAATCAGTAGATTAGTATAGAAGCAAAAGCCTTCCCTGGTGGGAAGGCTTTTTTGCGTGGGCTTAGGCCGAAATTAGGGGGGAGTCATGAGCCAGTGGTCCACTCTCCAGAGTGGACCACTAGCTGGGGCGGAGAGGGCGAGA
>ERZ772977.1207-NODE-1207-length-13687-cov-4.521860_pt1 | contig 13687 bp, 10 predicted proteins | sample MGYA00511131_ERZ772977 | MGnify/ENA primary metagenome ERZ772977 (study PRJEB29015, sample SAMEA2737935) | human oral metagenome | biome: human oral; feature: human-associated habitat; material: dental | place: China | collected 2151 ...
GCGGGCCCGCCACTGGGGGTCGGGCAGTTTCTCGATGATCCGCATGATGGCGGCCGCCAGAGAAGCGGGGGTGGGGCTGGCGAGTTCGGCGTTCACTCCCGGCTCCAGCACCAGTTGCAGCTCCGGATCCACCGAGACGATCGGCAGGCCCGCCAGCGCGGCTTCATGCAGGACCAGGGCCTGGGTGTCGGTCTGGCTGGGGAAGGCGTACAGGTCGCCCATCTCGTAGAACGCCCCCAGCGACTCGCGTTTCTGCTCGCCCGGCAGGATGATGTGGCCGCGGCGCCTGCCCGCGTCGAGGACCTTCGCGATCTTCGGGTAGCGCTGCCAGTCGCCGACCACCATGAGCTGCGCATCCGGACGCTGAGCCGCGACGAGCTCGAACGCTTCACACAGCAGCGGCAGCCCCTTCTCCGGGGCGATGCGACCCACATAGATCACCAGCGGGCCGGGGCCGCGCGGTACCGGTGCGGGGCCCGACGGCAGCGGATCGACTCCGTTCGGCACCACCACCAGGTTCGCCTCCGGTGCCAGGGAAAGACAACGGGCGGCGGTCTTCGGTGACGGCGACGTCACCAGGTCCGCCGATTCCAGCATCTTCTTGCACAACCCCAGCAGCGTCGCCGTGGAGCGGCCCCGGTCGGCGAACCGGACCGCCGCATCACGAAGGTCGTTGGAGTTGAGGATCTCCCCGTGGGTCAGCCTCGCGAACGCCCGCACCACGCCGTGCAGCAACGGCAGGACCGCGGCGTAGTGGTCGGCGTAGGCGTCGAAGTCGGTGTGCCAGGTCATCAGCATCGGCTTGTTCAGCCTCTTGGCCGCCCAGGTGCCGAGCACCCCGACGGTTCCCAGCCCGTGGACGTGGATCACGTCGGGATCGAGTTCCCCGATCTGCTCGATGGTGCGTTCGAAATGCCTGCCGTTGGCGACCCGCGTGGGCATGTTCGGCACCCGCACCGACGGCAGCCGCAACTCGACGCGGCCCTCCCGCCCCAGGTGCGGGTTCGGCCCCTTCGCCTTCGGTGCGACGACCACGACCTCGTGGCCGGCGTCGAGCAGATTGCCCTCCAGCTGTTGGACGGCGAACATCAGGCCGTTGCTGCCGGGACCGTAGTTGTCGGTGAACTGCGCAACCTTCAGGCGGCGTGGTGAGTGCTCGGGGTCTTCGGTCACTCTCGACACTCTAGCCGAACCGCTCTCCACGTGGGTTTTCGCGCCCAGAGCGCCGTGGTGATGAAGGTCCGGGATCAGAACCGGGTCGTCGACCGCCACACCCCGTATTGCGGTCGGGGCTGATGTCGGCGGGGCCGAGCACGTGCTCGGGATCCGGGTTGTCGGGGCATTCGGGGGCGACATCTGGGGCTTTGGTGTGTACCCGAGCCGCCCAACCGTGGTCAGCGGGGTTTCCAGACCTGTCGTGACCCGGGTTACGGCAAGGAACCGGTCGAAGGCTTGCCACGAAAGCGCTTGACCTTGACGTTCCGTCAACGCCTTCACTGGCCACAGAGCACGGCGACAGGGGCCTGTGACTGGTCTGGAAGGGTGAAGGAGGAGCAGCTGACCACGGCTGCGATACGACGATGGCAAACAATACTTATCTCTTCTCCGGACAGGGAGCCCAATACCCCGGGATGGGAAAAGAGCTGTGTCTCGACTCCCAGGTCGCGGCCCGCATCGCTCGGCTTCGGGGGACCCTCATGCAGCAGGCAGTCCCGCAGGGCGATGAGGTGGTGCTTCAAACGGTCAGGGACATCCTGGCCCGCATCCCAGTTCCAACCCAGCCCCTGTGCTGTTCCGCGTTAGAGGGAGAACATCGATGACTGTGTGTGAGAGTAACTACGAGAACGGCCCGGTTGCCGAGTTCCGGTCCGAGCCCCGTGCTGAACGTCATGGACCCGGGGCTGTCATCGAGACCCGGGGTCTGAGAAAGTCGTTCAAGAAGACCGCTGCTGTGAAGGGAGTGGATCTCACGATCTGCGAGGGCGACCTGTTCGGGTTGCTTGGCCCGAACGGTGCCGGTAAGTCGACCACCATCAACCTCATCCTGGGACTCCTGAAGCCCGATGGTGGCTCGGTGCAGGTCTTGGGGTGCGACGCGCATCGCCTCACGGACGACGTCAAGCGTCAGATCGGCTATGTGCCGCAGGACATGGCCTTCTTCGAGGACCTTTCCGGTATCGACAATGTCACGTACTGGGGGAAGCTCAATGGGCTGCGTGGCGCGGCTCTCGTGGAGGCGGTACATGACGCCCTGGACTTCACAGGTTTGTGGGATCGCCGCAAGGACAAGGCGAAGAACTATTCGGGCGGGATGCAGCGTCGACTCAACATCTCGTGCGCGATCGTGCACAACCCGTCGGTCCTGATCATGGATGAGCCGACCGTTGGTGTTGATCCGCAGTCCCGCAACGCGATCCTCGAGTCGGTCAAGGCCTTGGCCGATGGCGGGACGACGGTCGTGTACACGTCGCACTACATGGAGGAGATCGAGGCTCTCTGCGACAAGGTGGCCATCATGGATCATGGCGAGGTCATCGCCTCGGGTGGTCTCCAGGAGGTTGTTGACCAGCACACCGACGAGCGGGTCGTCGAGATCACCCTGGCTTCCGCCCGGGATGCGGCCGAGGCCGCGGTGCGCCTTGAGGCTCCTGGCCTGACCAGTGACCGCATCGAGGTCGATGGGGTCAAGGTGCGGGCACATCTGGACAAGGGTGCCGACTTCGCCGAGTTTGCGCGATGCGTGCTGGCGACCAGTCCCAATGTCGCTGGCCTCAGCGAGGTGCGGGTGTCGCTCGAGGCTGTGTTCCTGAACCTGACCGGCAAGACCCTGCGCGATTGAGAATCATCGAGAGGATCTGACTGATGTACCTGTTACTGACACAGTTTCTGTACTCGTTGAAATCGGTATGGATGGATAAGAAACCTATTCTGTTCCGTCTCGGGGTTTTTGTCCTCATGACGTTCATCCTCGGCAGTGCATTCAATTCTTCCTTCAGCAAGAAGGACATCGACCCGGTGAAGATCGGCTACTACTCCCAGGACGTCGGTGATGGAGGTCAGGAGTACTTCACCCAACTCACATCTATTCAGGGTTTTGAAGGGATAGCCACCTTCACAAAACTCGACAGCTTCGAGGCCGGACAGCAGAAGGTCGAGGACGGGGAGCTCGGCGCGATGCTCTACATCGGCAAGGACTTCTCCGACAATCTTGCCGCCGCCGATGGCCGAGGCACCGTAGAGGTGTACATGAAGAAGTACTCGGGGATCAACTATCCCGTGGTGAGTTCCGTCGTCGACAGCTTCAACAGTGGCGCCAACACCGCGTGGGCCATCAAGTCCATCGGAACTGCTGGGGGCGACGCCTCCTCAGGGAACGTTGGAACCAGTCAGGGTGTCGAACTGCACGATGTCACCTCGTCGCGGAACCTCACGGGGTTCAGCTACTACGCCGTGGGTATGTTGTTGTTCCTCTTGCTGTACGGCACGGAATACGGCAGCTTCGGCGGCATGCACGAGGATTTCCTTGGTGTTGTCGGCAAACGCACCCGCCTGACCTTGGTCAAGCCGTGGCAGCAGTACCTCGGCAAACTCTTGGCCTTCAGCCTCGTCCCGTTCACGCAGGGCGCCATCTACATCGGCGTCATGAGCCAGTTCTTCGGCGTCGACTGGGGCCAGAACCTGCCCCTGACCTTGGCCTTCGTCTACGTCTTCGGAGTCCTGGCCATCGCCCTCGGCATGACCGTCATGACGATGACGCGCAGCGAGCGAAAGACCAAGGGATTGCTGCAGGTCGCCATCCTCGGCTCCACGTTCCTGGCCGGTGGTTTCGTCGTGGCGAAGTTTGGTCCGCTGGAACTGATCTCCCCCAGCTACTACGCCCGTGAGGGTCTGTTCGGCCTGATGTTCGGGGAGACCACACGCAATGCCCTCAACTACCTCGGCATCCTCGGGGCGATCACCGTCGTCCTGGCGGCGCTGAGCATGGTCGGTGCGAGAAGGAGACTGGCATGACCATCATCCTGAACAACTTCAAGCGGCTTCTCGGGAAACGATCCAGTTGGGTCTTCCTGCTGCTGATTCCCGTGCTGCTCAACGTCTTCATCGTGAAGGTGACGACCCAACAACCAAAGTGGTCCATCGGCGTCCTCGATCAGGACCAGACTCAGCTGACGCAGCAGTTCATGGACAACTTCGCCGGTGATTCGAAGGTCGTCAAGATCGATGCCGGGACCGACATCCAGCAGGGCATTGTCGGCTCAAACTATGATGTGGCCGTTGTCTTTGACAAGGGCTACACGGGCAAGGTCATCGCCGGCGAGCCTGCCCGGGCCCAGCTGTACGTTCAGAGCGGGACCAACCAGACTCAGTCCATCAGGGTCCGCATTGACACCTACCTGAGCAGCGTCCAGAGCATCGGCAATGCCGCTGCGGGCGATCAGAAGGCCTTCTACTCCGGCATGGACTCTTTCGTGAAGAACAAGTTCTCCAGCGACTACCGCAACTTTTCCAGCGCTGCGGCGGAGGACTCCAGCAAGACCATGACGACGCTCGGCTACTTGGCGTTCTCGATGCTCCTGATGATGACCGCCGGTGCGTCACTGCTGCTGCAGGACCGCGTCCGCGGCATCTACGATCGGGTCACGCTGTCTGGAACTTCGCGTCTGTCCTACTTCGGGCAGTACATTGCGTCCCTGTTTGCGATCACGATGATTCAGCTCATGGCGGTCATGGAGATGCTGCCGAAGATGGCGGGGGTCTCCTACGGCGACCACATCCAGGAGACCGCCATCGTCGGGTTGTCGGCAGCGTTCGGTCTGTTCTGCGTGGCCAAGGCCATGCTGGTGTTCCGGTTCGTGAAGAACGAACTCATGGGCAGCGCCATCAACACGCTCATCGACATCCCGATGGTGATGCTGGCTGGTGCCCTGTGGCCACGCGAGCTGATGCCCGAGGCGCTTCAGAGGATTGGCGAATTCCTACCCGTGTACTGGTATCTCGACGGGGCCGAGGCCGTCATGAACACCGGCGCCATCGGCGCGGCGCTACCTGCGATCGGGCTCCTCGTGGGCATCTCTGCTGTCCTGTTCGGCGTGACGGTGGCCGTCAGGACCGAAAGGCATCGGTGACGGCATGGAGAGTTCAACATCTCCCATTCTGCTGAGCTCTGTGCCTTGCGGGATAGCTCTCAAACCGCCGCGCATCCGAGAGCCCCTTCCGCCGGCTGCGCGAGCCTTTTCTTCGACGATGAAGCCTGTGTCGATGCAGCTCCGGAGCTGCATGAAACCACGCTCCCGGAGCCCGCCGACTTGGCCTATGATCTCTTGGAATCGATTCAAGATGCTGACGTAGTGTCAAGGTCAAGCCCTGGGTGTGACGTTACGCCATTTGGGCTTGAAGGGGGTTATGCGGACCCGCCCTCCGCTGACCTCAACCGCTCCCGGGCGGCAGCTATCACGGCGAGCTGGGCCTCGTTGTAGGTGAACTCCTCCATGGCGGAGTTGAGGTCGACTGTCTTCTTGCTCATCGGTGGAAACTCCGCGAGGATCGGGCCAAGGACCCTGACGTAGTCGTCGACCAGCACCGCGATCTCTTCTGGGGAGGCATCCGGTTCAAGGGATTCCAGTCGTGCATCCAGCTCCCGGAGCTCTCGGAACCCCGGATCGTCATGTTTCTCGATGGTAGCCCGGGTGAGCGTCTCGCACTTGAGGCGTTCGCGCTCATCTGCGAACGCCGCGATCAACTCAAGCCGAAGTTTCAAGCGGTCCTCCTCCGCAAGCTTGTGATGTGTCTCGGCCCAGGCACGCTCCAGATCAGCGAATTCGATGGCAACGTCGAGTGGGGCTTGGGCGTTTTGGATCTCCTCGATTTTGGTCCGCTTTTCCTGGAGTTCATCGATCTGCTGGGCGAGGAGCTGTTTTTGCGCGTCCAAGGCCGCTGCGGCTTCAGGGCCCGTTGGATCGTCCATGATCTGACGCACGTGCTGAAGGCTGAACCCGAGCCCCGTCAACCGCTTGATCCGGATCAGGTCGATGATGTCCATGACGGTGAACAGGCGGTAGTTCCCGGAGGTTCGCTCCGCTTTGGGCAGGAGGCCGATGCTCTCGTAGTAGCGCAGGGTGCGTGGGGTGAGGCCGACCATGCGGGCGGCTTCCTTGATCGAGAAATCCATCCGTGCGCCCCTTCTCCGTTGTGGCGGCTGCCCGAAGTCTATCGGCGGAGGCGCAGAGCAGTGAGCTCCGAGGTGGGGGTGCCCGGTCCTGCTAGGCCTGCTGGGCGAGCCAGGCCTCACGGTCGCGTTGCTCCTTGGGGCCGAAGTGGAACAGCCCGACCAGGACCGCGACCACGAAGATCGTCAACATCACGAAGAACAGCGGCCACACGCCGGTGAGGTAGATGATCGGAATGGCCATCGCGGTGACGAGGCCACCGCCGAAGAAGGGCTCGAAGATGAGCTGCTTGTAGCCGAAGGCCTCGAAGGCGGGGGAGGAGGCGTCGGGGTCGGTGATGCGCATGAGGATGACGCCGGTGGCGGTGACGCCCATGGACTGGCCGAGGTCGCCGATGCCGCGCTCGAACCAGAAGCGGCCGATGACGCGCGGCGTCAGCCACAGGAACAGAACCAGGTTGATGACGATGCCACCCACCGAAAGGACGAGGAACGCCCCGAGGTTCTCGCCGACGGCCTTGATCGAGACGGTGGCGATGGCGGAGATGACGAGGAAGTCGAGGGCCCAGCCTTGGATGCGGAGCATCATCTGCGGGTCGATGACGTGGGAGACGCCCAGCGCCTTCGCGATCAGCTGGAGGATGACGCCGCCGATCAGCGCCATGGGGAACAGGGGCACGTACGAGAAAATCTCCAGGGGAGTGTTTTCGCCGATCATGATGGAGGCGTAGGTCGCGCGTTCGATCCAGCGGAGGCCTTCGAGGATGAGCCAACCGATGAGGATCGCCAGCGCCATGATCGCGATGTGCAGGGACAGGGGCTCGACGGACGCGGGGCGGCTGGTCATCTTCCCGGCGGAGTAGTACTCGTCCTTGCGGAACAGCCCGCGCTGTTCGTCGATCGAGAGCTGGACATCGTTCTTGAGGATCTCGGTCTTGCCGTTGCGCACGCCCCAGTTGATGAGCGCAATGCCGACGATGATGCCGCTGACCAGGCCGACCGTCGCGATACCAACTGCCAGGTCCGCGCCCTCGTTGAATCCGAGCTTGGTCATGACGTCGCGCATGCCGGCGGCGGTGCCGTGACCGCCTTCGAAACCGATCTCGATCAACCCTCCGGTCATCGGCGACGACCCGAAGAACGGCACGAGAATCAGAGCCGCCAACAGCAGACCGACGACGTACTGCGAAGACGCGAACGCCGTCCCCAGCGCCAGCTGCGGGCCTACCAGCTTGGCGGCCCGTTTCGGGCTGGGCAGGTCCTGGCCGAGGAACATTGTCGCGAACACGACACTGATCAGCAGGCCGGGCAGCGCGGACCAGGTGGTGACCATGGCCTGGGTGAGCAGGCCCGTTTCTCCCCAGGGCCCGGGGATGCGCCCCAGAACTTGCGGGCCGAGCACCAGCAGGATGACTCCACCGACGATGGAACTCGGCAGGAACAGTCGCTGCACCCACCGGACCTTGACGCGAATCATCTTCCCGACCAGCAAACCCACGCTGAGGATCAGCAGGGAGAAACCGACGGCCTGGGGGTTCATGTCATCACCTCACAGTTCCTGAAGTACCGGTCCTGAAGTACCGGGTCACCCTACCCTGTCCTGCCCGAGCGACGCGTGGCGTGGTAAACCGGGTGTGCGGCGCCTCCAGGCGGCGGCACATCAAACGGATCGCACCGGTTTCACAGGCCCGCGTCGCGGATGATCATGGCGGCGGAGACCCGGTTGTCGACGCCCAGCTTGACGAACAGGCTGGTCAGATGGGATTTGACCGAGGCGAGGCTCAGGTGCAGGCGGGTGCCGATCTGGTTGTTGGTCAACCCCTGGGTCATCAGGACCGCGACCTCGCGTTCGCGTTCGGTGAGGGTGGCGACCAGGGCCCGGGCCGACGGGTCCCCCGCGGACGGCGCGTCGGTGGCGACGGTGATGAGGGTGCGGGTCACGTCGGGGGCCAGGACGTTCTCGCCCGCCACCACCCGCTGGATGTCCTCGACCAGCCGGGCCGGGTCGGCGTCCTTGAGCAGGAAGGCGTCCGCGCCGAGCTTCAAGGCCCGTACCACGTAGTCGTCGGTGTTGAAGGTGGTCAGCACGATGACCCGCGGCCGCGTCTGCCAGCCGCGCAGCTCCTCCAGGGTCGCGAGCCCGTCGAGACCCGGCATCCGCACGTCCAGCAGCACGACGTCGACGGGCCAGTCGCGCAGTTTCGTGAGCGCCTCGGCGCCGTCGCCTGCCTGCCAGACCACGTCGATGCCGTTCTCCCCTTTGAGGATGAAGTTCAATCCAGTGCGGACCATCGGGTCGTCGTCGACCAGGGCGACGGTGATCATGCTGTTCCTTCGGGAGCGTAGGGAAGTGTTGCGTCCAGTATGAATTCTCCCCCCTCGATGCCGTGGGAGAGGTCACCGCCGACCAGATCGACGCGTTCGGCTATGCCGACGAGCCCGAGTCCCGAACCCGACCGGTTGGGGCGTGCGAGGTCCGCCAGGCGATTCCTCACGACCACCCGGAGCCGGTCGGCGGTGGTTCTCAGTGACAGGGTCACCGGGGTGCCGGGGGCGTGTTTGCGGGCGTTGGTGAGTCCCTCCTGGACGATCCGGTAGGCGTGACGGGACACACGGTCGGGCACCGATGCCGGGTCCCCGTCCAGTTCCACCGCCACCTGCTGCCCGGTCGAGCGGGCATCCGCCAGCAGCGCATCGAGTCCCGTGAGGGTCGGCTGGGGCGGTTCGGGTGGCGCCGTGCTGCCGCGCAGCCGGGCCAGCATGGTGCGCAACTCGTCGAGGGAGGACTGCGCGTTGGCCTGGATCGCCCGGGCCAGGTCGCCGGCCTCGCCCTTCTCGGTCCGCATGCGGTGTGCAAGCGCGCCCGCGTGCAGGGCGATGAGGGAGATCCGGTGTGCGACGACATCGTGCATCTCGCGGGCGATCCGTTCGCGCTCGACCAGCTTGGCCTCGTTGAGCTGCGCCTCCCAGGCGTCCTGCCGGGCAGCCTGTGCCGCCGCCCGCTGCTGGTTGGCGTCGGTGGTGCTGTGGCCGAGCAGGCCGGCGAGCAGCGCGATGATCACTCCGGCGGTGGAGATGGACAGCTCGATCCAGACCGCGGAATCACCGTAGCCATTGGGCAGTATGGCGACCACTTTGGCCACGATGAGAGCGCAGGTCACGGTGATCGCGTCGATCCCCCTGCGATGCCGGGCGACGTGGACCTGCGCGGCCATCGCTGGGCCGAACACTGCGGGAGACAGCAGCCACAGCCCGGCCAGGGAGACCGAGACCAGAACCGGGGCGCGACGCAACCACATCAGCAGGAGCATCGCGACCAGTCCCGGGCCCAGGAGCATCGCGACCGGTCCGGGATCCAGGTGGCGCGACGGGTTGATCAGGGGGATCGCCAACGGCTGGCAGTAGTACAGGAAACCGAGCGCGGCCACTACCCAGGCCACCGGGCCGATGCCGGGGCGTGCCGTGTCGGTGGAATCACTCATGCTGTCAGCCTTTCACGTCCGGCCATCCGCCGTCCCCGGCCGATGGGCCAGTGCGCCTCAGCCGATGGGCCAGCGCGATCACTGGCCGGACGGAACCGGATCACCGGCCGGTTGCCCGATGTGGGATCCCGGGTGGTTCCAGTGGAGTTGATGCCATGCTCGAACTGACTCATGTGACCAAACGCTTCGGATCCATTCTCGCCCTCGACGACGTGACCTTCACCGTCCCCTCCGGCCAGATCGTCGGTTTCCTCGGCCCGAACGGGGCCGGTAAGTCCACCTGCCTGGGCATCCTGACCGGGCTGGTGACCCCGGACGAGGGCACCGCCACCGTGGGCGGCGTGCGCTACGCCGACCTGCCCAACCCGGCCGCGACCGTCGGGTCGCTGCTGAGCGCCGAGGGATTCCACCCGCGACGCAGCGGCCTGGAGACTCTGCGGATGGCGGCACTCACCCTGGGGCTGCCGCGGCAGCGGGTGGGGGAGGTGCTGTCCGAGGTCGGCCTGTCGGACGCGGAGGCCCGGCGTCGCGTCGGCGCCTACTCGCTGGGCATGCGGCAGCGACTCGGGGTGGCCCAGGCGCTGCTCGGCGACCCGCAGGCTCTGATCCTGGACGAACCGGCCAACGGCCTCGACCCGCAGGGCCAGCGGTGGCTCTCCGACCTGCTCCGGAGCCGTGCCGCCCGCGGCTGCGCGGTGCTGCTGAGCAGCCACCAGCTCCACGAGGTCTCACGCCTGGCCCATCGCGTCGTGATGATCGGCGGCGGGCGCCTGCTCGCCGACCACACCACCGGCGACGGCACCGACCTCGAGGAGCAGTACTTCACCCTGACCTCCGGAACCGACCGCGCCGCCTGACCCCTCCCCGATCCTCGCTACCCACCACCATTCCCCATACTCGCCCGAAAGGCATCGTCATGACACTGACCAGCTCCCCCGAACTCACCGCCTCGACCCGCACCTCGCCCCCCTTGACCCTGACCCGCACCGTCGCCGTCGAGGCCCGCAAGGTGGCCAACACCGTCTCCGGAAAGGCGCTGCTGTCCCTCGGGGTGGTGCTGATGGCGGCCTTCGGTCTCGGCAACGCGTTCTTCCCTGACTCCGGCACCACCTTCGGCCGAATCGTCGCCACCGCCTGCATCCCGGGGTCGTGGATCGTCATGGCGGTCTCGGTGCTGCTCGTCAGTGGCGAGTTCACGCGGCGGGAGGCCGCCGTCACGTTCACCCTCGACCCGCGCCGCGGCCGGGTGCTGGGCGCGAAAGCCGTCGTGGTCACGGGCCTGGCGCTCGCCGCTGCCTGCTGGTCGCTGATCGTCGCCGCTGTCGGGTACCTGGTGGTTCCCGTCCTCACCGGCACCACGCTTTCCCCCAGCCTCGAGCCGAGTCGCATCGCCGTGGTGTTCGGGGGACTCGTCTTCACGGCCCTGGCGGGGCTGGCCCTCGGGCTGCTCACCCGGAACGCCGTGGCGCCCATCGTCGTGATGCTGGTGTGGCCCACCGTCTCAATGCTGGTCGCACGGTCCTCGGAGGTCGCGCAGAAGATCATCGCCTGGATCGACCTCGAGCCGGTGGCCGCGCTGTTCCATCCCTCCGCCCAGGCGTGGGCCCAGCTCGGCACCTCGGCGCTGGCCTGGATCGTCCTGCCCGGTGCGATCGGCGCCTGGCGGCTGTTCCGCGGGGACCTGTGACCCGTCACCTGGCCGCTCCCGGTCCCGGACGTCCCGCGTCCGGGACCGCCGTCATGCCAGGTGCAGTTCCCGGTCGCAGGCCGCGACCACGGCCGGGTCGTGGCTGATGACCAGCACCGCTCGCCCCTCGCAGGCACGCCACACGTCGCCCATCAGGGCATCGGCGGTGGCCTGGTCGAGGTGCTCGGTGGGTTCGTCGAGGATCCACAGATCGCGGTCGGCCACCAGCAGCCTCGCCAGGGCCAGGCGGCGGCGTTCCCCGCCGGAGAGGGTGCCGCCGTCCTCCCCGACGAGCCGGCCGGGATCCAGCGGCAGGCCGGCGCGGTGCAGGGCGTCGCGGACCTGCTCGTCGCTGGCGTCCTTGTTGCCGATCCGCACGTTCTCGGCGACGGAGGTGGTGAAGATGTGGGCGTCCTGGGCCAGGTATCCGACCCGGCCGCCCCGCCGCACCGTGCCCGCGCGAGGCGGGATCAGCCCCATGGCGGTCACCGCCAGGGTGGTCTTGCCGATACCGGAGGCGCCGGTGCAGGCCACCTTCTCCCCGGGTTTCACCACCAGGTCGAGGCCGTTTCGGAGCACCGGGGCGCCGGGCCAGCCGATGGCCACGCCGCCGAGTTCCAGTCCGGGGCCGGCCTCCCCGTCCGGGACGACGTCACCGGTGCCGACCGGGTCGGCGTCGAGAATCTCCCGGACGCGGGCCAGGGAGGAGCGGGTGCGGGTCCACGTCTGGGCGGCCGCCACGAACGTCGCCAGCACCTCGTGCAGGGCGAGCGGCACCAGCGCCAGGACCGCCAGGAAGGTGGGGTGCATGGCTCCGGAGGCGACGGCGGGCCCGCCGATCGCCAGTCCCGCGACCACGGCACCCCCTGCGGCGAGCACCTGCGCCGAGGTGGCCACGCCCCGCACCCACGCGCCGCGTGCCTCCTGCCGTTTCAGCCGGTCGTCGACCTCCAGCAGCCTCGCCAGGGAGGCGTGTTCGGCGCCGTAGGCGACCAGGTCGGGGGCGGTGCGGGCCACCTCACGGACGGCGTCGGCGAGTTCCCCGCGGGTCGGGGCGGCGTCGTGGTCGGCGGCCAGGGTGGCGCGCTGCGTGAGCAGCGGCACCACGACCCCGGCCAGCAGGGTGGTGACGAACAGCGCCAACCCCGCCCACGGCGAGATGACCGCGATCCCCACCGATGCGCCGGTGATCACCAGCAGCCCCGAAGCGACGGGAATCAGCACCCTCACCACGACGTCGGTGACGGCCTCGGTGTCGGAGACCACCCGGGTCAGCAGATCGCCGCGGCGGGCACCGATCAGGGTGGTGCGGGCCAGCGAGTCGTAGGTGCGCATCCGCAGCCCCGACTGCATCCGCAACGCGACGTCGTGCCCGACGAGACGCTCCACGTAACGGAACACCCCACGCGAGATCGCGAAGGTCCGCACCCCCACGGCCGGGGCCTGGAGGTACAGCACAGGAGGCAGCAGGGCCGCGAAACTGATCAGCCACGCGGAGATCCCCATCAGGGCCACCGACGACGCCGACGCCGCGACGGCCAGCAGCACCGCCAGCCCCAGGCGCAGCCGACCCAGTGGGATGGCGCGGATCAGGTCCGTGAGCAGCCCCCTCACAGCGCCACCACCTCGTCGGCGGCCGCCAGTACGGCGCTGCGGTGGCTGCGGTCTCGACCAAAGACAAGGAGTGCATCAGCATAAAGTCAACCTTCACGACTACCCTGGTCAAGACCGGCACCGAGACCCAGATCGACCCAAGCAACGAATTCGACACCGTCTACGCGGACATCGATCAGTCCTTCCACTACCAGGACGGCGGGACTAAGCGCGATCCTACCTATAACTCTCCCTGGAGGGAGGCCGTGGGGTTGGCAGACGGCTATAAGTCCGCCCTCTTGGGACCGGTTGGGGTGACGACCGTCAAGGTGGACGAAGAAAACGGGGTCACGTGGTTCAGGTCATCCCAGAACGACGACGCAAATGCGGCGAACAACATCTCCACGGTCGTGGCAAAGGCGGGGCCCAAGTTCGTCACCGGATGGGTGGGCGACGGATGCGAGACGAGCATAGGATACGCGTCCTTCGTCCGCGTATATCCCGAGTGGCCAGATCCAAAAAAGTCACCGGAGACCCAGGTCAGGAAGCGTGGGGAGATAGCCTCGTTTGACATCACCCAAGCGTTTCCCTATGTGTCCGAGAAGAACAAGGCGACGTCCATCGTCGTGACCGACACGCTCGATTCGGCCCTCGATGCGTCGCACGCGACCGTCCAGGTCTTCAAGGGTGGCGTGGACGTCACGGACAACTGGACGATCAACGTCTCCGGCCAGGTTGTGACCGCAACGGCAAAGAACA
>ERZ772977.1208-NODE-1208-length-13675-cov-7.266740_pt1 | contig 13675 bp, 10 predicted proteins | sample MGYA00511131_ERZ772977 | MGnify/ENA primary metagenome ERZ772977 (study PRJEB29015, sample SAMEA2737935) | human oral metagenome | biome: human oral; feature: human-associated habitat; material: dental | place: China | collected 2151 ...
CCTGCTCGGCTGACCACTCGGCCGGCCTGGTTGGCCCGGCTGAGCTGGCCTGCCCGGCTGACCACTCGGCTGGCCTGGTTGGCTCTGCCGGCCTGGCTGAACTGGCTTGCCCGGCTGGCCTGGTTGGGCTGGCTGGTTGTGCTGGGCTGGTTGCTTGGGGGTCGTGGGCGAGGCAGGCCGCTGTGAGCGGGCCGGCGGCTCCGCAGACACCGGCGGCGCAGAAGGCGGCGTGGTCCGCCCGGCCCCAGGCGCCTGCGCCTGGGTAGGCCCGCTCGGTGTGCCCCCATCGGGTGTGCCCGCGTTCGGGGCACTGCGACCAGGCCCGCCCGGCGCGCGCCCGTCTGGTGCGCCCGCGTTCGGGGCGCCCCGACCAGGCGAACCCGGTGCGCGCCCATCGGGGGCGCCCGCCTCTGGTCTGACCTGCTCAGGAGCGCTCGCCCCTGGGGCTGCCCTGTCTGGGACTGCCCTGTCTGGGACGTTCCGCTCGGGAGCGCTCCTGTCAGGAACCGCCCTGTCAGGGGCGTTCCTGTCTGGGGTGTTGAGGTCGGGGGTTGGAGCCGACATGGAGGGCGAGGTGTCCGTGGGCCGGGCAACCGGCTCCACCGGAGCCGACACCTGCGGAGCCGAAACCGGCACCTGCGGGGCACCCCGGTCGGGTGCGCCCACCTCCGGGACACCCCCATCCAGCCCGTCCGGGGTTGGTGTGTCCAGTCTGTCCGGGGTGGGTGTCCCTAGCTTGTCTGGGGTGGGGGTGTCTGGGTGGTCTGGGGTCTGTGGTGGTGGTTGGGTCAGGGCCTGCCGCAGCTCATCACGACTCAGGTCCTCCAGGCGGCCATCACCGCCCAGGGCCTGGGCCAGGCGGTCGGACAGCACCTGGGGGGTCAGTGGGGGCCCGCGAGGGGAGACCGCCTCCCGCTGCTCAGCCAGGCTCCGAGGCTCCAACACCTTCAACCTCTCGTTCAGGTCCCTAGACAGCTTCGGGGAGTCAGTCAGCACCACCTGCATCTGCAGCAACCGGTCCCCCTGACCCGCGTCCACCGCCTCCTGAGCCGCATCACGAATCAGCTCCCTGGGACCCTGAGCCGTCTGCGCCCCCACCGCCGAGTTCGTCGCCCGGTCCCCCAGAGCCACCACACCCCCCACCAGCGAGGGCCCCTGCGGACCAGACAACAGCTGATCAGGATTGTGCAGCACCGCCAGCTCCTTCATCGCCCGAGAAGCCCACAACCCCGCCACCTCAGGAGGAAAATGATGCCGCTTCCACAGGTTGTCAGCGAGCTTGTCCTGGAACTTCTGGCGGATTCTGGTGTGGCTGGCTGGGGAGCGCTTGCGCTCGTCGAAGGTGGCCATACCAGCCAGGATCTCTTTGGCGCTCATCAGGCTCAGAGCCGTGAACTGCCCGTCGAGCTGACGCGTCATCTCCTTCGGCAACCCACTCGAGGTCCGATTCTTCCCACCCGTGTGGTACGACACCACCACCGGGTCCACCTTGTCACACCACTGGCCGGCCCCCACCTGGACGCCAGCCGCCCTCAAGGCGGCAGGCCCCTCCCATACCAGCACCGACCGGCCCCCAGCAGACCCCGGGGTAAACATGTTCCCAGCCACCAGACCCCGGCCAGAGCCCCCGCCGGGGCCAGGCCGACGCGAACCCGTGCCGCTCACAACCCACCCCCAGAACCACCGGAACCAGCAGGACCACCCTGGCCACCCTGACCACCGGGGCCATCCTGGTTGTCGGGGTCGCCGGGGGTCTCGGGGGTGCTTGCGTCACCGGAGGTGTCTGGGTTGGTGGGGGGTATGGCTCCTTGGTCGATGAGGAACTGGGTGGCGGCCCCGCCCCAGGCAGCCATGAGATCAGCCCCCAGGTACCTGGGCGTGGACTGCGCCAGCCCCACCAGGTAGGGCACAGCCTTCTGCACACTCAACCGATCCGCACGGATCTGGCCACCAAAGCTCAACGGCGGCACGAACCCGAGCACCTCGTCAGCCCCAGGCACCCCCAGACGCTCAATCCCCTCCACAGCCAAAGGCCGACCCGTCACCTCATCGTCATACAGATCCTCAAGCGGTTCGGTGAAGGTAATGCAGCCGCTGCGCTCCCGGACAACCGGATCAGTCATATTCTCCGACTCATTGGCGTTCGGAGAGATCTCACCGCTGATGACGTCGATGTCCAATGCCGGCCCAGAGATCTCACCCCACAGAAGCATCCGCCCCAGGGCAGTGCGTGTCACGCAGTGCCAGCGCTGAGCCGGGAACGGCAGCTCGATCCCCTCCAGCCAGGCATCCACCACCGGCGCCCACTCAACCGGATCCGTGATCCAGGAGCGTCCCTGCCCAAAACCATCAAACCCGAAACGCCTCCAGATATACAAAACAGACTCAGGAAACACACCCCCAAACCGCTCAAAGTACCCCTCCGGCACCACCCGACCCACACCCAAAGGAGGCATCGGATCCACCGACTCAAACATGTCCTCCTGGATCGTCCGCTCGACCCACTCCGGACCCCACTCAAGATTCTCATCCCTCACAAAACCGGAAGGTTCCGCACCTTGCCCCGACAAGGAACTGGAAGGTGTTTCAACATCATCGTATGCCATAAATGCATCGGGGAAACTACTCTGCACGTCATCGTGACCCACGGCATTCTTTCCCATTGCTGGCAAACCAAATACTGAAAGGTCCATCCTAAATAAAGAGCCTGGGACACCCTCTCCCACATCACTCGGATCACCCTCACTGTCAGCTCCAACAGCACCAGGGTCACTGTCAGAATCATTATTTTTGTGACCATCGACACCCAGCAGGGAAGAGTAGTCGATAATGCTAGACGGAGTCGACTTGGACGTGGACTCACTCGGAACAGAGGTATGGGACAGGCGGCCCGGATCTTCATTTAGTCGCTCATCGCCATCAGGCGACACGGATTGTGGAGACAAAACCCGATACGGTGACGAGGCGCTTTGAGCTACGCGAGTTCGCTTCGGATAGATTCGTGGAGGCAGCAAATCCATCTCATAGGCGCCGTCGTTATGCAAAAATTCGGGGCCACCTTCACCTTCGTCAACATTCAACACTCGCGAGTCAAGCGGACTGTGCCCCTCAAGCTCTGCCACGAACGGAGAATGACGTGAGTAAGCGACCGAATCGACAGAGCCACCGATCTCTGACACCAACGAATTCTCACTCGTTGAAGCACCTTCCTCTGGCTGCAGGGCTGGAGGCTCAACATCTCCCGCCACTGTCAGATCTGAGGCGAACGGCTCATTATACTCTCGGACAACCAGCGTTTCATCAAGTAGCGTCACTGCGCCGAAGGCGTCGACAGAAATGTACTGCGTTCCGTTCTCGTCAACGGCCGCTACAGTGACGCTCATACCCGCTTCTGCGGCGATCGATGCAACGAGACGCAGAAGCTCTTCACGTGCTTGAGATACGCTCCCGGCGTTGACACGTTGCCCCCTTCCGTCGCCGGAAAGCTGGCCACTTCCGTCGGGATTCACCGTGATCGTAATCATGAGGACTCACCTTTCACCGCACCGCGTTATTCACGCCCATCATAACGCCTTTCGGAGGGGGACTGCCGCGGCAAGAAGACGTGGAACGCCTTCCAACCTCATTATTATGATGGCAGACCCGACCGCGGCATGCGCGCGCAGGGCATTTTACCTATGTTGGCCTGCATCATCAGACACCTTAGGACCCTTTGACGCCACGATCTTTACAAAAGGAGCCATCCCTAAAACCCCAATTCCTCCAACCAGGAACCGAGGCCAGTCTCCAGCCACCCTCCCCACAACGTACGTAACAAGTAAGTAGACGACCAAGTATGCCAGCAACCATCGGAAGCACCGAGACACTGGTTGGTCAGATGTCAGTAGAGTTACATAAAAATCAATTTTGCTTCTGAACGAACTCATTGCATGCATTCTCTGTTCTCACTGACCAACCAGCGCTTTGGCCACCTTACCGCTGCTCATCACAAGCACTATCAAGAGCACTGGCGCCAAAAGGAACGTCGCATAATTCTGAACGATCCATCCACTCAGAGAATCTTTAGGCTCACCGACACTAATCGCATTTACCACAGGTAGGTACGAATAGACTTTAGTCGCCAGCATCAATGTTGCGGCTTGAATTGAGACCGCGGCATACTTTTGAAGGTATCCTATCCCCATTGACTTCGTGTCCGGGTGCCCCAGGAAGGCAATCGGCAACGATGCGAATGCGGTCATAAGATATAGTTCAATAAAACGCATCACCACCATCAGCTTGACAACTATGACAGCAGCCATTGCAACAATGAACGGAATAATGAGCAGCATCACCATTCCCGCCTTGTCCATCATTTCTGCGTTGGATACTTTGTCAGAAATGTCAGGAAGCTGCGGCAATGACTTTTGAGCCATTTCTATATTCTTAGCGACACTCTGAACTACCTGATTAATTGCATCGAGGAACATCATGGCGTTCTGGGCAGCCCACACAAGGAGCACTGACTTGAACATCGTGGCCGCAATAATTTTAACGCCCAGCTGTTGGTCTGCCTCGATTCGACTGGCATTCCTCGCCAACTCAAGCACCAGTAGCATCGAAATGATCACAGACGCAACCGGCTTGATGCCAGTGTTGTGCAATGACGTGACAACATTGTACGTGTCATTACTGTATTCCGATAGCGTCTGCTTGAGGCCTGTTGCTTCGCTTGTGTCAAACTCAAACAGTTTTTTGAACATGTAGATTATCATGTCATCCATGGAAACTCTACCTCAACTTCATTTCGACGAACCTGACTTCCATTTGCATTACTGACTAATGACCCCACACCACAACCAACAACAGAGCCAGCACAGTGAGCACCTGCAGTGCGGCAAGTGCCGCAACAACACCGTAGGGTGCTGGTTTAGCTGCCCAACCCGTATGCTTATGCCCATTCTCGACTGGCGGGTGAGTGGACTGAGGATGACTCCTAGGAGCCGTCGGGGTTAAAGGCATGCCGGGAGGGGGAGATGAACTCCATGTCGCAGGAAGGCTACGCACATCATGGGGATCCATCTGTCTTTGCGGCTCAGTTGGCTCCGGAGATCGCGCACTCTGACTCAGTCGCTCACCGGCACTGACCCAATCCGAGATGCCAGATCGCGGTGGAACACCGCTGCCGCCCTGGATAGTAGTGTTATCTGTCGAAAACGGTGCTCGGCCCACGTGGGCAGTATGATTTGCAGAGGACTGAGGAATTTCAGGCGACGGCAGATGAGAGAAGTTGGCCAAGGAATCCGAGTTCTGTGACAAGCTGCGGGGTGGTTCGGCTGTGCGAGACCGATGCTCTTGACGTCGGCGATACTCACTCTGAACATCGATGGGCACCGTCTGAGGATCAGAGTTTTCAGTTGTCGCCTGCTGGTTCGCCGTCTTACGTGACGGCGCAGATCCGTACGGCGTGCGACTCGTCGCATGGGACGGACCAGGCCCGGCGTGTGCTGCTTGCGTCACGGTCGGCTCCACCCGGCCAGGCCCCATCACACCCGGACCCGACACGGTCGGCTCCACGCGACCAGGCCCCATCACACCCGGACCCGACACACCCGAACCCGTCGCAGCCGCCTCTACCCGGCCAGGTCCCGATACACCCGGACCCGGCCCGGCCGGACCCACGCGACCAGGCCCCATCACACCCGGACCCGTCGCAGGCGGTGAGAACGACGTTGGTGCTGCGTCTCCGGACTGGCTGCCACCGCCACGCTTTTTCGCTTTGAGACCCGGAAAGCGCCGCTTTCGTTTCTGCACCGGCTCCACAGCATCCGGCTGAGGCGGAACATCCAGCGACCTAGGATCCTCGACAGCCAAACCGGCTAACGCCCAGTCGCTGAGCGCGCGGTAGGAGTTGGGGTGGCTGACGAGCTCGTCGAGAACATCTCGATCCCGATGCTCACTGTCCGCCGCAATAGTCCACAACTGCTGCGGAGTAAGATCGCTGTTGAGTCTCATAGTGAATGTCCTGTTCCGACTTCAGAGCTTGGGCTCTTCCAAGCCCGTTACTTTTCCATCACCCGATAGGGGGAGCTCGGCTACCCACAAGCGAGTTCCTGACGACACCACTTCACTGCCATTGCCATGAGGAATGTGTACCGTATAGGTGACCATCACTCCCAGCTTCATGGTCTTGCCGTCATGCGAAGTGACGCTGGCATCGCCAGTGGAGTCCACGGTGACACGCGCATTATCGACGCTGCCGTATAATTTCTCCCAGGCAGACTCCTGCTTCGCGACGTCATCGGAAAACTCACTCGACAATCGCTTGAACCGCTCTTGTTCCGTCTCCGACTGTGACCACTGAGCTGCTGCCTTCACGGCCCTCACTGCGCGCTCCTTCTGAGCGGACGTCGGCCGAAACTCTGAGGCATAGCCATCCACCTGAGACGGTAAGGATGTCGCAGAACGCGACTGGGTCGCCTCCGATGACGGCACCGGGGATGTCGCAGCCGAGCTTGCCCTCGCCTCAGACTCACCTCGATGGGATGCCGACCATACGATTATCCCAGCGAAGGCGCCAACCAGCGACAACGACACCGCAATGATTGTTGCCACAAGACGCTTCTGTCGCCGATCCATGATCACTCACCTTCTCAGTACCAGTGCGGACTACGTTGCTGCCACAACGTCCACGCCGCACACGGAGAGCCATAGTCAGGTCTCTCCTTAATATACTTCAATCCCCATCTGATCTGGGTTTGAGGGTTAGTGGCCCAGTCGGCACCCTCGGACGCCATCTTCTCTCCGGGTAGAGACTGTGGGATACCATAGGCGTCAGACGTCGGGTTGTCCGCAGTGTAGTTCCATCCCGACTCGTGGTTCCACAGCTCGACCAGACAGGCGAACTGCTTATCATCCCAGCCATAGGCTTTCATTTGCGTCTTGGCGTACGCCTGAGCGTCACCAGCGCTTGTACCAGCCGCCGCATACTGTGCATTATCGACCGTCGTCACACCATTCTCAGTCTTAACCTTTAATTTGGAGTGAGGGTTGTGCTTGATAACCGCCTGCCCGGACGACACCAGTTGCTTCACCATATCAGGTGTGTAGTTCTCCAGAAAGTATTCCGCATCTCCATAGTTCTCCGTCACCATACTGCCGTCGGCACCGACCTGAGCCACGTAGGCGACGTGTCCGAAACTTGCGTTCCAGCGTCCCCCCTGAGCGCCGGGCTGGAAGGAAATAATGTCACCTGGAGTAGGTTTACTCACTTTTTCCCAACCTGGCAGAGCAGAGTCATTTCCCCACTGATATCCATGACCCCCAGCAGGAGTCGTATTGGCATTCACATACTTCCACGGTTTTTTTGTCACGCCTTCATCGCGATTGACTCGCCAGATCGCAAAGTCTGTACAGTTTCCATAGAAATATCCTGTATCCGGGTTGGCTGACGACGAACCCATCCCCTTGTATGGATAATCATCGCCCATACCAGCCGCAACAACTCCTGCCGCGCCCCCCTTTGACTTCTGCTCCTCCTCATAGCCTCCGAGCCATGAAGGAAGAAAGGACAGAACGATGGCTACCACGACAATGACGGCGATGATGGGTAACATGAAAATGAGCAAAGCACTCACTTTCACGGCTATGATTGCGACGATCCTTGCAATCAGATGTGCGACCGCTCGCGACGCCGCTGCCGCAGCCCTGTTGGCAGCCCTTGCGGCAACCTTGCCATTAACCTTGGCAATCTTGTTCCTGGCCGCTTTGGCCGAGTTCTTGAGTCCAGCCTTTCGAACCCGCGACGTAAGCCGTGCTGCCTTCTGGACCTGCTTCGATGTGATCCGAGCGACTCTCGGAGTAACTTCGATGGACTTCTTTACGGCACGTTTTCCAATGCGATAACTAGTAAGCGCAGTCCTCGGCGTTTTAGCTGCCGCGCTCATCATTTTCTGCTTGGCGATCTTTCCGCCAACATCCGCCATTGACGCATCGCTACCGAATGGAGAGGTAACACTATCAACCTGATCAAAGGCCTTCTTGGCTACGATCGAGGTCTTGGTCGCAATCCTGGTGCCATTACGTATAGAACTACGAACTTCGTCGCTGAACTTCTTAGGGGCGTGTTTAGAGGAAGGCTTTTTTACGTCCTTCTTCTGAGGGGTTTCCTTCTTCTTACTGCCTGAAGCCTTGCCATCGCCTCCGTTACCGGGAGCACCATCCTTGGGGGTCTTCCCTACGCCTCCATCGACGGAGGTGGCCCTGGCCTCCCTCGGCGCCGACGTGAGAGCACTAGAACCACGGGACTCAACATTGACGCTTGAGAACTTGTCTTCCGTCAGTGACTGAGCGTCTCGATTACGAAGGTCGACTCGAACGTTAGCCATGACCTACACTCCTTCACCGAACTTAGTTGTGTACAGCTGGTACAACTTGGAGCTTGTTGGCATCCTCGAATCGAAAGGCACCATCGCCGGCCCCATCTTCAAGAGCCCACACCCTGGTGGGATGTTCTGGAAATAGGAGCGGTGCTTATCAGACCAGTTGAAGAGCTCCTGCAGAGTCTGGGCATCCGTCGGGGTCTGGTTCAGGAGCACAAGAATGTCCGAGTTGGCGAGCATCAGACGAGCACGCTCACTGATGAGCAGCTCTTCAATGTTCTGCGTCAGGCCGGTCGGCAAAAGGCCGTACTTACGGGCACGCTTGTAGATCATCTGACAGTACGCGCCAGCGTAGTCGTTACTGAAAAGAAGGTGGAACTCATCCAGGTACAGCCAGGTCCGCTTGCCCTTGGCGCGGTTGACCTGAGCCTGTGCCCAAATCTGCTCCAGCACCACGAGCATACCGAACGTCTTCATGTCGGATCCGAGCTTAGAGATGTCATAGATCATCGCACGGTTCGACGTGTCCACATTCGTCTGCTGCGAGAAGCCCGAGAACGACCCCGCCGCATAGAGCTCAAGGGCAGTTGCAACCGCCCTGGCCTCCTCCTCAGGCTGGCGCCGCAGTTCGTCGAACAGGTTGAACAGAGTTGGCGGAGCCATTCTCTTGTCCTGGAAAAACTGCCCGTATATACGCGTCACACAGCGGTCAATGATTGAGCGCTGAGGCGCACTCAGCCCATTAACTCCTCCAATAAGCACTTCACAGAGAGAAAGGATGAACTCCGCCTTCAGCTTGACAGGACTCCCATCATCCGCCGGCGCGTCTCTGTCGATATGCAGTGGATTGATGCATGCTCGTGATCCTGCGCTGATCTCGACAGTCGTGGCTCCGATGGCCTGCCCGAGGGGCGCATACTCATGCTCAGCGTCAACAATAATAAGATCGTCGTTAGGACGTCCAAGGAAGACCTGCATGATCTCGCCTTTTCCGAACTGCGACTTTCCTGCACCACTCGTACCGAGAATGAAGGAGTTTCCATTCATCGTGGATGTGCGTGATCCCACCACAAGGTTCTGACTAATTGCGTTCACCCCGTAGAAGAGGCCGCCCTTGTGCAGCAGCTCCTGCGTTGTAAACGGAACGATCACAGCCACTGCCGCCGTTGTCAGAGTTCGGTAAATCGGTAGACGAGACACGCCGAGCGGAAGAACGGCATTCAAACCATCCTCCTGCATCCACTTCAACGTCTCAAAGGGGCATGAGTGCTTACGTCCAGCGACCCGCACTTTTTCAACGGCCTCCGCAAGCGCGTCCTTCGTCGCACCAGCGACCCCTACGACAATGGTGGTCGTGAACAACTTCTCGTTACTCGACTCGAGCTGATCACGCAGATCGACTGCCTCTTGATGCGAAGCCACCAGCTCGTGAGGAATCGACTCCTCACCATTTCCTTGCTTCCGGGCCTTTCGCAGCTCGTTGGAGCGCTGCATGTCCATTTCCGCGATCTGCCGCTTGACCAGATCCAGACCTTCTGCGTGATCGAGAGGCCGGAAATGCACCGAGATCGCCAGCTCCGAGTTGATCTCAGAGAGCTCCTTCATGAGACGATCAGAGAGCCACGAGGGCAGATCGCGCAGACACAGTACCTGGTAGTACGAGTCCTTCTCACCAGTGAAACAGATCGAGTTCCCGTCACCTGAGAAATCGATTGCCCACGGCGAGACGATATCCTTCGTGGTGAGGTTGGTTCCGATCAGGTCGGTATACTCGAAACGAAACGGCTCTCCCGGCCTCAGAATGTCATGCAGAATCCGGATCCGGTCTTCACCAGAGACTCTTTCTGCACGACACCCACCAACAGCTCGCAGCTGCGCGATCGCATCTGATGATATCTGAGCCAGCTTGTTGGTGGCGTGCTCAAAATCATCGGCTTCAACCGTGATGGTGACATACTTTTCCGTCACAGTGTTGTTGCGGCCGGATGCCAGCCTCGCGTTAATCAGGTCATTGTATTCCCACCGATAGGCATCCAGCCCATCACCGCGAGGAGCGAACTCGACACTCTGCGCCAGCTCAGCTTTATTAAGCTGGCGATTCATAACCGTCAACTGAATGCTCTGCCCAGCATCAAAGGAGTTGACGAACTGTGCATACGACTCCACCAAGGAGGCTTGCTCTTCTTCCGGAGCCAGCTGATAGTCGATATCCGCCAGCTTCAGCGTCACGGAGTACTGGTTCCCCCCAAGCGAGCACACGCCGTTCTCGACCATCGCCTCATACTGGATGACAGCCTGAGCGGTGTTCCTTTTACGGCGAGGAACATCATTCTTCTCGCGGCGCCTTTTACTCTGCTTGCGAGCCTTCCGATCAGGCTTACTGCCATCCTCCGCATTCGAGTTCTCGGATGACTCGCTGCTTTGGCGCTTTCGAGTTGCGAACAGCATTAGCTGACCTTTCTGCGGCTATTTCTGTCGACAACACCGAGTCCTGCGCATACAGTCGCTTCTGGGGGTCCCACTTGTACCTCCAGAAATAACGCGCATACTTTTCAAAAGGAAGACCTTTTGGCCTCACCCAACCGACCGCCACAAAAGGCATGGTCAGAAGTGCGGCCATCCAGGATCCCAGATCGGACTGCCCCGCCCAGAAGCACAGGGCATATGTTCCGCCGACAACAATGATTCCTATTGCTGAGCACGCCATTTGTCGCCATGACATGCCCATCATAACTTTCGCTTGGTAGGCAGTGATCTCCCGATATACCTTGATTTCAAGCGCCATTGTATTTTGACGCTACAGGGCGATATTCGAGAAGAGCTGCGCCGCAGCCACAATCAGGCCGCCACCAACAGCCTGCCAAACACCAGACTGAATCTGCGGACCCTGGTGGTCACGCAGGCCTCCCGCCAGCGTGATAACCCCCCAAACGGTCCACAAGCCACCTCCAATGGTCGCGAACTTCACGAAAAGCTGGAGGGCCTGACTCATCATATCCATGGGATGCTCCTATATATCCATGATGAAAGGGGTAGGGATGTTCTCGTGGACGCATTCGTCCGATGTCCCGTCTAAACGAACTACTGGCACATGTATGCCAGCCCGTTATCTGACGGCGATGAGATTGTTGCAGACCTGAGACATCGTGTCCACCGAATCCAGGGGTAGAGGTATCCACCTCTAAATCCGCGCTCACCATTGCGCATCCTCAATATTCTGCTATGTGGTAGGAACGCGTCCACGTACTTGACACGGTGTACCATAAGGCGTGCTTGCGCTCCGCTCCAACGGATCGTTAGAATCTCGGCCGTGATGACTTCTCTGCCGCAGGCCCGCGCGATGATGGTGCGCACCCTTGGCGAGGGTCGAATGTGCATGCGCTGACAGCGCCAGCCGTCGCTGTCTGATCACGTAACGGTGAGAGTCCGAGCCGTCCAACACCGGCTCGTTGCACTCCGCGGAGGCACTACCGCCCCGTGTTCATCCCTCCAGCAACCCGCCACCTCGGCCGGCCCGCCGCTGGCCACCCCTGAGCTCGACGCCACAGCTGCGCCTTGCGCTCGCGCGTCACCCCCGCCAGGGCACCCGAGAGGACCCCTTGCCATGCACACCCGCCTCACCCCCGTCTCCAGTTCCGCCGACTCCGCCGACTCCGCCGACTCCGCATGTCCGGCCCGCCCTGACCTTGAGGCCCCCCACGCGCTCACCGCCTCCTCCCCCGCGGCCGCCCTCACCTCGGCGGACCGCTCCGCCTTCTTCACCGCCCCCGCCGTTGACCCGGCCGTCTTCGACGCGGTCCCCGACCGCCGCGGCACGGCTAGCCTCAAGTGGGACTCCGCCGTCAAGCGCGGCCGCCCCGAGGATGTCTTGCCCCTGTGGGTGGCGGACATGGACCACGCCACCGCACCGGCGGTCATCAGCGCCCTGCTGTGGCGCACCCGCCACGGCATCTTCGGCTACTCCGAGCCCGACGACGCTTACCACTCGGCCCTGACCGGCTGGTTCTCCCGCCGCTACGGCTGGCAGGTGGAGGCCGAGTGGAACACCGTGACCCCCGGCGTCGTGCCGGCCCTGGCCCTGGCGGTACGGGCCCTGACCGCGCCGGGCGAGGCGGTCCTCATCGAGGAGCCCGTCTACTACCCCTTCCGCGACGTCGTCGAGGTCAACGAGCGCACCGTGGCCGCCGTTCCCCTCGTGCGTGACGCCGACGGCGTCTACCGCCGTGACCTGGCCGCCCTGGAGGAGACCATCGAGGCGACCGGTGCGCGCCTGCTGCTCCTGTGCAACCCGCACAACCCGGTGGGCCGGGTCTGGAGCCGGGAGGAGCTCGCCGCACTGGAGGAGGTCACGGCCCGCCACGGCGTCGTCGTCGTGGCCGACGAGATCCACGCCGACCTGGCCCTGCCGGGCTTCGCGACGACGCCCTTCGCCTCCCTGGGCGAGGCGGCCGCCGCCCGCACGATCACCTGCACCTCGCCGTCGAAATCCTTCAACCTGGCCGGTCTGCAGGTCGCCAACATCCTCATCGCCGATGCCCGCCTGCGCGAGGCCTTCCGCCGCGAGCTGGCCACCACCGGCTACTCCCAGCCCAACGTCCTGGGCCTGACGGCCTGCCGAGCCGCCTACGAGGGCGGGGACGCCTGGCTCGACGCCCTGCGCGAGCACATCGCGGCCGCCCGGGCCCACGTCGAGGCGCGCCTGGAGCGCATCGAGGGGATCGAGGCCGCCCCCTGCGAGGGCACCTACCTGCTGTGGCTGGACTGCTCAGGATTCCTTCAGGCCACCGGCCTCGAGCCCGATCAGCTCGACGAGGTCATGGCGAACGAGGCCGGGCTCTGGCTCGACGACGGCCGGATCTTCGGGGCCGGCGGTGAGGGCTTCACCCGCATCAATGTCGCCTGCCCTCGCGTCACCCTCGACGCCGCCCTGGACCGGTTGGAGGCGGCCGTGGACGCCGTGACCGCCCGCGCCGCCGAGCAGGCCGGGCAGGGCCCCGTCGCCCTGTCCGCCTGAGCCGGTTCGCCCGGGCCGCACCAAGCGTGCCGGCCCGCAGGCGTCCGGTCACCGGTCATCACCCGCGCCGTCGTCGACCGTCAGTCACCATGTCTTCCCGCCACTGCCCCGCCCATGAGGAGAAACTACTCATGACCAGCCCGTCCGCTCCTCGGCCCGCCGCTCACTCCGGGTGTTCCCAGCCGCCGGCCGCCCGAACCTTCCCCGTCCACCACCACCCGACGTCGTCGGTCCCGGACCCGCAGCTCCGCCTGGAGACGCTGCTGGTGCGCTCGGGCACCGGGACCGACCCGGCCACGGG
>ERZ772977.1211-NODE-1211-length-13659-cov-12.900103_pt1 | contig 13659 bp, 10 predicted proteins | sample MGYA00511131_ERZ772977 | MGnify/ENA primary metagenome ERZ772977 (study PRJEB29015, sample SAMEA2737935) | human oral metagenome | biome: human oral; feature: human-associated habitat; material: dental | place: China | collected 2151 ...
CGCCTTCTCCCTGGGCATGCAGCTGCTCGGCTCCTACCTGTCCAGCCTCTTCCTGCCCGCCATCGGGCACATCCCCACCCTGTGGATCGGCTGGCTGCTCGCCGCCGCCGGGGGCACCACCGGGATGCTCTTCCTGTACCGCCGCCCCTCCTCCGCCGCCACCCGGGGCAAGTCCATCCTCCAATCGGTCGGCTCGGCCGTGTCCGTGCTGTGGCGCTACCCGAAGGTCTCGGTGGGCGGGATCGTCAAGATCATCAACCTCTCCGGCCAGTACGGCATGCAGGCCTACTACGTCGTCTACCTGCACAAGGTCTTCGGCATGCCCGAGTCCCAGGCCATCCTGGAGTTCTCCATCTTCGGCTTCGTCGCCATTATCGGCGACGTGTTCTGGGGCGTCATGGGCGACCGCATCGGCTGGCGCAACACCCTGCAGTGGGCCGCCACCCCGATCACGGCGATCGCGCTGGCCTACATCTACCTCATCCCTATCGTCGCCGGCCCGAGCTTCCTCCTCATCGCGCTGGGGACCTCGGCCGTGGGCATCGGCCTGAGCGCGCACGTGCCCACCACGCCGCTGATCACCGCCCACGCCCACGGGGAGACCGGCAACGCTCTGGCCATCCTCAACCTCGGCGCGGGCCTTGGCGCCTTCGTCGGCCCCGCCATCGTCACCCTGCTGCTGGGCGAGGAGGGCACGGCCCAGGGCTACGCCGCGGCCGCCATGGCGCTGGCCGGCATCTACGTCATCTCCTTCTTCCTCTGCTTCGCCCTCAGGCTCCCGGGCAACGCCCGAGTGCTGCACACTGATGCCGAGCTCTCCGACGACGACGTCGCCGCGCCCACGACCGCCTGACCGCCCTCCGCCGACCATCCGCCACACACCATCCGACAAGAGAACCGAGAGAGACAGGACACCAGCCATGACCACCACCCCCGACCGCAGCGACCTCGCCCCCGCCTACGACCGCTCGGCGATCACGACCGGGATCGTCCACATCGGCGTCGGCGGCTTCCACCGCACCCACCAGGCCATGTACCTCGACCGCCTCATGAGACGGGGCGGCGAGTCCGGCGCCCCGCAGGACGCCTGCCTGGACTGGGGCATCTGCGGGGTCGGGCTCCTGCCGGGCGACGCCCGCATGCGAGACGCACTCGCCTCCCAGGACCACACCTACACCCTGACCCTCAAGCACCCCGACGGCCACCACGAGTCCACCGTCATCGGCTCGATCCACGACTACCTCTTCGCCCCCGACGACCCCGAGGCCGTCCTGAGCCTCATGGCCGCGCCCACCACCCGGATCGTCTCCCTGACGGTGACCGAGGGCGGCTACAACATCGACGACGCCACCGGCGCCTTCCGCACCGAGTCCCCGGGCGCCGCCCACGACGCCGCCAACCCCCGCGAGCCCACCACCGCCTTCGGCTACATCGTCGAGGCGCTGCGCCGCCGCCGTGAGGCCGGCACCGCCCCCTTCACGGTCATGAGCTGCGACAACCTGCCCGGCAACGGCAAGATCGCCCGCACCGCCGTCGTCTCCCAGGCCGCCATGAGCGACCCGGACCTGGCGGGCTGGATCGAGGAGCACGTCTCCTTCCCCAGCTGCATGGTCGACCGGATCACCCCGCAGACCACGCCGGAGGACATCGCCGAGGTCCGCTCCGAGCTGGGCATCGAGGACGCCTGGCCGGTGGTGTGCGAGCCCTTCACCCAGTGGGTGCTCGAGGACGACTTCCCCGCGGGCCGCCCGCCCTACGAGCGGGTCGGGGTGCAGATGGTCGACGACGTCGTGCCCTACGAGCTGATGAAGCTGCGCCTGCTCAACGCCTCCCACCAGGGCCTGGGGCACTGGGGGCGCCTGCTCGGCATGACCTACGGGCACGAGGCCGCCGCCGACGCCGACATCGCCGCCTGGGTGCGCGCCTTCCTGGAGCGCGAGGCCCTGCCGCGCCTGCGGCCGGTACCCGGCATCGACCTGGCGGAGTACGTGGACACGCTCTTCGAGCGCTTCACCAACGCCGCCATCGCCGACACCCTGCTGCGCCTGGCCCAGTTCGGCCCCAGCGGCATGCCCAAGTTCGTCCTGCCCACCGTGCGCGACAACCTCGCCGCGGGCGGACCGATCCGCCTGGGGACCGCCATGTGCGCCGCCTGGTCGCTGGGGGCCGCGGGCACCGACGAGAGCGGCGACCCGATCCCGGTGGCCGACGACCTGCGGCCCCTGGCCGAGCGGCAGGAGGCCGGCGAGGAGACCGCCTTCATCGGCAATGCGGAGATCTTCGGGGACCTCGCGGCCAACGAGCGCTTCGCCGCCACCTACGCCGAGGAGCTGGCGGCGCTGCGCGCCCAGGGGGCGCGGGCGCGCCTGCGGGCGCTGTGAGCCGCAAGCGCTGAGTCTCAGGGGGCGGGCGGCGCGCTCGGCCCGACCCAGGTGACCGAGACGGTGTAGCCCGTGGCACCGGCACTGGCCAGGAGGGTCTTGACCTGCGTCGTCACCAGCCCCTCGGCCCGGGTCCTCGCCTTGTCGAGCAGCCCGTTGTCGACGGCGACCGTCTGAGCCTTCCCCTCCTCAGCAGCGAGAAAGGCGGTGACGTCGGAGACCTCGAGCTGGTTCACAGGACTGAAGGACTGGTCGTAGGTCTCGACCGTCTCGGGGTCGATCGTCGAGCTGAGCACCTGGACGGCCGGAAGCGTCACGGTCACGGTCTTGGCCGCGTCGTTGACATCGACGCCGGCCTGGGCGACGTCGGCGATGCCCGCCTTGACCGTGCCGCTGTAGGTGATGAGGAACGACCCTCCCGTGAGGGGAACGCCGATCCCCAGGATCTCCGACCCGTCCTCCACGTACTTCCCGACGTTGGTGAAGTTGTACTCCTCGGTCGCGAGCTCGGCAATATCCGCGAAGGAGCTTGAGATCGTCGTCGAGTCGATCCTGGCCCCGCGCCCCGGGAGCAGACCCGCGCGGTAGAGTCCGAGCAGGCCCGCGGCTCCAAGCACGATTACCACGGCGACCGTCACGAGCAGTCCTCGCACGAACTTCATATCGGGACCTCCTGGGGGCGGGAAGCGTCAGCCGTCCCGGGCAGGAGCGGTTGACGAACGGGATGCGGGTGGGATGGGGAGAACGCCGCCATTGTACGCCGGGCGCCACGCGCTCAGGACGCCGTGGCACTCTGGGCCCATGAGCCGACCCGACGCCGACCGCCCCGGCTCGCCCGTCCCCTACCGGCAGGTGCGCGCCGCCTGGGATGCGCAGTCCATCACCGTCTACCAGGCCCACGGCCCCGCCACCGCGTCCGGCCGGCCGGGCTCGCGGCGCCTCGGGAAAAGTGCGCCCACGCGACGAGACTACGGTCACGTTACCGGTGAGAGTCGCTTACTACGCTTCTTCATCCTTTCCTGTACGAGCGTAGGGAGCGTAGTAAGGGGCGAAGAAGCGTAGTAAGCAGCGTCCCGTCCGGAGGCGCACCCGGCTGCCCGGCGCCTCGCAGCCCCGCAAAGCGATCCCGCCCCGGAGTCAGTCGTCTAGGACCGGCTGCCGGCCGGCGCCCAGGTCCGCCGTGCGGCCGAAACGGCGACCGGCAGCATGGAGACGGCGATGACGACGAGCATGACGCCCTCAATGGAGTCCGCAATCCCGGGAATCCCGGACAGGAGCACTCCGGCCCCCGTCATGAGCCCGACCCACGCGACCGCCCCGAGCACATTCCAGGTGACGAAGCGGCGGTAGGGCATCCGGGCGGTCCCGGCGGCGAAGGGCACGTAGGTGCGCACGACCGGCACGAAGCGCCCCAGCACAAGGGCGAGATGCCCGTGACGGGCGAAGAACGCCTCGGCCGCCTCCAGCCGATCGGTGCGCAGGATCCGGGCGTCGTCCTTGAACAGTCGGCGCCCGAAGCGCGAGCCGAGCCAGTAACCCGCCTGGTCCCCGGCGATCGCCGCCACCACGCATACGCTCACGATCTGCCACAGGCCCAGGCCCAGCGAGCCGTGGAGGACGGCGGCCGTCACCAGCAGCGAGTCCCCCGGTAGGAAGGGGAACAGGACGCCGGACTCGATGAAGACGATGACGGCCATTCCGACCAGCACCCAGGGGCCCAGGGCCGCGAGCAGCGCCCCGGCGTCGGAGACGGTGCCGGCGAGGCCGGCGATCCAGCTGATGATGTCCACATGCGCTCCTCGCGTCCGCACCGCCCGTGCGGCGGCGTCCGAGACGAGCCTGCGGCACCGCCCTGTGCCGGGACTGTGACGACGGCAGACAACGGCATAGAACTGCTCTGATCCGCCCTGAGCGGTTCCGAACTAACTACGCCACACACGTATACACTCCGAGTATACTCTGCGTATACTCCAGGTATGGACACCCGCCTCACACTTCTCGGCCTCCTGGGCTCCGGTCCCGGGTACGGCTACGACCTCAAGCTCAGCTGGGACCGCTGGTTCTCCCAGACCAAGCCGCTGGCCTTCGGCCAGGTCTACTCCTCCCTCGCCCGCCTCCTGCGCGACAACCTCATCAGCCAGGTCGGCGCCGAGCCCGGGGCCGGCCCCGCCCGCAAGCGCTACGAGATCACCAAGACCGGCCGCGCCGCCGTCGAGGAATGGATCCGCCGCCCGGAGGTCCCCTCCGACTCGATCCAGGCGGACCTGTTCGCCAAGACCGTGATCGCCCTGCTCCTGGACGACGACGCCGAGCACCTCCTCGACCTGCAGCGCACCGCCCACACCGCGCGCATGCGCGAGCTCACCCGCCTCAAGCAGGACGGCGACCTGCACACCGTGCTGGTCGCCGACCACGCCCTGTTCCACCTGGAGGCCGACCTGCGCTGGATCGACCTGACGGCCGCCCGCCTGACCGAGCTGCGCGAGGAGGTGCGCGCATGAGCGCCGCACCCCGCGTCATTATGCGCGCCCGGGGCCTGGAGCTCGCCTTCGGGACCACCCGGGCCCTGCGCGGCATCGACCTCGACGTCGTCGCCGGGGAGGTCCTGGCCGTCACCGGGCCGTCCGGGTCGGGCAAGTCCACGCTCCTGCACGTCATGGCCGGGGTCCTGGTCCCCGACGCCGGCAGCGTCGGCTACGACGGGCGCGACGTCGCCGCCCTGGGCGAGGCCGACCGCTCCCGCCTGCGCCTGGCCGAGTTCGGCTTCGTCTTCCAGTTCGGCCAGCTCCTGCCGGACCTGTCCGCCCTGGACAACGTCACCATCCCCCTGCTGCTGGCGAGGACTCCGCGCAGGCAGGCCCTGGAGAGGGCCCGCGCCCAGCTCGCCGAGCTCGGCCTGGACGGGCACGAGGACAAGCTCCCCACCCAGCTCTCCGGCGGGCAGGCCCAGCGGGTCGCCGTCGCCCGCGCCCTGGTGGCCCGCCCACGGATCCTCTTCGCGGACGAGCCCACCGGCGCCCTGGACTCCCTGGCCGCCGAGCAGACCATGCAGGTCCTGGTCCGCGCCACCCGGGCCGCCGGCGCCGCCCTGGTCATCATCACCCACGACCCGCGCACCGCCGCCTACGCCGACCGCGAGGCCATCGTCCGCGACGGGCGCCTGAGCACCGGGACCGGGCTCGTGGAGGAGGCACGATGAAGGATCTGGCACTGGCCCGCCTCGTCATCGCCGGCGACGGCTCGTCACGGCGCCGCCTCCTGGGCATCGTCGCCGGGGTCATGGTCGGGATCACCGTCTTCCTCATGCTGGCGGCCGCCTCGCAGGCGTTCGGCGAGCGCAGCCGACGCTCCACCTGGCACCAGCCCGTCTCGACCAGCCCCACCTACCTGGAGCCGGACACGGTCCTGACCCCGGCCACGGCGGCGATCGCCTCCACCACCGACTACTACGGGGACCGGATCATCACCGTCGTGCTCGTGGCCGCCACGCCCGACACGCGCGTGCGCGTCCCCGGCTCCGACGTCGTGCCCCGACCGGGCCAGTACGTGGCCTCTCCGGCGCTGGCCGGGCTCATCGCGTCCACCCCCGCCGACCAGCTCGGAGACCGCTACGGCGAGCAGGTCGGCACCCTGTCCGACGACGCCGTGGAGGGCCCGGACTCGCTCGTGGCGGTTATCGGGATGGACCAGTGGCAGATCCTGGCTCGGCAGGGCCCGGGCATGCCGCCGCAGGTCGTCACCGAGCTCGTCGGCTACGACTACGCCTCCCAGGTCTGGCGGATCGTCGCCGCCATCGGTGCGATCGCGACCCTCGTCCCGGTGCTCCTCCTGATCGCCATCGTCACCGACCTGGGCGCCGCCCAGCGCGCCGAGCGCTTCGCGACCCTGCGCCTGATCGGGGCCACGCCCGGGCAGGTGGCCCGGATCGCCGCGGCGGAGACGGCGGCCACGACCTTGCTGGGGGCGCTGCTCGGCGTCGTCACCTACCTCGCCCTCATCCCGGCGGCGGCGCGCATCGTGATCAACTCCTCCCGCTTCTTCCCCCACGATCTGCTCGCCTCCCCCGCGGTCATCGCGGCCAGCGTCCTGGGCACGACGCTCGGCGCCACCGCCGTGGCCTGGTGGCGCACCCGGCGGGCGGGCATCGGCCCACTGGGGGCGTCCCGCGAGCGCAGTGAGCGCCCGCCCCGGCTCCGGTCCCTGCTCCCGCTACTGACGGGCCTGGCCGGACTCACGGCGGTGCGAGTCGTGTCCCGAGGCTCCGAAGTCTCGGTCACGACCATCGGCCTCCTCCTCGTGGGCTCCTTCTGCCTGACCATGCTGGGGCTGCTGTGGGCCGGGCCGCTCCTGACCTCCTGGAGCGCACGACTGGCGCGGCGCGGCGCCCGCAGCGCGGCCCAGGTCATCAGCCTGGGGCGGCTGGCGCAGCACCCGCGGGCGGCCTTCCGGGCGGTGGGCGGGCTCGTCATCGCCGTCTACGTCGTCACGCTCTTCGCGGTCGCCATCACGGCGGCGGTCGGCACCGCCGTGCCCACCCAGGGAGCCGGGTATCTCCCGACGACGACGCTCTACACCATCGCAGGGCCGAGCGATCCGGCTGCCCCGGCCGACCTCGAGACCGCGGTGAGACGGCTCGGCGATGTCGAGGGCGTGGAGACCGTCGCCCTGGCGCGGATGGAGGCGCCGCGCGGGAGCGGGGGCTCCGGGGACTCCGAGAATCAGGACGAGAAGCAGAACAGGGCCGGCAGGCTGACGCTGTCCGTCGAGGACGCCCGCGCCCTGGGGGCGGTCGATGCGCAGTCGGACACGGGCTGGGTGAGCGTGTCCTCCAGGTGGCTGGTCAACGCCGCCGCCGATCCGCAGCCCGCCGAGGCTCCCGGGGAGGGGCCGGCGCCGACGGTGCTGCTCGCGGGCACCGATGGCGGGGCGGGCGTACTGGAGCGGGCGCGCACCCTCATGGAGACCTCCGGCCTGAACCTGACGATGTACCCGATCACGCGCAACGACAGAACCGCGGTCATAGCCACGGCCGTGGAGAACCAGTTCGCGACGCTGGGATACATCGGCATCCTCATCGCGGCGGGCGTGTCCACCGCCTCGCTGGCGGTGTCGACCATCGCCTCCCTGCTGGCGCGGCGCCGGGTGCTGTCACTGCTGCGCCTGGTGGGCATGCCGCGCGACGTCCTGCGCCGCTCGGTGGCCTACGAGACCCTTCTGCCGGTGGCCGGCGTGCTGGCCCTGGGCATCGGGGCGGCGGTGTACACGGCCTGGATCCTGGTCACGGGCACGTCCTCGCGCTCGATCGGCTGGCCGACGGGCTCCTACTACGCCGTCGTCGGGGCGTGCCTGGCCCTGACGGGACTGGCGATCGTGGCCAGCGCGAGAGCGGCGGGCCGGATGGTCTCGGGAAGCGCGGGAGGCACGGTCCGCTTCGAGTAGTGCCGTCAGCGCGGCGGGCGGCGGACACGGCTGACGGCGGGCGGCGGGCGCTACCCGCCCCGTCAACACGGTCATGAGGTGAGGCGTGCCTTTTTCCTGGGTCGTTCGTCCCTGATAGTCTTGCGGAGCAGACGTTGCGTCGGCACCCTGTCACGTGCGTTTGTACTGTCATGCTCGCTCAACGACGAGGTCCACCGCCATGGTCAAGCGCCAGATCCCCAATCCGAATGAGATCTTCGATCTGCTTCATTTCAAGAAGCCCGATCTGAACGCCAAGCACCGGAGGCTCCAGTCGGCCCAGACCATCTGGGACCTGCGGAAGATCGCCAAGCGCCGCACCCCCGCCGCCGCCTTCGACTACACCGACGGCGCCGCCGAGGGCGAGATCTCCCTGCGCCGCGCCCGCCAGGCCTTCCGCGACGTCGAGTTCCACCCCGACATCCTGCGGCCGGCGCCCAGTGTGGACACCTCCTGCCAGATCCTCGGGGGACCGTCGGCCATGCCCTTCGGCATCGCCCCGACCGGTTTCACCCGCCTGATGCAGACCGAGGGCGAGATCGCGGGCGCCGGGGCCGCGGGCGCCGCCGGCATCCCGTTCACGCTGTCCACTCTGGGCACCTCCTCCATCGAGGAAGTCAGGGCGGCCAACCCGCACGGGCGGAACTGGTTCCAGCTCTACGTCATGCGCAAGCGGGAGATCTCCTACGGCCTGGTCGAGCGCGCCGAGCAGGCGGGCTTCGACACCCTCATGTTCACCGTGGACACCCCGGTGGCCGGGGCGCGCCTGCGCGACCGGCGCAACGGCTTCTCCATCCCGCCGCAGATCACCGCGGGCACCGTCCTCAACGCGATCCCCCGGCCGTGGTGGTGGTTCGACTTCCTGACCACCCCGAAGCTCGAGTTCGCCTCGCTGAAGAGCACGGGCGGCACGGTCGGCGAGCTGCTGGACTCCGCCATGGACCCGACGATCAGCTACGAGGACCTCGAGGTCATCCGCTCCATGTGGTCCGGCAAGATCGTCATCAAGGGCGTGCAGAACATTCCGGACGCCAAGCGGCTGCTCGACCACGGCGTGGACGGCATCATCCTGTCCAACCACGGCGGGCGCCAGCTCGACCGCGCCCCGGTCCCCTTCCGGCTCCTGCCCGAGCTCGTCCGCGAGGTCGGCTCCGACGCCACCGTCATGATCGACACCGGCATCATGAACGGCGCCGACATCATCGCCTCCGTCGCCCTGGGCGCGAAGTTCACGATCATCGGCCGCGCCTACCTCTACGGCCTCATGGCCGGCGGGCGCGCCGGGGTGGACCGGACTATCGAGATCCTGTCGGAGGAGATCGTGCGCACCATGAAGCTCCTGGGCGTCTCGAGCATCGAGGAGCTCGAACCGCGCCACGTCACCCAGCTGACGCGCCTGGTCCCGGTGCGCGGCCAGGTCAAGGCAGCCGCCGACGCCGTCGCCCGCTAGCCGCGCTCGCCGAAGGCCCGGATCGGACATGGGGAGTTCTTCGCAGGGCGAGGACGCCGCAGGGGGCGCGACCCGGCCCCGCCCGCCCGGCGGTGGTGCTACCGTCACCAACCAGTAGGGGCAGCCTGTCGCGGCCGGGGTGCCGCCGTCTCTCGCGGTCGTCGCACTGCCCCGCACAGCCTCAGCACCCCTCCGCACCGGATCGAGGAGCCAGCGATGACACTGACGACCGACAAGGCCTCACGTACGAGCTTCACCCTGACGAGACTCAAGAAGGGGTACAGCACGGAGGAGGTCGACGCCTTCATGCAGGAGATCACTGCGGCTCTGCGCTCGTGGGAGACGGGCACAGCCGACGGCGGGTCCTCCGGATACGACGACCAGGCGGTCGGCATCTCATACGGAATACTGACGTCCCGTGACGTGACGGGCAAGACGTTCAGCTCCACCCGGCTCCACGACAGCTATGAGCCTGACGAGGTCGACGCCCTCATGCAGGAGGCCGCCACGACCCTGCTCGCCTGGGAGACGGGCACTGCCGTCGGCGCGCCGCAGCCCGCCGCGCCCCGATCCGACGGCGACGAGCCCCGGCCCGCCGCCGTGCCGCAGGAGATGCTGACGGCTCAGAACGTCATGGATGCGAAGTTCCAGCCCGGCAGCAAGTTCGGCGAGGGCTACGAGCAGGACGAGGTCGACGAGCTCCTCGACGACGTCGCCCAGACCCTGCGCGCATGGGAGGCGAGCGCCGCGGACGGCGCGCCCCGGCTCGACGGCGCACCTCCGGGGGCGCTGACCTCCGAGGCCGTGGCGAGCACGAGCACGAAGCTCCGGGTCACCCGGTTCCGCAACAGCTACGAGCGGGACCCGGTCGACGAGCTCCTGAATCGCGTCGTCGAGACCCTGCGCGCGCTGGAGACGGGCACAGCGATCAGCGCAGCGACCGCCGCGCCCCGGCCCGCGGGCGGGCCTGCGGGGGCGCTGACATCCCACGACGTGCTGAACACGAAGTTCCAGGTCACCAGGTTCGAGGGCTATGAGCAGCGTCAGGTCGACGAGTTCCTCGACGACGTCGCCCAGACCCTGCGCGCATGGGAGGCGAGCGCCGCGGACGGCGCGCCCCGGCTCGACGGCGCACCTCCGGGGGCGCTGACCTCCGAGGCCGTGGCGGACAAGAAGTTCCAGGTCACCCGGTTCCGCGAGGGCTACGAGCAGGACGAGGTCGACGAGCTCCTGGACACCCTCATGCACGTGCTGCGGGACTACGAGGCGCGCAGCGGTCATTGAGAACCACTGTCCGACGACGGCAGCCCGGACCGGGACACCGCATGCGCGCCACCAGCGACCACGACGACCGAGGGGACTTCGGGCGGGCCCCGCCGTCGGGCGGCAGTGGCGCCCCAGGCGCCAAATGAATGGATATTCGCATCATTGCATGCACTGTAGACTGAACCGGCACCTGCGGTCAGACTCCGATCTCCACCAGAACCGACCCGACCGCAGGAGAGAGAGAACACTATGTCAACCGCCCAACCGACCAAGGTCAGAGACTGGACGCCCAGCACCCTTCGCACGGGCCCCTCCAAGGACGACCGAGGGCTGCTCGGTCAGCCCAAGGGACTGCCCTGGATGCTCAACGTCGAGATGTGGGAGCGCTTCTCCTACTACGGAATGCGCGCCATTCTCCTCTTCTTCATCACCGACGAAATGGCCAACGGCGGCCTCGGGATAAGTCAGAACACCGGTGAGACCATTCTGGCGGTCTACGGCGCGGCCGTATTCCTGCTGTCGATTCCCGGAGGCATCTTCGCCGACCGCGTGATAGGCCCCTGGCGGTCCACCTTCTACGGGGGAATCGTCATCATGGCGGGCCACATATGTCTGTCCATCCCCATCAACTCCCTGGCCTGGACGGGAATCGTCCTGGTCGCCGTGGGCACCGGCTTCATCAAGCCGAACCTCTCCACGATCGTCGGCGGTCTGTACGACAAGGGCGACCCGCGCCGCGACACCGGCTTCCAGCTGTTCTACATGTCCATCAACGTCGGCGCCTTCGCCTCGCCGCTGATCACCGGCTGGCTGCGAGAGCACTACGGCTACCACGCAGGTTTCTCCGCCGCCGCGATCGGCATGGCCTTCGCGCTCGTCGCCTTCATCTACGGGCGCAGCAAGCTCTCCGCCTTCGCCTTCGACGTCCCCAACCCGCTCGAGGCCGACGAGCGGGACAGACTGCTCCTGGTCTCCCTCGGATCGGCGGCGATCGTCGGCCTGGTGACGTGGGCCCTTTACTGGATCCTGGGAACGCTGACCGACGCCATCGTGTACACGGTCTTCGTGATCGCCCTGGGCGCGTCGATCGCCTACTTCGTCATCATGTTCCGCTCCCCCAAGGTCACCTCCGAGGAGCGCACCCACCTTCGCGCCTACATCTCCCTGTGGACCGGCGCCGTGCTGTTCTTCATGATCTTCGAGCAGGCCTCGGGCAAGATGGCGACCTTCTCCAAGGACTACACCGACGGAACGACTCCCTTCGGGTGGACGATCAGCCCGGAGGCCTACCAGTCCGTGAACCCGGCCGTCATCGTCCTTCTGGCCCCGCTGGTCGGCTGGTTCTTCTCCCGCCGCCTGGGCCGGGCCATCCCCACCGTCATCAAGTTCGCCGCCGCCGTGCTCATCGTCGGCCTGTCCGCGGTCATGATGGGGTTCGGCTTCGACACCTGGACGGGCGGGGAGAGCCTCGCTCCCTGGTGGTTCCTGGCCCTGGTCTTCATCGTCCAGACCGTCGGCGAGCTCTTCCTCTCCCCGGTCGGCCTGTCCACCACCACCGCACTGGCCCCCAAGAGCTTCGCCTCCCAGGCCATGGTCCTGTGGCTGCTGGCCTCGGCCACCGGCCAGGGCCTGGCCGCCGTCGTCATCGCCAACACCGAGGAAATCAGCGACGCCACCTACTACTACGGCCTGGGCGCCGTCACCATCGTCGTCGCCGTCGCCATCTTCGCCGCCGCCCCCTGGACCCAGCGCCAGATGGCCGACGTCGACGCGTCCGGCCCGGCACGGTAGCAGCCGGTTCCCGTGCGCGACCACCCGCGCCGGCCGCCGCGGGTGGTCGCTTCCACCGGCAGCCGCCGGCGCGGTCCGGTCACACGTCGTCGGCGCCACCCTGCTTGAGCCCGACGAGGCTGAACCGCGCAGCGGTCACCGAACGGCCGCTGTGCCTGGCGCCGGTCGCCATGTAGGCCACGTCGCCGGCGCTCAGCTCGTGCTCGACGCCGTCGACGGAGAACTTGATCGTGCCCTCGAGGATGTGCAGGACCGTCGGCATGGGCGAGGGCTCCTCCTCGTGAATCAGCTGGTCGGCGCCGAGGACGAACTCGACGACGACCAGCAGCTCGTTGTTGACGACCTCGCGAACCTTCTTCTCCCCCGCGGTCAGCGGGAAGTCGGCCGACAGGCCTGCATGGACGCTGGACTCGTGGGCGGAGCTCGTGCTCCTGCTGATGGTCATACCGCTATCCCCTCACGTGCGTGCGGCTCGTCTTCCGCCGAGCGATCCCGCCCGGCAGACCGAACCTAACCCACGCTTTTTCCCGGATCAAGCCTTGTTTATTCGCGCTCAGGGCGCGGGGAGCCCGGGCCGTCGCCGTCCAGACGCTCGCTCAGAAGCGCCGCACCAGGGGGAAGGTGATGGTCTCGCGGATGCCCTGGCCGGTGAGCACCATGAGGAGGCGGTCGATGCCCATGCCCATGCCGCCGCACGGCGGGAAGCCCTGCTCCATGGCGACCAGGAAGTCCTCGTCCAGCACCATGGCCTCGGGGTCGCCGTTGGCGGCGGCGAGCGCCTGGGCCTCGAAGCGCTCGCGCTGGACCACCGGGTCGGCCAGCTCGGAGTAGGCCGTGGCCGTCTCGAAGCCGCGGATGTACAGGTCCCACTTCTCCGTCAGGCCCGGCCTGGAGCGGTGGTAGCGGGTCAGCGGCGAGGTGTCCTCGGGGAAGTCGTAGACGAAGGTGGGGGCCCACAGCTTGTTGCCCACCAGCTCCTCGAAGATGTCCTCCACGACCTTGCCGGCCACGGCGTAGTCGTCCACCTCCAGGTCCAGCTTCCCGGCCATCGCCACCAGCCGCTCGCGCGGGGTGTCCACGGTGACCTCCTCCCCCAGCGCCTCGGAGACGGAGGTGTAGAGGTCGATCGTGTCCCACTGGCCGGACAGGTCGTACTCGGTGCCGTCCGCCAGCGTGACCACCTCGCCGCCCTCGGGCAGGCCGAAGGCGTCGCGCGCCGCTCGCTGGACCAGGTTGCGGGTCAGCTCGGCCATGCCGTTGTAGTCGGAGTAGGCCTCGTAGGCCTCCAGGGCCGTGAACTCCGGGGAGTGGGAG
>ERZ772977.1212-NODE-1212-length-13652-cov-29.736560_pt1 | contig 13652 bp, 6 predicted proteins | sample MGYA00511131_ERZ772977 | MGnify/ENA primary metagenome ERZ772977 (study PRJEB29015, sample SAMEA2737935) | human oral metagenome | biome: human oral; feature: human-associated habitat; material: dental | place: China | collected 2151 ...
GCTGGAGTGGATCGCACGCGGGGCCCCCGGCGGGGCGCACGGAAGCATCGACGCCGCCCCCGGGGTCGTTTTCGTGCCCCAGGTGCTCCCCCGGCCCGGCGACCCCGTGATCCCCGAGGACGCGTGGCACCTGGGCATCGGGGAGGCAGGAAGGGGATTCGTCCCCCCGGCGGCGTGGAGGAGGCCGCTCGGCGAGCTCTCCGCGGGAAACCAGCGCAGGGCGCAGCTGGCGTGGGCGGCGCGCGCCAACCCCCATGTCCTCGTGATCGACGAGCCCACCAACTACCTGGACCTGGACGCCCTGGAGTCCCTCGAAGAGTCAATGCGCGAGTGGGAGGGAACCCTGGTTATCTCCACTCACGACGAGTGGCTGATCACCCGATGGTGGGGCCGGATCCATCGACTCGGTGGGACGCGAGGGCGGTGAGGGCATCCAACGCCTCGGCGGCCTCGCGGGCAAGCCGACGGGGTAGCACGGGTGCGGCTGCTCAGAACGTGAGGAATCCCCAGCGGATCAGGTCGCGCAGGGGCGCCTCAACCTCCTCGCGCACCTGCTGCGCCTGAGCGCCGGTCAGCGTCGCGACGGCCGCCACGATCTGGCCGACCGTGAGTTCCCCGTCGGAGGCTCCAACGACGGCGGACACGGCCGAGGAGACGGGCACGGAACGGCCCAGTCCCGCGCCCTGGTGGAGGATCAGCAGCTCCGGATCGGGGCTTCCCGGCACGTAGTGGCGCTCCTCGCGCACATCGGAGGCCCGCGTCAGCGCGGTGTCCCACAGCTCCGGGCCGCGCAGGGAGGCCAGCGCCCAGCTCACGTCGGCCCCGCGGGGCACGCGCCCGTCAAGCGACAGGTCGTAGGCTCGCCTGCCCCCCGAGGCGGCCTCGGCCTCGTCGAGCCGACGAAGCGCGACGAACCCCATGCCAATCGCTCCCGTGCCCGCGCGACGGAAGTCGGCCAGCCACGAGGTGAAGGCCCGCTCGTAGTCGGCGCGATCCATGAGTTGGCCGCCCGAGTCGCGGATCCACATGTCGACGTATCTGGCCGGGTCCAGCACGTCGCGCTGGACGATCCAGGCGTCGACCGGTAGCCCCTCGAGCCACTCGTCGACGCGACCGGACCACTGCGTGTCCGGGTCGCGATCGCCCGGAATCTCCCAATTGGCGAGCATCTGCAGGGTGCCGCCCCGCGCCATGCAGGCCGGCGCCTCGCGCAGGACCGCGCGCACGAGGTTGTCGCGGTCCATGCCCCCGTCGCGGTATTCGAACAGCCCCGCAGCGCCGCGCACCGAGTCCGGCGTGATCACGAACGGCGGGTTCGTGACGATCAGGTCGAAGGTTTCGCCCTCGACGGGTTCGAAGAGGGAGCCCTCGCGCACGTCGATGGTGGCCTCGTTGAGGGCCGCGTTGAACTGGGTGAGCGCGCACGCCCGCGCCGACAGGTCGGTCGCGACGACGCGGCTCGCGTGAGTCGCGAGGTACAGGGCCTGGATGCCGCAGCCGCAGCCAACGTCCAGCGCCGATTCGACGCTCTCGCGCACCGTCATCTCCAGCAGCGTCAGCGTCGCCCCGCCGATTCCGAGCACGTGGTCGTCGCACAGCGGCTTGCCGGTCTGCACCTCCGACAGGTCCGAGGCCACCCACCACTCGTGGTCCCCATCCGGCGTCGTGGCGGCGTGCGGGCGCAGGTCGAAGAGGGCGCGCATCCACGGGGCGGACGCCTCGACGCTGCCGGGGGCCTCGCCGCCGGGGTCGGTCATGGCCGGAACGGTGGTGGCGGGCCTGGCCGTGGCCTCCTGCGCTCCCACGCGCTTGGCGCACAACCGGGGAAGAGCCAGGATGGCGTCGGCCTCGTCAATGGCGGCGGCCAGGCCGAGGGCCTCCAGGCCCAGGGCGCCGAGGGAAGGCAGGGCCTGGTCGAGGGCGGAGGCGCGCGCGGGCACACCGAGGATGAAGAAGCGCGTGAGGGTCGCCGCGGGGTCTTCCTGCTCGGCGAGTTCGACGAGGGCGGGCAGGCGGGAGTCGCGCATGAGCGCGTCCAGCGCGGCCGCACTGAGCACGGTCTGCAGGTGCTCAACGCTCCAGCGGGAGGCGATCGCGTCGGCGCGAAGCTTGCCGATCAGGTCGCGGTCGAGGGCGGGGACGGGTACGGAGGTCGTCATGACTCAAGCGTATCCCCGCGCGTACAATGCGCGGGTACCCAACGAGGCGCCCCACGCGAGGCCCATAGGAGGAAAGCTCATGTCCGGAGGACTTGTCGCCCTGCTCGACGATATCGCAACCCTCGCGAAGGCCACGGCCTCATCCATCGACGATGTCGCCTCGAGCGCGGTGAAGGCTTCCTCGAAGGCAGTCGGCGTCGTCATTGACGACACGGCCGTCACCCCGCAGTACGTGTCGGGGCTCAGTCCGGCTCGCGAGCTGCCGATCATCGCGAAGATCGCGCGCGGTTCCCTCATCAACAAGCTCGTCATCATTCTGCCCGTCGCGCTGGCCCTGACCTGGCTCGCTCCCCAGGTCCTGCCCATCCTCCTGGTCGCGGGCGGCGCGTACCTGTGCTTCGAGGGCGGGGAGAAGGTCCTGGAGAAGCTCGGGTGGCTGCCTTCCCACCACGGGGACCACGACGATGAGGACACCGCGAGAGCGGAGGATACGGAAAAGCAGATCGTGGCCTCGGCGACGCGCACGGACCTGATCCTCAGCGCCGAGATCATGCTGGTGTCGATGGCGGGGCTGGCGGGAGAGTCGGGCGTGCGGCGCGTCGCGGTGCTGATCGGGGTAGCCTTCTTCATGACGTTCTTCGTCTACGGCCTGGTTGCTCTGCTGGTGAAGGCCGATGATTTCGGTGTCAAGCTGGCGCGCGGGGCCCTGGATCCGGCGGATAATCGTCCCGGCCCGGTGGACAACGTCGGACGTTCGATCGTGCGCGTCATGCCGCATGTTTTCAACGTCATCGGGTTCGTCGGCACGGTCGCCATGCTGTGGGTCGGCGGTCACCTGGTCATCGAGAACCTCTCCCAGGTCGGGCTTTCCGTGTTCCACCACCTGTTGGAGGGTGCGGTCCACGCGGTTTCGCCTCTGGGCGCGGCGACGTCGTGGGTGGTGGAAACCGCGTTGTCCGGCGTGTTCGGCCTCGCCCTGGGCGCCGTTCTCGCGTGGCTCGTCGTTGGCGTGGCCGCGGCCGTGAGCGCCATGCGAGGTCGGCACGCACAGGGGTGATTCCGGAGGCGCGGGTGGTCCTCGGCGTGGGGTTGCCGGCGCGGGTGGTCCTCGGCGGCGCGGGTGGTCCTCGGCGGCGCGGGTGATTCCGACGGTGCGGGCGACCCTCGGCCTCGTCCATGCGCGAGGTTGCCGGCGCGGGTGATTCCGACGGCGCGGGTGATTCCGACGGTGCGGGTGACCCTCGGCCTCGTCCATGCGCGGGGTTGCCGGCCTCGTCCATGAGTACTCTCACGCGGGAGGTTGTCGCCAACCTCTTCGCAACACGGGACCTAAGTACTACCCTAGGGAGTAGCAGACATTCGCTGACGACCCACTGAAGGAGCATCATGACCGCCTACACCCTGCCGGATCTGCCCTACGACTACTCCGCTCTTGAGCCCCACATCTCCGGGCGCATCATGGAGCTGCACCACGACAAGCACCACGCCGCCTACGTGGCCGGCGCGAACGCGGCGCTGGACAAGCTGGCCGCGGCGCGCGAGGCTGGCGATTTTGCCGCCATCAACCTGTGGGAGAAGAACCTGTCCTTCAACCTGGGTGGCCACACGAACCACTCGATCTTTTGGACGAACATGACCGGCGAGGGCGCGTCCCGTCCCGAGGGTGAGCTCGCCGCCGCCATCAGCGAGTTCTTCGGTTCCTTCGAGTCCTTCCAGGCACAGTTCGCAGCCGCCGCCCTGGGGCTGCAGGGTTCCGGCTGGGCAGTGCTCGCATGGGACACGATTTCCAAGCGCCTGGTGACCTTCCAGCTGACCGACCAGCAGGGCAACATCCCCGTGGCGACCGTCCCGCTGCTCATGATTGACATGTGGGAGCACGCGTTCTACCTGGACTACCTCAACGTCAAGGCCGACTACGTCAAGGCCTGGTGGAACCTGGTCAACTGGGAGAACGTTGCATCTCGCTTCCACGGCGCTCGCCTGTCTTCCGGCCTGGTGAACGCTTACGCGGGCCTGACGGACCTGGGTTCGCAGGCTCTCGAGACCGTCAAGGGTTGGTGGAAGAACTGATCGCTTGATCGAAGGGGCGGGACCGTCGAGGTCCCGCCCCTTTTGCGTGCGCGCGGCATGGCGGGTCAGCCCGATGTCACGGGCGGCGGGGCGCGAGGGGCTTGCCCCGGGGTGCGGGGGGCTTGCCCCGGGGTGCGGGGGCGGGCGGGCAAGTGCCGGGACGGGGGCGGGGGACCCCCGCTGAAACCCAGACCACCCCCGCTGCGGCGCGCCCGCGCCCACGTGAAACCCAGACCACCCCCGCTGCAAGATACGCACCGTTTTAGGGGCAGTTTCAGAAGACAGGGGCGGCCCAGGTTTCATACCCACACCCCTGCTGAAACCCAAACCACCCCCGCTTCGCCAAAACTCCCCATCTCAGGCCCCATGGAACAGGCACGGGCGGCCCAGGTTTCACACACGCCCACAACAACCCACACAGGGGAGGCCCAGGTTTCACACACGCGCCCACGTGAAACCCAGACCACCCCCGCTGCACGATACGCGCCGCTTGAAGGGCAATTTCGGAAGGCACGGGAGGCCCGGGTTTCACACCCACGCCCCCGCTGAAACCCAGACCACCCCCGCTTCGCCAAAACTCCCCATCTCAGGCCCCATGGAACAGGCACGGGCGGCCCAGGTTTCACACACGCCCACAACAACCCACACAGGGGAGGCCCAGGTTTCACACACGCGCCCACGTGAAACCCAGACCACCCCCGCTGCACGATACGCGCCGCTTGAAGGGCAATTTCGGAAGGCACGGGAGGCCCGGGTTTCACACACGCCCACAACAACCCACACAGGGGCGGCCCAGGTTTCACACACTCGCCCACGTGAAACCCAGACCACCCCCGCTGCAGGGCACACGCCGCTTGAAAGGCATTTTCGAAAGGCACGGGCGGCCCAGGTTTCAACCCGCGCCCCCGCTGAAACCCAAACCACCCCCGCTGCAGGGCACGCGCCGCTTGAAGGGCAATTTCGGAAGGCACGGGCGGCCCGGGTTTCACGCACGCATCCCTGGTTCTCTTCTGCTCACGCGAAGCCCCGGGCATCCGCGGGCAACACAACAAGACCGCCCGACCCCATCGGGGTCGGGCGGTCAGTGGCGGTAGCGCTGGGATTTGAACCCAGGGTGGCTGTGACACCACACAGCATTTCGAGTGCTGCACCTTCGGCCGCTCGGACACGCTACCTTACCCTTCCACTTTACTACAGCCACCCCCTGGGAACGCAAATCGGCCACGCACGCTGGGAGCAGAGCCACATTCGAGCGCCCCCTCCAGCCACGGTCAAACACCCACGCTTCCCGCTCACCAGCGACGGTCGGGATACCCCATGTCCGCCGCCTCCGAGCATCCCCGCTCCCCCATCCGGACTCCCGCTCGACGCAGGTGGACGTGGCGCGCCGCAGGACGGCGGGCCGGGCCAGCTCGCGGGGCCACTCACCACGAAAACTCCGCACACTGGGGCAAGGTACAGGCGCATCGAGGATGACACCGGTCAGGCCCACGTGGCCTCCGCGCGCAGGGGCACGGCAAACTCGGCCAGCTCGCGGGGTCGCCTCGGCCAGCTCGCGGGGCCGCTCACGACGTGACCCCCGCACACCGGGGCGACGGCGAGGCAGGGTTTCTCCCTTGAACCCTCGCGTCACGCAGGTGATGGACTACCCTGTCAGGGAACGTACTCAATGCAGTGAAAGGACATGTCGTGTCTGCGCCTCACGCGGCCAAGCAAACGTCACTCAAAGAACTCACCCTGCGCGGCATCATCATTGGTGGCGTTATCACGCTGGTCTTCACGGCGGCGAACGTGTACTTGGGCCTGAAGGTCGGCCTGACGTTCGCGACCTCCATTCCGGCCGCCGTTATCTCGATGGCGATTCTGCGTTTCTGGAGTGATCACACCGTTCAGGAGAACAACATCGTCCAGACGATCGCGTCTGCGGCGGGAACCCTCTCCGCGGTCATCTTCGTTCTGCCGGGCCTGGTGATTGTGGGCTGGTGGAATGGCTTCCCCTACTGGGAGACGATGTTCGTGTGTGCGGTCGGTGGCGCGCTGGGCGTCATGTATTCGATTCCGCTGCGTCGCGCCCTCGTGACCGGCTCTGATCTGCCCTATCCCGAGGGTGTGGCCGGCGCTGAGATCCTCAAGGTCGGGGATGCGAAGGATTCGGGCGAGGACAACAAGCGCGGTCTGATGGCGATCACGTGGGGCGCGATCGCGTCGGCGGCGATGACGTTGCTCGGTTACCTCAAGGTCACCGCCTCGGAGGTGGGCGCGGCATTCAGGATCGGTTCGACGGGGACGATGATTTCGACGTCGCTGTCGCTGGCCCTGATCGGCGTGGGGCACCTGGTTGGCATGACGGTTGGCGTCGCGATGCTCATCGGCATGCTCGTGTCCTACGGCGTCCTGCTTCCTCTCTACGCTAATGGCGCTCTTGACGGGGCCGAGGATCTCACCGACGCACTGTCCGCCGTCTTCAAGAGCGATGTTCGCTTCATCGGCGCGGGCGTCATGGCGATCGCGGCCGTGTGGACGCTCGTGAAGATCATGGGGCCGATCGCTCGCGGAATTTCCGAGTCGCTGCGGGCCTCGCGCGGGGCGAAGGCCAGCGGGCAGGGGCTTGAGCGCACGGAGCAGGACATTCCCGGCACGTGGGTGATCGTCTCGATCGTGGCCGCGATGATCCCGATTGCTGGCCTGCTGTGGTGGTTCATGCGCGGCACGCAGATTGAGCACAACACCGCGCTCCTGATCGCCGTGTCCGTCCTCTTCATTCTCCTTGCTGGCCTTCTGGTCGCGGCCGTGTGCGGGTACATGGCGGGTCTGATCGGTTCGTCGAACTCGCCGGTGTCGGGCGTGGGGCTCCTCGTTGTCGTCGTGACGGCGGTCGTCGTTCTCGCGGTTCATGGGCGCGGGGCGAGCCTGGAGGAGAACACGGCGCTGATCGCGTACACGCTGTTCACGTCGGCCATCGTGTTTTGTATCGCCACGATCGCCAACGATAACCTGCAGGACCTGAAGACGGGTCAGCTGGTGGGCGCTACACCGTGGAAGCAGCAGGTCGCGCTGGTCATCGGCGTGGTTTTCGGCGCGCTGATCATTCCGCCGGTGCTGCAGCTGATGCAGAACTCCTTCGGATTCCAGGGTGCGCCGGGCGCGGGTCCGGATGCTCTGGCAGCCCCGCAGGCTTCGCTGATTTCGTCGCTGGCGAAGGGGGTCCTGGGTGGGGGCATCGACTGGAAGCTCCTCGGGATCGGCGCGGTGATCGGCGTTGTCGTCATCGTCATCGACGAGGCCTTGCGTCCCGCGTCGCAGGGCAAGTTGGCCCTGCCTCCCCTGGCGGTCGGCATGGGCATCTACCTTCCGGCGTCGCTCACGATCCTGATTCCGATCGGCGGCCTGGCGGGCTTCCTGTACAACAGGTGGGCGTCCAAGCAGGCGGACCCGGAGCGCGCGAAGCGGTTCGGGACTCTGGCGGCGACGGGCCTGATCGTGGGCGAGTCCCTGTTCGGAGTCGTCTACGCGGGCATCGCGGGGGCGACGGGTTCGGATTCGCCGCTGGCGTTGCCTTTCATCGGCGAGGGTTTCTCCCCGATCGCGAACGTGGCGGGCATCGTGTTTTTCGCGGGTTCGGCGTGGCTGCTGTACGGTTTCACCCGCAAGATCACGCGCGAGGCGGATCGCGAGTCCGCCTCGAAGTGACCCGCTGAGCGCCTCGCTCGTTTCACTGAGGACCCCGGCTTCGTCGACAGGGACGAGGCCGGGGTTCCTTCCGATTCGAGGCCGGGGATGCGTCGTGTCGCGAGAGCGAGGTCGGCGCCGGGCACACACGTTAGGGTGCGCGAGGCCCCGGGCAGCGCGAAGCCTGGAGGACGCGAGGCCCCGGGCGGCGCGAGGCCCGGGTCGAGGACCGTTTTATGCCCACAAGCGTGGACATAAGTCCCACAATGTGATCATCCTCCCTTTGGATATCCGGCCTATTGCGCACGTCAACACACATTTGCATCATCTTTAGCCACATTTACTCTTTCGTGACCAACAAATAAATGCTACTTTTATCGCATGAACCACATCCTGGAACCGGACGTCGCGTGGCTGCGGGACCCAGGAGCGTCGGTGAACCGCCTCCGGGTTCACTCGACGTGGAGGTCACGTCGGCCGATCCAGATGCTCTCCAGCACCTGGCAGGTCAGTAGCGCGATCGGCACTGCCGCCGAGCTCATTGAGCGCGCCCCCACCCAGCGAAACTTCGGGGCCACCTCCGTGCCCGGCATCCTGGAGTTGGACGGCTCCTGGCCCTCTCAGAACGAGCGCTCACCCGATGCCGCAGCCCGGGATGGGCACGCCGAGAGCCGGGTCCGCGCCTCGATCCTGCGCCGCGAGTTCTCCCTCGACGCCCCGCTCAAGGAGGCAAGCGAGCGCGGGTGGATGATGACCCTGACCTTCGGCGGTTTCTCGGGGCCGCTGTACGCGTGGGTCGATGGCTCCTTCGTCGGCTTCTGTCCGGATGGTTTCATTCCCGCGGCCTTCGACGTGACCGACGCCCTGGAGCCGACGCACACGCACGCGATTAGCGTGCTCCTGCTGGATTCTCCAGCGTGCTGCCACGGCCTGTTCCGGGAAGTGTCGCTGGAGGCACGGCCCCCCTCCCACCTCGTGGATGTCTTTCCGATGGCCTCCCACGACGGGGCATCGGGAAGCCTGCGGCTGGAGATCGAGGCGACGGGGGGTGGGCGTCTGCGCGCCGCCCTGCTCGGCGAGGCTCACCAGGAGGAGATGTGGTCCGCTCGCGGCGTTCCCGACGCGCCCATCGTGGCTCAGGGACTCGACGTGATCCCGTGGAGCGCGGAAGAGCCCGCCCTGTACACGCTGGTGGTGACGCTGAGCGCCGAGGACGGCACCGAGGACACCATCGCCCTGCAGGTGGGCTTCCGGGGTCTTGAGACCTCGCCACAGAACGTTCGCCTGGGTGGACGCCCCCTGGTCCTGCGGGGGGTGCGCCGCAACGAGTGCCACCCCCGCACGGGTTTGGCGGTCGGGCTGCCCGAGATGCTGGAGGACATCGTGTGGTGCAAGCGCCACGGGGTCAACGCCATCGAGATCTCGGACGCGCCCGTGCACGCCCGTTTCTACGAGCTCGCGGACGAGTACGGCCTCTACATCATCGACCGTCCCTCCGCGCTGCACCGGTCGGGCGAGGCCTGCGCTGAGGCGGTCGAGGCAGCGATTCGTCGGGATCGCGCCCACCCGAGCGTGATCGCCTGGTCGCTTGGCGACAGCGGGCAGGAGGAGCTCGCGCGTTCCTTGGATCCGACGAGGCCGCTGATGAGCGCAAGCGGCTTCCCGGAGCTGGAGAAGATCCGCGGCGAGGAGCTGCACTACGCTCCCGTGTCGGTGGCCCCCTCCTACTCGGGGGTGACCGTGCGCAATCACATGACCTTCACCTCGACGGGTGACCTAGAGTTCCTGTGCCGCACCGTCGAGGACGGGCACGCGACGTGGGAGTACCCGGCGTTCCTGGATGTCGCGCCCGGCGAGACGGCTTTCCTCCCCGTGGAGTGGCCGGCCTCGGGCGTGCGCGAGGTGTCGGTGCGACTGTCCTACGGCACGGGATGGGCTCCGGCGGGCTTCGAGATCGGGCGAGGCTTCATGCCTGCCCCGCCTCAGGGGCTTCGGTAGGCCAGCGCAGAGCGCGGTACGCCGACGCGGGGGCGGTTCGCCTTGGCGAGTTCGTCGGCGTCTCCGGCGGCCACTGCGCCGACGCGGGGGCGGCCACTGCGAACTGTCCCCCGCGCCACCGCCTCGACGAGTCTTAGCGGAACGCGCTCGAGGAAACCTAGCGGAACGCGGCCCTCCTGCGGGGGATGGTGGGCATTCCGAGCATGACCGCTCCCGAGCCGCCGGGCGGCTCCTCCGCGTCCACGAGGTGCAGGACCTCGCCGTCGCGCGCGTCGGGGGATTGCAGGGCGGTGGCCAGCATCAGCTTGATGCGGTTGAGCTGGTTGACTTCCGAGGCTCCCGGGTCGTAGTCGACGGCCACGATGTTGGCCTCGGGGTACCGGGTGCGCAGCGCGCGGAACATGCCCTTGCCGACGACGTGGTTGGGCAGGCACGCGAAGGGCTGGGCGCAGATGATGTTGGGACACCCGTGTTCGATCATGTCCACCATCTCGGCGGTCAGGTACCAGCCCTCGCCGGCCTGGTTGCCGAGCCGAGCGATGTCCTGGGATCGGGAGATCATCTCCTCGATGGGCCGGTGCGGCTCGAACTTGCCGTTCGTGGCGGCGAAGGCGCGGTGCACGGGTTTCTCGTACTTCTTGAGCGCCCACAGGACGATCGGCATGATGTAGCGCTGCTTGCCGTCGATGCCGAGGTTTTCCTTGTCCCACGCGGCGGTCGCGACGGAGTTGTGGAAGAACTGCATGAGGCCGGGCAACTCCGCCTCGCAGCCCTCGGCCTCGATGACGTCGACGGCGTGGTTGTTGGCGTCGGGGTGGAACTTCACCAGGATCTCGCCGACGAGGCCGACGCGCGGCTTGCGGGGGATGTCGCGCAGGGGCAGGGCGTCGAAGGCGCGCACGCACTCGCGGATGATCTTTGAGTACGAGGTGCGCCCTCCCAGGGCGGCAACCCGCCCGGTGGTGATCCACTCCTGGACGTAGCCGTCCCACGTGCGGTACAGCTCCATCGCGGACCCGGGGCGCTCCTCGTAGGGGCGCACGCGCAGGAGCATCGACTGGATGGCGTCCCCAATGACGAAGGCCTGGATGGCCTTGTGGATCTGGGCGGCGCCCAGGCGGAAGCCCGGGTTGTCTTCGATTCCCTGCACCGACAGCGCGATGACGGGCACCTGCGGGTACCCGGCGTCGCGCAGCCCCTTGCGCAGGAGTGCCGCGTAGTTGGTGGCGCGGCACATGCCGCCCGTCTGGGTGATCCCGACAGCGGTGCGGTCGGGGTCGGCGCGCCCCGAGATGAACTCTTCGAGGAGCTGACCGATGACGACGATCGCGGGGTAGCACGAGTCGTTGTTGACGTACTTGAGGCCCACCTCCATGGAGGCGCGCGTCGTGTGTTCCAGGACCCGCACTTTCAGGCCAGCGCTCGCGAAGAGGGGGGTGAGGAAGCGGAAGTGGATCGGCGACATCTGGGGGGCGAGGATCTCGTACCCGGCCTCGCGCATCTCCTCGGTGAAGACGGCGCGCGGATGGATGTGGCGGGCCTCCTCTTCGCGGGCGGCGTCCCCCGAGGGGTCGCGCAGGGCGGCGGTGTCGACGGCGCCGGAGACGAGGCCGACCGACGAGGCGGGGGCCAGTTCCTCTCCTCGCGTTCCCGTTGCCGCCTCCTCGTCGGAGTCGGCGGTGAGCGAGGCGCGCTCGGTGATGGCAGCGTCGAGGGAGCGCAGGCGGATCTTGGCGGCGCCCAGGTTGGAGACCTCGTCGATCTTGAGGACGGTGTGCACGTCACCGCGCCCTTCGAGGATCTCCTGGACCTGGTCGGCGGTGATGGCGTCAACGCCGCAGCCGAAGGAGTTGAGCTGGACCATCGCGAGGTCGGGTTCGTCGCCGACGCGGGCGGCGGCCTCGTAGAGGCGCGAGTGGTAGGACCACTGGTCGACGACACGCAGGGGGCGTTCGAGGCGGGCGTCGATGATGCTGTCTTCGGTGAGGACGGCCATTCCGAGGCCGACGATGACCTCGGGGATCCCGTGGTTGATCTCGGGATCCAGGTGGTAGGGGCGCCCCGCCAGCACGATTCCACGCACGCCGTTCTCGCGCATCCACTCGATGGTTTCGACGCCCTTGGCCCGGATTTCGGCCTTGACGGCGGCGTCTTCCTCCCACGCCTTGTCGAGGGCGGCCTTCATTTCGTCGACGGGGATGTCGTAGCCGTATTCCTTGAAGGTCTTGGACAGGTGGGCGGGAAGGTAGTCGCGGTTGCCGAAGTTGATGAAGGGGCTGATGAAGCGCACGCCCGGTTCGGCGAGCCGCTCCATGTTGTTGCGGATGACCTCGGGGTAGGTGGCGACGATGGGGCAGTTGAAGGAGTTGTCGGACTCGGTGAGCTTTTGTTCGAAGTCAACGCACGGGTAGAAGATCGTGGTGATGCCCTTGTCGAGCAGGGATTCGATGTGCCCGTGGACGAGCTTGGCGGGGTAGCACACGTTCTCCGAGGGGATGGACTCCATGCCGGTCTCGAAGAGGTCGTGGTTGGAGCGCCCGGAGATCATGACGCGGAAGCCCAGGGCGGTGAGCATCGTGAACCAGAACGGGTAGTTTTCGTACATGCCGAGCACGCGCGGCACGCCGATGTCGCCCCGGAAAGCTTTCTTTTCGGTGAGCCGCCGATACCCGAAGATCCGCTTGTACTTCCAGTCGTAGAGGTTGGGCAGGTCGGACTTCTTGGGCACGCGCTCCAGGGAGGCGCCGCGCTCGCAGCGGTTGCCCGAGACGTGGCGCTCACCGTTGGAGAACGTCGAGATCGTCATCTGGCAGTGGTTCTGGCACAGGCGGCACGTCTTGCGGGTGGTCTCCACGCTGAAGTCCTCGAGGGCCTCGACGGTGGCCAGGGACGAGGTCCCCTCCCCGGTGTCGTGCATGCGCGCGGTGAGGGCCGCGCCGTAGGCTCCCATGAGTCCGGCGATGTCGGGGCGCACCACTTCTCGCCCGGTGAGGAGCTCGAAGGCACGCAGGACGGAGTCGTTGAGGAAGGTGCCGCCCTGGACGACGACCTTCTCCCCCAGGTCGGAGGGGTCCTTGAGTTTGATGACCTTGTAGAGGGCGTTGCGCACGACGGAGTAGGACAGGCCTGCGCTGATATCGCGCACGTCCGCCCCTTCCTTCTGCGCCTGCTTGACGGAGGAGTTCATGAAGACCGTGCACCGGGTGCCCAAGTCGACGGGCGAGGCGGATTCCATGGCCATGCGGGCGAAGGAACGCACGTCGGTGCCCATCGTCTGCGCGAAGGTCTGCAGGAAGGATCCGCAGCCCGACGAGCAGGCTTCGTTGACGGAGATGGAGTCCACGGCGTGGTCGCGGATGCGCAGGTACTTCATGTCCTGGCCTCCGATGTCGATGACGGAGGTGACGCCGGGGCAGATGAACTCGGCGGCCCGGTAGTGCGCCATCGTCTCGATCTCGCCCTCGTCCAGGGTGAGGGCGGACTTCACCAGGCCCTCGCCGTATCCCGTGGAGCAGGAGCGCCCGATCTCGCAGCCCTGCGGCAGCGCGCCGCGCACCGCGCGCACGATGTCGACGGCGGCGGTGACGGGGTCGCCCTCGTTGGAGGCGTAGTGGGTGAAGACGATGCGGTCGCAAGAGTCAATGACGACGGCCTTGATCGTGGTCGAGCCCGCGTCGATGCCGAGCCAGCAGCGCCCCTGTGCCTCGTCGAGGCTGGCCTTGGGGATGACGTCGAGGCTGTGGCGGGCCATGAACT